>WNGJ01004428.1_pt1 | contig 22336 bp, 20 predicted proteins | sample 5400611 | NCBI WGS metagenome assembly WNGJ01 (sample SAMN13153375, study PRJNA577476) | soil metagenome | isolation source: 40 cm soil or saprolite under Garry oak tree replicate 1 | place: USA:California | collected 2016-06-15
CATCGGGGTGATTTGCCGGAGACATTGCGCTACCCGCTCGTTGGGGAGAATAGCGCGTGCTTCCGCCTGTAGCGCCCACTTGAGTAAGCGATGCTCTTTGGCCTCATCCGCTTTCTCCCTTTTCAACCTCTGCCTTGTAGAGTGGCCTGAGAAGCGCGGGGAAACTTTTCTTGCAATAGTACCAAGGATCAGGGGGCCAGGCGCTCCCTGATCCTTGGCATCTTCAGGATGGGGTTGATGACAGTTGCCCACAACCGTGAGCTATGCTATACTTGTGCCAACAAGGACAGATGTTCGTCACAGGAGAGAACATGCGTGCAGGCCGTGATCAGCAGCCTTTAAGTTATGATGTAAGACTGCCTGATGAAGCTCAGGCCGATACCTTACGTTTGCTGGATGTGTCCCGCCAGGTGGTCAACGACGCGCTCGTGCTGTTGTGGCCACATCTCGACGAGTTCATGCAAGAGCGCAGAGGCCCGGCCTGGAAGCAGGTCGTCGAACTGATCGACTCCCCCGATGCGCATGGGGACCGACAATGGCGTTGCGAAGCGGAGACGGCTGGACGCATCATGCGTGCCCAGGCAGAGCGCAAACGGGTCTTTCAAACGATTCAGCCCATCCTCACCGATGGCTTCATCCGGCCCAAAGAAGAGCAGCGCCCCGCAGCCAAGAACCGCACAGGCATCAAAGAGGCCATCACCGAGCTGCAAAAGTCCCTTGAGGATGACGACACTGGCTTTGTGACCATGCAAAATGTGGTTGAGCAGTGCTGCAATTACTATTTCGAGCATGATGGTTTTCCCGAGACCTATGAGGAACTGCAACCCCTTCCGAGGCTTTCGATCGGCTTGCTGACCTTTGCTGGGGATGATGGGGGAGCGAAAGGGCAAGCCTACCGTTTCTCCGTGAATCAGGAGGCGGGCACCGCCACGCTGCTCTTTCGGTTCCCCGATGAACACGGGCTCTGGTGCTGGCGCGAGACTCCTACCGTGATCAAGCTGCCGGAGATCGTGAAGCAGCGCCTCAAAGAAGGTTCGCAGCTTGCCCCGACCCTGCGAGAACACGTGCATCCCGAAGGCAGTCGTATCGCCGTCCTGGATTTTGTGGTGTCGGTCAGCAAAGCTTCCCTGCCTCCCTTTGAGCAGATCGAACGGGTGCTGGGAGCAGACTGGGGCGTGAGGACGCTACTGACCGCCACCGCCTGCGACAGCGCGAGTCAGCAAGTGGGGCGCCCTTTCTTTCTGGATACAGGCGGCTTTGATGGTCGTCAGGCCCGCACGCGCCGGCAAATTGATGAGCTGAAAGCCAGGATTACTAAACTGGAAGTCCGACGAGACGGCTTTCCCGAAGGTGATGCGAGGCGTGAGCCATCGATCAGGAAACTGGCCGTGCTGCGCCGAGAAATTGAGCGGTGTTGGCGTAAATATGAGCTGAGAAACCAGACGCTCGCCCATTTGGCAGCCAATGTGCTGCTGCTGCTGTGTGCCGTGCATGGCTGCTCGCTGCTGTGTATGGAGTCGCTCAAAACCTTGAAGTCCACCGGACGAGGCAAAGGGGTGCGGGGCCGCTGGCGCAACTACCGGAACAACTCCACGATCCGGGGCGAGATCTGGCGCATCTTGAGATACAAGTGTCACCTGGCAGGCCTGCGTTTTCGCTCCGAGCGCCCCAAAGACACGTCCCACACCTGCCCGCGCTGCGGGAAACCCGCTCACACCTATCGCTCCCCAAGCGAACGAGCTGAGGCGGTCAAGTGGGGCCGCTGGCTGTGGTGTGAGAACCCGACCTGTGGCTGGAATGGCGACCGCGACTATGCGGCGGCCCTCAACATTGCCAGATTAGGCGTCACCTTCCTCACCCACCTGCAACGAACGAACAAGGCTCACGCCTTTACCATGACTGACCCTGTGGTCAAGCCTGTCTCCTATACGGGGACAGGCGCGGTGCTGCTGTTGCCACCGACGGGCCCTCGGACCCGCCCGACCTCCTCGGGAAAGGTCTACTACCCAGGCTGGACGCGTTCGGCTTTCCTGCAGTCGTCGTCTCCCAAAGAGACCTTTTTACGGCTGTGTGGATAGCGAACGCCGGTGCATGAAAGCAGCAGACCTAGCAACGGTATATGGAAATCCTCAGCAAGGAAGCGTTTTATTATGCAGCACCCTTTGATCTTTTTTTGTAGATCGTTTTTGGTAAAGAGAAAGGATAGACATGGATCCACGAGAATGGTTCACAATTCGTCAGTCGCGCCGCAAGGCGCTGCGCAACCTGGGTATCCTGGCGGGCGCTGGACTCGCGATTGATGCAGGTGTACTGGCCGCCGGGAAAGTGGCTGCAGATGACCTTTCGGGCAATGCAAACCCCATTAACCATATCCTGATCGCCTGCCAGGAGAACCGCTCCTTCGACTCCCAGCCGGATGGCAACGGCGGCACCGTCACTCCGCAGCACGTATCTTACCCCTTTTCCGGTCTTAGTGACATCTCGCATACCTGGCAATCCATTCATAGTGAATGGGATAAAGGGGCCATGGACGGATTTTACACGACCGACGGCTCTGAAGCCCTGGGCTACTATGATGGCTCCGACCTGCAATATTATTATGCTGTAGCGGACGCCTTCACACTCTGTGGCAATTATTTCTGTCCCATTCTTGGACCAACCGTTCCGAATCGACTCGCGCTTGTCTCCGCCACCTGCGGCGGTTATACTGCTGATAGCATATCGGGAGGCGCTGTTGATTGGCCAACCATTGCAGACCTGCTGGATCAATATAAGATCACCTGGAAGTGTTACAACCTGGGTCTTGGCCTCGGCAGCACCACCTCCCTGGAACATCTTAACGGGTTAGCCTTCTTCGGCAAATGGCAAAACGACTCGCATCTGCAATTCAAAGAGGATGATTACCACTCCGACCTGGATGCAGGAACGCTGCCCCAGGTCTCGTTTTTAATCACGGAAGAACTGATCAGCGAGCATCCTCCGGTAGATATCCAGTGGGGCCAGCAGAAGATGGCGGATGTCATCGCCAAGCTGATGGCTTCCAATTCGTGGCAAAGTTCTTCCCTCTTCCTGACTTACGACGAGGGCGGCGGCTACTTCGATCACGTCGATCCTCCCCAGCTCGATGCATACGGTCTGGGCTTCCGCGTGCCTACGCTGGTGGTTTCTCCTTATGCGAAGCGTGGCTACGTCTCCAGCGCGGTATACGAACATAGCTCCATCCTGAAGTTCATCGAACGTCGTTTCAACCTGCCCGCGCTGGCAAGCATCAACCACCAGTTTGATACTTCGACGCCTGGCACTAGCAATGATGCCGCTAACGGCGCTTCGATGGGACCCCCCGCCCCACCGCGTGATGGCATCAAAGACCTCGGTGATTTCTACGAAGCCTTCGACTTTGCACAGAATCCGAACTACTACCCCAGCCTACCAACGTTTTAACTGATGGATTATGTAGGGACAAGGGGTGGTGTAGGGCGGATGCGGGGGCCTTGTGCTTGTCCTCAATGGGGTCGCCTTGGCACCTACCCGCCCGACCAACGAGGCTGCGCCTCTACTGCTCCGCAGTCAGGTCGGTCGAGAGGAGAAGGACGAGGACAAGCACAAGGCCCCTTCCCCTCTTCACCACAGCCCCTTGTCCCTACACCTTGGGAGGCAACTCCCATCATCATTTGCGCGAGTTGCATGTCCATGATACAATTCTGCCACCAATCCCGATATATAGATACGCAGAGAGAAGGGCAAAAGCATGGATCTACAACGGCTTTTTGAGACCCGGCAATCGCGGCGCGATGCCCTGCGCACACTCGGCGCGCTCGGCGCAGTCAGTTTGACCCTGGGAGCGTGCGGATCGAATAATTCCGGGCCTATTCCGAAAAATCCCGACCTCAACACCATAAACCGGCAAACTTTGCCGTACCGAATGGCAAGGGTGGCAAAGTCAAGCCCTATCATTTCACCTCCCATATCACCGGCAATATTATGCATGACTGGAAAGCCATCCATGGCGAATGGGACAAGGGCGCGATGGATGGCTTCTATACCACCGATGGCAATAATGCCCTGGGCTACTATGATAGCTCCGATATCGCATTCTATTACGGACTGGCCGATTCATTCACCCTATGCGGCAACTACTTTTGCTATCAACTCGGCCCGACGCTGCCCAATCGCATCGCGCTCTGGACGGGAACATCGGGCGGCATCACCACCGCGAACAAGATTCCGCGCGGCAGCCTGGATTTTCCCACGATTGTAGACCTGTTGGACGCGCACCACATCAGCTGGAAGTGTTACAACCTGGGCCTGGGACTTGGCAGCGTGCCTGAGATAGAATTTTTCAATCCGCTGCCCTTTTTCAAAAAGTGGCAGTCCGACAGCCGTTTGATGTACAGAGAAAGTGATTACCAGAGCGACCTGGATCACGGCACACTGCCGCAGGTCTCCTTCATGATTTCGGACGGCCTCTTCAGCGAACATCCTCCCGCCGATATACTCTTGGGCCAGCACGAGATGGCGAAGATCATCAACGCCCTCATGGCCTCATCCAGCTGGACAAGCTCCGTCCTTTTCCTCACCTACGACGAGGGCGGCGGCTTCTTCGATCACGTTCCCCCACCGCAGGTGGACGCCTACGGTATGGGGATGCGCGTACCCATGCTGGTCGTCTCACCCTGGGTCAAGCGCGGCTATATCTCCGGCCAGTTGTACGAACATGGCTCGATCCTGAAATTCATCGAACGCCGCTTTGGTCTTCCCTCGCTCGCCAGCATGAATCACCAGTTCGACACCTCGACTCCCACCCGGTACAACGACGCGGCGGCAGGCAAAACTGCTGGCCCACCCGCCCCGCCGCGCGACGGCCTGACACAGATCGGGAATTTCCTGGAAGTATTCGATTTCTCGCAGAACGGGGATTACCACCCTAAGTTGCCGTCCGCGCCAGTGGTTTAGAGACATCGTAATCAGTTCGTCCAGCCATCTATGCCTGAAGGATCACGGACCCGGTATCTCCAACGGCAGCGCGAACCCCCAATTCAGCAAGATTTTCGCATCGATGAAGCGGTAATTCTCATCGCGGCTGTGCATCACCACGCCAACCAGGTGATGCCCGTTGCGCGTCGCCGAGAACACCAGGCATCCACCGGCCTCAACGGTATAGCCGGTCTTGATGCCCGTCATGCCCGGGTAGGTAGCGAGCAACTTGTTCGTATTGTCCCATATATAGGCACGATGTAATGCAGTAGCAGGCAAGGCAAAGTGCCGCGTACTGACCATCTGCGCGAAAAGCGGGATGGTCATAGCGTAGCGCGCCAGGCGCACAAGGTCGTAAGCAGTAGTGTAGAGACCTGGGATGGGATTGTTATGCGCATCATAATAAGTCAGCCCATCGGGATTGTTGTAATGCGTCTGAAACAGGCGCAGGCGATAGGCGAACAAATTCATCGTATTGACAAAGTTCGATGTTGAGCCACCTACGGCATCCGCGATGGCAATGGCTGCGTCATCCCCAGAGGGCAGCAGCAGCGCGTAGAGCAGCTCTTTGAGCGTTAATTGATCGCCTGCCCGCAAGCTCGCGTTGCTACCGTTGTGTAAAGCTGACTCGTCAACCGCGTCCTGGTGAACCGTCACCACCGTATTCAGATCTTCCGCCTGGATGGCGATGAGCGCGGTCATGATCTTGGTAGTGCTGGCCATCGGCTGCGGCCTTTCGCCGTTCAGATCGAACAGGATATGCCCCGTATCGTTATCCAGCAGCATCGCCTCGTTCGCGGTCATCGCCGGTGGTTTGCCTTTAGCCGTGAGAATGGGCGTCGGTTTCGGAGGCGGCGTTGGCGTGAAAGGCAGGAAGGTCGGCGATAGGGAGATGGTAGCTTGCTCCGACCCTCCGAACAGCCGTCCACCCAGCGGCGTGAAGGCAAGCACGGGCACAGCGATCAACAGGCTGATTGCTGTAAACAGTAGGATAATCGCGATAATGCGCCGTATCATTGGCTCAATGTATTCTGTCCATACGGATTATTTATACCGGTTTCGTTATTCCCTCTACCGCCTGCGGCCACTTCGTATGATAATCGGTCACGCGCTCGAAGGCGTCAGCGACGCGCAGGATAGTCCCTTCAGCGAAGAAGTTGCCCAGCAGTTGCAGGCCGACGGGGAGACCCTGGCTGAAGCCGCCAGGAATGGAGACGCCGCAGATGCCTGCCAGGTTTGCCGGGATGGTGAACACGTCCTGCAGGTACATCTCGTACGGGTCGGATATCTCACCCAGCTTGAAGGCTACCGAGGGCGAGGCCGGGCTGACCAGCACGTCGAAGCGTTCAAAGGCGCGGGCGAAGTCCTGCGTAATCAACGAGCGTACCTTCTCCGCGCGTTTGTAATAGGCGTCGTAGTAGCCGGACGAGAGCGCGTAGGTGCCCAGCATGATCCGTCGCTTGACCTCCTGGCCGAAACCGTACTGGCGCGTCTTCTCCAGCACTTCCCATATGTCGCTAGTGTCGCGATAGGAGTAGCCGTATTTCACGCCATCGTAGCGGGCGAGGTTCGCGCTGGCCTCAGCCGGGGCAATGATATAGTACACGGGTACGCCGTACTTAGTGTGCGGCAGCGATACTTCACCCACCTCGGCTCCCAGCTCGCGCAGCGTTTCAATGTCCTTGCGCACAGCCTGCACCACACCGGGTTGCGTGCCATCCACCCAGTATTCCTCCGGCACGCCGATGCGCAGCCCTTTGATATTGTCGATTAGCGCCGCGCTGTAATCGGGAACGGGTTCGGGTGAACACGTGGAGTCGCGCGGGTCAGGGCCGGCAATGGCTTGCAAAATCAGCGCGGCATCGCGTGCGTTGCGCGCGAAAGGGCCGATTTGATCGAGCGAGGAGGCGAATGCCACCAACCCATAGCGCGAAACACGCCCATACGTCGGCTTAAGGCCCACTACGTTGCAGAGCGCGCCGGGTTGACGAATCGAGCCGCCGGTATCGCTGCCGAGGGCGCCCATGGCCATGCCTGCCGCCACTGCCGCCGCCGAACCGCCGCTGCTGCCGCCGGGCGCGCGCTGCAAGTCCCAGGGGTTTTGCGTGGTGAAAAACGCCGAGTGCTCGGTGGAGGATCCCATCGCGAACTCGTCCATGTTGGTCTTGCCCACCATGACCGCCCCGGCTGCGTTCAGCCGCTCCATCACCGTTGCATCAAAGGGCGGCTTGAAGTCCTTGAGCATGTTCGAGCCGCAGGTGGTGGTGATACCCAGCGTGCAGATCACGTCTTTGATTGCCAGGGGAATACCCGTCAGTGGCGAAACGGTAGAGCTATTCTGGAAACGCCGATCCGCCTCTTTCGCTTGCTGCATGGCAAGATCATCAGTCACCAGGGTAAAGGCTTTGACCTTGTCATCTACGGCGCGAATGCGATCAAGATGCGCGCGCGTCAATTCGACCGAGGAGATTTTGCGCGCGCGCAGCAGTTCTCCTGCCTCGTGTATGCTCAGTTTATATAATTCGGTCATGATTAAGACTCCTCCAACACCGCGGGAACTTTGAGACAGTTATCCTCCTGCTCAGGAGCATTCGCTAAGAGTACTTCGGGTGAGTAGGATGGCTGTGGCACGTCGGCGCGCATAATATTGCTCAAGCGTGATGCATGCGCGGTCGGTGAGACGCCGCTCACGTCGACCTCCTGCAAAATGGCGATGTTCTCCAGGATCACAGAAAGCTGATTCCCAAAAATGTCGATTTCTTCTTCAGTCATACCTAAACGCGCGAGTTTTGCGACGTGCTTGACGGTTTCGCGATCAATCATTATCTACCTCTGTTCTATGTAACAGTGTATATACTTCATTCAGGATAGTATTTACATCGAGACGAGTGCGGGCCTATTGTAGCATGACATGGGGAAAAAAGTCGAGCGTTATCACCAGCGCACGTGAAAGCCGCTCACATGCTCGGATGGCTTCTCCCAGGTGACGCGCACATCGCGCACCTGTGCGGCTGATGGACCCCGTCGCAGATATGTCAGCAAATGTTCGAGTGCTGGCCTCGGTCCCTGCGCCAGCACTTCGACGCTGCCATCATATGCGTTGCGCACATAGCCGCGCAGCCCAAGCGATTGCGCCTTTTGCACCACAAAATAGCGAAAGCCGACCCCCTGGACTCGTCCGTGCACGTAAGCATGCAACTCTTCGATGGTGTCATTGTTTGTGTTCATGGCCGAATGATAGCATAGCCCGGTTCATCTCGCCAATTTTCCAGCACAGAAAAACAACTGATACAACTGATACAACTGATACAACTGATGGGGCTTGTCCCCGCCCTGGTTGAGCTTTTGAAATTCAGGACTATTTCAGAAATCACCGGTAAAATATGGAAATGTTGAAATAAATGGTTGTTTTGTGACGTAGTATTATACACAGCCGACATGCTGCCCATGTTGTGCCAGCAATTCCTTCAAGCTTTTGCACGCACGTGGTACACTATGGGAAGGTCAACTTTGCCGTCGAGAACTCTGCGTGGCAAGCAGAAAAGTTACTACAGAAAACATTTTAGCGCATCACCGATGATGTTACCTCAGCCAGTTGGAGAGAAATGTATGCAGTCTATACAAGACCTTGCTAGCGCTGTACAGCGAGTGATTAACAATGTCGAAAAAGTGATCGTTGGCAAGGCTGAACCTGTCGCTTTCAGCTTGATTGCTGTCATCTGCCGGGGTCATGTCCTGATCGAGGATGTGCCCGGCGTGGGAAAAACGGTGCTGACGAAAGCTATCGCGCGTTCGATAGGATGCACCTTCAAACGTATTCAATTTACCCCCGATCTTCTACCGAGCGACGTAACGGGCGTCTCCATTTATAATCAAAAAACGGGCAATTTTGAATTTCGCGCAGGTCCTATTCTATCCCAGATTGTTTTGGCCGACGAGATTAACCGTGCCACTCCCAAAACCCAGTCCGCCTTGCTTGAATCGATGGAAGAAAACCAGATTACTGTTGATGGCATCACCCATCTTCTACCTGAGCCGTTTATGGTAATGGCCACGCAAAACCCCATCGAGTATGAAGGAACCTTTCCCCTGCCAGAGGCGCAGCTTGACCGCTTCATGATGAACATCAAACTTGGGTATCCCAAGCCCGCGGACGAGATGAATATCCTGGACTCGCACCAATTTCACCATCCATTGGATGACCTCGCGCAGATTATGACCGCCGATGAGCTGGTGCAGATTCAGCAGCAGGTGCGCAGTATCCATGTTGATCCCTCCATTCGCGAATATATTGTGGCCATCACCAATGCAACGCGCAATCACAATAACATCTACCTGGGTGCCAGCCCGCGTGGATCGCTTTCCCTTTATCGAGGCTCGCAGGCGCTGGCGGCTATGCGCGGGCGCGGCTACGTCATTCCAGATGATGTGAAGCTGCTGGCAAAGCCGACTCTGGCGCATCGTATCATCGTTACACCCGCGGCGCGTGTACGCTCGATTACCTCAACCGCCATTCTGGATGAAATTTTGCAGAGTGTACCTGTGCCCGGCGCTTGGGTCGGTGGTGGAAAGGTGCGCTGATCTATGCGACCCTGGCAAGCGATCATACTCATCATCTTGCTGGCATTTTTTGCCATCAGCAGCGGTTGGCACGTGCTCTATATCCTGACCTATGTCCTGCTCGGCCTGCTGGTTCTCTCCTGGCTGTGGGCGCGCTACAGCCTGCGCAAGATGATCTTTCGCCGCACCGCCAGCAGTGGGCGGGTGCAGGTTGGCGAAACGTTCGATGAGCGCCTGATGCTCGACAATGTCAGCGCGCTGCCCAAGTTGTGGGTACAGATCGCCGATGGCTCGACCTTGCCTGGCCACCGCGCCGGTTACGTAGCGAGCATGGGCGGACGAAAGCGTGCGACCTGGCGCGCGCGCACTATGTGCAAGCAGCGCGGGCGTTTCCAACTGGGCCCCGTCGTGGCGACCAGTGGAGACCCCTTCGGCCTGTTCCGCAGGCGTGTTTTCCTGACGGAGCAGCGTGAGCTGATGGTGTTACCGCGCGTGCTGCCGATTAGCAATTTCGTCCTGTTTACGGGTGGCTTGCCGGGTCGAGGCCGCACCTCGCGCCGTGCCTTGCAAGCCACCACCAACGCTACCACCATTCGTGAATATATGCCGGGCGATGCACTCAATCGTATCCACTGGCGTTCCAGTGCGCATAATAATAAGTTAATGGTGAAGGAATTTGATCTCGATCCTGCAATGGATGCCTGGATCATTCTTGACTTGCACGATGGGGTGCAGGCGGGCGAAGGTGAACATTCAACTGAGGAATACGGCGTCACCATCGCTGCCACAATAGCTACCTTTCTCTTGCGTCAAGACCTGTCTCTGGGTATGATCGTCAATGCCGAGCACCGCGAGTTTCTCTCGCTGGATCGTGGTGATCGACAGATCGAGCGTGTCCTGGAAATGCTCGCCGTGGTGCGGGCAGGTCCTGGTCCAGATTTGAAAGAGGCGTTGGCTCTCGATGCGTTCCATTTTGGGCGCAATACTGTAGCGATTATCATTACGCCGTCTTCGTCGCGTGATTGGCATGACGGCGTGCGTCACCTGCAGCGACGAGGTGTGCAGGTAGCTGTGGTTGGGTTAGATGCGGCTTCCTTTGAAAATTCACCCGCGGATGAAGATACGTTGGCTCTGCTTGAAGGCGCCAATATACCGGTGCTGCGTGTCAAATGTGAGGAGTCCATTGCCGAGGCGCTCGAAAAAGACCCCCAGGCACGCTTTGCACTGCGGAGGTAAACCCTTATGCAGGATGCATCTGTTGATAGACTGTCAAGAATAATCAGCGAACCGCGCAAAAATAGTAGTGGCCCAGGCGGCAATGGGCGCTTGCAGCCACGAAATACGCTCTTGCATGTCAATCTAAGGCTGGCGGAGGGCTGGTTTTCGTTGTTCTTGCTGGTAACAGTCGTCTATAGTACGATCTGGAGCGTGCAGGCCGCGGGTTGGGTGGATCACCTTAACATTCTCACACTCACAACCGCGCTTGGACTGGTGGGTGGCCTGATTGCTGCAAAACAACGGCTCTTGCCTCGATGGCTCGTGCATCCAATCGCCATAGTACTCGGTCTGCTGCTGGCATTCTGGCAGACCGCGGGAGCGGACAAGGGCGGCAGCGTCATGGCCCTGGTGGATAGCATGCATCAATGGTTTATCGTTGCGTTCGGCGCAGCGACAAGCAACGACGATTCTATTTTCCTCTTCTTCATCACCGCCCTGGGCTTTCTGCTGGCCTACACCAGCGCCTGGCTGCTCTACCGCACGCGCAGCCCCTGGCTGATGATCCTTGCCAATGCTGTTGTGCTACTGATTAACCTGAGTAACATTGATCCGGGATATATCATTTTCTTGATCATTTTTCTCATTGCCGCTTTGCTGCTGCTGCTGCGCTTCAACCTGTATGAATCATCGGTGCGCTGGAAGCGGCAGGGATTGCGCTGCTCGGATGACCTGGGATGGGAATTTATGCAGGCCGGGGCGCTGGTCTCCATTGGCATTTTGATTCTCACCTGGTTCATGCCCTGGGGCTATGTCAATGATGCCGCCGAGCAAATATGGAGCGCCGATAATAATCCCTGGGTGCAGCTTCAAAATGAATGGAACAGGTTGGTTGCCGTAACCGGCGGTTATAACGCGCTCAATCATGGCAATTTCACCGATACGCTCGTGCTGGGAGGCAATCCCAATCTGAACGATGATATCGTCTTTACGCTCAAAACCGACGATCCCAATCAATACCTCGAAACACTCAGCTATAGCAACTATGACGGCCGCAGCTGGTCGAATGGACCGACTGATGGTACCTCCTTAAAGGCCGATGCTACCGCTTATGACACGGCCGTAGACTTAACCGCCGTCCACCAGCAAATAAATGTGGTCAATCCCCCCGGCGAACAGAATGCCTACTTGCTTGGATCGCCTCAGATTGCCTCGACAGACCAGGGGGCCGAGGTGGTCACAAGGAGATCTGATGGCTCAATTGTGGCATGGATACGTACGAATGGCAGACTGGTGGCGGGTCAGCATTATGCTGTTACATCCTTTGTCTCTTCGGCTGATGTGAACACGCTGAAAGCGGTACCATTGCCGAAGAACGCTCCATCCTTTATACCCAAACCTGATCAGCCCAACCTGGGGCCGCCCGCCGGTTACTATGATCCCAATGTACTGAGTACCTACCTGCAGCTGCCGAACAACCTTGATCCCAATATTCTGATGACGGCGAAGTCGCTCACCGATCAAGAACCGACCATGTATGGCAAGGTATTGGCCCTGGAAACGTACCTGCGCGGCTTTACCTATGATACCAATATCAATTTGCCGGCAGGGCAGGAAGGGGTTTCCTGGTTCCTGTTCCGTAGTGGGCATCGTGGATTCTGCAATTACTTTGCGACAGCTATGGCGGTTATGGCGCGTGAGCTAGGCATACCGGCGCGCGTCGTCACGGGATATACCAATGGCAAGCTTGATCCCAGGACTCATCAGTTAGTCGTTCGCGGCTCCGATGCGCACGCCTGGACGCAGGTTTACTTCGCCACTTATGGCTGGGTCAATTTTGAGCCGTCTGCCCCGTTTGCTACATTTACTCGCCCAATTCATACGACGGTCGGCATCCCTACCGTTACTCCTAATGGCTCCGGTTCAAATTCGACGGGTGGCGCGCACAAGCCGCTGCATGACCCCGGTTCAGATGGCAGCGGCAATACAGCTACATCAACGCTGGCAAAGACGGGTGCCCAGGGACAGGTACTCCGGAATGTGGGCATTGTGCTGCTTGGCCTCGTGCTACTGATTCTTTCCAGCCTGATCTACTTTAGCCTGTGGTGGCGCCGCCTGTTCCGAGGCTATGGAATACCCATGCAGATATTCGGGCGTATGTCCCTGCTGGCAAGCTGGGCAGGCATCTCCTTGCGACGTTCGCAGACACCCTATGAGTATGTCCACGACCTGTCTGAGGTCGTACCCGAGCAGGCTGTCACCATCGAACGCCTGGGCGATATCTATGTCCGTGACCGTTGGGCAGATCCGTCCAGCTCAGAGCATCCCCGCCGCACCGGAGAAGTAAAGGAACTGCCCGGCATATGGAAGATATTGCAACCACGCCTTTTCCTTTATGTCCTACGCCATCCACATTTCTTGCACAGGTTCCCTGACAGCATAGGGCAATTTATCGGGCGGCGTTGGTCAAGGAGACACAAACGGCGCCTGGATAATGAGATTTCGGTCCGAGAAGAAATAGACAGTGTGCTCTGAACAGCAGAAAGGTAATCAATAACATGGATTTGCTGCGTGAAACAGCGCCTTTGCTCATCGGAATGCTCGTGCCGCCAGTAGTGATGTTGGCGATGCGCCCCAACTGGTCAGGCCAGATCAAATTCCTGGCTTCTTTCCTGCCCGCGCTCATCCTGGGTCTCTGTACAAGCGCCCTGGCAGGAGAACTGACAGCAGGTATGCCAGAGGCCTTGATCGCGGTCATCGTTGACACCTCTCTGGTGTATAGCGGCTCGCAACTGGCCTACAGGCTCTTCTGGAAGTCTATCCTGGCATCGCGCCTTGAACATACGACAACCTCCAAACTGGAGAGAGTGCGCGAATAACTCCGTTGAAAAGTCATCACCAAAAAAAGATGTGCATGATCGTTCTTGTAGTAGACGTGTATACAGGTTAACAACCTGTTAAATCGACAAATCGCCCTTGACAAATTGCTAAGTTATCCCGTATACTCGCTGTAGTGAGATTGCAGCAGCAATCTCTTCTCTTGTCAAGAAAACGCAGGCATTACGCCTGAAAGCAGCGCTCAAGCAAATTCTAACGAAAGGAAAAGGCACACATGGCTAATCAAACCAGACTGCTCGGTATGACCAGACTGCGCTACGATTCTGCCCTTCATGGCTATATTCTGCCTGGCAGCATGGTGAAGCTGTGCATCGAGTGTGCCTTTCTTAACAATATCAATATTGCTGGGCCAATCGTTTTCTTCGCACAAGGTCCCAGTATGCCCATTTCCAGGGGGTCTCCACCTTTCTACGATGACTAGGTGACAATTCAAGAGATACCTGAGCCGTGGGCACTGACGAAAACGAAAATTCAGTTCCACGGTTTTTTATTGGTCTTTTACTCGTTACCTTAGTTTTGAACATATGTACGGAAACGTTGAAAAAACTGACAACAGGTGTCATGAATAGCAAGGTACTATTGCTATAGACGATTGCTACAATGGCAAACCTTGTCATGTACGGGGGTGATGACAAAAATGCGTCACAGTTTTATGTCCACTGGTACAGGTACACATCTGTTCTCATGATCGATGTAGACATTCAGGAAAGGCGGTACGCTAGAAACGTACTACTGACCTGGTGAATGGAAAAGGAGGAAACTCGTGGCTATCCAACAACTTGAGGGTATGAATCTCTCGCAAGCAATCGTTATTGACACAAGCAAAGACGCCGTAGAGATTGTCGGCGTTTCAAAGATATTCAAAAAGTCCAAACCCTTGTTTCGCTGGCCTGGAAGAGTGCAGAAAGAGGAGGGGAAGCGCGAAGTGCGCGCCGTTGATAATGTGACCATGAGCGTCAAGCGACGTGAGATCATGGGCATCCTGGGCGCGAATGGTTCGGGGAAATCGACCCTCATTCGCATCCTCTCGACCTTGCTCATCCCGGATACCGGGTACGTGCGCATCTTTGGGTACGATGTTGAGAAGGACGAGCGCATGGTGCAGCGCATCATCAACCGTGTGAGCGTTGAGGCCTCGTTCTTCAAGAAGCTCTCTCCGATGGAGAATCTCCTCTATGCAGCAAGGCTCTATAACATGCCGGGCGCGGAGGCGCGAGCGAAGATTCGAAGCATCCTGGTACGACTGGGTATCCCTCAAGATCGCATTGGCCAGCCTTTGGAGCATATGTCACGAGGCATGCAGCAGAAAGTCGCCATTGCCCGCGCCTTTCTGACCGCGCCCATAGTGCTGTTGCTGGACGAGCCGACAACGGGACTGGACCCGCGTTCAAAGATAGATGTGCAGACCTTTGTTCGGCAACTGCGCGAAGATCACGACGCGACCATCCTGATTACCACCCACGATATGGATGAGGCTGAGGCTCTATGTGATCGGGTTGCCATTATCGACCAGGGACGTATTGTCGCCATGGGCGAAGTCGATGAACTCAAACGCGCGGCTGCGGAGCGTATGGAGCGCACCACGCCCGTCACCATGAATGAAGTGTTTATGCATTATACCGCCGCTCATCTGATTACCGATGCCGACATCGAACGCTACGGAAGCTGGGAAAAAGCCTTCGAAGCGCTTGAAGCGCAGAAAGAAGATGAGAGGTAACAGATAGGGAGTAACTAAACTAATGTCTTCATTGTTACACCAGGGGCGTGCATCCTACGCCTTTTTCGAGCGCAACTGGAACCTGAGCAAGCGTTACTGGGCCTGGGAAGTGGTCTGGCTGGTCTACAATATCGTGAACGCCATGAGCGTGACCTATATTGGGAAGGCTGCCCAGACCCTCACTCATACAAAGGTTGATACCAATTACCTGGTGCTTTACCTGCTCATTGGGACAGCAGTCTGGTCATACCTCAGCGTCACTTTTGAAGGAGTGACCGATATGATCACCATCGAGCGCTGGGAGGGTACCATTGAGCATACCTTTATGGCTCCGATCTCGCGTTTCACACACCTGATTGGCAGCTGCTGGTACGCAATAGCCCATGGATTGCTGTTCACCTTTATACAGCTGATCGTTGTGGCATCGTTCTTCAATCTCGACCTGAGTCATGCCAACTACATAACGGCGACGTTCATGCTGTTAATAGGCAGCATCTCGTTCATCGGCTTTGGTATCGGAGCAGCAGTCTTGCCACTGCTCTTCACAGAGCGTGGTTCGCAGATGTCGTACATCGTACGTGCCATCCTCCTGCTGATTTCGGGTGTTTACTACCCGATCAGTGTGCTGCCAGGATGGATGCAGCCACTGGCTCGCATCTCGCCGGCTACCTACGTACTGGAGGGCTTGCGGGCTGCGTTGCAGAATAACCAGGTAATCTGGTCGTCAGAAATCTGGAGCTACACATGGCCATTGATTCTGACAGGCATCGTGAGCATTCCGGTCAGTGTGTACATCTTCAGAATCGCTGAACGCTACGCGAAGCGCACCGGCAGACTGAAGAGAAATGGATAACATGCGTCTTTGCGGTGTACCTTTCGTCAACAGGACGATACTTACCTGGAGTATGAAAAGTACGCCGCGCAGATCATAGATACAGGAGAAAATATCATGGCAGATATGATTGATACACTTCCGCAGAGTTTTCTGACGCGTCGTCCAACCATGGACGACCTGGAAGCGGTTCATAGATTGTTTGAGATCTGCGAAATCGCGGAGTTCGGTGGGCCCGAAATCACACTTGATGACCTACGTACCTTGTGGATTCTGTCCACCTTCAACCTGGAAAGTGATGCCTGGCTAGTCACCTCGGCCCAAGGTCAGCCGGTTGGATATGCCGATATAGAGCAGAGAGAGCATGCGCGCATTTTCACACTCGTGCGTGTGCATCCTGACTTTATGGGTCGCGGTATTGGCGAATACCTGCTTGAGCAGGCTGATGCATGGGCGCGCCAGCAGATTCCCCTGGCGGCTCCAGAAGTGCGTGTCACGCTGAGTAGTTTCACCGGTGGCTCCTATGAAGAGGCAAAGCGCCTTTTTGAGGGGCAGGGCTTCAAGGAGATACGGCGATCCTGGCGTATGGAAATTGATATGTCGGACATGCCACCTGCTCCTGAATGGCCTGAGAACGTCACCGTTCGCACCTTCCAACCGGGAGATGAACGCGCCGTTTTCGAAACCGTTGATGAAGCGTTCCAGGATCACTTCGGTCATATACGGGGCGACTTTGAAGAGTGGAAGCACTGGACCGTCGAGCGAGAAACGTTTGATCCATCGCTGTGGTTCCTGGCCTTTGATGGAGTGAAGCTGGCCGGATGCTCATTGTGTAGCTACGAGGGAGAGCTTGGTTGGGTAAACACCCTGGCCGTGCTGCGTCCCTGGCGGCACAAGGGCCTGGGCATGGCGCTCCTACTCCGTTCCTTCGGTGAGTTTTACCGGCGCGGCAGGCACACCGTAGGTTTAGGGGTTGATTCACAGAACTTAACCGGCGCAACCCGGCTTTATGAACGAGCCGGCATGCACGTTGCGCGTATAAATATCACATATGAGAAGGAGTTGCGTGCAGGTGTGGAACTGAGCACGCAAACCATCAGGGTTTAAGCCGGAAGCAATCCACTCCTTCTCTATAGGCTACAGAACGGAGAAATGGCAATGTCTGTACAACTAACAAATTTATTGGCGCGTACACCGAACATTGAGGATTTGTACTCGATTACCCAACTGGTTGCGGTCTGTGACATTGCTGAACATGGAGTTGGAGGAGTTGTCGGGGATACGAGTAGTACGATACAGGACCTGCAATCTCACTGGCAGAACTTTTGCTTTAACCTGGCAACCGATGCCTGGGTGATTGTCACGAAGAAAGGACAATTTGCCGGGTTTGGTTGTGTGTGGCATCGCGACCACGAGGAGTTCTACAACTTCGTCTGCGTGCATCCGCAGTACCGCAAACGCGGTATTGGCACATTGCTGCTGCGCCTTGTTGAAGAGCGCGCACGCCAGCAGATGCGCAGTGCCCTACCAGACGTTCGAGTGAACTTGAAAGCCCAGGTAAGTAGCAGCAATGCAGAAGCGCGCAGCCTGTTCGAGCGCGAGGGTTACAGCTTGATCCGCGAATTCTGGCGCGTCACGCTGGAACTGGACGAAACCCTCGACGGCGTTCGCAGTAGTGGGAAGTTCAAGGTCGATATGGATGTTGATGCTCAACGTCTGGTCGGTCTAACTCCGCTCTACGAGCGAGAAGGAGTGTTTAGCGTTCTCCAGTATTGCACCTACGAGAAGGAGCTGCGCGCTGCCCAGGAACAGTGTGCATGCCCGGATGAAGACCCGGATACGCTGGTAAACGCCGGATAAACAGGGAATGAACCCGCTTCTATTGCGGTGAATACGGGCATGGTGCGGAGAGCACCATGTCCGTATTCACCGCAATAAAGGGTGTGAAGTTCTCTAATGAAGCCAACCGAGAGTACTATATTGCAATAGATCAACGTTACTTTCCTTTTCTCTTTGCCGTTTGATACCATGTGGGCGAAGTTTCGATTATTATGGCGTAATCGTGCAAAGGGGATCAAAATGTATGTTTATCCAGAGAGGCGCAATAGCTGCTGGGGGCTTGCGGCCAATGTACCTGCTCTTGCTGGTATTGGCTATCCTGTTGATACTGGCGGGATGTAGTATTGCGCTGGTAACGCTGCGAAATCAACGGAAAGGTCAACTTGCACTCGTCACCCAGGAACCATTGGAGAGCGAACCGCTCTGAGGTATCACGTCTATCACAACGTTCGGTGATTCCTCTGCTGCTTGGCACGTTCATTTTACGCGTCAATGGTGGAGCGAGTTCTATCGTGTTAGGGCGTTTCCTGGCACAACTTTCAGCCGAACATGGTCACTCCATCACCAATATTCATGTTGGCTTGATCTCAGTGGCTTACTACATAGTAGAACTCTCGCTCGCTCCTGTCATGGGAGCGCTGAGCGATCACTGGGGGCGGCGTGTGTTTTTGACGGTCGGCCCACTCTTTGGCCTGGTACAGGTCGCTCTCCTCGTCTTTACCCCCGTTAACAACCCTTTGCCGTATTTATTAAGCCTGCAGCTACTCGCCGGAATCTCTTCCGCTATGCAGGTGCCTGCTGTACTTGGATATCTCGCGGATTATACCGTGCGAAATCAGTCACTGCGCATGCGCGTCATGAGTTTGTACGAACTGGTGACAAGTGGCGGTATTGCAGTGGGTGTCGTGCTTGGCGGTTTTGCCTGGGACCGTTTTGAGCGTTATGCTTTTGCGTTCCTGGCATTGGGCTATCTGTTGGTTGCGGTGTGTATGATGCTCGTCCCGGCTGTCAAGCAGGTTATTGAACGTGGCAAGGTACGAGCGCTGGCTGCGCGTTACTGGCGCATTATTCGTACGCCACGCCTGTTTATCTTTATTCCAGCCTGGATTAGTATCAGCGCGCTGGTTGGGGTCTGGTTCAGTGCTCAACTCACCTTCGTGCTTTCCTCCCCTCGACACGACCCGCATCAACTGCTCATGGGCAGCCTGAGTCAACATGGCGGAGGGGGCCATTTAAGCCTGGTCCTGGGTGCGTATGTGCTCTTCTTCGGCCTGTGCCTGCTCTTCTGGGCCTTCTTCCTCAACCGTGCCCCGCGTTTGCTGCTCATGCTGGCCTCGATCACAGGCGTCTACCTGGCCTGTATCGCCCTGGCTGGTCTCAATCACACCGGGGCTGAGAGTCTCCCATTATTGATAGTTTGGATTTCCCTGCTGGTCGTTGGAGTTTTCGCGGAGAGCAGTTTCGCCCCTGCAGCGCTGGCCTATCTTGCCGATATTTCGGAAGTGGCCGCCAAAGATCGCGGTCTGCTCATGGGACTCTATTCCGTTTTCCTGGGATTAGGCCAGCTACTCGGCAATGGCATGGGAGGAGTATTCGCTCAAGCCTGGGGTTTCGATGGCCTCGTCTTCCTGACCGCCATCCTGGCGTTCATCGCACTGATCTCACTCTTACTGCTTTTCAGATTAGAGAAGCGCGTTGTCCCTGCGGAATAATTATGCTGCGCTAGATGTTTGCGTAAGTAGGTTCTTGCTAAAATTCCATTCCAATCGTAGGTATGATTTGCTGCACCCATGTCTACTCATCTCTATTCCTGAAGCACGCTACATCGAACAGAAATGAACAGGTAAACGCAACTATGACCAGAAAAGCGAAGATCACTATTATCATTGCCCTCATGCTAGGTATGGCGCTGGCTGCCCTCGACACTACCATCGTAGGAACCGCCTTACCCAGTATCGTCGGGAAACTGGGAGGAATTACCCTCTACTCGTGGGTATTTTCAGCTTACTTACTGACATCCACCACCACCGTCCCGATTTATGGCAAACTTGCTGATCTCTTTGGGCGCAAGCCCCTGTTTCTTTTCGGGACGAGACATCTCATTTAGTGTTTTGGACGATATGCTTCACCGCTTGAAAATTCTTCTTGCTACCCACCACATCGCGTAGAGGGGAAACAAGCCGCGAGACAGTTTGCAACTATTGAGTGGTGCGACACCTAGCAATAGAAGAGTAACACAGGAACAGCGCGACCAGGGGAGCTTAGTAGCTCCCCTGTTATGTGTATGTGCGGTTTTCATTATGCAATTGTCGTGATGTGTGGTTCAGGGCTTGTGGTTTCCGTTTGAGGAACGTCCCCTGCTTCAGCTTTATACGAATACTGCTCAGGGCGACCACCGGGGAGCAGGAACATGGCGGCCAGACCGATCACCGTCAGGGCGAGGGTGAGCAGGTAGACCCAGAAGAGGCTGTGCGCTAGAGCTGCCTGTAACTGGCTCAGGAAGTCTAAGGGCAGCGAGCGGCGTACATCGGGCGTGAGCAAGACGTTGGAGGGCGCAACACCCTTAGGCAGGCGGGCTACCGCATCAGGAAAGCGCGCGAAGATGGGCGCGAAAAGCTGCGCCATCTGCGTATTGAGGATGGTTCCCATCAAGGCCACACCGACCGTGCCGCCAATGGTGCGCACGAACTGGGTCGAAGCGGTCGCGACGCCGCGCAGGTTCCAGGGGACGGCGTTCTGTACTGCAATGACGAAGGCGGTACTCATCAGGCCCAGGCCGGAGCCGATGACCAGCATAGCTACAACGATGAATGGCAAACCGGTGTTCACTTGAAAGAGCGTCACCATCCCTACGCCAATCACGACGAGAAAAGCGCCCAGGCCCGCCGTCAGGCGATAGCCAGCGCGAATAATCAGCTTGCTACTCAGCGTCGCCGCGATAGGCCATGCCAGCAGCAATGGCCCTAGGGTGATGCCCGCGCTGGTCGCGGTTCCACCTTTTACGCCTTGCACGAAGAGCGGAACGTAGGACGTGATGCCAAACAGCACCACGCCGAGAATAAAGCCGCCAACGCTGGAGATGGCAATGATACGATTTTTGAAAAGGGTCAGGGGCAAAGTCGGCTCAGGGGCGCGCGTCTCCTGGTAGACAAAGACGAGCAGAAAGGCCGCCGCCAGCGCAAACAATCCCAGGCTTTGCGCCGATGCCCAGGCCCAGCTAACGCCGCCTTGTAGCATGGCGAACAGTAGCGCAACAATGCCGATAGTAAGGGCGGCGCTGCCGAGATAGTCTATCGAGTGCTTCTTGCTGCGCTCAACTGGCTCCTTGAGAGAGATAATCAGCAGGAAAGCCGAGAGTAGGCCAAAGGGGATGTTGATATAAAAGACCCAGCGCCACGAGAGGTGATCCACGATCAATCCGCCAACGGCAGGGCCAACAATGCTGGATATGCCCCAGACACCGCTAAATAGCCCCTGCACGCGCGCACGTTCTTCCAGCGCGAAGATGTCGCCAATGATAGTCAGAACGATGGGCAAAACCGCTCCTGCGCCCAGGCCCTGGATGGCACGGAAAATGATGAGCTGCTCCATCGATTGCGCCGTGCCAGAGGCAATTGAACCGATGAGAAATACAGCAGTGCCAAAAAGAAAGATTGGCTTGCGGCCAAAAAGGTCGGCAAGCTTGCCATAAATCGGCACGGTAGTGGTCGAGGTCAATAAATACGCTGAAAATACCCAGGAGTAAAGGTTGATCCCTCCCAGTTTGCCCACAATGCTTGGCAGCGCGGTACCGACAATCGTGGTATCGAGGGCAGCTAGTGACATGCCGAGCATAAGAGCGATGGTAACAATAATCCTGGCCTTTTTTGTCATAGATGTGTGTGCCTATCTGAAGCTAGAAGTGTGGATACATAACCGCATACTTAACAGAACACGCCACGAAGAGTACATTATTCCCATAGAAGACGTTCTTCGAAACAGGAAACAGGGAGGTAGCGATACTTCTCTGTTTTTTCTTTCCTAAACTGTGCGGAAGCGTTGACTATCAGCGTTACAACGGCTAGAAAATGAAGGAAGTCTTCTCGCTGAACCCATCGCCAATGGTGGTGACGTATGGCAATTAGTACGCCAGCGGTGTTTGTGTGTGAAAGCTCCGGTAAAAGGAGCTCCTCTGCCAGACCATCAAATGCCAGCCTCAATCGTTCGCTTTGAGCAGCTTGATGCGTACCTGAAACACCAACTGGCCGAACTGCAACGCATGGGGACATCAGCCCCACCACAGGAACGCCCACCCGCCCCCG
>WNGJ01018397.1_pt1 | contig 22331 bp, 24 predicted proteins | sample 5400611 | NCBI WGS metagenome assembly WNGJ01 (sample SAMN13153375, study PRJNA577476) | soil metagenome | isolation source: 40 cm soil or saprolite under Garry oak tree replicate 1 | place: USA:California | collected 2016-06-15
CCGGGGATGTGTCCTTCGAGGTAAAGCTCGCGGCCGCGGCCAGGGTTACCGAGCTCCCACCGGCAGTCGACGAACTGATACCTCACCTCGCGACTGTAGCCGCGAGCTTGTGATCTAGATCACCCGGGCGAGCGGACCGCGGCCGGGCGGAGGCCGATCGGGCGCTTGCAGCGGTCGCAGAAGCTCTCGGAAACGCCCTTCTGCTCCGCCCGCTCGCGCAGGATCGGCCGTTCGCACTCGCATTTCGGTTCTTTGTTCATGCAGCCTCCTCGGCCGGTTGAGCGGGGACAGGCACCGGCTCTTGCGCCGGCGCCGGGTGGTGCATGTGCGGGGCGCCGAGATGCCCGTGCGCCTCGGTGCCGTAGCCGCCTGGAACCGGGATGTAGAACTCGGGGTAGCCCCACATGCCGTGCTCGGAAACGTCCAGGCCGGCGGTCTCGACGCTCTCCTCGACGCGAATCCCCCAGAGCCGCTTCAGCGTCCAGAGGCAGGCGAACGAGGCGGTGAAGGTGAAGCCACCGACCGCGACCAGGCCGAGCGCCTGCACACCGACCTGGTGAAACGAGCCCGTGTAGACGAGTCCGCCATGGCCGGTCGCCAGGTTCGACGCGAGCGCGGGCACCGCGAACAGACCTGTCGCAAGTGTCCCCCAGACGCCCGCGAGCCCGTGGACCGCGACGGCGCCGATCGGGTCGTCGATCCCGATCCGCTCGACGAGCGGCACGGCGACGACCGCGATCACCGCCGCCAGGAAGCCGATCACGATCGCGGCCCAGGGTGCGACGAAGCCTGAGGCCGCTGTGATCGCGACGAGCGCGGCGATGACGCCGTTCAGCATCATCGAGACGTCGGGCTTCTTCAGCACGACCCAGGCGGTGGCGATCCCGCCGAGCGCACCGGCTGCGGCGGCGACGTTCGTCGTCAGAGCGACGTAGCCGAAGTAGCCGATGTGGTGGCCGGTGACGACCGCCAGCGTCGATCCCGGGTTGAAGCCGAACCAGCCGAACCAGAGGATGAGCGTCCCGAGGACGGCGTAGGGCATGTTGTGGCCCGGAATCGGGTTCGCGCGGCCGTCGTGGCCGAACTTGCCGATCCGGGGGCCGAGCAGGATCGCACCCGCGAGCGCTGCCAGGGCGCCCTGGTAATGGACGACCGTCGAGCCGGCGAAGTCCTGCATCCCGAGCCCGAATAGCCAGCCGCCCGAGTGCCAGATCCAGTGCGAGGTGACCGAGTAGATCAGCGTGAACGCGACGCCGAAGACGAAGTAGACCCACAGCTTGGCCCGCTCGGCCATGGCGCCCCAGACGATCGCGAGCGAGACGCCGGCGAAGACGACCTCGAACAGGTGCCAATAATGCTGTTGCCGTCCCCGAAGGCGATCCCGAAGCCGACCAGCCAGTAGACGAGCGAGCAGATCCCGAAGATGAGGACGTTCTTGCCGGCGATGTGCGCGGCGTTCTTCATCCGCGTCAGGCCTGCCTCGAGGAAGGCGAAGCCGGCCTGCATGAACATGACCAGGATCGCGGCGATGACGACCCAGACGGTGTTGGCGGCGATCAGGAGGTTTGCATTGCTCATCTCGTCTCGACCCCCTCGAGCGCGCGGCCGGAGCGGTTGTGTGTGACGTTGTCGACGTGGCTCGTCCAGACGAGCCCGTCACCCGACTCGTTGCCCGAGCGGGCCGAGTCTGCGATCGCTTCGACAACGGCCGTCGCGATCTCGTCCTCGACGATGAACGTCAGGAGAGCCTTTGGCAGAAAGCGCGACTCGAAGACGCGCCCTCGGTACTCGTGGGTGACGCCGCGCTGGCGTCCGTGGCCGATCGCCTCGACGACCGTGACGCCGACGTGGCCTGTCTCCTCCTCCACGGCGTCGATCACCGTCTCGACGCGCTCGCGGATGACTACGGCTTCAACCTTGGTCATTCAAGCACCTCGCTTCGTCGTTCCAACAACAACGTGTCGCGCCACCGGCCCTCGAGCTGTCCGATTCGCTCTCGCCGGCCGACGACGCGGAACCCATGTCTTTCGAGCAGTCGCAGGCTGCCCTCGTTCTCCGGAAAGACGCTCGTCTGCAACGTCCAGATCCCGGCCGCGTCGGCCTCGCCGGCGAGCTCGGTGAGCAGAGCGGTCCCGATGCCTTGGCCGCGGGCCAGCTCCGTGACGTAGAGGCTGATCTCGGCGACGCCGGAGTAGACCGGCCGGGACGAGACAGGCACCACCGCAGCCCACGCGACCACTTCGCCCGCAACTGTCCCGACGAGACGAGGGTGATGTAGGTGTACACCTTCCCATGCGCCCCACGAGGGCACGTCTGTCTCGAAGGTGGCGTTGCCGGTCGCGATCCCTTCGGCGTAGATTCGAGCGACCTCCGGCCAGTCCTCAGGCCGGAGGTCGCGGATGTCGACGGCGGTCGTGATCAAGCCAGGGACCGTCAGCAGTCGTAGTAGAGGGCGAACTCGGCCGGGTGGGGCCGCAGCCGCACGATGTCGATCTCGTTTTCCCGCTTGTAGTCGATCCAGGTGCGGATCAGTTCCTCGCTGAAGACGCCGCCGGCGAGGAGGAACTCGTGGTCTGTCTCGAGCGCGTCGAGCGCCTCGGCGAGCGAGCCCGGCACCTGCGCGACGCCGCGATCCTCGTCGAACAGGTCCCAGTCGGCCGGCTCACCGGCGTCGAGGCCCTTCTCGATCCCGTCCAGACCTGCCATCAGCATCGCCGAGAACGCCAGATACGGGTTCGCGGCAGCGTCGGGGCAGCGGAACTCGATCCGCTTGGCCTTCGGCGAGTCCGAGTACATCGGGATCCGGATACAGGCCGACCGGTTGCGCTGCGAGTAGACGAGGTTGACCGGCGCTTCGTACCCGGGCACCAGCCGCCGGTACGAGTTCGTCGTCGGCGCGCAGAAGGCGAGCAGCGCCGGCGCGTGCGCCAGCAGCCCGCCGATGTAGGTGCGGGCCAGCTGCGAGAGCCCCGCGTAGCCGGACTTGTCCGCCATCAGCGGCGTGCCCTCCTTCCAGAGGGACTGATGCGTGTGCATGCCCGAGCCGTTGTCGCCGAAGAGCGGCTTCGGCATGAAGGTGACCGTCTTGCCGGCCGCGCGCGCAACGTTCTTGACCACGTATTTGTAGGTCATGACTTCATCGGCCATCCGGGTCAGCGTCTGGTAGCGGAGGTCGATCTCGCACTGGCCGCCCGAGGCGACCTCGTGGTGGTGGAATTCGCAGGGAATCCCTAGCCGTTCTAGCGTCAGCACCATCTCGGAGCGGAGGTCGGCCAACGTGTCGTGCGGGGCGGGCGGGAAGTAGCCCTCCTTGGGCCGGACCGTGTAGCCGAGGCCCGGGTTGCCCGAGTTCCAGTGACCCTCCTCGGAGTCGATCTCGTAGTGGGCCTTGTGGTCGGCGAGCTCGTACGAGACCGTGTCGAGCACGAAGAACTCACATTCCGGCCCGATGTAGGCAGTGTCGGCGATGCCGGTCTCGCGCAGATGCTCCTCCGCGCGCTTCGCGATCCGGCGCGGGTCCTTCGCGTAGGGCTGACGCGTGACCGGGTCGACGATTTGACAGATCAACGACAGCGTCGGCGCGGCGGCAAACGGGTCGAGGACGGCGCTCGAGGCGTCCGGCATCAGCAGCATGTCCGACTCGGAGATCCCCTGCCAGCCACGGATCGAGGAGCCGTCGAAGCCGAGTCCTTCGTCGAACGCCGACTCGTCGAACGCCGACAGCGGCAGCGTCATGTGCTGCCAGGCCCCGAGCAGGTCGCAAAACTTGAGGTCGACCATCTGGGCCCGCGTCTGGCCCGCCCACTCGAGCGCTTCTTTCGGCTCCGGCTGCTCGCCGCTGCCGTTGACCAGGTAATGCCGTGCCTCTGCCTCCATCTCGTCTCCTTCCGTTGGACCAATAAAAAAGGCCCAGGACTCCACGAGTCCTGAGGCCTCATTGCCTCCGCAGGCGCCTTCGGCGACGCCTACTGGGTCGAGACGATAGTCCGCAGACCGGATGTTGGCAAGCGAAATTTCGTTGACGCGGCAGACCCGAGGCGGCTAAGGTGGACGCCATGCTGCTCGTCGGCTGACACAGCGTTTCGCGCGCACCGCGAGTTGTGGTGCGCTGTCTTCGTGTCCCGCCGATTCGTAGGAGAGCAACGTGACCGCCGTAGAAGTCCACAACCTGCGCAAGGAGTTCCTCCGCCGCGACGCGGAGCGTTCCGGTCTTCGCCGGCGGCGGCGGCGCGTGCCCGCGCTCGAGGACGTGACGTTCTCGATCGAGCGCGGCGAGTGCGTCGCGATCCTCGGCCAGAACGGCTCCGGGAAGTCGACGCTCGTCCGCCTGCTCTCGACGTTGCTCCTCCACGACGGCGGCGACGCGCGGGTGTTTGGGCACGACGTCTTCCGTGAGCCGCGCGCGGTACAGCGTCTCGTCAACCGCGTCTCGGTCGAGGCGTCCTTCTTCAAGAAGATGTCCTCGACGGAGAACCTGAGCTACGCCGCGCGCTTCTACGGGATGCCGGCAAGCGAGACGCGCGACCTGATTCCCGAGATTCTGGCCCGCGTCGGCTTCCCGGAAAACCGCCGGCACGAGTCGATGGAGCATCTCTCCCGGGGGATGCAGCAGAAGGTCGCGCTCGCGCGGGCACTGCTCACGTCACCCGTCTTGCTGCTGCTCGACGAGCCGACGACGGGGCTCGACCCGCGCTCGAAGCTCGAGGTCCAGAACTTCATCCGCGAAGTCCGGGCCTCGCACGATGCGACGATCCTCCTCTGCACGCACGACCTCGCTGAGGCCGAGATCCTGGCCGACCGCGTCGGGATCCTCGACCGTGGGCGGCTCCTCTGCCTCGAGCCGGTTAACGAGCTGAAGGAGCGCTACCGCGCCGAGACGCTCGAGGCGGCGTTCTTCGCCGCGACCGGGCGCGAGTTCGAACAAGAGCAAGAGGACGAAGACGCGGAGAGAGGTGTGTTCGCGTGAAAGGCGCAGCCGCAACTCTCCGGCATGAGCTGATCGGGCTCTCGGGGGTGCTCGAGCGGAACGCCTACCTCGTCAAGCGTTACGTGTGGTGGGAGCTGGCGTTCTTCATCTGGTCGCTCGCGAACACGCTGACGATCGTCTTCATCGCGAAGGGCATCCACGCCGCGGGCGGCAAGCTCGACGTCGATCGTGCGACGACGACGCTGCTGATCGGAGCAGTCATCTGGTCCTACCTCGGCGTCCTCTTCGAGATCCTGATCGAGACCGTCGCCTGGGAGCGCTGGGAGGGCACGATCGAGTACACGTTCATGGCCCCGCTTGCGCGCCCGATCCACCTGATCGGGATGGGCCTCTTCGCGGTCGTCTACGGCGTCATTCGCACGGCAATCCTGTTCGCGGCGATCGCGAGCTTCTTCTCGCTCAGCCTCGGCGGCGCGAACTTCGCCGCTGCCGTCGTCGTGCTGGCCGTCGCCTCGGTCTCGTTCATCGGGATCGGGATGATGACCGCGGTCCTGCCGCTGATCTCGCCCGAGAAGGGGATGCAGATGGGCTTCATCGCCCAGGGTGTTCTGCTCGTGATCTCAGGCGTCTACTACTCGGTCTCGGTTCTACCCGTGTGGATGCAATGGCTGTCGACGATCTCGCCGGCGACCTACGCCCTGCGCGGGATCAGGCACGCGATTCTCGACGGGTACGGCGTCGGCGCGGTGTGGGGAGACATCTGGCCGTTGATCGTGATCGGCGTCATCTCGATTCCGCTTGGCCTCTTCATCTTCGGCGTCGGCGAGCGCCACGCGAAGCGGCACGGAAAGTTGAAGCGGTCGGGATGACCGAGGACTACTTCGGCGAGGAAGTTGCCGCGCGTTACGACGAGTCCACCGCGGGGATGGAGATCGAGCCCGTCGTCGACTTCCTCGCGGCCCTCGCCGGTGAGGAGCCGGTGCTCGAGCTCGGTATCGGCACAGGGCGCATCGCGGTGCCGCTCGCCCAGCGCGGGGTTCGCCTGGCCGGCATCGACCTCTCGACGGCCATGGTCGCGAGGCTCCGCGAGAAGCCCGGCGGGAAGGACATCCCGGTCGCGATCGGCGACTTCGCTACGACGCGGGTCGAGGGAACGTTCTCGCTCGCATACCTCGTCTTCAACACGATCAACAACCTGACGACGCAGGACGCGCAGGTGGCGTGCTTCGAGAACGTCGCAGCGCACCTCGAGCCAGGCGGCTGCTTCGTGATCGAGGTCGGCGTCCCGAAGCTGCGGTTGCTGCCGCCAGGGCAGAGGTTTGTCCCGTTCGACGTCGGTTCGGAGCATCTCGGGTTCGACGAGTACGACGTCGCTGCGCAGGGCCTGATCTCGCATCATTACTACCCGCGGGACGGCGAGCAGATGTCGATGCCCTTCCGCTACGTCTGGCCTTCCGAGCTAGACCTGATGGCCCGTATTGCAGGGCTGCGACTGCGCGAGCGGTGGAGCGGCTGGCGCCGTAAGCCCTTCACCGCGGAGAGCGGCACGCACGTCTCGGTTTGGGAGAAGCTTTGAGTCGGCAAGTCGAGATCCGGCCGGCCGTTTCGGATTCTGATTTCGCGGGATACGCCGAGGTCTGGAACGCGACTACGCCGAGGGAGCCGATCACGGTCGCGGAGACGAAGCGGCGGCTGGCAAGGCAGCCATGGCGCCTCTACCTCGTCGCCAACCATGGCGGGCGGATTGTCGGCTGCGGCTTCGCCGGTCGTTCGGATTCGTCCGGGCGGGCTTTCTTCGCCGTACGCGTGCTCCCTGAGCGGCGGCTGAGAGGAATCGGCACGGCGCTCTATGAGGGCTGTCGCCCGCACGCAGTCGAACTGGACGCGACAACGATCTCAGGGCGAATCGCCGAAGACGATCCGGACTCGAGGCGGTGGGCCGCGAACCGCGGCTTCGTCGAGGTCGGCCGCGACGTCGAGCTGGTTCGGGAGCTCGGCAACGAAACGCCGCCCCTCCCGCTGGAGGGAATCGACATCAAGGAGCTGACGCCCGTCGACCACGACGCCGTGTACGCGATCGCGGTCGAGTGCTGGCCGGACATGGCGACACCGGAGCCGGTTCCGGCGCCGCCGTACGACGACTGGGCGTTGGAAGAGCTCCGCGGCCCCGTCGTCTTCGGCGCCTTTGACGGCGGACGCATGGTGGCCTACGCGGCGCTGGTCACACGTCCGGCGAACCCGGAGGTCCTCCACCACGGTTTCACCGCCGTCGTCCGCAGCCACCGCGGCCGCGGGATCGCGACCGCGCTGAAGCGCGAGCAGATCGCGTGGGCGGCCGGGCACGGCTATCGGGAGCTCGCCACCCAGACGCAAGAGGGGAACGAGCCGATGCGGGCCGTCAATGCCAAGCTCGGCTACCGCGAGAACCTGGCCTGGATCCTCGTTCGTCGCGAAGCCGTATAGACTCAGCCGCGACCGAGGCGATGTGGCCTCAGGCGCCCGGCGCCTGGGGCTTTTGTCTTTTTCAAGGAGGTTTTCGTATGGCGCAGGTCGAGAGTAGGGCAAGGGCAACGAGCGACCCGGAGGCCAGGCGCGAGGCGCTGAAACGGTTGCAGGACGAGAACGTCGACTTCCTGCTGCTCTGGTTCACCGACATCGAAGGACACCTGAAGAGCTTCGCGGTCACGCCGAGCGAGGTCGAGGAGGCCCTGAACGACGGGATGGGCTTCGACGGCTCGTCGATCACCGGCTTCAACGCGATCGAGGAGTCCGACATGGTCGCGATCCCCGACCCAGCCACGTTCCAGCTGATGCCCGCGCGCGAGGGCGAGATGAAGATGGCGCGAATGATCTGCGACATCGTCACGCCCGATGGCAAGCCCTACGAGGGCGACCCGCGCTATGTGCTGCGGCGCGCGCTCGAGCGGATGCGCTCGCTGGGCTTCGACACCTTCAACGTCGGCCCGGAGCTCGAGTACTTCCTGTTCGAGAACGACAAGGGCACGGAGACACTCGACGAGGGCGGCTACTTCGCGATGACGACCCTCGACGCCGCCTCGGGCCTGCGCCAGGAGACCGTTCACGCGCTCGAGTCAATGGGGATCCCGATCGAGTACGTGCACCACGAGGTGGGCCCGTCGCAGCACGAGATCGACATGCGCTTCGCACCTGCGCTCGAGATGGCAGACCACACGGTCACCTACCGCCTGATCGTCAAAGAGATCGCGAAGAAGGCCGGCTACCACGCGACCTTCATGCCGAAGCCGATCTTCGGCGAGAACGGCTCGGGCATGCACACACACCAGTCGCTCTTCACCGACGGCCGCAACGCCTTCTTCGACGGCGACGATCAGTGGCACCTCTCGGCGGCCGGCAAGGCGTTCATCGCCGGCCAGCTCCGGCATGCGCGCGAGATCGCCGGGATCTTTGCCCAGTGGGTCAACTCCTACAAGCGGCTCGTGCCGGGCTACGAGGCCCCGGTCTACGTTGCCTGGTCGCAGCGGAACCGCTCGGCGCTGATCCGGATCCCGCTCTACAAGCCCGGCTCCGAGCAGGCGACGCGCGCGGAGATCCGCTGCCCTGACCCCGCGTGCAACCCCTATTTGACGTTCGCAGCACTTCTCCACGCGGGGCTCGAGGGAATCGAGCAGGGGTACGAGCTGCCGGATCCGATGGAGACGAACCTCTACCACCTGACTCCGGAGCAGCGCCGCGAAGTCGGAGCTCGCCCGGAAGGCGCTTGGTCCTCACATCTTCGATCGCTATATCGAGCTGAAGCGCAAGGAATGGGACGAATACCGGGTCCAGCTGACGGGTTGGGAGCTGGAGCGATATTTGTCAGTGCTCTAGCGCAGCGACGCGAAAAGAGGGAAGATTGCGGGGCTTCGCCGCTGCGGCTGGCGAAGCCAACTGACGGCCGATCGCGAGGTGCTGAATCCGCACCTCGCGGTCGTTTAGCGGACTTTGATCGGGAAGTCTCCGGGCGTTTGAGGGGTGCCCCCCGTTGCGCGCGGGACGAAGCGGACGAAGTAGCGCCCTGCCTGTAGGCCGAGCGCATGGATGAAGTGCTTCCTTCCCGCAGCGCGGAAAGGGATCTCCGCGAGCCAGCGGAAGACCGAGCCGCTGCAGCGTCCCGTCTCCGCCCATCGCTCGTAGTTGCAGCGGCGGCCGACGCCGATCCGGACGGTGCCGGGGCCGCTCAGGGCGAGGAGGACGTTCAGCCGCCTCACAGGTCGAAACGTCTTCAGACCCGCGAAGTCGAAGCCGACCTCGCGGGAGAGCTCGATCCCCAGCAGCAGCCGCGAGCCCGAGCGTCCGAGGAACGACGCGTAGACCGTGTCGGCCCGCGGATTCCACGCCGGCAGGACGCGCGCAGTCTGTGCGTCGAGCGCAGCGAATCCGTGCCGCGGTCTCCCGTTCAGGTGGTCGAAGTCGCCGGCGACGTAGATCCGCGAGCCGGCAGCGGCGATTGCGAGTACCGAGGTGCCGCCGTAGATCGCGGTCGTCGAGTTGAGCCGGCCATGCCAGCGCGGGTCGACACGACCCGTCTTGGAGTCGAGGGCGACGAGGGGGTACTTCGAAGGCCCGTTGAGGCTGCCGTAGATACGGTCGCCGTTCGTCGCAAGCGCGAGCAGCGTGTTGCAGAAATGGCAGGCGTCGACGCCAAGCTCGGGGAACTTCCAGGCCCTGTCGAGCCTGCCCGTGTCTGCGTCGAGCGCCGCGACGCCGGTTCGCGGGACGCCGTCAACGGCCTGGAAGACTCCACCGACGTAGATGCGGCCTTCCGAGCGCCCGAGTAGGTAGATGCCGCCGCCCTCGAGGTTGTTGGAATTGACGTTTCCGTGCCAGCTCTTGTCGCGTCTGCCCGTTTCGGCGTCGAGCGCGACGATCGTCGAGACCGGGAGCCCGGTACCGCCGCCGACGATCAGTCGCTTCCCGTCCGGCAGGAACACGTCGTTCCAGTAGGGCCGCCTTTCAGGCGGCTGCCAGCGCTTGTCGAGCTTGCCGGTGCGCACGTCGATCGCGCCCAGGTGCGCTCGGGACCTGCGATCGAGTCGGGCGAAGTCCCCTGCGACGTAGAGCCGCGACCCGATCCGCGCGAGCGACGTGACGGAGACGCCATTGCCGTTGGCCTCGGGGCGCCAGTCCGGATCGAGCGTCCCGTCCGCCCGGATGTGCGCTAGCCGCTTGCGAAGCACGCCGTTGACGTGGATGAAGCCGCCGCCGATATACCAGCCGCCGTCGCCGTCGGGCACGGCGGCGCGAATCGGCCGGTTGACGTGAAACGCGGAGAGCGCCTTGCCGGTCTTGGCGTCGAGGATGACGCCGAAATCGCTCCGCTCCCCGGTGAGCTGGTTCAGCATCCGCAGCGACTCCGGATGGGCGATTGTCGCGTGCTTGCCCGAGCAGGCGGATGCCAGCAAGGCAAAGAGGACGAAAGCCGCCGCTCGTACCCGCATACCACGGGTACGTCCCAGGGCGGCGGTTACGTCCTACAAAAAGCTCTTGAGGCTGTCGCGCCCGACGCGGAGGCCGATCACGCCGGCCGTGTCGTCGACGTCTTCGATCGCATCGGCCGGTACAACGCGGCGGCGACGGGCGAGGAATCCTGAGCGGACAGCGAGCGCATCCGGCACGTCGGGGGCGGTGCCGTACATCGGGCACTCGACCCGTCCGACGACGCGACCCTCGTGGTCAGCGACGAGAAACCCGTTCAGCCAGCGAAGGTCGGTAGCGGCGACGGCCATTCGCCACCCAACCTATCCGCGTCCTTTAAAGGGAAACTGTGACAGCTGTAATTGTTTTGTTAACAGCGGAGTCAGGTAGTGGGTCAGTTTGAATCTTGCCGCATCCCCTTCTCGTCCCAAGGTTGATCAGCGCCTGCCCGCGTCTGTTTGCCGCCGACCTTCAAGCCCTCCTCCAGCCACTCAAGCTCGCGACGCTCTTCCTTGCTCATGGTTGCGAGGTTTGCCAAGTACGCCTGGCGCCGGCGCTGACTTTTCGCTCGAAATCTTCGGACGAGGTTGAGCATGCCCCAAGCCTAGTCCGCTGTACCTTCAGGGCATGAACGCCTTTACGCGACTGATCGCCTGGTTCCGGCCGGCGCCGAAGACCGCCGCGGAGCTTCAGGCGGAGCAAGACGCTGCTCGGATGCACGACGAGATGGAGACCACTCGGCTCAGCCAGCGATCGCTGGCGGGCTCGAACTACGAGACACGCCGCGGCTCGGACCCTGAGAGTTACTGAGCGCTAGCTGCCCGGCTTCGCCGACATCGCGAACCAGGCGATCGCGAGCGCGACGAGCAGGATCGAGGCGAGCCAGGGGACAGCGACCGCGCTGCGAGACTTCGGGCTGCGGGCCAGCCAGGCGAGGATCAACATCACGATTACGAGTAGCGCCCCCGGCTCGGTGACGATGAAGCCGACGCCCACCCAGCCAGGCTCGTGATGTCCGCCCGGGAACTCTTTGTCGACGATCCACAGTGCTGTGCCGCGCATCAGGATGAACGCCGGGACGAGGACCACGAAGCCGACCCAGAAGGCCAGGCCCCGGAGCCAAATGGCGCGTTGGGGATCACCTCGGAGCCCGGCGAAGCCGAGCAGGGCGACCGTTGCCGTAGCGCCGAACGTCAAGGTCGCGCCGAGCACGTGGAGGAAGAGCGGCAGGTTCCAGGAGTCGGGGCGGACGAGCGCGAGCATCAGACCCCCGGCTTCCAGATCATCAGGCCGAGTACGGCAAAGGCCATCAGCCCGCTCGTGTAGCCGATCGCAAGCGCTCTGGGGTTCCGGAGGCGCGCCCACAACTCCGGGCTCGGAGCGTCGCCTTCTGCGGCCAGACGCTGCGCGAGCTCGCCGGTCTGCCGCTGGTACTTGCCGTCGATGTTGCCGAGCGCGCTGGCCACTACCCAGAGCACGATCGCGGCCACGATCCAGGTTTGGCCGTAGCCGTAGCCGACGTTGTGCACCAGCCAGAGCCCGATCGCAAGCGTCAGGACAAGGCCGGCTCCGATCAGCGGGACCGCCAAACGGATCAACCCGTACAGGGCCGCGACCTCGCTCGGGCGCCGGTTCTTCACGATCGCGGCGAGGTTCAGGATTCCCGCGATGACGATGCCGCCGATCAGGAAGAACGCGCCCGTCACATGCAAGAACAGCAGCCACTGGTAGAGGCTCATCGGAGCGGGACACTAAACGACTTCGATTCCACTCCTACAATCGGTGCGATGGATGCTCCCGCGCGGCACCTTCGTCTGCTGACCGAGACGATCGCAGCCGTCAACTCGACGCTCGACCTCGAAGAGGTGCTCGGTCTCGTCGCACGCAAGGTTGCGGAGGCGCTGGAGGCCGACGCCTGCTTCGTCTATCTCTACGACGCGAAGGCCGACGAACTCGTGTTGCGCGCGACGCACGGCACCCGAGTCGAGGAGATGACCCGCCGGCCTAAAATGCGCCCAGGCCAGGGGATCACCGGCAGCGCCGCGGCGGAGCGCTCGCCGATCATGATTGCAGCCGAGGCGCATCTCGACCCGCGGTTCAAGGGCTTCTCCAACCTGCCGGAGGACGAGTACGAGTCGATCCTGGCGGTGCCGATCCTCGCGCGCGAGAAGCTTGCGGGCGCGTTGAACGTGCGCACGCGCCGTCCGCGCGAATTCACGGAGGCGGAGATCGAGCTGCTCGTCGCGATCGCGGCGCAGGTTGCGCAGACGATCGTGCACGCCCAGCTGTATGCGGACGCGCAACGTCGCGTAGGCGAGCTCGAAGCGCTGGCCCGGATCTCGGAGGCGGTTTCCGAGTCGCTTTACCTCGAGGAGTCGCTCGAAGCGATCGTCAGGGCGACGATGGACGCGGTCGGCGCCACTGGAGCCGCCCTCGTGCTCGAGGACGGCGGTATCGCTAGGCCCGAGGGACGGCCCGGCGCGTTTGCGGTGCGGATTCCGCTGCGCTGGAAGGGCCGCCAGATCGGCGAGCTCGTTTGCGACCGCGACACTGACTTCACGACCGACGAGCGCGCGCTCCTGGCCTCGATCGCGCACCACGCCGCCGTGGCGCTCGAGCACGGACGCGCGGTCATGCGCGGTGTCCTCGCTCAGGAGATCCACCATAGGGTCAAGAACAACCTTCAGACCGTCGCGTCTCTGCTCCGCCTACAGGCGCGGGCCGAGGACGGCGTCGACCCTCGCAAGGCGCTCGACGACTCGGTCAACCGGATCCTCGCGATTGCGGCTGTTCACGAGGTTCTGACCGAGCAGCGCGAGGAGGAGGTCGATCTCGGCGAGCTGCTCGACCGGTTGCGGGCGATGCTCGTGCAGGGGATCGGCGCCGGGAAGCGTGTCGAGGCAGAGCTCGAGCCAGTCTCGCTGGCGGGAAATCGCGCGACCGCCCTCGCGCTCGTGTTCAGCGAGCTCTTTCAGAACGCGCTCGAGCACGGTGGAAACCAGGTGCGGATCGAGCTCGCAAGCCGAAACGGAAGTGCGCTGCTCGCGATCACAGACGACGGTGGCGTAGACGAGGACGTTCGCAGCGGCACCGGTCTCTCGATCGTCCGGGCCCTCGTTCGCGACGAGTTGCAGGGAACCTTCGAGTTGCGTGGCGACAGCGGGACGCGCGCCGAAGTTCTGTTTCCGGCCTGACGAGCCCTTAGATGTTCACGCGCGTCACCCGGGAGCCCCTGTCCCCGCCCACCTAGCCGTCAGGCTACCGCCGAAATCAACGCGTGTCCGTGCCGGGTTCGTGCCGAATCCGTGACACTTCGGCCGTGCGGATCCTGGTCGCCGAAGACGAGACGATCATCCGGCTCGATCTGGTCGAGATGCTCGGCCGCGCCGGGCTCGAGGTTTGCGCGGAGGCGCGCGACGGCGTAGAGGCGGTCGAGCTCGCTCGTGAGCACCAGCCGGATCTCGCGATCATGGACGTGAAGATGCCGCGGCTGGACGGGATCGAGGCGGCGCGGCGGATCCTCGACGAGCGGCCGATTCCGATCGTGATGCTGACTGCCTACGGGCAGGACGAGCTCGTCTCGCGGGCGGTCGAGGCCGGGGTCTTCGGCTATCTCGTCAAACCGTTCCGCGAGCAAGACCTGCTCCCGGCAATTCGCGCGGCCCGCGCCCGCCACGAGGAGCTGCTCGAGCTGCGGGAGGAAGCCGAATCGCTCGCCGACGCGCTCGCCGCACGCAAGGCAATCGAGCGCGCCAAAGGGTTGCTGATGGAGAAAGAGGGGCTGTCGGAGCAGGACGCGTTCGCTCGGCTGCGCAAGGCTTCGCAGGTCTCGGGGCGGCCGTTGAAGGTCGTCGCCGAGGCAGTCGTCGCCACGCTTGCCGACGACGCGGCTTAAGCGTTTCGTCTTAACCAAACCCCAACGAAATGCGCCGTTTGCAGGGCCGATGTTCTGCTTGACTTGGGCCGACCAACGGCAAGGAGCTCTTTCGTGGCCACGGCGGGTACCGGGGCGAATGGCAGGCTCCAAGTCAGAACTTCGGCCGGCCACGCTGGTGTAGCCGGCAAGCTCGGCCCAAAAGGGAGTCGAACACTCGGCTGGTCCGCGGCGCTCGTTGCAACCGCGGCAGCCCTGACTGCCGGTCTGGCCGGCGTCTACCGCTACTTGGACAACTTCTGGCTCTACCGCGGATATCCGCCGCCTCGCGATCCGGCCTGGGTCAAGGAGCGCGGAACGGTCCAGACGATTGCGGTGAGCAGTCCGGCGATCGGCGGGCGCCGCCAGCAGGTGATCGTCTTCCTCCCGCCCGGCTACGCCGCCCACCCCCGCCGCCGCTACTCGGTCTTTTATCTCCTGCACGGGTCACCCGGTCTTCCCAACGCGCTGCTCCTGACCGTCAAAGCGGGCGTCGTCGAGGACGAGCTGCTGGCCAAGCACAAGATCCGGCCGCTGATCCTGGTGATGCCCTTCGGCTCCTCGGGCCGCTTCACCGATACGGAGTGGGCGAACGGTGTTCACGCGAATTCGGGCTGGGAGACGTTTCTCGCCCGCGACGTCGTCCGAGCGATCGACAACCGCTATCGCACGATTCGCTCCGGAGCCGGGCGTGCGCTCGGTGGGCTCTCCGAAGGGGGATACGGGTCGCTGAACGTCGGGCTCCACCACCCTGGCGAGTTCCGCGTCCTGGAGAGCTGGTCGGGCTACGAGCGCGCCGACACGATCCTCTCGATCTTCGGCCATGGCAAGAGACGACTCGCTTACAACAGCCCCCGCTCTTACCTCCCCGCCGTCGCCCGCCGGCTCCGCCGCGGAGGAACCTACGTTTGGTTCTACTCGAGCCGAGGCGACCGCTTTCTCGCCCAGAACAAAGCCTTCGCGCAGATTCTCGCCGCCTCGAAGGGATTGACTGGTGGCTAGGGCACTTCGTCTCGCAGGGCTGACGGTCGGCGGCCTGCTCTCCTTCCTCATTGTCGTCGCCGCCCAAGGCTGGCTCTATGAGTTGCGTAGCGCGACGCTGATGGGGCCCCGGGTGCACGATGCGCTGCCACTGGACGAGCTCCCGCGCCACGACTCGGTCTCGCTCCTGCTCTTCCTCGGTGTCTGGGCCTGCGCCGGGATTCTCGTCGGCTTGGTGGCGAGTAGGGCGCGCGTCGAACGGCTGACGGCGGCGCTGCTCGCGGCCCTGGCGACCGGGCTCTGGCTCGGGATGCGCCCTCCTGGGCCGGACGCACGCGCGGCCGTCCCGCCGGGCGCCGCTCGTCCTCGCCGCTCTCGTCGCCGTCGCCGGGATCCTCGACATCGCCTCGGCCGTGACGCCGGAGCTGTCCGGCCGGGTCAAGCTGATCGAGGGAGTTGCTCCGAACGCCGTGCCGGGCCTGGCGAGCGCCCTGATCGTGCCCACTGGACTGACACTGATCGTGCTCGCGCGAGGACTTCGCCGGAGGCGCCGCCGCGCCTGGCAGCTAACGGTTGGGCTCGTGCTCGTCGCCGCCGTCCTGCACATCCTCAAAGGGCTGGACTACGAGGAGGCCACCGTGAGCACTGCGCTCGCACTCGCGCTCGTCGCGCGCCGGCACGATTTCGACGGCAGCGGCGATCCGGCGACGCGGATGCAGATCGGCCTCCGCGCCTTCGTCTACACGGTTGCGATCTTTGGCTACGGAACCATGGCGCTGTGGATCAACCGGATCGAAGCCGACAGGCCCTACACGCTTGGGTTCGCTCTCCGTGAGACGGCGACGGCCCTCGCAGGGCTTTATCCGCGGGGGTCGGCCCATCTGAGCGGGCCCTTCGGCGACTGGTTCCCGTGGTCGGTGTTCCTCCTCGGCGTTACCGGCGCGCTCTGGCTGCTCGCCAGCTGGCTCGCTCCTTGGCGGTACCGCTGCGACCCCCGGGAGCACGAGCAGCTGTTGGTGCGAGCGCTCGTCGACGAGCACGGCACCGACACGCTCTCGCCCTTCGTCCTTCGCTCGGACAAGTCGTACTTCTTCAGCCCGGACGGTCGGGCGTTCCTTGCCTACAAGGTCGTTGCCTCCGTCGCCGTCGTCTCCGGGGATCCGATCGGGGACACGGACGCGATCGAGAGCCTGCTGCCCGCCTTCCAGGAGTTCGCGCACGAGCGCGACTGGCGCGTTGCGGTCCTCGGCGCGGGCGAGCGCTGCCTCCCGCTCTACGGCCGGAACGGGCTACGCGCCCTCTACCACGGCGACGAAGGCGTGATCGAGGTCGGCTCGTTCTCGCTCGAGGGCCGCGCCGTTCGCAAGGTGCGCCAGTCCGTCCATCGGCTCGAGCGCGCCGGCTACACGGCGGCGTGCGTTTTCGCCGGCGATGTGGACGAGCCGCTCGCGGCGGAGCTGACTGAGGTGGCGGCGGAGTGGCGCGGCCCCCAGCCGCAGCGCGGCTTCACGATGGAGTTCGACTCGCTGTTCGAGGTGGGCGGCTCGGACGCGCTGTTCGTGATCGGTCGAGACGCGTCCGGGGCGGTGGCGGGGTTCTTCCATCTCGCTGTGTCGAGAGCGGGCCGCGCACTCTCGCTGTCGTCGATGCCGCGTCGGCGGACGACGCCGAACGGGTTCAACGAGTGGCTGGTCGCCGAGACGGTTGGCTGGGCTCGGCAGCATGGGTTCGAGCGGGTCTCCCTGAACTTCTCGCCCTTTGCGGCGGTGCTGGCCCCGAACTGTGAGCTCTCGACCTCCCAACGCGTTCAGCGCAAGGTCCTCCACCAGCTCAAAGGCACGTTCCAGCTCGACAACCTGCTCGCCTTCAACCGCAAGTTCTTCCCGGAGTGGCAGAAGCGCTATGTGGTCTTCGAGCGCTTCGCCGACCTGCCGCGCGTCGGCATCGCCGGGCTGGTCGCGGAGGGCTATCTCCCGCTCGTCGGGCAGCGGCGGTGAGCGCCTCGACCGCGGCAGCCTTCGCCCTCGCAGCCGGTTCGGCGCTCGCGCTCAACTGGGCCTACTTCACGCAGCACCAGGAGGCCTCGAGGTTACCCCCGCTCAGCGTCAGGCGGCCCCTTCGCTCGCTGCTATTGCTCTTCTCGAACCGGCGCTGGCTCGCGGGCTTCACGATCGGGATCGGCGGCTGGGTCCTCTACGTGGCCGCGCTCTCGCTCGGGGCGCTCTCGCTCGTGCAGGCGGCTTCGGCCGGCGGGATCGGGATCCTCGCGTTGCTCGTCTGGCGGATCGGGGGCGTTCGGCTCTCTCGTCGCGAGTGGGGCGGGGTCGGGCTTGCGATCTCAGGCCTCGTCTTGCTCGCCGTCTCGCTGGCGCGCAGCGGCACGACGCATCCTTTCGCCGCGCACGCCACGTGGGTCGGCGTTGCGGCCTGGATGGCGGTCACGGGGGGCCTTGCCGCGGCGTTCGCAGGCCCGTTCTCGCGTCTGCTTGCCGGGGGCGCCGGGCTCGGGATCGCGGCCGGCCTCTGCTACGCCGCCGGCGACGTCGGGACGAAGGCGGCGGTCGGCGGCGGCGGGCGGCTGCTCTTCGCCCTGCCGGTGCTGACCGCGCACGGGCTCGGGTTCGTCTTTCTCCAGCTCGGCTTCCAGCGCGGGGGAGCGCTCACCACGGCGGGCGTCGCGACGCTGTTCACAAACGCGGTGCCGATCGCGGCCGGAATGGCGCTCTTCGGAGACGGTCTGCCCTCGGGCGCGCTCGGGGTCGCACGGCTGCTCTCCTTTGCCGCAGTCGTGTCCGGCGCCGCTTTGCTGACGCGGGGCCCCCGGCTACCGGTTGACGTCGTTCCCGCGGCGCCGGTGTCTGCCCGTTGAAGCGCGCCGCCTGGGGTCTTCTGCTCGTCGCGCTGATTGCGGCAGGTGCCGTCGCCAAGGCGGCTCTGGAACCCGGTCGCCCGAGCGGCCCAACGGCGCAGCTCACCTCATTCCAGTCGCGAGCCGTCGGCGGGCGGGTGCGCCTTGTCGTGGTCCTGCCGAGCGGCTATGCCGGCGGCGACCTTCGCTATCCGGTCGTCTACTTCCTCCACGGCCTGCCGGCGTCCACGCAGGCCTACAGGAACGTCGGCTTCCTGGAGCGCGCGCTCGGGAGCCTGCGGCGTCAGGCGATCCTCGTCGCCCCGCAAGGGGCGCGAGATCACGACACGGATCCCGAGTATCTGGACTGGGGCCCCGGACGAAACTGGGAGCGGGCTGTCTCGCAGGAGCTCCCCGCCTACGTCGACGCGCACTTCCGGACGATCCCCGACCGCCGGGCGCGCGCTCTGGTCGGCCTCTCGGCGGGCGGCTATGGCGCGGTCGCGCTCGCATTCCACCACCTGGAGAGCTTCGGCGTCGTCGAGTCGTGGAGCGGCTACTTCCATCCGACCGATCCGAGCGGAACGAAGGCGCTCGACCTGGGCTCGACCCAGCGCAACCGGCGCGCGAACCTGCACAACGCCGTCGTCGGCCTGCGGCATGCGTTCCGGATCCATCCGACGTTCTTCGGCTTCTACGTCGGCCGGGGGGATGCCCGGTTCCGGGCGGAGAATCTCGCGCTTCATCGCGAGCTCGTCGCGGCCGGGATCCCGCACGTCTTCGGGCTCTACCCCGGCGCACACGGACAGCGCGTCTGGAGTGCACATGCACGTGCGTGGCTCGGGCTGGCACTCGCGCATCTGACTCCTGCGACGGGGGTTGATCCGCCAGCGGGTCTGAGCGGATTCGTGCCGGTCGCGAAGGGCCCTGCCGGGGGCGTTGTGTTGCGGGGGCGGATCCCGAACACAGTCGTGCGCTGGGATCGAAGGCGGAGCGCTGTCTATCTGCCGCCCGGCTTTCAGGCCGGCAGCCGCTACCCGGTGATCTTTCTCCTCCACGGCTTTCCGGGGTCGCCCTCCGGGTTCTACGACAGCCTGCAGCTGGCCAAGGTCGCCGACCAGTTGATCTCGGCCCAGCGGATAGCGCCGTTCGTCGCGGTGATGCCGGTCGCGGGACGGGTGACGGGCAAGCGCAGCGACGAGGAGTGGGCCGGCCCATGGGAGACGTACCTCGTTCGCGACGTCGTTCTCTGGGCGGCGGCGCACCTGCCGTTGCGGGGTCAGCAGGCCGATCGAGCGATCGCGGGTCTCTCCGCCGGCGCATTCGGCGCCGTCGACATCGCCCTACGGAATCCCGGGCTCTTCGGCGTCGTCGAGTCCTGGTCGGGCTACTTTCGCCCTTTCCGGGACGGTCCCCTCGCGCATGCGACCGCCGCCGAGCTCACGGCTCATGATCCAACCGCGCTCGTCCGTCGGGAGGCAGCGCTGCTGCGCCGGCAGCACGTTCGCTTCTACCTCGCGACCGGGTTCAACCACGGCGGCATCTTCCGGCGCTGGACGTTCGAGTTCGCGCGAGCGCTGCACGGGTTGAGGCTGCCGTACCGTGTCTGGGCCTCGCAGTCGCCCGACCACGGCAAGTACCTGCGCCTCCAGTTGCCGGCAGCGCTCGAGTTTGCGTTCGTGCCCGGTGCTTAGGCCTGGGCCTGGTCGAAGAGCCGCTCCCAGCGGCTGAGCAACGCCTGCAGCTCGTCGCGCGCGCTGCGATGGGCGGCGAGGGTGTCGGTATCGGACCAGTCGTCGGCAAGCCGCAGCTCGAGCTCGGCGATCGAGCGCTCCCGCTCCGCGATCTCGGCCTCGAGGCGGTCGAGCTCGCTCGGACCGCTTTGCTTCAGCACATCCGGCTTGGGCGGCTTCGCCCTTGCTTTCGGCACCGGGGCAGGCGCGGCGAGCTCGTCGCGGCGGCGGACGTAGTCGGCCCAGCCGCCGTCGTAGGAGCGGATCGTCCCGTCTTCGACCGCGAGGGTCCGGTGGGCGACCGCGTCCAGGAGCGCACGGTCGTGGGAGACGAGCAGCACGGTTCCCGGGAACGCCTCGAGCGCCAGCTCGAGCGCCTCGCGGCTCTCGAGGTCGAGGTGGTTCGTCGGCTCGTCGAGGAGAAGAAAGTTCGCGCCGGAGGCGACGACGAGCGCGAGTGCGAGCCGTCGGCGCTCGCCGCCGGAGAGCTTGGCGACCGCCTTGTCCTGCTCCTGCCAGCCGGAGAAGAGGAAGCGGCCGAGCAGGTTCTGCGCTTGCGGGCGCTTGAGGCTTGTCGCCTTCTGCGCGCAGTCGAGCACGCTGCCGGTCTCGTCCAGCTCAACCTCGTGCTGGGAGAAGTAGGCCGGAATGACGCCGTGGCCCAGTCGCGCTGAGCCCGCGACGGGTTCGCGCAGCGCGAGCATGGTCTCGAGCAGCGTCGTCTTGCCGGACCCATTCGGGCCGACGAGCGCGACGTGCTCGCCGCGCTCGAGTGCGAAGTCGACGCCGTGCAGCAGCTCCTTCGCACCCGCGGCGACTTCAAGGCCCTTGGTCTCGATCACTGTCCGGCCGCTCCGCGGCGGGTCGAGGAAATCAAAGCCGAGCCGTTTCTGGCGCATCGTCAGCGACTCGAGCTCGCTGCTCGCCTGCTGCCGCTCGCGCTCGAGCCGCCCGATCTGGCTCAGCTTCGCCTGCGCCTGCTTCGCCTTGCTCTTCTTGTAGCGGAAGCGCTCGACGAAACGCTCGAGCCGCTCGATGTCGACGCCGAGGCGGTCGGCGGTCCTGCCGGCGGCCGACGCGCGCGCCGCCTTCTCGATCCGCCAGGCGTGCCAGGGGCCGGCGAAGGAGATGGAGCGCCCGCCGCCGAGCTCGAGGACGCCGTTCGTGACAGCCTCGAGAAACCAGCGGTCGTGGGCGACAAGGATGATTCCGGCGTCGAGCGACTGCAGCTCTTGCTCGAGCCACTCCAGGCTCGCGACGTCGAGATGGTTTGTCGGCTCGTCGAGCAGCAGCAGATCAGGGTCGCCGCCGAGCGCGCGCGCGAGCGAGGCGCGAGTCAGCTCGCCGCCGGAGAACGTCTCGAGGGGCCGGTCGAGATCCGGCTCCGCGAAGCCGAGACCGCGGACTACCGAGGCTGCGCGGTCGCGCCAGGCGTAGCCGCCCGCGTGCTCGAGCCGCGCCTGCGCTTCCGCGTACCGGCGGAGAGTCCTCTGGTCGTGCTGCCCGCCCGCCATTTTCTGTTCGAGATCTCGAAGCTCGTTCTCGGTCGCCACGAGGTCGGCTGCACCCGACAGCACGTACTCCCGCAACGTCAGCCCCTGGTCGAGGGGCGGCCGCTGGTCGTGCAGCGCAACGCGCGTTCCCTTGGAGAAGACCAGCTCGCCACCTTGGTAGTCGGTCTCCCCGTTGAGGATCCGGAGCAGCGTCGTCTTGCCGGCGCCGTTCGGCCCGGAGAGCGCGATCCGGTCACGGCGTTCGACCTTGAACGAGACACCATCGAAGAGCTGCCAGCCGGAGAGCTCCTTGCGGAGCTGGGATGCGATCACGAGTGCCACGACCACAGCGTAGAAGCCGCGACTTCCGTGCCGCCAGCCGCCGGAGTCGTTCAGGCCGGGTTAACGACTGTTGCGTTTCGTGAAGGCGGGCGGGCCGCGGCGAGGTTCGTTGTTAGCGTCGGGCCGCGGATGCCTTCCTCTGCCGACGGCCGCCACCGCCTCAGCCGGAGAGCGAAGCGGGACAGACGACGCCGCGGCCGCCGTTGGGGGATCGTCCTCACCGCCACCGTCGCGACGCTCCTGGGAGTTGCCGCCGTGCTCTCGAACGGGAACGACGACCGCTTGGCTGCAGCTCCCGTCGGGCTCCGGGCCCGACCGGCACGCGCCCGGCCGCGCGGAATTCTCCCCGGCTATCTTCTGATCGCCGACCGCGGTAACAACAGGATGCTGCTCGTCGACGCGCACAAGCGTGTGCTCTGGCGCTACCCGCGCCCAGGGAGGAAGTTGGCGATGCCGTTCCGCTTCGACGACGACACCTTCTTCGGGCCAGGCTTCACCCGCATCATCAGCAACCAGGAGGACCAGGACACGATCCAGGTGCTCTCCTTTCCCCGCGGGCGGCTCCTCTGGCGGTACGGTCACACCAACGTCCGCGGCTCGGCGAAGGGCTACCTCAATACCCCCGACGACGCCTATCTGCTTGCGAACGGCCTGCGCT
>WNGJ01010065.1_pt2 | contig 22316 bp, 18 predicted proteins | sample 5400611 | NCBI WGS metagenome assembly WNGJ01 (sample SAMN13153375, study PRJNA577476) | soil metagenome | isolation source: 40 cm soil or saprolite under Garry oak tree replicate 1 | place: USA:California | collected 2016-06-15
CTGCCACGACCGCGTCCGGTGCGTCCGCCGCCACGCGGGCCAGGAACTGCGACAGCGGCCATGCCGGAAACTGCACCGTCCCGGCATCCTCATCGATCAGCGCCGACGGCGGCCTCGCGAAGAACCCGTTGCGGTGCAGCGGTCCCACCCAGGCTGCAGGCGCCCTGCTGAAGAAATACTGTGCCACCGCCTCCGTGCGCGGGAACCTCTGCCGGAGCATATCGGCGTGATCATTGCCCGGGGACGATATGGCCAGCAGTTCCTCAAGTCGCCCGAAGATCTCGAAATAGTTGGTCTCGAAGCGCTCCAGCACGGCGTCGAGCACTTGCTCGAACCTGTCGAAATATGTTGCGAACTCGTCGCTGAACGGCCGGGGCTCATCCAGCGCATTACGATGCGCCCGGGTTGCCAGGCTGTCCGCACTGCCCTGACCCGCGAATCCGAGCCAGTACTCGGCGACCAGGTCATCATGCGAGATCTCGAGTCCGGTCAAGATGGCCAGGATTTTGGCCTTGTGCCCGCCTGCCTGGTTGCGGCCCCGCGCGTGTTCAGGCTCCAGCACCCATAGCACCGCGCTTTCAATCTCACGCATCAGGTGCCCAGCCAGGTGCGTGACTGAAGGCCAGGCCGACCCCCCAGACACCAGGCTGCACGCATCCCGGAAGAACGCGGCCGGGCCAGGGCCGATCTGGGTGAACAGCCGCCGCGCGATCCGCTCCTGCCGAGGAGAAAACGGCCCGTCCCACGGGCTAACCGGCGCCCCGCCTTCCACGTTAGCCATGAAACCTCTTTATGCCTCGCTCACACTGTGGCAGCCATGCCTGCCATCCTCCGCTCGGCAGACGCCGCCGACTCCAGCCTCCCACGCGCGCGGCCACCAAGTGACGGCCCGTGACGAGGATCGGTACAGGATCCTGAGCGTCACGTGACTTGATACTTGTGTTACGCGTCGTCCACTGTTGTTAGCGATTCGTTATTTGGTGATGTAGCAGCAGCGCTCCGTGAGCACGGTTCGGCAACGCTTACTGACTCAGGATCCTGCACGAATCCTCGTCACAGGCCGTCTCGCCCGAACCGGAGGCCGAGGCTGAGGCCGAACTGGACCTTTGAGTACCGGTACCCATGGTCAGCGTGTTAGCAGCCGCGGGGCTGCTGCGTGGTGATCTGCGCTGCGATGACGCGCCACGGGATGGTGATGCCGCGGCCGAGCTCGCCGAGCCGCGGCGTGGCGCAGATGACGACGCCGAACCAGCGAGCGCGGATATCCCAGCCGCCGGCGGCCATGTCAACACCCGAGAGCTCGTCGCGGCACAGCTCCCAGAACGCCTCCGGAGCGGCTATGCCGGCGAGCGCGGCGACGACGGGCCGCACCGCGGCAAGCCTCCGCGCCGCGATCGCCTTCTCCGCGGAGGTGAGCGTGTCCACGATCCAGAATCACGCAGATGCGGCGTCAGCACCATCAGCGAGTTCGAGGCAATGGCCCCGGAGCTGTCGGGGGAGCGATCAACGACCGGGTCATCCTGGACTTCCCGCACAACGACCTGCAGCGGCGCGGGGCGGGGCGAGGCGCACAGCATCATCCCGACCGCGACCCGGGGCGCCGAGGTCGCTCGAACGGGTTGACGAAATGCTAGGCTGGCAAGCGCAGGGTGAAAGTGGGAGCAAAATGGAGAGTATCGGGGCTTGGTGACCTGCCTGCCAAGAACTGGCCGCCCTGCCGGTACGAGCAAGACTGGAAGCGCCTCCCTCCGCGCTGCACCACGACAACTAAGAAGATGGCTAGAGCGCAGGTAGCCGCGGTTCTGTGTCGTGGAGGCGTGCGTGTTGCCCGTCTACGTTGTCTTGGCCGTCCCTCCGTCGCTCGTTGGCGTAGCTGCCGTCCTGGCCGTAATCCGAGCCAAGAAGGATGATCTCCCGGAGATCGTCCGTGCCCTGATGAGGATGGGGCCGCGTGGCGACGAGGGCAGTCGTGGCAGGCGAAAGATTCCGCCGTCACTGCCCAGGTCGTGAGCTGGCGCCTACTGCGCGGCTTCCTGCTCCCGTATCTCCGCGTCAGCCGCGATACCATCCGGGGCAACTAGGAGCTCGGGCGCTTCTATCAGAGATAATGCGCGGGAGTCAGATCCCGCTGCGGGACGCCGTTCCCGCAGATGGCCCAGGTCACAGCCGTCCTTGCAGGACCGCCCGGCGGGTTATCAGAGGTAATGGCCCGTTACCTCTGATAAGCCGAGTATGCCGCTGGACGCCACCGTCGGCTCAGCGCGGCAGCAGCAGATCAGGCTGCCGGGCTGTGCAGGAAGGCCGGGGCCGGTCCGAACGTGACCCGGATATCGAACGTGGCCGGGAAGGATGGCCTTTCTTCCTCTGCTGGCATGTGCCTGGCCTCTCAGCTGGTCTCGGCAAGGGTCTCGGCGGCCTCAAGTAGCCGCTCGGCGTAGGCCCAGGCGACGGGCTGAACCCAGTCGGGCGTGACAACCCGCCACCAGATCACGGTGGCGGCGGCCGAGACGACCAGGACAACGCTGGCCAGGGCGAGCGGGATGTTTTCCAGTCCGGCGAGTCTGGCCGCGATTGCTGCCAGGGCGAGGAGGCCGGCTGCCGCGGCCAGCAGTCTGCCCCACGGGCGCAGGCCGAGCATGTTGCGACGGAAGCCGTAGTTGCAGTTCTCGGCAAAGATCAGCGGATACTCCCTGCGCCGCCCGCGCGTCCTGGCGATCAGGACTGCGATCGCTGCCTGGTAGACGTGATCAGCTCCTGCCGGATCCGCCCGCTCTTCGTCAGCGGTCGGCAGGGCATGCCCCACGATTGCCGCGATCCGCTCATGCTGGCGTGCGAGCAGGACCGGATTGGCAGCGTCGCGGTGCCGGAGAGCTCCTGTCGTCGGAGCGCCACCCCAGCTATCCCATAGCCCCGGCTGAAGCCGCTTTCCCCCGTCGCGGCCCAACTGGTCGACGAGGATAACAATGCCTGCTGCGCCCAGCAGCGGCCAGAGCTTGTTCCAGGTCGGCAACCCCGGAACGAGCGAGAAGCACAGGGTCAGCGGCGGCAGCACGACCAGGAACACGGGTGCCCAGCGGGCCCTGATGCTGTAGGCATCCAGGGCCCGTCCAGGGCCGATCGCCACACTTGGCACGGCCATCGCGGCCCTCACGCCTTCAGCGGCGGCAGGGTGGCCAGCCGGTCGCCATCGTGGTCCTCGACCCAGACCGTCGTCGGTCCAGAACTGGCCGCGGTCGAGCCTGGTGTTCTTGATGACGTGGTGGCTGGCCAGCGTGCCGTCGCCGCCCTTCGGGCCGCGTCCCTTCCTCAGCTGCAGGTAGGTGAGCCAGTCCTGGTAGTTGTACGGCCCGTGGCCGAAGCTGTCCTCGTCGAGCTCCTTGCTGTGCGGGACGTCCCAGAAGTTGACCAGCGGCACTTTCTCCAACCAGAAGAACCGGTGCAGCCCTGACATGTGGTCCATGTCGGGATGCGTCTGCAGGTAGCGGAAGACCGGCTCGCCACTGAAGTGATCCTGGTAGTAGACGTAGGGGTCGACCAGCAGCGACTCGTAATGCTGCTGCCAGGACCTCCCGCCCAGCCGCAGGCCGGCCCCGGCGAACTCAAGGGTGCTGATTCCCTTGCGAGCCGCCAGGGCTTCCTTGTCGGTCTCGGGCAGGGACTTGGAGTTGTTGATGTCGATCATCATCAGCCGCCGGGACGGCAGCTCGATGAACGTGCAGTCTCCATGCCCCACGTTCAGGAAATGGGCAACCAGGGATTCCACTACCTTGCCTCTCCGATCTCCGGCGCAGCCGGATAACGGGGCATGGCGCAAGGGAGGCGAGAATCACACCGGCAAACCCTGTTCGGAGCCGGCGACCTGGGGTAGTGTCCAGTTTGCTGAAGACTGGAGAACCCCGGACTCGTCGCCCAAGCGCGATGCGCCCGGGGTTTTCTGTTGCGCCTGATTCTAGCGCTCTCAGCGTGAGAGTGCTAACGCCACGGCCACCGCCCCGCATGCGCAGATATGTGCAGCTGCCAGGACCAATGGTGCGACACCGGACCTAAGCAGAAACCGGGGAGAGCCCTATAGCCCGAGCGCGTTCGGGCTAGCCGAGAGGCTGTCGGCACGGCTGCGGCCGACACGGCAGCAACGACGGCCGCGGCCGCCGACGCAGGGGAGGGGCCTGTACCGAGCTGCAAACCTCCGTTTCCCACGCGGCCGGAAAGAGAGAATGCGACAGATTGGCCGACAAACTGGGACATGACCAGGTCCCAAGTTAAGTGAGGCAAACTCTCGGATGCCTCGGATCAACTGGGTCCTACGCCAGGTCAAGTGGGACAGGACAACAGCCGGGCGGGCCCAGGCCGGCGCCGCGGCGAGGGTACGGCGAGCTTGACGTAAAGGGCCGTTGGGGGTATTCATCTGACCGGACCAGCCACAAGATCCGGGGCGGCGGGCTGTCTCGAACCACAGCATCTCGCGGCCTGTTCTCGTTTGGTCCGCTCACATGAATAGCCCTCAGGGCCGTTATCAGCCTTAAACGGGCTAGCGGAACGCTAGCTCCGCAAAACACATCCGCCGTATGGCGTCCGAGGCCGGTGAAAACCCCCGCCAAGGGCACGGTCAGGATCAGCTTCCCGGCGCCTTCTCCTACGAGTATTCACCGCGAACCCCTCCCATCGACAGCTGAGGCTGCGGCATCCGTCGTGACGGGAACGAATTGTCACTGCCCGATGCCAAACTGCACTCCGACCGAAACTGGCCATGAAGGCGGCGACGCTGGGTCACGTTCCCAGGGGAACAGCGGGTCGGACGGGCCTCGATGAAGGGCCGCCCGATCAAGGGCGGCGACTCGTCTCCTACGCCCGGTCCTTCCTCGGCAAGATCCCGCCTCGATGAAGGGCCGCCCGCTCAGGGGCGGCGACGACTATGGGCGAGCCTTTCGTACACGGCTCGGATTGGGAGCCTCGATGAAGGACCGCCCGCTCAGGGGCGGCGACATGGGCGAACCTTTCGTCCACGGTAGCGATTGGGAGCCTCGATGAAGGGCCGCCCGATCAAAGGCGGCGACCCGCCGGCAACCGTTGGTCTACGGCCGGGACTGGGAGCCTCGATGAAGGGCCGCCCGATCAAGAGCGGCGACAGGGTGCCAATTCTAGGCGCTGTGACTTGGGTTTCGCAGGCTGCGTGCTTCGCCCGTCGCCTCCAGCCAGGCCCGGCGCGGCCAGAACACGTGAGGGCAACCAGGCTGATCGGGAGCGGCTCATCGCTGCCGGGGCGTCCGCTGGTCATATGACGGCCCGCACCGGCATCGGAGTCCCGCGCATGGCCCGCCGCTGCGGGGCGTTGTCGCTGTCGAATCTTTGAACCGGGAAGCGGACGATCCGGTGACGCCGCGCTCGGCGAGCCAGCGGTGCGCGGGGCTGATCTCGCTTCCGGAGTGCATGGAAGTGTCCACGTGTCCAAGCAGGCGCTCCCGAAATGTCAGACCCGCGCGCGATACTTGCCGCATCTGCGGCCCTCGACATGGCAGTGGGCTGATGAAAGCAAGGGGATGGGGCGCGCATGCGGCAACCTTCCGGTCTCATGCCTGAATGAAGGGCTCTCACCAGCCAGTGCTGAGCATATGGCAGGACAGCCTCACCCTGCGGGTGAGGCCGTAAAGATCTACATAAGTCCGGAAGGTTGTTTGGGGCAGTAGAACGGTGTACCGTCGGTCACCGTGACCCGCCTCATCAACGCGACCGCCTGCGTCGCCGTCGTAGGCCTGGTCCCGGTGACCGACGCAATCCCCGGGCCGGGTCATCTACGCAATCGCCGTCATCGCGGTCCTGGCCTGGGCCATGTCGCGGTCTGCGGCAGGCGGCGGTGATTCCATCCGGCAGGGTCCCGCCGGGACCCAAGTTACGAAAGGGACAAAGGATGTCCGCGATCACGATCGATCTGCTCACCCAGGCCGTCATGCCCGGGGGTGCGAGCTGCCTGACCTCGGTGACGGAACTAGAGCCAGCGGCTGGTCCGCACGCGTCGGTAGCGCCGGCGAAGTTCGCGTCGCCGGATCCGCGGGATAAAAAGGGCACGTACGCGTATGAGCACCGGTACCTGGACGGCGAGGCGCGGACCGCGGTCCTGATCGATTCGAAGCAGAGCCAGCTGAACCGGTGTGAGGCGGCGCTGGCCCTGGCGGTGGCGGACGGCCATCCGGTGCTGTCGAGGATGCCGCGGGTGGTGGTGAGCTATGACCGGGATGGGCTGGGCGAGGAGTACTCGGACCTGACGCTGCCGCACCGGGTATTCGACGGCCACATCCGGGCGGGCACGGTGGACGGGCAGCCGGTGACCCAGCTTGATGCCTACCGGGCGATCCGGAACGCGTCCCCGGCGAACGCGCGCGCGCTGCTGGACGCGAGCCCGGTGAGCCTGATCTTCGGCTGCTGGGACTCGAGCCGGTCGGCGCGGCAGGGCCGGTGGCGCAGCGCGCTGACGGGGGAGATCGTCGGGTTCTGCGCAGATGACAGGCCGACATCGAAGGGCGGTGCACGGGTTGATCCGGTGGGGATGCAGGTCCAGCTGGGTGAGGCGGACCTGAAGGCGCTGGCGGACCGGCAGCGGTCTGAGCTGTCGGCCAAGAACTACAAGAGCACGATGGCCGCGGCGGCGAAGGCGAAGGGCAAGCCGGTGTCGGCGTCGATGCTGGGCCTGGGCGGGATCCCGCCGTCACTGGAGGCCCTGGCGGGGGTGGCGTGCCAGCCGGTCATCCGCTCGCATGTGCTGAGCTTCGCGACGCTGCGCCAGATCCGGTTCGGCGCCGGCCCGGACGGCGATGCGGCATGCCGGGCACTGCTGGCGGCGCTGGCCCTGAACGCGCTGGCCCGCTCCGATGCCGAGCTGTATCTGCGGGCGAACTGCGACCTGCGCGAGCGCGGCCCGGCGGCGGTGGCGATCGACCAGCGTGGCGGCGGCCGGCTTTCCCTCGAGCCGCTGGGCATCGAGGCGGCTGACGCGCTGCTGTCGGAGGCGCTGGCGGCGGCGGAACAGGCGGCCGGGGTGTCGTGGGCTGGCCCGGCGCTTCGCGTGATGGGGGATCCGGCGATCGTCGCGGGCGCGGTGGCCGAGGATGAGGACGGGGAAGGCTGAGATGCCGTTCGCGATCGTGGCGGATCTGCCGCTGGGCATCTATCACGGGGCGGGACGGGACGGGCAGCCCGAGCCGGTGCCGTCTGTGGCCCGGCTGCATGCGGCGCTGCTGTGCGCGGCGGGGTTCGGGCCGCGTGCGGTGAGCACCGGGCCGGACAGCCTGGACGTCCGCGAGGAGGACCAGGCTGCGCTGCGCTGGCTTGAGGACAACCCGCCGGACAGCGTCGCCATACCGGCGCTTCAGATCAACCTCGCCTACCCGGTGGCCTACCGCGACGACGGCACCATCAAGCGGTCCAAAGGGTCGGCGTCGATCAAGAAGCTCGCCAAGAGCCCCGGCGGTGGCACGGCCGTGGCCGGCCGGTTCGCGTGGATCTGGACCGAACCGCCGCCGCCCGACATTGGCGGCGCCCTGGCGGAACTGTGCCCGGACGTCGCCTACCTGGGCACTACCGAGTCCCCTGCCCGGCTGCGGGCAGTGACCGGCGAGGAGATCGAGGCCACCGCCGACCTCGATGCCACGGCCGGAATGTTCAGCACGGCAGTCACCACGCTGGCCCGGCCGGCTCGCGGCCGGACCGCGGAGCTGATGGCGGCCCACCAGGACGCGAGCGGCAGGCCGCCGTCGGTTGCCGCGGACAAGGTCAAAACGGATGAGAAGTCGCTGTCCCCGGTCCCGCGCCGGGCCGCGGTCGCCACGGCCTGGTACCGGGACCGGGTCCGGCCCGCCGTGGAGGCTCCGTGGCAGCGCGCGATCGTGCTGCCGCTGGACCGGGTGATCGGGGAGGAGTACCGGGTCGGCTGGGCGGTCGCGGCGCACCGGGCGCTGGTCAGCCTGATCGGCTACGGCGCGCCGCCGCTGGTCACCGGCGCCTACCCGCCGGGAACGGCCAGGCCCGCGAACCGGGTCGCCGTGCACGTCCTGGGCCCGGAGACCCCCGCGGCACCGGTCCGGCTCCGCGACCAGGCGGGCCGTTCCCGGTCCGCGCTGCTGCTGCTCGTGCCCGACGGCGCGGATGCTGGTGACCTGGGCGCGCTCGACCGCGGCATAGCCGGCCTGTCATCACTGCGCGGCCCGGGCGGCCGCACCGCCAGGATCGACCAGGCAGCCATGCGGGAGCTTCCCGGCGGGGAGTTCTGGCAGCCGCCGGCACCGGGCCTGGAGCGGGTGTGGGAGACCAGGCCCGCCGCCATCCCGGATACGCGCGGCAACCAGGGCTGGACATTCGCCGACGCCGCCCTGCTGTCGCTGGCGTTCGCCTGGAAGGACACGTGGACGGACCGGCTGCCCCGCACGCGAAACCGGGGCGGCCGGTACTACCAGGACCTCGCTGACGCGGTCCGCGCCACCGGGGCAGACGTGATCGCGGTCCAGCCGCTGCGGACCAGCCAGGTGGGCCGGTACGCGCACAAGGTCAATGAGCACGCGGTGGTCCGGCCGTACCGGGCAGTGCTGCGGCTGACCGGCGTGGCCGGGGACCGGGTGGTCCAGGCGATCGGGCAGAGCCGGCACCTCGGCGGCGGGCTGCTGGTGCCCCGCGACGTCCCGGCCGCCGGCTTGGCGGCGGCAGCGCCAGGCGGGAGACCCTGATGGAGCGCTCGGACTTCGCGGCGTTCTTTGCCGCGCTCAACGGCGGCTGCGGGCCGTTCCGGTGGCAGGAGCGGCTGCTGGATGCGCTGCTGGAGAACGGCCGGTGGCCCGATCAGATCGCCGCGCCGACCGGCGCGGGCAAGACGTCGGCGATCGACGTCCACGTGTTCGCCGTGGCGCTGACCGCCGATGGCTGCGGGCCGCGGCTGCCGCGCCGCCTGGCCATGGTGGTGGACCGGCGGGTCCTGGTCGATGACCAGTATCAGCGGGCGCGGGTGCTCGCGGCCGAGCTGGCGGACCCCGCGCATGACGTTGTCGCCGAGGCAGCGACCCGCCTGGCTGGCCTGCGCTGGCCGAAAGGCGATGCCGAGGATCGGCATCCCGGCGGGGGCCGCGGCCAGTCTCCGCTGGTCACCGGGCGGTTTCGCGGCGGGGCGCTGCCGGCCCGGTCCTGGCGCGATCATCCGGGCGCGTGCGCCGTGCTGTGCGCCACGCCGGACATGTGGGGCAGCCGGCTCTTGTTCGGCGGCTACGGCACCCCCGCGCTCGCCGCCCCGCGCGAGGCCGGGCTGCTGGCATTCGACTCGGCGGTCGTGGTCGACGAGGCGCACCTGGCCGGCCAGCTCCTGGTCACCGCGCGCCAGGTCGCCCGGCTGGCCACGGCCGCGCCGGAGCCGGTGACCGGCGTCCCGGCGCTGCAGGTCGTCGAGGTCACCGCCACTCCCGCGCCCGGCGAATCCGGGGTATCAGTGACGGTCGGTCACGACGACCTCGCCGAGCCGCCGCTCGCGGACCGGCTGACCAGGCCCAAGCCGGTCACGTTGATCCCGGTTCCCGGCTGGGCCGCGCCGGGCAAGCCCGGGAAGACCGCGGCAGCTGCCGCCGACGCCGCGGAGGCGATGCTTGCCGGTGCAGCCGGCCACGATGACGCGGCCCGCACGGTCGGCTGCTTCGTCAATACCGTCCCGATGGCCGTTGCGGTCGCCGGGATGCTCCGCGCCCGCAAGCCAGCTGGCCGGCCACTGCGGGTCGTGATGATCTGCGGCCAGATCCGCCCCGCTGACCTGGCCCGGCTCGAGGAGCATTACCCGGGCATCTTGTCCCCGCAGGGATCCCCCGACGTCGACGTGATCGTCGCGACGCAGAGCCTGGAAGTCGGGGTGGACCTGGACCTGGCGGGCATCGTGACCGAGCTCGCTGCCGGGTCAGCGCTGGCCCAGCGGGCGGGCCGGGCGAACCGGCGCGGCCTGCGCCCCCTGGCGCCGGTCTGCGTGCTCATCCCGGCGGAGCCGCTCACTGACCGCAGCCGCTCCGGCCCCTACGCGGGAGAAGAACTCACAGCGGCGCTGGAGTGGATCACCCGCAGACCTGGCCGCGGACCCGGAACTGGACCTGTGGCTGGCCGAGTCGCTGGAAGAGGAGACCTCGATCGGGATCATCATCCGGGACGCCATGCCGACCGATCCTGCCGAGGCCGCCGGCCTGGTCCGGGACCTGCCGCCGGCGCCCTGGGAGGTATTCCCTGTCCCGTACCGGACCGCCTCGGCTGTGTTCGCCGAGCTGCTCACCGCCGGCTATGACTCCGGCAGACCGCCAGGCGCCCCGGCAGAGCCCGACAGGGACAGGGCGGAAAACGAAGAGGGCTTGCTGGCTCCGGTCCCGGTCAGGGTGCGCGGCGAGGAAGTCACGCCGCTGGCGGTCAGGGCTTCCCGCGACGGCACCCGGGCGGATGTTCGCCCCGGTGACATCGTGGTCCTGGACGCCTCGGCCCGGATCTTCACCCCGCCGCCCGGCGAGGGATTCTCCCCGCCGGTGGTGGCCGCGGCGTCGGCAGACCCCGATTCCCCGGGCCTGTCGGACCGGGCAGCCGCGGACGACGTGCTCCACTACCCGCCTGAGGTCCGGGACGGGAACCTGATCTTCCGCCTGGAGGCAGCTGCCGGGAACCGGCAGGTGGCCGGGATCAGCTACCTGGCCGCAAGGAGTGCGCTGGATCAGCTGGCCGGACCGGCCGACCGCGGCGAGCGGGAGCTACGAGGGCTGCTCGCCGCAGCGCTCGAGCCGCTGGCCCGCTCTGGGGCCGTCGGGCAGCGCGTCACCGAGCTCGCGGCCGCAGTGGTCAGGCTCCTCAGCGGCCTGGTCAGGGACAGCGACGTCGTGGTCCAGCCCGCCGGGGACGGCCTGCGGGTGATCGTGACAGACCGGCGCCGCCCGTCGGCCGATGAGGACCTGCGGCAGGTGCTCACTCCGGCGCGCGAGCCGGTGACGCTCCCGGCGCACCAGCAGGCAGTGGCTGAGCGCGCCTGGCTCCTGGCGACGCACGCCGGCCTGGCCGATGAGCTGGCTGGCGCGCTGGGCGTGGCGGGGGCACATCATGACGATGGCAAGGTCGATCCCCGGTTCCAGCAGGTCCGGCTCGGCCTGTCACCCGGAACCGAGATCCTGGCCCAGAGCCTGCCCGGCTCGACCGTACGCAAGGTCCTGGCCGCCGAGGGCCAGGCGGGGCTGCCCGGCCGGTGGCGGCACGAGCAGCGCTCGGTCGCCGACGCCTGGGACCTGGTCCACGCCGAGCCCGGGATCGACCCGCTGCTGGCGCTGCGGCTAGTCGGCACCAGCCACGGCCACGGCCGCTCATCGTTCCCGCACACCAGCGCCCAGCTGAAACACCCAGACGATGACCCGGCCTGGCAGGAACGAGCAGCAGGCCTGTTCGACGAGGGCGCGTGGGAGGAACTGGCCGAGGTGACCCAGACCCGGTACGGGGTGTGGGGCTGCGCCTACCTCGAGGCGCTGCTCCGCGCTGCGGACTGCCAGGTATCAGGAGAGGGACGATGAGCGAGATCACCCTGGGCAGCTGCGCCCCCGGCGCCCTGCTGTCCCACCTGGCCCTGTACGGGCTGGCCGCGATCCTGGAATCCGGCGGCATCACCGGCCTGCGCGCGGGCTGGAACGACTCCGGCGACCGGCGGCCCTACGTCACCGGACCGGACCTGACCGGCGAGCGGGCAGCACAGGTAGTCTCCCGGCACGCAGGCCAGGCCGCCGACAGCGGGTCCTGGCTGCACCGCTCGATCACCCTCAACGGCAGCCCCCGGGCGCTGATGAGCCCCCGGCTGACCACGTTCGGCGACCAGACGACCTGGCGGCAGGCCCAGGAGAACCGCCACAAGGCCCTCGACAGCCTTACCGATCAGGGACGGTGGCTGGACCTGAGATTCCTGGCCGCGCTCGGCGAACCCTGCTACTGGGTCACCGACCGGCAGGGCAAGATCCAGCAAGACTCCGCCGCGAGCAGGCTCGAGATGCAGCCCCGCAACATCGGGTCCGAGTTCGTCGGCAACAGGCTCCGCAAGCTCGCCGCTGCCGTCGCCGCCCGCACCACCGGACAGATCCTCAGCGGCCTGCTCGGCGACGGCGTGCGCGACGAGGCCGGCGGTGACGCTGCCGACAGCCGCACCGCGACCGGCCTGGCCGGGCCCGGGCCGACCGACAACGCCCTGGCATGGTGCGCGCTGTGGGGGATCTCCCAGTTCCCGCTCGCGATGCGGATCAAAGGCATCGCCGTCACCACCGGGCATCTCGGCCGCGGGCGGCAGGAATTCTTCTACGCACCCATCTGGCAGTCTCCCTGGCGGCCCGCGCGGCTCCGGGCCATGCTCGCCAGCACCCAGCTGCGGGTCGCCGCCAGCAGCGGCGTGGACCACATCGGCCGCCCCATGGGGAACCCGCCGCCGGGAGCTACCGTCCCGATGCACACGGCAAGCGAGATCACCGCCGCACAGCTCTGGCTCGCCGAGCGCGGAACCGACGGCGTGATCCGGTTCCCTGTCCTCAGGTTTGGAAGTGATAACGCTCCGGAACGGCGGGCCCTGACCGGCCAGCCGGTCCCGCTGCGGGCCGGCAAGTGACCACCGAGCGGGTCAGCGGCGAACCGCTGCCGATCAGCCAGACTGGGGACGCAAAGTCAGCAGCCGTACCTGGCAGCCTTCGCGGCCAGCGCCCAAAGAGCCAGGTCAGAACCCGTATAATTTGCTGTCGCCGCCCCTGAGCAGGCGGCCCTTCATCGAGGCCCGGATACCGCTATGCAACTGGCAGCCCTGGGGAACGCGTCGCCGCCCCTGAGCGGGCGGCCCTTCATCGAGGCGTGCCGCCGAACTCGGCGTTGACCCCGGCGACCGGGTCGCCGTCCCTGAGCGGGCGGCCCTTCATCGAGGCTGGGTCACCACGATCGCCACCTACACCGCGCCGTCCCGGGTCGCCGCCCCTGAGCGAGCGGCCCTTCATCGAGGTTGGGAAGGCCCGGGAACGGCCCTTCATCGAGGCCCGTTGCCGATGCCGTTCGGCGGGTTCAGCACGCTGGTCGCCGTCTCTTCGGGGACGGCCCTTCATCGAGGCTCGGCGAGGTAGGTCGGCAGGTCGGGGGACCCGGTACGTGCTTGAGCCCAGCGGTGTGAGCAGCCCCACCCGTACGGCGTCCTCCAGGACCCCTTTCCAGTCCTGGCCGCTGGCCCCGGCGCTTGGCCCACTGGGTCACGGCAGGTCGGCTAACGCCACAGCGCCTGGCCAGCTCAGCCCTGCTGATATCGCCGACAGCCAAGTGCCGCGACCCGCAGCCAGTGGTGCCGGGGCAGCGAGCCGCCAGGCGGGCCATCCGGGCGCCTGCGCCTGCCAGGAGCGCCGGCAGTCTCATCCTGGCCAGCCTGCGGGAGCAGCGCGGCGTCGACCTGGTGTGCCTGGATCAGCCGATCGACACCACGACGGCGCAGAGCAAGCTGTTCTTCACCATCCTGGCCGCGTTTGCCGAGTTCGAGCGCGACCTCATCCGCGAGCGAACTAAGGACGGCCTGGCCGCCACCACAGCCCGCAGCCGGGCCAGCAGCACACGCTGCTCCGCGGCACCGGCAGACGGATCAGGCACATCGGGCACAAGCCCCGATCATGCTCAACCTCAACTACGGGCTCGATCCGCACGCTGGGTTTCTGCACTCCAGCGGCCGCAATAAGCCCGCGCTCGCGCTGGACCTGTCCGAGGAATTCCGAGCGCCCGTCGCCGACGCCGTTGTCATCGCCGCCTTCAACAACGGCGAGGTCAAGGTCAGGGACTTCACATCGGTCACCGGCAGCACCCGGCTGCGCGACGACGGCAGGGCCGCCCTGATCCGCGCCTACGAGCGCAGGGTCATGACCGAGTTCCGCCATCCGCTGTTCGGCTACCAGGTGACCTGGCGGCGCGCCATGGAGATCCAGGCCAGGCTCGTGCTCGGGGTGATCGACGGAACCCAGGGCGCCTACAAGGGCATCGCGACCAGGTGATCGCTGACAACGTACACCGATTCCTCATCTCCTACGACATCGTCAGCGATCACCGGCGGAACCGGATCGCGCACACCCTGAAGTCCTATGGCGACAGGATCCAGTACAGCGTCTTCATCGTCGACGCCAAGCCCGCCAAGATCGTCCGTCTGCGCGCTGCCCTCCAGCGGCACATAGACACCAGCGAGGACCACGCCCTGATCTGCGACCTCGGACCGCTGGCCGGAGATCCCCGCAGAGCAATAGATTTCCTTGGCCGCGCGCCTGCGATCACGGGCCAGGGACCGCTGCTCCTATGAACGATGCCGCGAACCCTCCATCGGCCCGCCGGAACCCAGGCCCCCTTCGCGCAGGAAACCACAGGTAGACGACATGCCCAGGACGCCAGGCCAAGGCTCGGACGCAAAATCAGGAGCCGTACTTGGAAGCCTTCGCGGCCAGCGCCCAAAGGGCCAGGTCGGAAGCCGTAGAATTGGCACCCTGTCGCCGCCCTGAGCGGGCGGCCCTTCATCGAGGCGTGTTGGCGAAGATGTTGGTCGCGTCGACGATCCCGGTCGCCGCCCCTGAGCGGGCGGCCCTTCATCGAGGCGTGCCCGTGGTCGCTAGCGTGCCGTCAGCCTGCGCCAGCGTCGCCGCCCCTGAGCGGGCGGCCCTTCATCGAGGCGGTTGGCACCACTTAACCTGACGACACCGGGAGACGGCTCGTCGCCGCCCCTGAGCGGGCGGCCCTTCATCGAGGCAGGACCTCGGCGCGGGACCCGAGGAAGGTCTGCTGGAGAACGTCGCCGCCCCTGAGCGGGCGGCCCTTCATCGAGGCAAGTACGTCGTGTCCGCGGTCATCGCCCGCTCCGGTGTCGCCGCCCCTGAGCGGGCGGCCCTTCATCGAGGCGCCTACATCACCGCCCAGGACATCACCGCGCAGGCCAGTCGCCGCCCCTGAGCGGGCGGCCCTTCATCGAGGCTCCTTCATCATGCCCGGCGGGGCCGACAAGATGTCCTGGTCGTCGCCGCCCCTGAGCGGGCGGCCCTTCATCGAGGCCCGGAACCCTCCTGCAGCACCTGGTTAAGGCAGTCGCCGCCCCTGAGCGGGCGGCCCTTCATCGAGGCAGGACCAGCTGGCCCGTGTACTCGCCGGGTGTGGTCGTCGCCGCCCCTGAGCGGGCGGCCCTTCATCGAGGCTTGAACGTGGTGCTGCCCTGCGGGATCGGCATCGACAGTCGCCGCCCCTGAGCGGGCGGCCCTTCATCGAGGCGAGCTCGGCGCGGCGGGCACCACGTCGGCGGTGAACGTCGCCGCTCTTGATCGGGCGGCCCTTCATCGAGGCGCCGACCACGGGTAAGGAGCGCGTCACAAGGGGCGAAGTAGCGGGGTTTCTGACCGGGTTCTTGAGGTTCAGGTAGGATCCGCGCGCCGTCGGCGCCGACGGCGATCTCGGCCAGGCCGCCGGTCGTCTCGGTGTAGGGGAAACGACCGTAACGCCTACACCACCGTGCAGCGCAGCGCTGCACGGCGCCCGCCAGGTCACAGAGTCGGGAAACAACGTCGGGAAAACTACGTTGCCTAACTAGCTCACATAACCGTTTGCGCTACAGTAATGGCCCATGGCAGCGGCCCGGCTCGACCTCGCCCCCGGGTACCGGCGCGGGCAGCCCCGGCCCGGCCAACCGCACGCCCCGGTCGATCGGCGGACAGGGTCCGCGTGATGGCGAAGATCGGGTACGCGCGGGTGTCCACCCGCAGCCAAAACGACGACAGCCAGGTCGATGACCTGACCGCCTACGGCTGCGACAAGGTCTTCACCGACACCGTGTCCGGCAAGCTCGCCGCCCGCCCCGAGCTCGACAAGGCGCTGGCCTACCTGCGCGAGGGCGACGTGTTCGTCATCACCCGGCTGTCCCGCGCGATGCGGTCGCTGAAACATCTGCTCGCGCTCGCCGACGAGCTGCGCGAGCGCGGCGTCGGCCTGGTGGTCCTGAAGCAGCAGATCGACACCACCACGCCGACCGGGCGGCTGGTCTTCCATATCCTCGGCGCGATCGATGAGTTCCAGCGCGAGCTGATCGTCGAGGGCACCCGCGAGGGCCTGGACGCCGCCCGGGCCCGCGGACGCACCGGGGGCCGCAAGCCCAAGCTGAACCCCCGGCAGGCCGCTACGGTCCGGCGCATGTACCAGGCCACCGGGCCGGATGGCAAGAGGCTGCACACCGTGGCCGAGATCGCCCAGACCGCCGGCGTGCACCGCACCACCGTGTACGACTACCTCAAGAAGGAGGGCTGACAATGGCCGCCGACCCGCAGGATGCGCCCCGGCATGCTGGGCAGGTCGTCCGCCGCGTGCTGCTCCGCCGCAACATCGCCATCGACGCGGAGACCGCGCAGCTTGTCGCCGGCGCCGTCCAGGCCGCACTCCAAGCCGGTGCGCCCTCCCGGCCACCACGCCGACGCCCGCGCGACCCCGCCGCCGGCAGTGAGCCGCTGTTCTGACTCGGCACCGTGGCCGGGACGGCCGAGAGTCCCGTCATAAGCGAGTGATAACGGTCGTTTCCCCTACACCGAGGCGACGCGCTCCCGCTGCTCCTCGGTGACGGGGTAGGGCCATCGGACCCTTGCCGCGGCCCCGCTGCCGATGCCGTTCCTGCCAACGGGCGCGGTCAGCCGGGCGGGGCCTTGGCGGGCAGGCGCCGCAGGTCGGCGGCGGTCAGCTCGCCGGTGGAGACCAGCAGCAGCGCGAGCTGTTCCAGGGCCCGCGGCCCGCGCAGCCCGGGGGCGCCGAGGCGCACGTAGCGGTCCCTGATGTTCTCGCACCGCTTGGCGACCGTGTGCGCCTGCCAGCCGATCCGCTGCGCGGTGTCCCGGGCGCTGCGCGGCGCGGGATCCCCGGCGTGCCGCCAGGTCAGGTACGCCTCGAACCGCGCGGCTAGGACCAGCCGGTCGGTGCCGGTCAGCGGGGCGCGGTAGCGGGTGCTGGTCACCGCGGCCTCGCCGGTCCCGGGCCGCTGCCCGCCGGGGTCGGGCCGGTCATCCAGGCCGGGCAGCCGCAGCCGCAGCGTGTAGCGGTCCAGCACGCCGGTCAGGGTGACCTTGGCGTGCCACTGCTGCAGCGGCACCTGCAACCCGGGCGGCAGGTCGACCCGGAACCCCCGGTCGCCCAGCAGGCACAGCACCGAGGAGCCGCTGTCGTTATGCAGCCACCACCAGCCGCCGTGGTGGCGGAAGCTGCCGGCGGTGCGGGACAGGCCCCGGTCAGCCGCGGGCAGCACGGCCGAACACTGCGGCGAGCGGCCGAAGGTGAACGGCTCACCCGGGCGGACGTGCCAGGTCCGCGACTCATACATCACGATCAGCAGCACCGGTCCGTCTTCCTCAGGCCACGGTAGGTTCACCGCAACGGCTCGTCAACAGGGCCACCCGGGCCCGGCGGAGCAGCAGCGGCGTATCCGCCGGGCACCAGCCTGGCCGATAATCCGCCACGGCGGCCTGGGCGGCGTCCGTGCCGGCCGCCCTGGCGCCAGTCGTCCCGGGCGGCGCCGTCCGATAGCCGCCCTTGCGGGGCGATCGGCCGGGCGCCGGCGGCGAACGCGATGTGCTCGCCGGTGGCGGCGCGGACCCGCGCCTGCGCGGCGAGGTAGCCGGCACCGGCGCGCAGCGCCCCCCGGCCCCCGGCCCGGGGGCGCTGGGGCGGGACGGCCAGCGCGCGGCGCGGCAGGCCCGGCGGGCTCGCCCGCGGGTGGCCGGTGCCGCCTGCGCCCCGCGCGCCCGGGCGGGAAGGGGCGGCGTGATCTGCGCGCGGCGGGCGGGTTCAGCGCGATGACGGCCAGGGCTGGATGGCGGCGCCGCTGGCCCGGTCGTAGGGAGGCCTCCCCATCTCCGCATCCGCCGGGCCGCCTGCGCGCTCTTAATAAGTGCACAGGTCCTTCACCGTCAAACAGCAGGGGGATGCCATGGTCAGATCAGTACTAGCCAGCAGCGGGTGGCGGCGGGGCGGCCCGCGCCGGCCGGGAGGGCAGCATCGTCATCGCGCCGGGGGAATTACCGGCGCTGTCTGTGCCGCCGTGGCGGCCGGGATCGCGCTCACCACCGCCGGCCTGGCCGGGGCCGCGATCCCGGCCGCGGCGGCCACGGCGGCCACGGGGTCGCTGGGACCGCCGGAATACAGCTCAGCCTGGGTCGGCTACCAGGCCGGCGGCCGCTGGTTCCGGTACGTGTCCACGACAGTGACCGTGCCGCCGCAGGTAGTGCCGCCCTCGCCCGGCGCGCCCTCGCAACGCGGCGATGCGATGATCTGGCTGTACGGCATCGGCAGCGTGGTACCCACCCAGATCACCGTCGCTCCGGGCGGCGGGCTGGTCAGCTGGGGAGGCCCGGGCGTGACGGGGCCGTGCCGGATCAGTCCGCGCATCGGTGACCGGCTGGCCCTCAGCATCTACTACGACCAGCACGGCCACGTGTACTTCACGGTCACCGACCTCACCCGGCACGTCACCCAGACGGCCCGGATGAACGTGCCCAAGATGACCTACCTCACCGCCCGGCTGTTCGCGTGGGTGTACAACGATGTGACCCCGCCCGTCGCCGACACGCCAATGTGGCAGTTCACCAATAGCCGCGTGACCACCTACAGCGGCGTCCGCGGCACCCTGGTGGGCCCGTGGACCACCAGTCAGACGATCGTCTCCACCGCCAGCACCGCATCAGGCACCGTGATAGCCAGCCCGTCCGGGCTGAGCAACGGCGGCCAGGACTTCACCGCCTGGTTCCGCGCCCTGCCGCAGACCTACACCAGCGCGTTCGCCGGTTACCAGGCCGGAGGCGGCCGCTGGTTCCGGTACGTGGCCACTACGGTGACCATCTTGCCGCCTGCCCAGCCCGCCGGAAACGGCGGCACCGCGGCGATCTCCCTGGGGCACGACGGCGGGCCCACCCCCCGGCCTTACGCCCGCATCGAGGTCAGGTCCGGCGGCGGGCCCGGCAGCGTCCGCTACGACACCAGCACCGGCACCGGTACCTTCACCCTCAGCCCGCAGCCCGGCGACCAGGTGGCCATCAGCATCTACTACGACCAGCACGGCCGCGATTACCTCGGCCTCACCCTCCTCAACCGCGGCACCAGCCAGACCATCACCACCCTGGCCAGCCCGCTGATCGCCAGCATGCCCTACAACGACGCCTGGATCGCCGCGATGATCGACAACACCGCCGTGACCCCGCCGCCGGCCGATACCCGGATCTGGGCGTTCACCGGCAGCCGCATCACCACCTACAGCGGCGACCGCGGCACGATCCTGGGCCCCTGGGCGACCAGCGAAGACACCGACACCACCACCGGCACCGCCGCGGGCAAGATCGTGATGAACGCGCCGGTGCTGTGGAACGGCGCCCAGAACTTCGGCGCCTGGCTACGGCACCAGTAAAAAGGACCGGCCGCGGCGGCCCGCCGATGGCTGCCGTCCCGGCCGGCCACGATTCTCAGAAAGGGTGGCGATCATCATGCGAAGATTCATCCGGTGGGCGCTCATGGCAGCCAGCGTGGCCGCGCTGGGCTGCGGCGTCGCGGTCCCGCTGGCCGCGGCGTCGGCCGCGGCGACGCCAGCCTGCACGACCACGGTCAACTGGATCGGCCTGCCCGGCGACGGCGCGATGGCGTGGATCCGGTGGGCCCGGGCGAAGGCCGGGCTCGCCGAGGCGGAGCGCGCCGGCGACACCAGGGCCCTGGAGGCGCGCGCCGGCGCGGCCCGGCCCGCTCCGCCGCAGGCACCGGAACCGGAACCCGTCCTCGCGGGCGTCGTGCTCAGCGACGCCGAACACCGCAAGGCCGCCAGGGACGCCGCAGTGCGGGCCCACCCGGACATGGCCTGGCTGCGGTCCCTCAGCGCCTAACGAGCCCGCTCTCCGCCGTGCAGGGCGCCCAGCCTAATCCGCACGTCTGCGGCACCGCCCATCTGCTTTGAATGCGCCTGCCTGCTGGGCCGCCATCCGCATTTCCGGCGCCTTCTCGCCCCGGGTGCCGCTGCATAACCGGGTCGTGGGACTATCCGGCCGGATCTTCCCGCTAACGGCTCTTATCGCGGATAAGCACTGCGAGCCGTCCGTCCGGCAGGGCGCATCGCCGCAGGTCGCGAGGTCCGGTATCGTGGATAACCGTCATTACACGCGGAAGCCGTTCCGCCGCTCACGTGCTCGGCCAGCAGGTCTCTGACCAGCGGGAACGCTGCTTACCGCTAATTCTCGGAGAGATAGTCCCAGGACCCGGACATGCCCGCCCGCTCGCAGGACCGGGCAGCTGTCGGGGTCAGGGAAGAAAACGGGGCAGGCGCTGCCGGCTCCGGGCGCGCGACTGCATAGGTTCACCGCGACTGCAAGACAGTCCAGTTCAAGCGATGATCCTTCATGTTTCCTGAAACTTCCTCAACAGTGAGACCGGCCCTGCTGAAGCGGGGAAAGCCCAGGTCCAGGGGCTATAGAAGTTACTGGGACCTCAGGGAACTCTGGGGTTATTTATCAGAGTCACCGGCGATGGCAGGCTTCGCCTGTGCCGCCTGCACCGCATCCATGCCCGCCGAGCACCTGGCGCACCTGCGCGAGGTGACTGGCGATGCTGTACTTCTGCCTGGTGAGGTCGTCGACCTCGCGCTGGGCCGCGGCGCGGCGGCGTTCGGCATCGGCCTTGACCTCGGCGAGCAGCTGCCCGGCCTGGGCCTTGGCCTGGCCGGCGATCTGATCGGCGTTCTTTTTCGCGTTGCCGGCCAGCTGCCCGGCGTGCTGGTCGGCGTCCCGGCGGGTCTGGTCGGCCTGGGCGCTGGCCTTCGCGGCCCGCTGCTCCGCGGTTGAGGCGCGCTGCTCGGCTTCGGACACGAGCTTCTGCGTCGCAGACTGGGCGGCAGCGAGCCGTTCGGCCTCCTGCCGCTCGGCCTGTTCCCGGCGTGTCGCGAGCTGGATCTCGAACTCGGCTTCCGCCTGGGCCCGCTGGGCCTCGCTCTCCTCCAGGATCCGCTGCGCCTGGCTGCGCATCTCGTCAGCCTGGCGCTTGGAGGTGGTGAGGATCTCGTCGCGGTCCCGCTTGGCGGTGGCCTTCAGCTGGGCGACCTCGCGCTCGGTGCTCGTCCGCAGCCTGGCGATGTCACCCTCGGCCGCGGCCCGCTTCTCCGCGACCTCGTGGCCGGCCGTGGCGCGGAGCTTGGCGGCCTCGCGCTCGGTCGTGGAGGTCAGCTCGTCGGCCTCGCGCCGGGCGGTAGTCCCGATCGAGTCGGCCTCGCGCTCGGCCGCGCCGCGCAGGTCATCGGTCTCGCGCGTGGCGTTCGCCCGCAGCTCGGCGGCCTCGTTCTCGGCACCTGCCCGCAGCTCGGCCGCATCGACCTTGGCCGTGGCCTTGATCTCGCCGGCTTCCGACCTGGCCGCCTGGACCACCTCGGTTGCCTGCTCCTCGGCAAGCCGCAGCAGCTGCTCGATCCTGGCGCCGAGGCCGGAATAGGTGGGCCGGTCCTGCTCATGGATCTGGCGGTGGGTTTCGGACAGCTCCCGATGCATGGCCTGGGCTTGCTCGCGGTGCTGCCGCACTTCGGCTTCGATCTGCCTGATGTGCTCGTCGACCTGCTCACGGTCATAGCCCCGCATCACCGTCACGAACTCACGCGGCGGGGCTTCTTCGAAGAAGTTGGTCAGCTGGGCGTCAATGTCCGATTGCATGTGGCCTGATCCTGGCTAGACGTGACGACGACGGGGTGTTCACGGGTTTGCGGCGGGTGATCGGGCCCGCCATCCGCACCGCGGGCCTCAGGCTCCCGCCCAGTGACACGCACACTACTCTTACTCCGGGGTGTCGGCGGGGCCTTCACGCTGCACCGCTTACGCCGCGGTCGCCAGCACGCGCTGACCCGTAAACAGCCGCAGGCCCGCATCACCAAGACCGTGTTACCGCAGGTCAGGGATCCGGCCAAATGTCCCAGGACTACGGACCCCATCGGGGCGAGCCTAAACAGGGGCAGACCAAGTAAGCACTTATTAGGGGCAATGGCCGAGTGGGAGTGTTTGGGGGGGTGGATGGCGTGGTCAGCACTCGAAGACGCGCTCGATGATGGCGGCTTCCCCGCTACGGCTGCATTCTGTGCATCAGCGCCTCGATGCCTAGCTCGAGGTCGGACTTGGCGAGCACGGTGTCGCCTCCAGCATCACCTGGCCATCGGTGCGGCCGGTGACCGCATCGCACAGCGGGCCGGACAGCCTTTCCAGCACCGAGGTTTCCAGCAGGAAGGTGCGCACCGGCTCCGGCTGGTGCTGGAGTACCTCCCCGGTCAG
>WNGJ01002518.1_pt1 | contig 22295 bp, 23 predicted proteins | sample 5400611 | NCBI WGS metagenome assembly WNGJ01 (sample SAMN13153375, study PRJNA577476) | soil metagenome | isolation source: 40 cm soil or saprolite under Garry oak tree replicate 1 | place: USA:California | collected 2016-06-15
GCGGTCGTGCGGCGCATCGCGGACATCGTTCAAGAGGTAGCTCGCACTCGATGCCGCGCAGTAGGCGACGAAGGCGGCGAGCGCCTCGGCCCACCGGCTTGGATCGCCGAGCTTCGCGGCGAAGATGATCCCGGCGAAGGGGAGCAGGTTTTTCGTCCACTGCCGCGGTCGCAACGAGACGAGCGCCGCGCGAAGCGGCGAGCGCCGGCATGGCAGCTCGTAGACGGGTGTCGTCTTCGGAAGGCCCATGCGGACCGGAGACTATTCCGGCCCGGACGGAAGGACGAGCTCGAAGCGACTGCCCTCGCCAGGGCGCGAGTCGAGCGCGATGCTTCCCCCCAGCGCTGCCGCGAGCTCGTGCGCGATCGCCAGGCCGAGCCCGGTGCCCGAATCGTCCCGCGACCAGAACGGCCTGAAGACCCTCTCCTGTTCCTCGATCGCGACGCCCGGGCCGCTGTCGTCGATCGCAACCGACACGCGGCCGTTGGACGCGCTCAGCTCGAGCTGCACGCGCCCGCCGTCCGGGGTCCAGCGAAACGCGTTCGAGAGCAGGTTGGAGATGATCTGCAACACGCGGTCGCCGTCGGAGACGATGGTGGGCTGCGCCTCGAACCGCTTCGCGTAGTCGATGCTGCGGCGGCGGGCCTCCTCGCCGAATGCGTTGTACGCCTGATCGCAAAGCCGCTCCATGTCCACTTCCTCCGTGTGCACGGTGAAGCGATGAGCTTCGAGCTTCGCGAGATCGAGGACGTCGCCGACGAGCCGCTCCAGCCGCGCGCCCTCCCGCGCGATCACCTCGAGGGAGGCTGCGCGCGCCTCGGGATCCTCCGCGACTCCTTCCCGGAGAGCGTCGACATGACCGCGGATCGCAGTCAAAGGCGTGCGGAGCTCGTGCGAGACGCTCATCAGGAAGTTGCGTTCCTGACGCTCGGCATCGGAGAGGCGCGTAGCCATCTGCCGGAAGCTGTCGGCTAGGTGCCCGATCTCATCGCTGCCGCGAACCTCTGGAAGGTCGACGTCGTAGCTTCCGCGGGCGATCTCGTCCGTCGCGCGCGACAGCGCCAGGACGGGCCGAGTGATCCGGCGCGACAGGTACCAGCCGAGCAACCCCGCTACGAGGATGCCGCCGAGCGACGCGAGCGCCAGCCGTTCGAGCAGCGGAATCAGCTGCTGAGTCAACTCCGTCTTCGGCTTCGCGACGATCAGGTCACCGAACGCAGGCCCCTTCTTCTCCAGCTTCAGCGGACGCGCAACCGCGACATAGGTCTTGTTCGCGCGCGGTGGTGTGAACTCGAACGTGATCGTCCTGCCCGAACGCCAATCGACGGTGCTCTGCGGTAGGAGTTCCAGTCCGACGTTCTTGCCGGGGACCGGCGACACGCCGACGTAGAAGAGCTGATCGCCGGTCGCGCGTTCGAGCTGTCTCGCGATGCGCGGCAGTGCGCCGGTGTCGTTGGCCGTGATCGCCTGCTGGGCGAAGACCTCCGTGAGACCGACCGCCTCGCGGCGAAGATCGGCCTTGGACCGGTTGAGGACGTAGCCCTGGAAGAGCCGGAGCGCCACCACCGACGCTATGAGCCCGCTCACGACGATGCCGAGCAGGAAGAGCGCCGGCAACCGGAAGCGCAGCGAGCTGAACATAAGGACCTACAAGGTACTGCTAGGCCTTGACCGCATCCCGCGCGGGCGAGACTTTGTAGCCGACCCCCCACACGGTCACGATCGGCGAGGCCTCGCCGAGCTTCCGCCGCAACTGGCGCACGTGAACGTCCACGGTCCGCGTGTCTCCGGCGAAGGTGTACCCCCAGACCCGCTCGAGCAGCTGGTCACGCGTCAGCACGAGGCCGCGATGGTCGAGCAGCTCCCAGAGGAGATCGAACTCCTTCGGTGCGAGCTGTATCTCCTCGGCGCCGACCTTCACCTCCCGCCGGCCGGCGTCGATCACGAGGTCCCCGTGCTGGAGGACCGCGCTCTCGGGCTCCTTCCGCTCGGGCGCGGCGCGGCGCAGGATCGACTTCACGCGCGCCACGAGCTCCCGCGGATTGAACGGCTTCGTCATGTAGTCGTCGGCGCCGACCTCGAGGCCGATGATCTTGTCGACGTCCTCGTCGCGTGCGGTCAGCATCAGAATCGGCACATCGGACTTCTGGCGGATGCGCCGGCAGATCTCGATGCCGTCGATGTCCGGCAGCATCAGATCGAGCACGATCAGCGACGGCTGTTCGCTCTGCGCGGATGCAAGCGCGTCGGTGCCGTTCGACGCGGTCCGCACCTCGTAGCCGGCGTTCTTCAGGTAGAGCGAGACGAAGGACGCGATCGACGCTTCGTCCTCGACGACGAGCACTGACTGCGTGCCGCTCAGGAGCGCGCCTCTAGGGACTCGTCGACGACAGAGGGAACGCGAACAAGAAGTCCGGCAGCGCGAGGTAGTCGCCGCCGTTCACGGAATACGAACCGTCGTCCCCGGTGCCTGCCCCGTCCACCGTCACGTTGCCCTTGCCGACGAGCGAGAGGTTGATTCCGCGTCCTCTGAGGACGATCCGGAAGTAGCCACCGATGATCCGGAAGCGAACTTTCGTCCCGCGCCACGTCGTGGTCGTGTCGTTTTTCTCGATCGGCGGAAAGTCGTCACCAGTGACGATGGGGCCGGTGCCGTCGCCGTCGATCGGGTCGCTGATCGTCACCGATCCGCGTGCGAAGCTGCCGATGACTCCACCTCGGGCAGAGATCGTGATCGTGCCGCGCGCGTCCTGCACCGAGAGCGTGCCGTCGGTGGCGCCGTAGGTACGCGCAGCCGAGGCCGCGGGCAAAGCCAGGGCTACGAGCAGGCCAAAGGTGAGGAGCCGCCTCATCACGAATCAGTATCGACGCTCCAATTGTGCCCTGCATCATTGGAACGTAAGGAGATTGTAAGGCGGTGACGGCGACGGCCGGCTGCTGACAACCGTAAGCCCGAACCGGGGCGAGCAGGACCGTCCGATGCGGCCACGAAGATGCAAGCCGTGACCGAACTGACTCGTTCCGAGCGGACATCGCGACTGCTCGTGGCGCGGCTCGATGCGCTCGCGAGCGTGGCGTCGCAAATCAGCCACATCGAGGCCGAGCGTCTCGTGGAGCTCGCTTCCATCGCCACGATGCACGCCGTCGCGCTGGAGACGCTCAAGGCGGAGAAGGCCGAGGCCATCTGGCGCGAGGCGCATGCGCGACACCCGCAGCTGCCGGAGGTCGTGGTCGAACTGCCCGAGCGACTCGCCGCCTAGCCAACTAGTACTCGTAGAAGCCGCGCCCCGCCTTGCGGCCGAGCGCGCCCTCCTGCTGCATTCGCACCAGGCGTTCCGGCGGCGCCATGCGTTCCTCGGCGAGCTTTCCGTGCAGTGCCTCTGACGCGTGCACGTGCACGTCGATGCCGATCAGATCGATGAGGGCGCACGGGCCCATCGGCCAGCCGGCACCGTTGGTCATCGCCTTGTCCATCTCCTCCGGCGTGACCCCGGCTTCGTCGAGCACACGCACGCAGTCGTTCAACAACGGAATGAGGATGCGGTTGACGATGAATCCTGGGGTGTCGTTGCACCTCACCGGCTGCTTGCCGGCCTGCGCTGCCCATCCGTAGGCCGCATCGACCGCTTCGTCCGAGCTCTCGCGCCCGCGGACGATCTCGACCAGCGGCAGAACAGGGGCGGGATTGAAGAAATGCATGCCGACGACGCGCTGCGGCCGTTCCGTCGCCTCCGCGATCTCCGAAACGGACAGCGCGGAGGTGTTCGTCGCGAGGATCGCGTCGGGCCGGGCGATGCGATCGAGCTCCGCGAACAGCTCACGTTTGAGCTCGAGCTCCTCGAGCACCGCTTCGATGACGAGATCGCAGTCCACGAGGTCGGCGAGATCCGTTGTCAGCGTCAGCCGTCCGACAGCAGCGTCGCGGTCTGCTTCGGAAAGCCGGCCTTTCTCGACGCCCCGGCCCAGGTACCGCTCGATGGTGCCGCGGCCGCGCTCGGCCAGCTCGTCGCTTACTTCCCGGCCGACCGTGTCGAACCCCGACTGGACGCTGATCTGCGCGATCCCCGCCCCCATCGTGCCGAGGCCGACGACGCCGACTTTTCGGATCGCCACTAGGCGGCCACTCGAGCCAGCGTCCAGCGAAAGGAGATATCACCGTGGCCGGGCTCGTGCTGCACGACGACCTCGTCACGCACAGGCTCCAGACCGGCGTCGCGCAGAAGCGGCGTGTAGGCCTCGCCGCCGAGAGACGCAAAGAACATCGGTGCGCCCAGCCAGTCGGCCTCGATCCCCTCGCCGGCGTCTCCCGCAGCGAACGTGCCGAGGAAGAAGCCGCCGTCGCGAAGCCACAGGCCGATGCGCGCGATCAGGCCGGCTTGCTCCTCGATCGGGACGTGCCCGAAGACGAAGAGCGCGACGACTGCGTCGAACGACGCGGGCGCGACCTCGAGCTCCATCGCGTCTCCGTGGACGAAGCTCGCCTCGGGGACGTGGTGGCGCGCGAGCTCGACCTGCACTGCGGAGATGTCCACTCCCGTGACGCGATGGCGACGAGCGAGCTCGCGCGTGGCGGGAACGCCGCGGCCGCAACCGAGCTCGAGCACGTCGGCGCCTTCGTCGAGCCGCCCGACGAGATCGCGCACCCATTCCATGACGGGGGAGTCGACCTTCCCGGCCCATTCGGCGTAGCGCAGGGCAATCGCGTCGTAGCCGCGAGCGACGATCTCCTTGGGTTCCCGCGCAACCGCGCGTCCTGCCATCTCCCCCACTCGCGGAGAGTAACGATCAGACGCGTTCGACGACGCAGGCGAGCGCCTGCCCAAAACCGATGCACATCGTCGCAATCCCGTAGCGCGCATTCCGGCGTTCGAGCTCGTTCAGCAGGGTCGCCGTGATCCGCGCACCGGTCGCGCCCAGCGGGTGTCCGAGCGAGATGCCACCGCCGTTCGGGTTGATGTCGTCCCAGCGCTCCTCGAGGCCCGCGTCGCGCGCGAATTGCAGGACGACGCAGGCAAAGGCCTCGTTCACCTCGATGACGGACATGTCGTCCCAGGCCAGACCTGCGCGGGCCAGCGCCCTTTCGCACGCCTGTGGATTGCCGTGCAGCATCCGATGCGGATCGACGCCTGCAAGGCCGAAGGAGACGAAGCGCGCCCGCGGCTCCAGCCCGAGGCGGACGGAGGCCCCCGCGCTGGCCACGAGCACCGCTGCGGCTCCGTCGCAGATCTGCGATGAGTTCCCGGCCGTCACCTTGCCCTCCGGCAGGAATGCGGGCTTCAACGCTGCAAGCGCTTCGGCAGAGGTGTCACGACGCGGCGTCTCGTCGACGCCGAAGAGGACACCCGCGTGCGGGTTGGTCAGATCGATGGGAACGATCTCGCCCTCGAAGCGCCCCTCGTCGGCCGCCGCCGTGGCTCGTCGGTGCGACTCGAGCGAGAATGCATCGAGCTCCTCACGCGAGAAGCCCCATTCGTCGGCGATCACTTCCGCGGAGATTCCTTGCGGCACGATCTGCCAGCGGTCGAGCAGCTTGTTCGAGAGGTCGCCCCCGTTCGACCCCATCGGGACGCGCGACATCATCTCCACTCCCGCGGAGACGACGAGGTCGAGCTGTCCGGATGAGATCGCGGTCGCGGCACTGAAGTTCGTCTGCATGGACGAGCCGCACTGGCGGTCGACCGTCGTTCCGCACACCGATTCGGGCCAGCCGGCCACGAGCGGCGCCATCCGGCCGATGTTCCAGCCCTGCTCGCCGATCTGCGTCACGCAACCGAGCTGAACGTCCTCGATCTCCGCAGGATCGAGGTCGTGTCGCGCGACCACGCCGTTCAGCACCTGCGCCGCAAGCTCGTCTCCACGGATTGACGCAAGCGAACCGTTCTTCCTGCCGATCGGCGAACGAACGGCGTCGATGATCAGGGCGTCAAGCATCGAGAACAGAGTAGAGACGCCAGCTACCCACGCCCTTGAGCTCCCGCTCGCCTCGGTCGGCGAAGACGATTCCGGATCCGGCGACGAGATCCTTGACGGTGCTCGACACGAGGACTTCGCCCGGCTCGGCGGCTGCGGCGACGCGCGCGCCGGTGTGCACGGCGATCCCGCCGATCTTGTCGCGCATCAGCTCGCATTCGCCGGTATGCAGCCCTGCGCGAATCTGAATCCCGAGCGCCTGAACGTCTTCACGGATCGCGCACGCGGCCCGAATGGCCCGGGCAGGTCCGTCGAAGCTGGCGAAGAAGCCGTCTCCTGCCGTGTCCACCTCCCGCCCGCGGTGGTGCTCGAGCAAGGAGCGAACACGAGCGTGGTGCTCGTCGAGCACCACGTGCCAGGCGCGGTCGCCGAGCTCGCGGGCGCGCTCGGTGGAGCCCACGATGTCCGTGAACAGGACCGTGGAGAGCACGCGGTCGGAGTCAGGCGCCGAGCGCGTCCCCGTCAGAAACTCCTCGATCTCGGCGAGCAGACGGTCCTGGTCTCCCGCCCAGAGCAGATGCTCGTCTCCGGGAAGCTCGACGAAGCGCGCTCCGGGGATCTGTGACGCGAGCCAGCGGCCCTCGGCAACCGTGACGTCCCGGTCGCCGGTGCGGGCAAGGACGAGCGTCGGAACGCGAATGGTCGGAAGGACATGCCGCGTGTCGATCTGCGAGTTCATGAGCAGGAGCGCGGCCGCCGCGCCCGGGCTTGCGCTCCGCCGCAGACAGGTCGAATACCACTCGAGCAGAGCCGGATCTTCCTGCGGCGCGTAGTCCGTGATGTCGAGGCCGGCGCCCCAGTCGCGTTCCACCTCCTCGATCGTCGCGAGCCGCTCCTCCAGCGAGGGCGCCCACGGATAGTCGTCCGAACGAAGGCGTTTCGCGAATGCGCCGACAAGGACGAGCGCACGCGAACGCTCGGGATACGTTGCGGCGAAGAGGACGGACATGCTGCCGCCTTCGGAGTGCCCAAGCAGTGCGGCGTTCTCCGACCCGACTGCGTCGAGGACGGCGCGCACGTCGTCCATGCGCTGCTCGAGGGTCGGCAGCCGGTCGTTCGAAACCCGGTCGGACATCCCGGTCCCACGCTTGTCGAACAGGATCAGGCGGGAGAACGACGCCAGGTGCTCGAGGAAGCGCGCCGGCTTCGGCTTTTCCCAGAAGAGGTCGATATTCGAGACCCAGCCGGGGACGTAGACGAGGTCGAACGGCCCGTCGCCGACGACCTGGTAGGCGATGTTGACATCGCCACTCTTCGCGTATCGGGTCTCCGGCGGCATAGGCTTTCACTATGGCTGCCACGGCGACCGAACGAAAGCTCTTCGTCGGCGGCGAGTGGGTCGAGACGGGCGACTGGCTCGACGTCCGCTCGCCCTACTCCGGCGACATCGTCGGCCGTGTCGCCAAGGCCGGCGCCGACGAAACGCGCCGCGCGATCGACGCCGCCGAGGGCGCGATGCGCGAACCGCTGCCGGCGCACAAGCGTGCCGAGATCCTCGTGCGCGTCGCCGGTGCGCTCGGCCGCCGCCACGAGGAAGCCGCGCGGTTGATTTCGGACGAAGCAGGCAAGCCCCTGAAAGCCGCGCGCGTGGAAGCGGCCCGTGCAATGTCGACCTACACGTTCGCCGCGGTCGAGGCGCGCAAGCTCGCGGGAGAGATGGTCCCGATGGACGCCGCGCAGGCGGGCGAAGGGAAGCTCGCCTTCACATTGCGCCGACCGATCGGCGTCGTCGGCGCGATCAGCCCGTTCAACTTCCCGCTGAACCTCGTCGCGCACAAGATCGCACCGGCCCTGGCCGCGGGCTGCGCGGTCGTGCTCAAGCCGGCAAGCGCGACGCCCCTATCGGCGCTGTTGCTCGCGGAACTGGAAGAGGAGGCCGGCCTCCCTCCGGGTTGGCTCAACGTGCTCGCCGGCCCGGCAGCCGAGATCGGGGACGTGATCGTCGAGGACGAGCGCGTCAAGCTGATCACATTCACGGGCTCGAGCGGCGTCGGCTGGAAGCTGAAGGAGCGCGCGGCGAAGAAGCGCGTGAACCTCGAGCTCGGCAATGCAACGCCGCTGATCGTCGCGGCCGACGCGGACCTGTCGACCGCGGCGACCAAGGTCGCGCAGAACGCATTCGCCTTCGCGGGCCAGAGCTGCATCTCCGTGCAGCGGGTCTACGTGGAACGGAGTGCGTACGACGAGTTCGTGCAGCAACTCGTCCCCCTCGTCGAAGCGCTCAAGGTCGGCGATCCGGGCGACGAGGACACGGACGTCGGCCCCGTCATTGATGAGGACGCGCGCGAGCGCATTCTCGAGTGGATCAAAGCAAGCAGCGGACAGGTGCTGACCGGCGGCGAGCTGGAGGGCGAGTTGATCCGGCCGACGGTGATCGCCAACCCCGGGCGTGACGACGAGGTCTCCTGCGAGGAAGTCTTCGGACCGGTCTGCACGGTGACCGCCGTCGACTCCATCGACGACGCGATCGAGCTTGCAAACGGAACCCGTTACGGGCTTCAGGCCGGCATCTTCACAGCCAGCCTCGACAACGCATTGCGAGCCGCGCAGGAACTGGAGTTCGGCGGCGTCACCGTGAACGAGGCGCCGACGTTCCGTTCCGACCAGATGCCCTACGGCGGAGTCAAGGACTCCGGTAACACCCGCGAGGGGCCGCACTACGCGGTGCGTGAGATGACGGAGGAGCGCCTCATCGTCGTCGACCTGCCCTAGTGGTCGGCCTCGTCCTCGCCCTGGCGGTCGCCGCAATCATCGTGTCGCTCGTCGGACACTGGATCGCCGGGATCGCGATCGGCGCGGTCGCGATCATCCTGTTCATCCTCCACCTGGCCGGCTTCGGCCGAAGAGCCGCTTCGCCCCGCCGACCTTAGGGCATCTCACCTCGCTGTTACATTGACTAGCGTGGCGCGGCCTTCGCTGCTTGCACGCTTCCGCCGCAAGGATGAGCGGACAGCTGCGGCCGCCCAGCCCGCGGTCCCGGCGCGCCGCGCCCTCCCCCATCCGGGCCAGCTCCGCAAGGAGCGGCGTGCCCTGCTTCGCGTACGCGAGGAGCGCCTACGCGACCTCGGCGGCCTCATGCTGGAGATGTTCCGCCGCGACCAGTTCCGCCAGGACCTCCTGGTCGAGCGGTGCGACGAGCTGATCGCCCTCGACGAACGGGTCCAGGAGCTCGACACGCTGCTCGCAGCGGCAGTCTCAGTCCGCCGTGCGGCTCCGGCGGCCCGCTGTGCGTGCGGCGCCCCGCTCGTGTGGGGCTCGCACTTCTGCGCCAACTGCGGCCGGCCGGTGGCGGCCACCCCACCGGTTGTCGGCTGCACGCAATGCGGGAGCGCGCTGGCGGCGGATGCAAAGTTCTGTGCGGTCTGTGGCCAGGCGGTCGTGGCGGCGAAGCAGGGGGAGGCTGAGCCGCGCGCCGAGCTGCTCGAGGTGCTGCCCACACCCGCGCAGGAACGCTGGGAGCAGTGAGCACGCCGGCCGGCCCGCCTCAGGGCGCGCACTGTCCACGGTGCGGGGCGCCGTACGGGCCCGACCAGGAGTACTGCCTCGAGTGTGGCCAGCGGCTGCAGCCGGCCGGCGGCGTCTTCGGCCGGCTAGCGGGGCTATGGCGACAGCATCTGGGCTGGTATCCAGGCGACTGGATCTGGCCGGTCCTGCTCTTCCTCCTGATCGCGATAGCGGGAGCAACGGCGGCCATCGTCCTTGCCGACGCCGGCGCCGAGAGCTCCACGCTCGTTGCAACCCAGGGTGGAGTCCCCCATTCGCCGACCACCGCGCCCACGACAGCGACCGTCGCGCTGCCGTCGGTCCCGACTGGAACCCCCGGCGGGGCTCCGTCGACCCCGACCGCTCCGCCCCCGGCGACGACGACTGCCCCGCCGCCCGGGGCGCTGACGCCGTGGCCTACCGGCCAGAGCGGCTATACGGTCGTGCTCGAGTCGATCCCCGCGGGCGGGAACGGCCGTGCCCTTGCCCTGGCCCGGGCCCGGGCTGCCTCCAAGGCAGGCCTGCCGCAGGTCGGCGTCCTGGATTCGAGCCTCTATTCCAGCCTGCACCCAGGTTACTCCGTGGTCTTCAGCGGGATCTACGACTCCCGTGGCCAGGCCGACCAGGCTCTGGCGGCCGCCAACGCCAAGGGCTTCAGCGCCGCCTACGTCCGGCAGATCACCCGGTAGCTCGTTCTCAGCCGAGGCAACGAAGGCCCGGACTTTGTAACAGGAGCCTGGACCCTATAGACTCCGCCGCGAAGGCATGCCGGCCCACCACGATTTACTGTGCGTTAACAAAGCTTTGCGGGGGATTAATGGCAGCTAGGGATATTGTGATCGAGGAGTACACCGCCCAGCTTCAAGCCTGCATGTATCAATACTCGAGAGCCATCTACAGGTCGATTAAGGACCTGATCGACCCGTATGTTGCCCCTGAACTCCATCTCGAGTACCGCAGGGCCGTCCTCGAGCAGTGCGAGCAAACGATGGAGCGGCTCGCCAAGGATCCGCTCTATTTCGCCAAGCCGGACCGGGCGCTCTTCCAGGACATCCGGCGTTATTTCCCGATCACGGTGCAGGCGGAAGTCGCGTGGGCCGTGAAGGAGGGCGTGGCCGCCGCGACGGCCTTCATCGTCGAGCAGATCGAGTCAGGAGCGCTGGACGGCGGCGTGGCACGCTGCCGTGCGACGACGCGCAAGGGCAAGCCGTGCCAGCGCACGCCCCTTCCGGAGCGCGACTACTGCCCTTCGCACCAGCATCTCGAGCGCTCCAAAGTCGCGGCCTAGCTCCTCAGACCAGCCCCGTCGCGACACGTCCTTCGAGGTCATGCTCCGTCCTCCCCAGTCTCGTGCCTGGCACGTGACGGGACCGATTCGGACGTGGAGCGGAAAGGTCACAGTGATCGAGTCGGACGAGCAGTACGAGGCGAACGTCGGCTACATCGTCAACAACCCGCTCCACCACGGGTTCGTCCGCCGGCCCGATCAATGGCGCTGGACGTCGGGGTCGGCCTCCGTTCGGTAGATTCGCCTCGTGTCTCACGACACCGACAAGCTGATCCGTCAGCTGTCGCTCGTCGCCTATCTGATGGCGGAGCGCCGGCTGCTGACCGCGCGCGACGTAAAGTCGAACGTCGAGGGTTACTCCGAGATGTCGGACGAGGCCTTCGCCCGGCGCTTCTACTCCGACCGCGCGGAGCTCCTCGCGCTGGGTGTGCCGTTGCAGTCGCAGCGCGACGAGTTCACGGGCGAGGAGCTCTACACCCTCCGTTCGGAGAACTACTTCCTCGCCGAGCTCGAGCTGGAGGACGACGAGCTCGCCGCGCTGCAGACCGCGCTGTACCTGTTGGAGGGCCAGTTCGCCTATTCCGAGCCGCTGCGGCTGGCGCTCCAGAACCTCGCGCTCGGGCGCCAGGGTTTCGGGGAGCACGCCAGCGAAACCGCGGTCCGCGTCGAGGTGCTCGACCCCGACTACTCGGCCGAGATGCCCGGACGGCTCGGGAAGCTCGAGGGCGCGATCTCCAAACAACGCACCATCAAGTTTCCGTACTACTCCATCTCGCGCAATCGCCAGAGCGAGCGCACGGTCAATCCGTACGGCCTGCTCTCGGACAACGGCAGCTGGTACGTGATCGGCCAGGATCTCGACCGCAAGGACATTCGAACCTTCCGCGTCTCCCGCATCCGGGGTGACATCAGATTCGCCACGCGCCGCGAGCGGGACTTTCGCATCCCGGCCGACTTCGATATCGACGAGTACCGGGGCCGGCCGCCGTGGCAGATCGGCGAGATCGAGGGCGAGGCGCGAATCGAGCTCGCAGGTGACACGGCGTGGTGGGTCGAGCGCGCATTCGGCAATGCGGGCCAACTCGAAGACGGCGTGTTCGTCACGGGTTACTCCTCGCTGCCGCAGCTCGCCTCGTGGATCCTCCGGCAAGACGGGCGAGCGATCCCGCTCGAGCCGGATGCGCTCCGTCGCGAAGTGGCCCAGGCCCTCCGTGCCGTCCGCGACAGGCACGAGGAGGCTCCGCCCAAGCTGGCCGCGCCCTCACCGGTGCCGCGTGTGGAAGCCTCGGGTGAGCGTCCGGCCGGCCCGGTCGTGCCGGAACGCTTCGCCGTCCTGCAGGCGCTGCTCGCATATCTGCTCGCCGCCTGCGGCGAAGCGAGCGATGCCGTGATCCCTGCGCGCGAGATCGTCGAGCGCTTCCACATTCCGGCGGAAGAGCTGGAAGAGCACCTTCAACTGCTGAACCTCGTCAACTTCGGCGGCGGCTGCTACACCGTCTACGCCGCACTCGAGGGCGACAACGTTCAAGTCGACAAGGAGCTGTACGGAGACACGTTCCGACTCGCGCCGCGGCTGACCCCGCTCGAGGCACGCGCGATCGGCCTGGCCCTGGAGTTCGTGGGCCCGATGATCGCCGCCGATGCGCACACCCCGCTCGACCGCGTGCGCAAGAAGCTCGAGGAGACGTTCGGGCAGTTCGAGCTCGCGCAAACACCCAATCCGCAGATCGTGGAAGCGGAGGCGGATCTCGTCGCGACCCTCACCGAAGGCATCCGCGAGCGTCGGCTCGTCGAGATCGAGTACCAGAAGGAAGGCGAGCAGACCTGGTCGAAGCGCATCGTCGAGCCTTACTCGCTCGAGCGTGAGCTCCCGAACTGGCGCGTGCACACCTGGGACCGCTCACGCGACGCCGAGCGAAGCTTCCGGCTCGACCGTATGCGCAGTGCGCAGCTCACGCAGGAGCGCTTCGAGCCTCGCACCACGTTCGACCCACACGGCTTCCGCGATGGACGGTCGGCAAAGATCCTTTATCTCAAGGGCGTTGCCGCCCGCTGGGCCGCTGAACGGGGCGCGACGCCGTTGAAGGACGGCGCTGCTCTCGCCGAGATGCCCGTCGGCGGCGTGGAGTGGCTGATCGGCGAGGTGCTCTCCCAACGCGGCGAGGCGGTCCTGCTCGAGCCCGAGGAGATGCGCAAGGCGGTCGCCGACCGCGCGCGCGAGCTCGGGAACGAACTCGGCGTGTCACGCCTCCGCGCGCGCGCCTAGCCGGCGTTTCTCTTCTCGATTCGCGCCACCGTCCATTCCGCCTGCTCGCGCAGGAGCTCGTCGTCGCTCGCGAGGAACGGCTCCGCGAGCGGCAGGTCGCCGACTCCGCCGGTGTTCCCGAGCGCGACGAGCGCATTGCGGCGGAGGTATCGCGCATCGTTCTTCGGGACGTAGAGCCGCTGGTAACGCTGCGTCAGAGACGTGCCATCGCCTTCGAGCCAGTCTGTGAGACGCACGTGGGGTTCCGCGCCGGCCGGGACCGAGTCGTCCGCGCGGCGTTTCTCGATCCCGCGGTTCCAGGGACAGACGTCCTGACAGATGTCGCATCCGTAAACCTGCGCGCCCAACTCGGTGCGGTACTCCTCGGGAATCGCGGCCGGCGCCTGCGTCCAGTAGGAGAGGCACTTCGTCGAATCCACGAGCCCCGGCTCGTCGAGCGCGCCGGTCGGACAAGCTTCGATGCACAGGGTGCACGAGCCGCAGTCGAGGTCGAGTGGCCGCGTGGCTCCCACGACCGCACTCGTGACGAGCGTCCCCAGCACGACCCACGAGCCGTGACGGCGGGTGATGAGCATCGTGTTCTTCCCGTAGAAGCCGACGCCCGACCGCGCGGCCGCTTCGCGGTCGACGTGCTGGTTGGCGTCGACGAAGACGCAGTACTCGCCGCCGAGCCGGCGTCCGAGCTCGTCCAGACGCTCGCGAAGCACGGCGTAGCCGTCGTGCCATGTGTACCGCGCAAGTCTCCCCTCTCCCTCTTCGAGCGCCGGCTCGGGCGCGTAGTAGCAGTAGGCAGCGGAGACCACGGTGCGTGCGCCTTCGAGCAGTGTCTCCGGATGGCACGAGACCTCGGGGTGCGCCATCGTGAAGCGCATGTCGGCGAAGAGCCCGCGGTCCTTCCGTTCCCGGATGTGTCGCTCGGTGTCCCCGTAGGCCGAAGCCGGCGCCGCTCCCACGACGTCGAGCTCCAGCTCCTCGGCGAGTCGCTCAAGCTCGGCAGCGGTCATGTGCGAGATTGTGCCCAGTGAAAGCCGTGCGTATCCACGAGGACGGCGGGCCGGACGTGCTCCGCTACGAAGACGCCCCCGATCCGGTGCCAGGCACCGGACAGGTCCTGGTCGAGTTGCGCGCCGCGTCGCTCAACCACCTCGACCTGTGGATCCGCAAAGGTCTACCGTCCGTGCCGAAGCCGCGGATCCTCGGCGCCGACGGCGCCGGCGTCGTCGTCTCCGGAGGCGGCTTCACACCCGGCGACCGGGTCGTCATCAACCCCGGACACGATCTCGGCAACGGGCGCGTCTCCGTTTTCGGTGAGCATTCAGACGGCACGCACGCCGAGTTGATCGCCGTGCCGAGTTCGCAGGTCTATCCGCTGCCCGACGCGATCGACTTCGAGGCTGCCGCGGCCTTTCCGCTCGTCTTCGAGACCGCCTACCGGATGTTGGCGACGAAGGCCCACCTGCAAAGCGAGGAGTGGGTGCTCGTCTGGGGAATCGGCGGCGGCGTCTCGACTGCGACCCTGGCGATCGCCAAAGCCCTGGACGCACGTGTGATCACGACCTCGTCCAGCGAGGACAAGTTGGCGCAGGCCCGCGGGCTTGGCGCCGATGCGACCTTCAATCACGAAACCGACGACGTCGTCGCCGGGGTGAAGGACATCACCGGCGGAGGCGCGCACGTCGTCGTCGACAACGTTGGCGAAGCGACGTGGAGGCGATCGCTGGAAGCGGCCCGCCCGAACGGACGCATCTGTGTCTGCGGCGCGACGACAGGACCGAATCCGCCGGCCAACCTGCATCGCATCTGGTGGAAGCAGCTGACGGTCTTCGGCTCGACGATGGGCTCGCAGGCGGACTTCGAGGCCGTCTACGAGCTGGTCAAGTCAGGACGCGCGGTGCCGGTCGTCGACGAGGTATTCGCGCTCTCCGAGGCCGCTGCCGCGCACGCGCGGCTCGAGGCCGGCGACCAGCTGGGCAAGATCGTCCTGCGAATTCCGGACTAGTAGTCCGGTGCCTGGCACTCGAGCCACCGGTCGACCTCGCGTGGCGAGCGCAGCCGCACGATCTCCAGATCCGGCGGCGCGCCGATGCCCTCGGGCCATTCCCGCCGCCGCTTGAAGTGCGACTTGATCGCGAAGCTGACGAGCGAATCGCGGGTGAAGAAGGCGTATCGCCACGTCTGTCGGTTCCCGTTGAACAGGTCCCGCTTCGTGACGATGTCCTTCACCGCTCGCTTGACGAGACGGAACAGCACAACGGGCAGCGGCTGATCGAGCCAGACGAGCGTGTCGGCGCAGCGCAAGACCAGATCGGCGAGCTGGGCCTGATACATCCCGTCGAGCACCCAGCCGTCCGAGCGATCCATCACAGCCTCGACCTCGCGCCGAAACGTCTCGGTCTCCGCCTGCACCCATCCAGGCTGGTGCATGAGGGCGTCCAACTCCGCGAACGGCACGCCGAGCTTCTGGGCGAGGCGCCGGCCGAGGGTCGTCTTGCCGTTTCCGCTGATGCCGGCGATGACGATACGGCGCGCCACGGGCCGGAGCCTAGCCAGCGGGCTTCAGACGGACCCGAACCGACGCGAAGCGCCGCTAGCCGATGCCGAGGATGAACTTCGTGTCGTCGGACATGCGGTCGCACCCGCTAGGCGGAAACTGATAGCAACGGACTTCTGAATCCACACGGAATCCCCGTTGCCGTGGAGTTTCAGAAGCTAGGTACAACGCGCCGCAGCTTATCGAGTGTGCCCGTTTTGTACCCGTTGTCGTCGAGTCAGGCAACGATGTTCAAAGGGACGACTGGCGCGCAACCGGCGCGCGTGAAAGAGAAGCTACGTCAGTCCCGCAAGTATTGATGACAGCTTCTCGAAGTAGGCAGTCGCGCCCATGAGTTGAACGCCGACACTCGACTCGCTGAACGTCTCAGGGGCGACCGCACCAGCTGGATGCATCCCATAGTTGCGCACGTCGCGCCAATACCGCGCGATGTCGCCGAGAGAATCAACAATTGATCGCTGAAGCCCAAAGCGGGCGAGGAAGTCCGACGGAGACAAGCGGCGCAGGTCCTCGATCGCCAGCTTCTGAATTTGCGCGATGCTCGGTGACGGCCGCGCGAGTTCGGCTTGAAGTTGTGCTTTTCCCAGACCGTCAGCGACCATTGCCTCGGCGAGTTCATGCCATGCAGCCTCGCTCGCAGCCCCGAGCATGTCTGCCGACGCCAAGAAGAGGTCGCTGCGATAGCAGGCGAGGGCCTCGCTGACGCACCGCTGAGCGCGCTCTTCGAACTTCTGAAGGTTCCTTTCACCATGTAGAGGTCCGCGTCGTACAGCTCGAGACGACGCTTCTTCTCTGTCTCGGTCAGCGGCGACCAGGCATACATCGCGTAGATAAGCGGCAACGGAAGAGGAGACGGCGTGACGTTCTCACCTGGACTTCCGAGCGGTACCCCTACGGATCGAGTAAAGAAGCCCCAGCCTGATTGCGCCGGCGAGTCCGGGGTCGACTGAAAGACCGGAACCAGGAGGCCGGCACGCTCGAACTCGCTGATCGCGGACCGGAACGCGCCGGCCCACTGCGTCCAGCGGATCATCTGATCCTGATTAGCTGGATCGCGCGAGTTAATTTGGGCCGGATCGAGCTCCCCCTGCGAGACGGCGAATTCAGATTCCGCCCCTTCCGGGCCCCACTGTGCGTGATCTGACCTGTGCTCGGCGATCCACGCCTTCGCTGTCGCGACACGTTCTGGTGTGGGCGTGACGAGTTCGAGGACAGTCTGGTAATCGGCCTGCGTATACGTCATGGGCGAACGATCGCAGAGCCGTATCCAAAGACGACGACTAGCCGACCGACACCCGCCGCGCTACGTTCAAACCGGCCAGGCAGTCGCGGGGGGTCAAGCGCTCGGCGCCGAGATGTTCGTCCCCCGCGCCGGCCCTCAGACTGCCGGGCTCCCGGGAAGCCGCTCTGTCCTCACGATTCCGCCGGGCCAGATCCCGCCCGCGAATTCGTTGAGGATCGTCTCGCCTAACCGGCGCGCCGCTTCGTGGCTACCTGAGTCGAGCGTGAACCCGACCACCACTTGCTCGCTGTCGCGCTCGATCTCGACGCCTCGAGCCCCGACCGATTCGAGTTTTGGCGCGGAGTTCGCCCTCTCGCTCCGCCGGCACGAACCCGGCCCCTTATCGGAGCGCTCCTAAGCCTGAACGTGGTCACTGGATAGCGTTTCCTGAAGCACTAGCTACACGTCTTCGGGATTGCGACCCTCTCCGTTCTCCATCGCCTTCTCGCGTTTTTGGAGGTTCTCCTCCCGCAGGTGGTCAGCTTCTACCTTGGGATCGCCGATCCGGGGCGGAGGCGCCGGGGTAGGCTTGGTACGCACGCCGAGGAGTTTGCGTAGCCAGGCCACGGCCTCAGTCTAGGTGGTGTCAGGAGCCGCGTTGCCGAAGGCAGATGGGACGCCATTTCAGGTGGCCAACGCGGCCGCGCTTCTTGAGCCGGGGAGTTGGTCGACGGTAGGGATGCCTCCCTTTACGATTGGGGCCGTGCCGTCGACATACAGGGTGCGAACCGCGCCGTTGAGTAATGAACACGACGTCTCAGATGAGCGAGTCGAGGAGCTGCGCACGGCGCTCGAGGCGGTCGGCGCGCGCAGCATCGACGTCTCACGCGAGGTGACGTTCGAACTCGATGCGCAGCGTGGCAGTGACGCGATGGCTGATGTCTCTGAGCTTCTCTTCGCGCTGAGCTGGCCACCGGCGGTAACCGCGAGCATCGTCCGCTGAGTCGGGGCGGGGGGCGGCACCGGGATTCTCGACCCGGGGACTGGGACCTGGCGACGGGGCCGGCGCGAGCCTTCGTGTGGTGTCGACCGGCTCGGGCGCGGGCGTCGGGACTTCGATCCCGATCGACTTCTCCGTGCGAAAGGATCCGGGTATCACTTGGGCGAGCTTCCTGGGGATGGGTCCCAGTGTTCAAATTGAGATCGAGAGGCTCTCGGCACCGGCTCCTGGTGGTACGGCGACGGCTGGAACCAAGGTTGCGGCGGCTGAGAACGGCTCGCTGTTGCGCGGCGTAGGCCCCAGTCTGCAAGACCCGGCTAGGAGTGCGTCCTACACAGTCACGATCGTCACCTTCTCGAGACCCGGGTAGGGTTCGATTCCGACACGGCTAAGGTCGAGTAGATCCGCGTCCCAACAACAGCCGATCGTCGGATTGGTCGTCGTCAGTCCACGGTCACCCTTGACCTCTCAAAAACTGACAACGAAAGCCCTGCAAGAGGGGCCTGGCGACCTTGGCTATTTCGCTACGTCCATGCCTTTGGGTTAGTCACTGATCGGAAACGGAATACTCAAAGCTGGGGAGAGCTTGCGGTCCGGGCGCGCGGGGGGCTAGCGCAGCGCCCGGGCTCCCCGCTGTGGAAACCTGAGCCGCGCTGGCGGCCGATACCCTCTGCTGATGCGCCGCGCACTTAGAGGCCTCATCGCGATAGTGCGTTTCCGGCGTTCGCTCCGACGTTGCGGGGACTTCCTTTTCGAGGACCTCCCGCCGGATTCATCCGTCCGCGAGCCGCTTCGGCCACGGCCGTTCGCGCCGCTTCCTGGGTCAGGAAGAGGTCCAGCGTCTCGCCGGCAACCTGCGAACTGGTGAGGGCGTAGACCTGCACTAGGAGAATCATTCCAGGCGGCGGTCCAGGCGGCAATCGTTGGGCTAAGGATCGGCCTCGCTAGGACTTGTCGATTAGACTCGCGCGGCCAATCCAGCAACAGAAGGAGCCCAACGTGCATGCCGTCGTCGTCAAGGTCAAAATCAACGACTCCGAGGCCGCCGAAAGTCATCTGCGCGCGAAAACCGTACCAGGGGTATCGCAGGCCGCCGGCTTTGTCGCCGGCTACTGGACGCGGAAGGACAACCAAGGAATCTCAATGATCATCCTCGACTCGGAGGATGCGGCGAACCGCGTGAGCGAGCAGGTGCCGTCGATGATTCCCGATGCGGTCACGCTCGAGGATGTCGAGGTTCGTGAGGTCGTCGCCCACGCTTGAGTCAACGCCCAGACCTGTCCCTCTTCAGCGGTGACGCCGGCCCTCGCGTTCAAATAGCAGTGCCAGGAGCGCAGCAAAAGCGATGCCTCCGAATGTCCCCCACATCTTTTCTTCCCTTCCCGTTCTGTCTCCCCTGGGTTTTGGAGGAAGAAGACTGGGAGGTCGCCAAGCCCCCTCCAGGAGCGACCCCCCAGCGTCTCCCTTGATGATTGCTCCCGCTTAATTGACTAGACAATCAAGGGTTAAACGTGCCTGAGACGTGGCCTAGAGAACTGAACGCCCGCCGCCCAACGGCGGGCGTTCAGTTGCAGCGTTCGTAGTTCGCCTTTAGGGCTGGTTGATCGTGGCCGTCATCCCGTTCAGGGTGTTTGTGCAGGTCGCACTTCCAGTGTGGAGTTGCTGCGCGAGCACGCCGACTGTCACATCACAGACGTTGGCGGCGATGCCCAGCGCCAAAGCGACGTTCACGGTCCGATCAAGCGTGACCTGGTTGTTGTTCAGCACATCAACCACGGTGACGTTGACGAGTCCGCCCGTGATAACGGGCTGCGCGGACGCGACCGGCGCGACAGCACCGACCGCAAATGCAGCTGTAAGCAACAGCGTCGCGAAGCACTTTCTCATGGTGACCCCCTTCTTCGACTTGCTAGGAGCACGTCGCGTACCCGGCCGATAGGGGTCTAAACGACGGTAACGGAGGCGTACAAGAAGGGGCCACCGAGGTACCCCATCCCGCGCCCACAAGCTAGTTCCTGCGGCATCAGCACCGCCTCTCTTGCTTCTCGTCACCGATACGCGGTGGCAACGCCGTCGTCTTCTTCGTTGTCCTCGTCGTACTCGTCTTGGTCTTCGTCGTAGGTCGGCTGGGGGCGCTCCTCCCAGGGCAGGTGAAGGTGCTGCGCCCCAGGCGAGGCGACCAGGCTGAAGCGGACCCGATCGCCTCGCGCGTTAACGCGGACGGGAAGGGAACCGTCTCGGGGCGCATCCCCGCCAAGGAGGACGAGGCGGGGAAGGTTCTAAGACCGACGACGAACGGAGCACGGTATTTCCCGCAACGAGCATCTTCCGCAAAAACGCTTCCGGACTAGAAGACCAATCGGAGTACTGTGAGTTACGCGGGCGGATGCTCAGCGGACAGTGGCCCCCCAGTTGCCGGTGTTCGAGTCCCCTCAGGGCCGCCGTCCGCACTTTGCGGACAGTTCTGAGGCTCTTCGCGAATTGACCCTCTAGTTTTGCGCCCTATTCGCAATTAGGGTTCGGGGTTGCGAAGAGGCGCGGTCGGCCTTGGCTTTTTGGCGTAGAGCGATAAGGGGACTCGCTCACTGGGGACGCGCGGGCAAGGCTGGCCTCTTCGTTTTCTCAGCGCTACAAAAAATAAAATGTGTGCAGGACATGCGGGGGAGGGACGGGTGCCGTGAGGGAAGACCGGGCTTCGTTAACGCGCCGATAACCAAAGGCGTTTTGAAGCAGCGATTGGGCCATTCGTATCGTTACGACTGCTGGATCGCGGTTTTAACCTCCTGGGTCTCGCATATGGCGACTTGCCCTCCCGCCGGGCGTGACGCTCGAGGGTTTCCAAACGGTCGGCGAGCGTCCGACATCAGTGACCAAGCGGCGCAGCGGAAAATCGGCCTAACCGATACCCAGAATAAATTTGGCGTCGTCGGACATGCGGTCGGGCGTCCAGGGCGGATCCCAGGTCAGCTCGATCTCCACTTCCTCGACGCCGTTGACCTCGCGGGCGGTACGGACGATGTCCTCCTGGATCATCGGTCCGGCAGGACAGCCCATCGACGTCAGGCTGTGGATCACCTTGACGCGCGGCCCGTTCACCTCGACGTCGTAGAGCAGGCCGAGCTCGACGATGTCCATCCCGAGCTCGGGATCCTCGACCTGCTTCAGCGCCTCGAAAACTTCGTCTTTGGTGGGCATAAGCCGAGTGTAGCTAGTACCCCAGGAGCCGGACTTCCTCGCGCCGCTCGCGGGCGAAGAAATGGATCCCGTCGATGAAGCGCACCCAGTTGCAGCGGGTGCACATGACGATGGAGTGCGTGCGTGCCGAGTCGGTGAGGAAGCGGACCCCGCGCAACAGGTCCCCGTTTGACACGCCGGTCGCAACGACGATCACCTCTCCGGGGGCAAGCTCTTCGGTCGTGAAGACACGCAGCGGGTCCTCGATCCCGAGCTCTCGTGCGTCTTCGATCTCGCGGCGCGATGTCGGCCAGAGCTGCGCCTGCAGCTCGCCGCCGAGACAGCGCAGCGCGGCGGCGGACATGATCGCCTGCCGTGTCCCGCCGATGCCGACGGCCATGTGGTCGTTGGTGCCGCGGATGGCGGCGGAGATCGATGCGGTGACGGTGCCGTCCTGGATCAGCTTGATCCGCGCGCCGGAGGCGCGGATCTCCTCGATCAGGTCGTGGTGCCGCGGGCGGTCGAGCACGATCGTCGTGATGTCGTTGGGTCTCCGCCCGAACGCGTCCGCGATCGCCTGCACGTTCTCGCCCATCGACTTGAGGAGATCGATCGAGCCGCGCGCTAGGGGACCGACGGCCAGCTTGCGCATGTACATGTCGGGCAGTTCGAGGAGTGAGCCGCGCTCTCCGACCGCGATCATCGACATGGCGCCGTTGCCGCCACGCGCGACGACGCCACGGCCTTCGAGCGGATCGAGCGCAAGATCGACCGTGTCGCCTCCTGCACCGATGTCCTCGCCGGCCCGAAGCGGAGAGCCCTCCATCGCAGAGCCGATCACGACGCGGCCGCGGATCGGGAAGTCGTCGAGGACGGCGCGCATCGCGGCCGCCGCGTCCGCCTCGGCGGCGTCCTGATCCGCCCGTCCGAGCCAGCGCGCTGCTGTCAGAGCACCGCCTTCGGTGACCCGCACGTATTGCTCGCAGAGACAGAGACCCGTGGCCGGAGGCTGCGCCTCTGCCAGCTCGACCGCCTCGTCGACCGTTTCAGCCATTCAGACCCGTTGTACCTGTTCGGCGCTCGCCAGCACGAGTTCGAGGACGGCGTCGATCTGCGCCCTGATGTCGGTATTGGCGATCACGGGCACGTTATGCCGCTTGGCACGCCTGACGATGTGATCCTGGATGCTCCGGATGTCGTCCAGCCGCTCGATGTACTTCAGGTGCGGCCGGAGACCGTCGAGCCCCGCATCTCGCACCATGAAATGCGTGCTGTGCTCCTCCTCGTCCTCGATCGCGAGCACGCACTGCACGACGAGCGCCCCGTCGACGCGTGGCAGCA
>WNGJ01003976.1_pt1 | contig 22275 bp, 23 predicted proteins | sample 5400611 | NCBI WGS metagenome assembly WNGJ01 (sample SAMN13153375, study PRJNA577476) | soil metagenome | isolation source: 40 cm soil or saprolite under Garry oak tree replicate 1 | place: USA:California | collected 2016-06-15
CGACCCCGACCAGCGCACAGGCATCGCGCTCGTCGCTCACCGCTACCTCCTTAGAAACAGAAAAGCCCCCCGGTCTCGGGAGGCTTCGTCGGTCTCGACGTTTCGCTCAGTCGACGCGACTCAGCCTCCACCTCCTGCGGCGGTTGCTGCTGCTGCGGACGAGCGAACCTTTGTCACTGCCGGAATTTGTACCGGAAGCGAAGGTTGCGGAACAGCGCCCGGACGGTCGCGAAATGGCGCTAGACGCCCACGCGTGCAGGCAGGACCTCGACGCCGTCGCCGATCCGCGCCGGACCGTCGACGGCGATCACGGTGCACTCCGCACCGCGTCGTCCCGCCAGGCTTGCTTGGAAGGCCACGGCGTCGTCGCTGCCGACCAGCTCGCCGATGTGCGTACAGGGCGCGGCCTCGCCGTTCACGCGGAGCGTGATCCCGCCGACGCGGATCTCGGTGCCCGGCGGGAGCGTCGTCACGCCCGGGAGCCCTTCGACGGTCAGCTGTTCGCGCAGGTCGCCGGGCCGCAGACCGAGCCCTTCGTACACGGAGCGGTCGACGATCACGACGGCGCGCCTCGCGCGATGCGCGTGCGAATCGCCTTCGATCCCGCCGCCGACGCGCCCGAGGACCTCCGCGACGGGGCGCGGATGCTCGCCATGACGCTCGTGAAGATGGAGACCGACGATGCGGGCATTCATTCGGATCGAGATTACAGGGTGCGTCGAACGACGCCTGACCCGTCGTTCGTCTCGACGACCTCGAAACCCGCCTTTTGATACATCGAGAGCGGACCGAGGTAGTTGATCTGGCTCCAGCGCGTTGTGTCGATCTCGCCGAGCACCGGGTAGGCCTCGACCGCGGTCATGCCTCGCTTCCGCAGGTGCTCCAGCGCTGCCTCGAGCAGCGTCGTCGCGACACCCTGTCTGCGCTGGTCCGGCGCGACGACGAAACACACGATCGCCCCGACCTTCGGGTCTTTCGTGCCTTCGACGTTCAGTAGCTCGAGCTTCGGTGCGGCGTGACACCAGCCGACGATGCGGCCGAGCCGGTACGCGACCAGTCCGTTGGCTTTCGCCGAGAGGATCAGCGCGCTGCGTCGCGCGCGGTTCTGCTGCTTCGTGCTCGACTCGTAGTTCTCGACGAGCCTCTCCATGCAGAAGCAGCGAGACCAGTTCGGATTGTCCGCATAGGCGACCATGTCGAAGTAGTGCATCACCGCCTCATGTTGGTCGGGCGAGACCGCGCGCACGGTGATATCGCTCACGGATCCACCTCCACCACGTCGCCGAGACGGACGGATCCGGCGCGCTCGACGTGTGCCCAGACACCGAAAGCGAGCGGTTCGGTCGTCGTCACGCCAGTGCGGTAGCGCGCGAGCAGCTCCAGCGTGTCGAGGCTGGGTTCGGCCGTCTCGGGATCCCGCGTCGTGACGACGCAGCGGCCGACGTTGCCCGCCGGCACGACGATGGCGTCGCCGACACGGACGCGACGGCCGATCCATGCATCCTCCTCGTGCGCGCTCGCGCCCGACACTCCGATCAGCATGCGGAAGCGTCGTGGGTCGACTGGCTCAGCGGAATTCGCCTCCTCTCGCAGCCGCTCGAGCGATCCGGTCGAGAGCAGCGTCGCGCCGGCCGCGTCGTCGGCGCGATCGTGGCCGTTGCCAGGACCATCGAAGCGGACGAGACGGACCGGGCGCCCGAGCTCGTCGCTGAGAGCGGCCCCCCACGCACCCTCGACGAGGTGACCGGGCGCAGCGTGCCCGTAGATCGTCACGGTGATGGGCTCGCCGACGGCGACGGTGCCGCCGACCGACGATCCATTCGGCATGCGCAGGTGGAGGTGGCCGGTCTGCATGTCGAAGCGAGCGGCGATGGTCGTCAGCGGCGCGAGCCGCTTGCCATTGAGCAGCCGACCGGTCTCGTCAACGACGCAGAAACGGCGATCGTCGTCGACACCGTGTAGGCCGAGCTCGACGCTTTCGCGCTCCTCGATCCGCAGTCCTTTGACGGGCGCGACGTGCAGCCACGCGACGTTCACGAAACGAGTCTTTCACACCATATCGTTGGGCCATGAGCCGCCGCCTCGTGATCGTCGCCGGCGCGCCCGCGACCGGAAAGACGACGCTCGCGCGCGAGCTCGGCGAATCGCTCGAGCTGCCGGTGATCAGCAAAGACGACATCAAGGAGGCGCTCGCGGCGCCGTTCCCGACGGGTGACCTCGATTGGTCACGTCAGCTTGGCGTCGCGGCATACAGCGTGTTGTTCACCGTCGCCCGCCACATGCTGGCGGGCGGGCAGGGCCTCATCCTGGAGAGCAACTTCCGGTGTGGCATCTCGGAGCCGCCCCTACGAGCCTTGGCCGCGCTGGCACCCACGGTCCTGATCGTCTGCCGAACGCCGGTCAGTCGAGAGCGCTTCGCGGAGCGCGCCGCGCGCGGCAGACACCGCGTCCACATCGACAGTGCCGTGCTGGAGGAGTGGACCGGCGACGACTCAGTGTTCCAGATCGACATCGGGACGCCACGTCTCGTTGTCGAAACGACGAAGGGCTACGAACCCGATTTCGAGAGGATCGTGACTTTCACGCGAGACGCTAGCGTTCCCGAGCGATGAAGCGCGGGTGGCCGGCGGACTGGAGCGAGCGCGTCCGCGGCAAGAACTGCCCGATGTGCGATGAAGGACGCCCCGACGAGGTCCACGGCAACGTCCGCATCGTCAGGGGCAAGGTGTCCGACGCGTTCCTGGTGCGCAACGAAGTCGGACAGCGAGGCTACTGCGTTGTCATCTGGCGCGGCCGCCATGTCGCGGATCCCACCGAGCTGAGCAGGGACGAGGCGAGCGCGTACTTCGAAGAGGTCCTTCGCGTCGGCCGCGCGATCGAAACGCAGTACCAGCCGATCAAGATGAACTTCGAGATGCTCGGCAATTCGCTCCCGCATCTGCACACGCACGTCGTGCCGCGCTATCTGAACGACGGCGAGCCGGGCCATCCGCCGCACTTCATGCGCATCGACCTGCAGAACGAGCCGCTGATCCCCGACGAGGAGTACGCGCGAGATGTCGCGGCCCTGCGCGATTTGTTGGCGAGGGCTTAGGCCGCCCAGCGCGCGGACATCAGATCGTTATCAGCAGTCACGGCCTCCACACAACACGCAGACGACCTGCGTTCTACGTCTAGATGAACAAGGCCTGCATCGACGCGAGATGAACAGGACTTAGGTCCTCCCGCATGGTGCATTCGTCCGGGGCCGCCGAAAAGATGAACCGAAGAGGAATGGCCACCCGCCGAAAGCTTCTCCGATACTCGTTGCCGTGAGGAAGCTCGCTGCCGTGATCGTCTATGTGTTCGCGCTGTCTCTCGGTGCGAGCGCGCGACCCGCCGCCGCGGCAACGGTGACCACGGGCGCACCGACCGCGTCGGCAGCGGCATGCGGCACGCCGGGAACGCCAACGACGACGGTGTTCCTTCCGAACATCACGAAGATGCTCGGCGGGCCGTCGGGCTGGGTGACGCCCTTCATCGTTCAGAACGTCGGCGTCAAGAAGGCCACGCTCGAGGTGTCGTTCTATCGCTTCTCGGATGGTGGCCTGGTCGCGTGCCGGAAGGTGAGCGATCTCGCACCGGCGACGAGCTTCGCCGACTACCCGAACAACGATGCCGACCTGCCCGCCGACGCGCAGTTCTCCGTCGTCGTCAAGTCGTTCGGCTCTGAGGTCGTCTCGGTCGTCAACGAACACCAGGGACTGGGCACGCCGGCGCGCGCCGAGGCGCTCTCGTACAACGGACTGACGACCGGCGCGACGACGGTCTATCTGCCGTTCGTCGCGAAGCCGGAGCCGGCCCCGTGCTCGGCCGTTCCGCAGACCGACGCGACGTGCAACGCTCGCTGGGTCACGACGTTCGTGATGCAGAACTTCGGCACGGTGGACGCGGTGGTCACGGCACGCTTCGTGAGCTACGACGGCGCGTCCGTCGCGACGCTCAACCGGACCATCGCGCCGGGCCGATCGCGTTTCGTCGATCCATCGGTCGAGGCCCTGGTCCGCGCCGGCCGCTACTACTCGGTGGTGCTCACGTCGACGCAGCCGATCGGCGTGATCGCGAACGCGCACGACGATGCTCCCACCACGAGCGCTCCCCGAGGCTTCAGCTACAACGGGACCCCGCAGCCGTCATTCGGCGACGTCTTCCTGCCGTACCTGCGACGCGACGGCGTCGTGCCGAGAACGTACGCGAACGGACTGCTCATCCAGAACGGCGGCGCGGGTGACGTGACGCCGACGATCACGTTCCAACGGCTTGGCGGTGGAAACCCGTTCACCATCGCGGCGCCGGCGCCGATCAGGGCCGGCTTGACGTGGTACTTCGATCCTGAGGCATATCCGGTCATGACCGTGGGCGAATACTCGGTCGTCGTCAGTGGCGGCGCGCTGGCGGTCGTCGACGCCACTCTCGCAGCGGGCGCCGCGATGGGGTACATCGGCATGAGCGGTCAGGGGAACCGCGCGTATTTGCCGAACGTCACGCGAACGCTGGGCGGCGCGCGCGGCTGGAGCACGCCGATCGTGGTGCAGTCGACCGGAGCGACCGGCGCGACACTTCGGTGGTATCGCTTCTCCGATGGCGCGCTGATGGCACGTCAATCAGTCGGGCCGTTCGGCCGTGGCGGTGCGCTCCGCGTCGATCCGCGGAATGTGCCGGGCCTTTCGGACGACACGCAATACGGGGTCGTCGTCGACGCGCACGGCGGGACGATCGCGACGATCGTCACCGAGCTCGACTTCGAGGGCGGCGACGGCACGATGATCTACGAGGGCTTCCCCACGACGGTCAGCACGGTGCCCGCGCCCACGGCGGTCGCGCTCGCGCCGGCCACGCTGCGGATCGGGACAGATGAGGCGGCGCAGCTCGTCGCGACGGTGAAGGACCAGTTCGACGAAGCGATGCCGCAAGTGGTCCCGACGTGGAGCGTGGTGCCGGCGGCGCTCGGGAGCGTCGGCTCGAGCGGGATCTTCACGGCCGGTGCGTCGGGCGGCGTCGGAACGATCACCGCTACCGCTGGCGGCGCGTCGGAAACGATCCAGCTAACGGTCCAGGCGCCGACGCCGGTGACCGTCGGTGGTCTCTCGTTTCTCGTGCGAACGACGGGCGCGGCCGATGTCTACGCCGAAACGACGATCACGAGATTCGACGCCGCGACGATCAGCACGCAGATCACCGCCGACGTTTCGCGCATCCAGCAGGACTACGCACGGAGCTTCGCGGCCAGGCCGCAGGTGTATGTCATGGCGACCGATGGCAGCTACGGCACCGCCCAGACGACGATCCTCGGGATCGCGCCCATCTTTGTCTCGGCGCCCACGGTCGAAAGCCGCTTCGAGACCGCCGGCGTCTACTACCAGGGCAAGGTCGCCATCGATTGGGCGCGCAGCAACGACACCAGGCCGTTCACCGTCGCGCGCCATGAGCTCACCCACATGATCATCGACGAGATCGCCGGTGACGCCGCCGTCCCGGCATGGCTGAACGAAGGGTCCGCGCGGCTGGAGGAGTTCACGCTGCTTGGTTCGGACTGGTTGCGCGTCTTGAACCAGTACGAAGCGGTCTCGATGGCGGTGAATTCGCGTCTCTTCACGGTCTCTGAGCTGACGTCCCAAGCGTCCTGGAACGCCCGCCAGCGTCCGGCGGTCGACTACCAGTACTCCGAAGCACAGCAGATCGTCCAGCTGCTCCGTGACGAGGTCGGGACCGCCGGAGAGATCGAGATCCTGCGATTGCTCGGCGCCGGCTACACCTTCGATCAGGCGTATCAGGCGATGCCGAGGCGCGTCACGTCGGACTTCTCGGCCTCCGTGTTCGCGCGCATCCGCGCCTTCGCTACGGCGCCCGGTATCGCGTTCGCTCCTGACAGCGCCGCGGGCACCGGCGCGAATGGCCCGACCTTCGTGCTGTATGGCTTCGCGCCGAACGCGGTCGTGACCCTGTCGATACGTGGAGCCGCGACCGGTTTCACGAACAGCAGCGGCTTCCAGGTCGTCGATCAATACGGCGTGTACGTGAGCCGGCTCGGAACGTCTTGGCCTCCGGACACGTACACGTTCACGGTCACGTCCAACACCGGACAGACGATCACGAGGAGCGTGACGAAGGCCCCCTAGGCGCTAGATGAGCGCTTGTCCTCCGTCGGGTCCGCGGAGCCCGAAGCCGAGCGTGCGATCCGCGGCGATGTGCAGCAGCCAGCCCAGCAGCGGCCACGGATTCCCGGCGAACAGGAATAGCAGGGCGATCCAGAGGACCGCCGGGAGCGTGAAGTTGTGCCAGAGGTTGTAGAGCCACACCGCGCGCGGCGGCAGATAGCCCTTCGTGGGCGAGGCGCCGAAGAAGAACGCCGGCACGAGACCGAAGAGGTCCGGCGCGATGAGCCAGAACCAAAACCACGCCGTGATCTGATCCTTCTGCCAGATCGCCGCGCCGACGAGCAGCAGCGCGAGCGCGAGGTACTCGCTGTGATGAACGACGCGGGCGCGCATCATCGCGGCTCCTCCGCGAGGAACGCGCGAAGCTTCGCCACCGCGAGGCCGCGGTGCGAGATGCGGTGCTTCTCGTCTGCCGGAAGCTCAGCCATCGTGCGGCCGTCGCCGGCGATGATGAAGAGCGGGTCGTATCCGAAGCCCTGCTCGCCGCGCGGCGCGAACCCGATCTCACCGCGGACCTCACCGTCGAACAGCAGCGCGCGACCATCGGGCGATGCGAGCGCCGTGACGCAGACGAAGCGGGCGCCCCGCTGTTCGACGCCGTCGAGCAGTGCGAGCAGCTTCTCGTTGCGTTCGGGCGCGGTCGCGTCGTCGCCGAAGAAGCGGCGACTGCGTAGGCCGGGCGCACCGCGGAGCGCATCGACCTCGAGACCGGAGTCGTCCGCGACCGCGCGCAAACCGCTGGCAGCCGCGTACGCGCGCGCCTTATGCGACGCGTTCTCCGCGAAGGTGGCGCCCGTTTCCGCGGGCTCGCTCGGAACGGGGACGAGGTCGGTCGGCAACAGGAGTTCGAGGTCGAGGCCGGCGAGGAGCTCTCGATATTCGCGCTGCTTCCCGGGATTCCCGCTTCCGATGAGCAGGCGCTCGGTCACCGCAGCGCGGCGCGCTGCGCCTCGATGAGCTGAACGATGCCGCGGAGCGCGAGGTCGAGGACCTGATCGAAGTCCGCCTTCGAGAACGGCTTGCCCTCCGCCGTCCCCTGGACCTCGATGAGCTGGCCGTCGGAGTTCGCCACAACGTTGACGTCGGCGTCGGCGATCGAGTCCTCGGCGTACGCGAGATCGAGCATGAGCTCGCCGCGCACGAAGCCCGCGGACACCGCCGCGACGTTGCGCCGCAGCGGCGACGGCGTGACCTTCCGCACCGCATGCGCGAGCGCGACGTAGCCGCCGGTGATCGCCGCGGTGCGCGTGCCGCCGTCGGCCTGGATGACTTCACAGTCGACGATCACGCTGCGCGAGCCGAGCGCCTTGAGGTCGACGGCGGTGCGAAGCGCTCGCCCCACGAGACGCTGGATCTCGAACGTCCGTCCGCCGGGACGACCCGCGATGCTCTCGCGCTGGCTGCGCTCCGGTGTCGAACGAGGCAGCATCGCGTACTCCGCGGTCACCCAGCCCTGGTCCTTTCCCTCGAGGTGACGCGGCACGCTGTCCTGCAGCGTCGCGAGGCAGAGCACCTGCGTGTCGCCGAACGAGACGCGCGCCGAGCCCTCGGCGAACTTCGAAACGCCCACCTCGATCATGATCGGCCGCAGCGCGTCGTTCGCGCGACCGTCAGGCCGCTTGAAGTTGCTCACTCGGTGGTCTCGTCCCACAGCCGCCGCATCTCGTCGGCAGAGTACGACTCCAGCGCGCGACCGTCCGCCTCGGAGCGCGCTTCGACGCGCGCGACGTGCCGCATGAAGCGCTCGTTCGCCTCTCGCAGCGCGGTCTCCGCGTCGAAGCCCTGCTCACGCGCGGCGCCGACGAGATCGAAGAGCAGCTCACCCAGGAATTCTGGGTCGTCCACGTCCACCGGCAGGTCGATGCGCGGCGGCACGAGCCGGACGCGAGCCGCGCGCTCCTGCAGCCGCTCGGCCGCGAACAGCGCGGGCAGGTCTTTCGGCACGCCGCCGAGGACGCTCCGCTCGCCGTTCGATCGCGTCGGCCCTTGCGCGCGTTCTTCGCGCTTGATGCGCTCCCACTGCGCGAGCAGATCGCCGCCCTCGATCGCGACGCCTTCGAAGACGTGCGGGTGGCGGCGCACGAGCTTCTCGCCCAGGCGGCGCGCAACGTCCGCGATGTCGAACGCACCCTCTTCGTACGCGAGCTGCGCGTGGATCGCGACCTGGAAGAGGAGATCGCCGAGCTCGTCCCGCAGCCGCTCGAGATCGCCGGAATCGAGCGCCTCCAGCGCCTCGTACGCCTCTTCGAGCAGATGCGGGCGCAGTGAGGCGTGCGTCTGCTCGCGGTCCCACGGGCAGCCGTCGGGCGCGCGGAGCCGGTCGGCGATGCGGCTGATCGCCGCGACGGACGCGAGATCGACGTAGGGATCGACGGGCGGGAACACGACGTAGCGCGCGTCGGCGGCGGCCAGCGCGTCGAGCGTCAAGGGACGCTCGCCCGCGTCGCCGACCAGCGTCAGCGGATGCGCGGGCGGGTAGTGCTTGCGCAGGAGCGCGAGATCGGGCTGCGCATCGAGGACGAGCACGACGGCGCGGAGGGTCGAAAAGGAGTGGCGGTCGAGCGCGCTCGCGGGGATGACGTCGACGCCGCCGGGAAAACGCGCGAGGAGCCGCTCCAGCGCGCCGGGCAGATCAGCCGTCGAGCTCGTGCCCGGGCACCAGCTTCTGTACGCCGTGCGCCTTCTTCTGCTGCTGGAGCCAATAGGTGTAGGCGTTGTCGGAGATCTTCTTCTTCTGATCGTCGTCGAGCGCACGGCCTGGATCCTTCTCGAGGATCTTGTACCAGACCGTGTTGGTGCGATCGCTGTGCTGCACGGTGCGGAGGCCGACGTCCAGCGCGAACATCTCGGACTCGAGGTCGACCTGCGTGAGCATGCCGTGCGCGTACCAGCCGAGCTCGCCGCCCTTGTCCTTGGTCGCGCTGTCCTCAGAGAACTGCTTCGCGATCTCGGCGAACTCCGTCCCGGCGTCGAACGCCTTCTGGACGTCCGCGACCTTCTTCAGCTGATCCGCGTAGGTCTGGAAGTCCGCGCCGGCCGTCGGATACGGCGTCGCGACCTGGATCCACGCCACGCGCACCTGCTCGGTGGGAGACTGCGTGTTGCGCTCCTTTGCGCGGTTCGTGTACTCCTCGCGCAGCAGCTCGTAGCGCGCGCGTGCCCGGATCTCGTCGACCGGGATCCCGTACGACACCGCGCGCTTGACGAAATCGTTCTCCTCGGGTCCGCGCTTTTCGAGCACCTGGAGGATGTGGTACCCGAACTGGCTCTTCACCGGATCCGACACCTGGCCCAGCGGGATCGACTTCGCGGTGTCTTCGAACTCCTTGACGAACTGGCCCTTGCTCACCCAACCGAGGTCGCCGCCCGACTGCGAGTTGCTGGAGTCGTCCGAGCTGGCGGCCGCGAGCTGGTTCCAGAGGGTCTGGTCGTTCGGGTCCTGCTTCAGCTGATCGGAGATCGCGCGAGCCTTCGCGAGCGCGACCTGATCCGCGAGCGCTGTGTCGTCGCCCTTCGGCGTGATGAGGATGTGCCGCGGGTGGTACTGACCGAAATCGTCGTTGTACTTCGCGTCGATCGCCGCCTGGTCGAAGGCGATGCCGTCCGAGCGCGCCGCGTCGTCGAGGATCGCCTCCTCGACGATCGCGTCGAGCGCGACACCCTCGTATTCCGCCTTCTGCGTGAGTACCTGCGGATCGTTCTCGTAGCCGGGCGGAACGCCGAAGTCGACGTAGAAGCGAACGTACTGGTAGGCGAGCTCGCGTTGATATTCGCGTAGCGACACGGCGTGGCCGTCGAACATCATCGCGGGCTTGAGGTTGGCGTCGTAGTAACGCGTCGTCCCGGCCCAGGCGACGAGACCGAGCACGAAGAACAGGATCGCCGAGAAGAGCGTCACGATGATCGTCTGCTGGCGGCGCTCGCGCTGCCACCGCGCCATGCGCTGACGCTGCGTGAGACGTGGAAGAGGGATACGACGTGCCACGGGAGGCCTAATTGTACGGGCTAGGCGACGCGCCGGTAGACCGCGAGCGTGTCGGCGGCGGCGCGGTCCCACGAGAACATCGCGGCTCGCGGACGGGCTTTCGCGCGCAGCTCGCGCTGCCGTGCCCCGTCCCGGAGATAGGCGACCAGCGCGTCACCCAGCGCGTCCGGTTCGCCGGGATCGATCAGCACGCCCGCCTCGCCGACGACCTCCTCGACGGCGCCGGCGCGGTATCCGACGACCGGCGTCCCGGCCGCGAGTGATTCGAGCGGAGTAAGACCGAAGCCCTCGAGGAGCGCGGCGTGGAGGAGGCACTCCGCTCCGGCGTACAGCGCCGCCAGCGTCGGATCGTCCACGCGGCCTGTCACGACGACACGGTCGCGCGGCGCGCGCGTGCGCTCGAGCGCGCGCGTGAGGAACGACGACAGCTTGCCGAGGTCGCCGACGATGACCAGCCGCAGCTCGCCGTCGATCGCGGCGGCGCGTGCGAACGCCGCGAGCAGTCCATCCATGTTCTTCCGGGGGTCGAACTGGCCGACATACAGAACGTACCGGCCGGGCACGCCAAAGGTTTTCGCGACACGCCTGCCTTCGTCGGCCGATGGCGGGGCGAAGTCCGTGTCCACGGCCTCGGGGATCACCGTCACGCGTTCCGGCGGCACGCGCAGGAGCTCGACGATGTCGCGCCGTGTCGCTTCGGAGACCGCGATGACCGCGTCGGCTTGTCTCGCGAGGGCGTACTCCCAAACGTGACCGAGGCGCGCATGCGGCAGCCGGAGGTAATGCTCCGGCCAGCGCAGCGGCGCGAGGTCGTGGATCGTGATCACCGCGCGGCACGCGCGCACGGCCGGGAGCCCCAGCTGCGTCGAGTGGTAGACGCGCGGTCGCGTGACGGCGAGCTCCGCCGACAACAGGATGGGATCGATCGCGAGCATGGAGAGCTCCGGCCGCCGCAGGCGCAGCGTTCTGAGATCGCGATGCGGCGGCAGCGGCGACGGATCCGCGGGCGCGAAGTTGCGAAGGCGGAGCAGGGTCCACTCGATGTCGTCGGGGGCGATGCGCGCGAATGCCGCGAGCAGGTTGCGTGTGTAGCGACCGATTCCGCGAACACGGGCCACCGTTTGCAGATGGCGCGCATCGAAGGTGACGCGCACGGACCCTAGACTAGCCGGACGTTCATCTCGGTCGTCGTTCCCACATACAACGAAGTCGGTTCGCTGCGCCAACTCGTGCCGCGCCTCGCGGCAGCCCTCGCCGTGAGCACGTGGGAGCTGATCGTCGTCGACGACGGCTCGCCCGACGGCACCGCGGATCTCGCGGAGTCGTACGCCGACGTTCATCCCGTTCGCGTCGTGCGCCGCCCCGGTAAGGCGGGGCTCGCATCCGCGGTCCTCGCCGGATTCGCGCAGGCACGCGGCGACATCCTGATCGTGATGGACGCGGACCTCTCGCATCCGCCGGAAGCGGTCCCGCGACTCGCGCTCGCCATCGAAGAGGGGGCGGATCTCGCGGTGGGTAGCCGCTACGTCGCCGGCGGTGGCACCGAAGACTGGCCGCTGAGGCGGCGCGTCGTCTCGCGCGCCGCGTGTCTGCTCGGGAACGTGCTCGTGCCGATCCGCGACTGCACCTCCGGCTTCTTCGCGATACGCAGGTCGGCGCTCGACGGGGTCACGCTCAACCCGATCGGCTTCAAGATCGGGTTCGAGGTCATGGCACGCGCCCGCTACAAGAAGGCGGTGGAGATCCCGTACGTGTTCCGCGACCGCGAGCTCGGCAAGTCGAAGTTCGGCCGCCGGGAGGTCATGCAGTACCTCGTGCAGCTCGGCCAGGTCGCGCGCGACAAGGTGCTGCGCCGAGCGCCGTAGCTGTCGAGGGCCGCCCACCGGGCGGCCCTCGTTGTTTTCGACGCGGTGCGCGGCGCCTATCTCAGGGAAGGAACTCGAAGTGTGCCTGGTCGAGCGTCATCGAACGCCGACCGCCGACCGGGAACGGCTCGAGCGCAGACAGCGGCAGGAGATCCGTGAAGTGCAGCGCCGCGATCTCCACGAGCACGTTGTTGCGAAGGCTGAGTTCGGCGTCCCGAAGATCGTTCTGTCCCCCAGCCACATTGCTCGCCCACGCCTCGAGGTACTGCGCGCTCGCGGCGCCCGCCGCGCCGATCCCGCTCACGGCGATCTCAAGGTCGTCGAAGGTCGCCGATCCCGGAACGAACTGGTGGCGGGGAAGCGTTCCGTTCGCGGACGGGATCTTCGACACGGACATATGCATTCCACCAACCGAGGTCGTCCCCGTGAGCGCCGTGCCATCGACGCTGAGTGCGAACAGGTTGGGACGGATCTGCGCGGCCAGGTTCTGGCTACGCGGAGTACCAGGCGGCTGAGTCTGCAGCGCGTCCGGCACGACCACGAAGGTCAACAGGCCGGCGTTAAGGCTGCTGGCGTCGACATCCGAAACGCTGAATTCGCTCAGGAATCCGTTGGCAATGTGAGTGCGTGACACGACCGTGCCGTTGAAGTTGACCACCAACAGGTCGAGATCGCGGCGCAGGTTCGTGCCCTGGGACGTGTCGTTGAACCAATCGATCAGCGGCTGGTAGACGCGCGAGGTGCCGAAGGTGCAGTCCGCGTACTCCACGCCAAGCTGCTCGTCGAAACATCCCGCCACGAGGCTCAGCCGAATACCGTCGGTGGCCCCACCGAATTCCAGCTGGAACACATTCCCTTCCGCCAGGGTGTACGGCTGCGGCGGCGTAGCCGGCGGAGCGCCGCCGGCGGGACCGGTCGGGCCCTGTGGTCCGGTGGCGCCGCTCGCGCCGCTGGGACCCGTTGGTCCGGCTACGCCGGTCGCGCCTGTCGGTCCGGCTACTCCATTCGCGCCGCTGGGACCAGTCGGGCCGGTCGCGCCGGTCGCGCCGGTCGCACCGGTCGGGCCGGCGACACCTTCGCCATTCCAGACGAGCTGTATCTCGTTGTTCGAGCACTGCGATGCGGCGCTCACGATCTTGATCGTGCCGCTGCTGTTGTTCACGCAGGCGTAGATCAGGCCGCTCGTGATCGCGCCCGCGAGCCCCGCCGTCGACATGACGAACACCACCGCGAGGGCGATCACCATTCGAGAATTCCTGCCGAGGAACTTGCGTACAGGCACCGACATCCGACGAACAGGAGACCCCAACATTCCCTCCCCGGCGGCGCGGCTACGCGTCCGCCATCCGACCAGCAGAACGATAGCTCTCCCGATCGGTCGACCCGGCGATTCGGTAACAGAGCCGCCGATCCGGTAACCCGAGTAGCGGCGGCAAACAACTTGCGCGCGCTCTAAACATGGAGGAGCGGGGAGCTCGGCTCCGCCATCGCCGCTAGTGGCTGTCCTACAGGCGCCCGGAGACGGGGGCACGATGATCGACGTCCTCGACCGGGTCCTCGATAAGGGCATCGTCATTGACGGCTGGGCTCGGCTATCCCTCGCGGGCATCGACCTCATCGGACTCGAGATGAAGGTCGTGGTCGCATCCATCGAGACGTACCTGCGGTACTCCGACGTGATCGGCGTTTCGCGCAGAGAGGAAGGTCGCCTTACGATCCGGCCGCATTGAGGCCGGCAGACGCAAAGGCTCGATCCAAGCTGACCACGCCGCTGATCTTTGTTCCAACGATCGGTTTCCGCGCGAGGCGTACCCGCACCCAGCGCGAGCGCGCCGCGACGAGCACCAGCGGCACGAAGCTGATCGTGTCTGCCGTCGCCGCCGCGCCCGACCGCACCGATGTCGTCATCGAATGGGAGCGCACGGGTGACCCTGCGGACTGCCCGCCCGACTCGCGCCTCCTCCTGTATTCGAACATGGCGCCGCTGGAACACGGGGTCGAGGCCACTCTCGTCGCCGGCAGGCGCAGGCTCGGTGCCACGACGATGCGGCGCCGCGCATACCAAGCCAGCTACCAGTCCATCGGCGCGATCGATGCGCTCACGTTTCCAGCGCTGCCGGGCGATGCCGACACCGCCGAGCTCCGCGTCAGCGACGGTCCGCAGGAGTGGCGCGTGCCGTTCACGCTCGGGCCGGCCGAGGTCAATGCGACCGCGCTCTGGGCTCGGGTCGAACGCGACGGCGTCATCGTGCGCGCGACCGCCGTGAGCCGCGACGAAGACGAGCTCGTCGTCGCGCTCGAGGTCGAGGCGCCTCAGCAGATCAGGCAGGTCGCGGCGCCGGTTCCCATCTCGGCGCGGTTCTCCAACACGAGTGAAGAGGATCAGCGCTCGCGCCGGGCGGAGATGCACCGTGTGTTCGGCGAGCGTTCGCGGCCGATCATGCTCGAGGACGATCGCGGCAAGCGGGCCGAGGAGGTGGGGCGCCTCGTGTCGCAAGAGCCGCAGCAGGCCGCACCCGGGCAGTCCTTCTCGAGCCGTTTCCTGGTCATGTTCGACGCGCCGAGCGGCGATGCGAAGAGCGCGACGCTGGTCGTGCCGTTCGTGGAGCTGAACGACTTCCGCACCTCGGTCACCGCCGACCTCCGCGAGGCGCCGCTCGATCTGGAGCTTGGCGAGCATCGCTTCCGTGTCCTCGGCGCCGAGCCCACCGGCGTCGATCAGCGACGCGTCGCGCTCGAACGCACACCGACCTCAGCGTCGCCCCGCTTCATGCAGCCAGCCCGAATGTACGGCGCGCAGCCGGACAAGTTTGCGTGGCTGCCCGAAGGGGGACCCGGCGAGACGCTCTCGCTGACGACCGCCGTTGGCGACCCGCCGATCGTCACGTTCACGGGCGTGGTCCTGCGGGTCGACGGCCCGCTGCGACTCGAGATCCCGCTCGGCTAGCGGGGACCGAGCTCCTCGCGCAGGGCGTCGATCACGTAGGTCTGCTCCTCGTCGGTCATCGCCGCGTACAGCGGGATGAGCATCGTCGCGTGCGTCGCCTCCTCGGTCACGGGCAGGCTCACCCGGCCGTAGCGCGAGGTGTAGATCTTCTCGAGGTGCGACGCCATGACACCGCGGCGCGTCGCGATCCCGCGGTGCAGAAGCGCCGTCATGAGCTCCTCGCGATCCAGCCGACAGTCCTTCGTGAGGCGCAGGCAGTACGACTGGTACGTGTGCTCCGCGTACGCGGGCACGAACGGCACCTGGAGGCCGCGGTTGAACCCAAGCTCGTCGTACTCCTCGATGATCACGCGGTCCGAGCCGTGTCGCTCGAGGTCGGACACGCTCATGCCGTGGGCACGGAGCCTGCGCGCGCGAGCCGCGAGCGCGTCGTCATCGGTCATGATCATCCCGCCCTCGCCGGTCGTGATCACCTTGCGCGGGTGGAACGAGAAGACGGTCTGATGCGCGTTCGAGCCGACCCTCCGTCCGTTGAAGGACTCGCCGATAGCCGGCGCGGCATCCTCGACGACCTCGACGCCGTGCCTCTTCGCGATGTCGTTGATCGCGCTGATGTCGCACGCGAGACCGATCTGGTCGATCGGCAGGATGGCTTTCGTGCGTTTGGTGATCCGTTTCTCGACGTCGCTGGGGTCGACGTTGAACGTCCGTGCGTCGATGTCGCAGAAGATGACGTCCGCGCCCGTGTAGAGCACCGCGTTCGCCGAAGCGATGAACGTGAAAGACGGGACGATGACCTCGTCGCCGCGGCCGACGCCGATGCTCGCCAGCGCCAGATGCAGTCCGGTCGTGCAGGAGGTCGTCGCGATGCCGTGCCTCGCGCCGACGTACGACGCGACCGCCCTCTCGAACTCGGCGACCTTCGGACCCTGCGTCACCCAGCCGCTCTTGATCGACTCGTACGGCGCGCGCGCCTCGTCTTCCCCGAGCGCCGGCTTGGTGATCGGGATGTTCATCTTCTTACGCGTCTCTGTCGCCACGGCGGTCTCCTTAACTACACGCGTGAGCCGGCGAGCGTCCCGCGCCGCCAGGCGATGAGCTGCCGGAGCCCGTCGGCGAGCGTCGTCGTCGCCCTGAACCCGAGCAAGTCTTCGGCCCGCCGCGGGTCGCCGAACCGTCGCTCCGGCAGTCCACCGGCCGGCTGAGGTCTGAACTCGATCCCCGCGGAGCTGCCGGTCAGCTCGAGCAATAGGTCCGCCAGATCGCGCATGCGGGTTTCGACGCCGCTGCAAACGTTGACGATGGCGTCGATCCGGCTCGTTTCGCAGGCAAGCATGTTCGCCCGCACCACGTCATCGACGTAGACGAAGTCCGCCGAGGCCGAGCCGTCGCCGAACAGCGTGACCGGCTTTCCCTGATCGAGGAGATCGAGCCAGCGGATCATGACCTCGACGTACTTCGAGCGGAGGTCCATGCGCGGTCCGTACACGTTGAAATAGCGCAGCGCCGTCGTTGGGAGGTCGCGCAGGTGCGCGAACGCGCGCGCGAGCTGCTCGTTCGCGGCCTTCGCCGCGCCGTAGACGGTCCGACCGTTCAGCGGATGGTCCTCGTCGATCGGGAGACGGATCGGATCGCCGTACACGAGCGCACTTGACGCGAGGACGAGGCGCGACACCTTCGCATCCGCCGCGGCCTCGAGCACGTTGAAGGTGCCGTCGACCATGACCTCCTGGCACTCGCGCGGATGCTCCTGGCACCGCGTCCAGCGGAGCGCCGCCTTGTGGAACACGACGTCGGCGCCCGCGACGTTGGCCTGGACCGCCTCGCGATCGCGGATGTCGATCTCCACCAGACGAGCGCGCCCCGTGTCGAGCGCGTGCGCGAGATTCTCCGGGACCCCGCGGACGAGCGCGTCCAGCGCTACGACCTCACGCGCGCCAGCGGCCAGGGCCGCGTCGACGAGGTGCGATCCGATATTGCCCGCACCGCCGGTCACGACGACGCGTGCGCCCGAAAGCAGACCCATGCGCGCCACAGCCTATGTCGGAACGAGCGCGATGTCGCAGAACCTGACAGCACGCGCTAAGAAGCGCATCCGTCATTGGGTCACGTGGTACCACCGCCGACACTTATTTCCCCCACTCGAGCGAGCGGCCGGTGCGAGATGATCGTGCCCCCGTTGGGGCAAAACCCGGCGGCACCTGAACATCAATAGCTACAACAAGGGAAGGAGGCAACGTGCTCCAGTTCATCCGCGAAGAGGAAGGCCAGGGCCTGGTCGAGTACGCACTCATCATCGCCGTCATCGCGATCGCGGTCATCGTCGCGATGGTGTTCCTGCGCGATCAGATCTCGAACATCTTCAGCAACATCGGCAACAACCTCACGTAATTCGCGGCTGCGGTGGGCGCGCTCGCGTGAGGCGTCCGCCGCGGCCGGTATCGTACGCGGCACGACCCGCTGCGCTGAGGAGTGCCGGCATGTCGAGATCGATCGAACGGATCAAAGAAACATGGGACGGCCGCGCCAAGGACGATCGGCTCCAGGGAACGTACGTCACGATGGCCGACCGCAACCAGCGGATGCTCGAGATCGATGAGGCACTCCGCTACATCCCGCCCGGAAAGCTCGTCCTCGACGTCGGCTGCGGCAACGGCTACTCGACGGCGATCTTCGCGAAGCAGGCCGAGGTCATCCTCGCGATCGACTACTCCGAGGCGATGATCGAACGGGCGAAGCGTGAATACGGAGCCATCCCGAACATCACCTTCGAGGTCCAGGACATTCTCAAGCCGCTTCCGTACGTGGAGAAGCACTTCGACGTCGCCATCGCGCAGCGGTGCCTCATCAACCTCGCCACCTGGGAGAACCAGCAGAGAGCGATCGAGCACATCGCGCGCGTGATCAAGCCCGGGGGGTACTTCGTGATGCAGGAGGGCACCCGGCAGGGCCGCGAGGGACTGAACCAGCTTCGCGAGAAGATGGGGCTGCCCCGCATGCCCGAGGTCGAATTCAACTCCGACCTCGACGAGACGACGCTCTGGCCGTTCCTCGAGCGTCATTTCGAGATCGTGGAGGTCCGTCGCTACGGGCTGTACGACCTCATCGCGAGGGTCGTGCATCCGCTGCTCGTCGCGCCCGCTCAGCCCGACTACGAGGCGAAGATCAACGACGTCGCGCGGCGGATCGCCGGCGCGGCCGATGACGCCGGCGAAGTATCACGCTGGTTCACGGCGTTCCTGCGGGTCAGGCCTTCTTCCGCATGAACTCGGTCACGCTCGTCGCCACGCGGTCGATCTGAGCGTCGTTCAGCTCGGCGAACATCGGCAGCGACAGCACTTCGCCCGCGACCTTCTCGGTCACCGGCAGATCGCCCTTGCGATAGCCGAGGAACTGCGCGGCCTCCTGCATGTGGATCGGCACCGGGTAATGGATCTGCGTACCGATGCCGCGCTCGGCGAGATACGCACGCAGCGCGTCCCGCCGGCCACCCGGCACGCGGATCGCGTAGCAGTAGAAGACGTGCCGGCCACCGGTCGGGATCTCCGGCGTGATGACATCGAGACCGGCGAGCTGCCGGTTGTAGCGCGCGGCGATCGTCTGGCGACGCGCATTCCACTCATCGAGGCGTCGCAGCTTGATGCGCAGGATCGCGGCTTGGATCTCGTCGAGCCGCGCGTTGTAGCCGACGATGGGGTGGTAGTAGCGCGTGGATTGGCCGTGTTCGCGGAGCGCGCGCAGGTCGTCGGCGAGCCTCTCGTCGTTCGTGGTGATGCTTCCGGCCTCGCCGTACGCGCCGAGGTTCTTGCTGCAATAGAAGGAGAAGCAATTCACGCGGCCGCCTGTGCCGGCCTTCTTACCGTCGTCGAGCAGCGCGCCGTGCGCCTGCGCGGCGTCCTCGATGATCGTGATGCCGCGGTCCTGCGTGAGCTGGCGCAGTGGCTTCAGGTCGACGGTCCGCCCGTACAGGTGCACGGGGATGATCGCCTTCGTGCGCGGCGTGATGCGTGACGCGACCGACGCGATGTCCATGAGCATCGAGCGTTCGTCGACATCGACGAGGATCGGACGCGCATTGGCGTACACGATCGCCTCGACCGTGGCGAAGAACGTGTGCGAGACCGTGATGACCTCGTCGCCCGAGGAAATGCCGCAGGCGCGGATCGCGAGCTGCAGCGCATCGGTGCCGGAGCCGACGCCGATCGCGTGCGTCGTGCCGCAGTACTCGGCCCACTCCTTGTCGAACGCGCGGACGTTCGGTCCGATCGTGAGCTGCATGCTGTCCAGCACCTCGTCGATCGCCTGCCGGACCTCGTCGCGGATCGTCGCGTACTGCGCCTTCAGGTCGACGAGGGGGATCTCCTGCGTGACAACGGTCATGTGTGGGCTCCCTTTTTCAGTGCGGGCTCTTCGAGCCACGCGTAGGCGTGTGGATAGATGCCGATGAAGCACGCGAGATCGGTGATGTCGTCCTTCACCCGGATCGCAGGATTGCCCGCCCACACCGTGCGCGGGGCGATGCGACGTTCCCGCACCACGCTACCTGCCCCGATCAGTGCATCCTCGCCGATCTCGACGCCGGGAAGGATCGTGCTGTTCGCCCCCACGCGCGCGCGACGGCGCACGGTCGCGCCCTTCACGCACTGGAGGTAGGCGGGGCACTGCGGATGCGGATCGTCGGTGAAGACGACGTGCGGGCCGACGAACACCTCGTCCTCGATCGTCACGAGCTCGAGGAAACACCCGGTGTGGATGCGCACGCGCGAGCCGACGCGATTCCCGAACTCGAGCGACGCGTGCGTTCCGACGGAGACGTCGTCCCCGATCACGTTGTCCTCGCGGATCGATGCGCCCTGCCCGGTCTGAAGGCGGGCACCGATCGTCGTGCCGGCGTAGATCGTCGTGAACGGGCGGATGACCGAATCCGGGCCGATCACGAGCGGCAGCTCGCCCTCCTTCTTACCACGAGGCGCGCGGCCGAGCACGACGTACTCGCCCACCACGGTGCCCGAGCCGAGCCTGACGTTGGCTGCGACCACGGCCGTTGGATGGACGATCGCGCCGAGCGAGGTCACGCCCGCGCCGGCTCCCGGACCGTGGCCTCCTGGCGGTACGCGACGCGCGCGCCGCCGGCCCGCAGCGAGCGCATTCCCGCGTCCAGCACACGGACCACGCGTAGACCCGCCTCACCGTCGCTGCGCGGCCGCGCGCCGGTGTTGACGCACTCGATGAAGTGCCGCATCTCCATCTGCAGCGCCTCGGTGCCGGCGATGTGGGGGCTGCGGATGTCGCCGGAGCGGTAGCTGCGCCGCAGCTCCTCACTGGACAGCTCGGTCACGCCGTGGTCGTAGATCTTCACCTTCTCGATCGATTGCACGTCGTCGTACACCGCCATGCGATGCGATCCGATCACCACCATCGACCGGAGCTTGCTCGGCGCGAGCCAGGACAGATGCGCGTGGGCGACCGCGCCGGATGGGAACCCCATCGTCAGGAACACGACGTCCTCGATGTCCGACTGCGTGTAGCACGCACCCACGGACTGGACCCACTCCGGCTCCTCGTCGAGCCAGTACAGCGTGATCGAGACGTCGTGCGGACCGAGGTCCCAGAGCACGTTGATGTCGAACTGGTGCAGACCGAGGTTCACGCGCTGGCTGTCGACGTAATAGATCTTCCCGAGATCGCCGCGCACGATCCGCTCGCGCACGTTCACGACGGCGGGGTTGTACACGAAGGTGTGGCCGACCATCAGCGTTTTCCGCGCGCGCTCGCTCGCGCGAATGATCGCCTCAGCGTCGTCGATGCTGCCGGCGATCGGCTTCTCGACGAAGACGTGCTTGCCTGCCGCGAACGCCTCCTCGGCGAGCCGCCGGTGCGTTCCGACCGGCGTCGCGATGCACACGGCGTCGATCGACGGATCCGCGAACAGCTCGCGGTGATCCTTCGTAGTGCGCACCGCGGGAAAGCGCTTGTGGATGGTCTCGAGCCGCTCGTCCGAGAGATCGGCGACGGCGACAGGATCTGCACCCGGCGCTTCGTTGAGGTTGCGGACGAGGTTCGGGCCCCAATACCCCGCGCCGATCACCGCGACGCGCAGGGTCTTCATTCGCGACCAATTCTAGACGCGAGAAGTGCCACGCCGCAGGCCGCGATCGCTCCTACGTAAACGTAATAGGGCTGCGTCGTCCAGCGTGCGAGAAGCAGCGGCACCATCACGATGCCGGCGCCCGCGAGCGCCGCCGCACCGAGAGTTGGCACGCGCCAACGCGCGACTAGGGTGACTAAACCGAGCGTCCCAGCGAGCGAGATCATCGCGAACAACGCTACGAGCGGCGTGGGATCGCCGTACTGCGCGAGCGTATTGAGAATGTTCGCGCCCCAGATCTCGTCATGGAAGGTCAGCGCGGCGATCTGCTTCTCGATGAAGGCGCCCGGATCACGTACGAAGAAGGGCAAGATGAAGGCCGCGACGACGACGCCGACGCTGAGCGCGTAGCGGCGCCAGTCGGCGCCGTGGACCGCGAGATAGCGCAGCACAGGCGGCAGCACCAGCAGCGCGAACTGCTTGAACGCGATGGCCCAGCCGAAACACACCGCCGACAGGACGAGCGCGCCGCGCGACCAGCGGTCGTCACGGTCGGCGAACACCAGGGCGACGATGGCGAGCACGACGAGGAGCGATCCCGAGACGTCGTTCTGCCCGTCGATCGCGCGGAAGCCGGCGGCGCCCCACGAGGCATAGAGCATCGCCGGGAGCGCAACGTTCGCCATACCGATCCTCAATCCCGCGAGCGCGATGGCCGCGACGATGCCGATGCCGGCCCAGGTGTCGACGCGCGTGATGTCGCCGAAGAGGACGTAGGGGACCGCGTACCACGCCAGCTCGCCAGGCGGATACACGAACGGCGAACCGACCGGGACCGTGCTCTGCAGGACGTGCGTGTAGGGATTGCCGCCCGCGAAGACGACGTCGAGCGACTCCGCCGTCGCGCGCATGACGTCGCTCCCGTCCGGGAGCGGCTGGCGATGCAGACGCTCCGACGCGGCAACCAGCACCGCGTAGTACGCCGCGGATCCCGCGACGAATGGCGTGCCGCGCAGCGCGGCCCACGCGAGACCGAGGCCGGCGAGCAGGAGGGCGACGCGGTCGAGCTGCGGCGCGTTGACGTCGATGCCCTCGACGCACCAGAAGAGGCCGAGGACCAGGGCCGCGAGGACCGCGGCGCTACTGCGGCCTGTGCGAAGCATCAGGCCAAGCAGATGAGAGCAGCGAAGGCT
>WNGJ01001677.1_pt1 | contig 22267 bp, 21 predicted proteins | sample 5400611 | NCBI WGS metagenome assembly WNGJ01 (sample SAMN13153375, study PRJNA577476) | soil metagenome | isolation source: 40 cm soil or saprolite under Garry oak tree replicate 1 | place: USA:California | collected 2016-06-15
GATGGCAGACCCCAAGGTCCATGGCACGAAGCTCGACGCCTTCGTGGCCGGAGACGACGAAGCCGCCAAGCAGAAGGCGCTTCAGTTCGCGGAGTCGCTCGGCTTCCGGCCTGTCGACGCGGGCCCGCTCGCGATGGCTCGAGCGCTGGAGGGAATGGCGATGTTGAACATCCTTCTCCAGATCAAGCACAACTGGCCGTGGCAGAGCGGGTGGAAGCTAACGGGCCCGACCGGTGGCGAAAAAACGGACGACAACACTTAGCTGCGGAATACCGAGACCTATTGGTTCGTGCGTGGGTGCCTGCGGATCGGGTTCTCGAGCAGGCCTAAGCCATCGATCCGAATAGCGACAACGTCGCCTTCCCCGAGTGTGAAATCGGACGGCGGAACTATCCCCGTGCCTGTGAGGAGCACGCATCCCGCCTCGAATCGCTGGTCGCGACCCAGGTAGTCAAGCAGCTCGGGGATTGCTCGCCGGATCGCAGAGGTTGAGGTCGCCGACCGGTAGATGACTGATCCCCTCCGACGAATCTCAAGCTCGATCGACCGATCCGCCGGCGAGAACTCCCAGGCCAGAGCGACCGCCGGCCCAAGCCCGCAACATCCATCGAAAACTTTGGCCTGGGGAAGGTACAGCGGATTCTCGCCTTCGATGCTGCGCGAGCTGACGTCATTGCCGATGGTGTAGCCCACCACCTCCAGGCGGCTGTTGCAGACCACTGCCAGCTCCGGCTCGGGCACGTCCCAGGTGGAGTCGGATCGGATGAACAGCGTCTCTCCAGGGCCCCTGACCCGACCGGGAGTGGCTTTGAAGAAGAGCTCCGGTCGCGCCGCGGCATAGACGCGGTCATAGGGGTCCGAGCTGATCGCTTCATCCGCGCGCGCCTCGAGGCTCCGCTGGTAGGTGACTCCCGCAGCCCACACCTCCTGACTGTCGATGGGGGCTCCGACGACGGCGCCGTCGAGGACGAAGGCAGCTGGGCGCTCTGTGTCGAGCACGCCACGAAGCTCGTTCAGAGACAGCCTCAGCAGCGAGTCAAACGAGGCGCTGTCCGGGAGAACGCTCCAGGTCCCTTGCCGTCTCAGATGGATCGCGCCGGCGACCCGAGCCAGGTGCAGCCCGGTGGCGGGCACGATCTCATCGATCAAGCGTCGCCCAGGCGGGCCCGGATGGGAATTCGAACTCTTGAATCGACTCGGGTCTCATGGTCACGCTCCATCCGGGCAACTGTGGCGGCACGTAGCAGCCGTCGCGAATCACCACCGGGTCGAGGAAGTGCTCGTGGAGGTGCTCGACGTATTCGAGGACACGATTCTCGAGCGATCCGCTTACGGCGATGTAGTCGAAAAGTGAGACATGCTGCACGTACTCGCACAGGCCGACGCCACCCGCATGCGGGCAGACCGGCACCCCGAACTTGGCCGCCAGGAGCAGCACCGCAAGCACCTCGTTCAATCCGCCAAGGCGACAGGCGTCCAGCTGGCAGAAGCCGATCGCCTCGGCCTGGAACAGCTGCTTGAACATCACCCGGTTCTGGCAGTGTTCGCCGGTGGCGACCTTGATCGGCGCGATGGCCCTTGCGATGGTGGCGTGGCCGAGGACATCATCGGGGCTCGTCGGCTCCTCGATCCAGTACGGCTCGAACTCCGCCAACCGTCGCACGTTGGCGATCGCATCACCGACTTCCCAGACCTGGTTGGCGTCCATCATCAAATGGCGCTGAGGCCCAATCTCCTCGCGAACGATGCGTGCGCGCCGCACGTCGTCGTCGATCCTCTGCCCCACCTTCATCTTCACGTGTGACCAGCCGGCGGCCACAGCTTCGCGGCACAAAGCACGAAGCTTTTCGTCCGAGTAGCCAAGCCAACCCGCCGATGTCGTATAGGCGGGATAGCCGGCGCGCAGCATCTCCGCTTCGCGCGCGGCTCGCGTCGGCGCCATCCGTTCCAGGATGGCCAGGGCCTCCTCGGGTGTCAGGGCATCGCTGATGTAGCGGAAGTCGATGCACGAGACCAACTGCTCTGGGGTCATGTCCGCCAGCAGCTTCCACAAGGGCTTGCCCTCCACCTTCGCGTACAGGTCCCACACCGCATTGATGAGCGCCGCCGACGCGAGGTGGATGGCGCCTTTCTCGGGACCGATCCATCGCAGCTGTTGCTCGCCCGTGATGGCGCGCCAGAATCCGCGCATATCGGACGTGATCGACTCGAGGGTGCGTCCGACGACGATCGGCGCGAGGGCGTTGATCGCGGCTACGCAGACCTCGGTGCCTCTGCCCAGCGTGAAGGTCAGGCCGTGGCCTTCGAGGTGATCCCCAGCATCGGTCTTCAGGACTACGTACGCCGCCGAGTAGTCAGGTGTCGTGTGCATCGCGTCGGAGCCCGCCAGGCTTCGCGACGTCGGAAACCGGACGTCGTATGTCGTGGCGCTGAGGATTCGGTGCATCGCTCAGCCCTTCACGGCGCCGACCAGGAGACCGCGGGCGATGAATCGCTCGAGCGCGATCGCCATCGCGATGACGGGCGTGATCATGATGAGTATGAGCACCGACATGTACCACCACTGCGGCCCACGCGTGGCGTTCTGGGCAGCGACCGTAAGTGGGAGCGTCTGTGCGTTCGCGCTGGTCAGGAACAGCGCGATCAAGTACTCGTTCCAAGCGAACACGAGCACGAACAGGAACGTCGCCACCAGGCCTGGGACCGCCAGCGGCAGGACGATCGACCGGAAGATGCGGTAGGGGGACGCCCCATCGATGGCGGCGCTCTCCTCGAGCTCCAGCGGGACGCTTCGCAGGTAGTCGCGCATGAGCCAGACCACGATCGGAAGGTGGGACGCGACGTAGGTGATGATCAGCGCCGGCCACGTGTCGAGCAGTTGAAGCTGCTGGAAAAAGATGTAGATCGGGATCACGACCGCGACCGGCGGCAACATCCGCTGGGAGATCATCCAGAATGCTATGTCGTCATTGCTTACGCCTCGCTTCGATCGCTGGGCAACCGTCTGGAGGAGCAGCACGAAAAAGGCGAAGCCACCCAGGGCGGCGAGCAGCCATACGACGTGGACGATCATCAAGACCACCGCAAGCGCGACGCCGGCTGCGAATGAGGCGATCGCGCCGAAGCTCACCTTGTAGCGCATGCGGACGAGGCCGTACGCCGCCATCGATCCAAGCACAACCGTGATGGCGGTGCTCGTCAGACCGACGACAACGGTGTTCAGGTATGGCCGGAACGTGTCCTCGCCAAGGTCGACGAATATGTAGTGCCAGTTGTCGAGAACCGGCTGGAAGTCGCGGAAGGGAATGTAGAAGGGTCCGCTGTTGACGTCGAGCGGCGTCTTGAGCGAGGTGACGGCGAGCCAGTACAGCGGGAACAACACGACGAACGCCCAGCCGAACAGCAGGACGTAGGAGACGACCATCCGAGAAAACGAGAGCGTGTTGATCGACACCGACTGCGGGCGCCGGCGGGCGAAGGCCATTTCTAGGCCAGCGCCGACACGCGGCGGCGGAAAAGGTTGACGTAGGTGACGCCAACAAAGGTCACGAGCAGCAAGAGCATGTAGGCGACCGCGGCCGAGCCTCCGATGTCGAGCGAGCGCCAGATCGTGTAGGCGTGGAGGGTCAGCGACTCGGTCGCCGTCCCAGGGCCGCCGTTCGTGAGGACGTTGGGCAGGTCGACGATCTTGAAGCCTTCGATGAGCCGGATCAGGACGACGGTCGTCGTCGCCGGCAGGATCTGCGGAAACGTGATCCTCCAGAAGACGTTCCACCGGCTTGCACCGTCTACGACAGCTGCCTCGACGAGCTCATGCGGGAGGGTTTCGATCGCGGCCAGCAGGATGATGAAGATGAACGGCGTCCACTGCCAGATGTCGCCGATCATCACCGCGGCGCGCGCGCCCCATGGATTCGTCACCCAGGAGACATCCGTCAGCCCGAAGTGCTCCCACAACGGGTAGAGCGGGCCTTTGCTGGTGTCGGTGAGCATCTGGAACAGGTAGGCGACGCCGACGGGCGTGATCATCATCGGCAGCAGGAACACGACACGGAATAAGCGCCTGCCAGGAAGGTGCTGCACGACCAACAGCGCCAGGCCGAGCCCGAGCATGTACTGCACCGCGACGTCGACGCCGACGTAGACGATGGTGACGACCACGGTCCCAGGCCGACCGCTCGTGAGGATCGTGTTCGCGACCAGCCACAGCAGCCCGGCCGCGATGATGGCTGCCACGACGCGACCGACCAGACCGCCGACGGTGCGGTTGGGTCCCGTGATGTACCTGAACAGCAGATATGCGAACAGCCCGTAGGCCGCGACCAGCACAGCCGCGCTCAGCGGACTGATCGGGCCCACCACGCCGAGAAAGTGCGTCTGGTCGATCCCGATGAGGAGCTTGGCGTAGTTGTCGAAGCCGACGAACTTGAGCTCGACCCCGCCCTCCGAAAAGCCAAGTCGGGAAAGCGATACGTAGAGCGACGCCAGCAACGGAAAGATCGAGAAGCCGAGGATGACCACCACGGCCGGGAGGATGAACACCGACCCGGCCCAGCGGTCAAGCCGTGTCGCGAGCGGACGCCAGCGAGACGAGGCGGCTCTCTGCACACGCGCCGACGCCTGGCTGCTCATGGAGACGCGACCACCTTCATTTCTTCCTGGCACAGGGACAGTGGAGGTGGGCGGCGAGCGTGTGGCCCGCCGCCCTGTTTCCTTACTTGGTGACGCTCAGGCTAGCTTTGTATGCGTCCAGCTGGGTCGTGCGGCCGACCTCGTCTGTCTTCTTGTTCCACTGGCTTGTGATCTGAGCCATCGTCTGCTGAGTATTGAGCTCACCCGCGAGGAACTGAGCGAGCGCAGTGTCGAGCGCTGTCTGCTCGTAGTACGCGCTTTGCGGGATGCGTAGGTCGAGGACCATGTTCGGGCTCTGGAGGCTCGACTTGATTGCGCCGAGGTAATCGTTGGCGGCCTGCGTGCTCATCCCGGCCTTGGTCCAGTTGTCGAGGCTGGTGAACTGCGAGGTACGGTATGGGTTGAATCCGGTCCTCCCGATGGTCACGTCCTCTCCCGACTGCTTGGGCGCAGACATGAAGGAGAGGAAGGCAAACGCGGCATCCTTGACCTTGGCGGACGAAGCCTTGTTGATCGCGCCCGACCAGCCGCCGAAGGCCGCGAAGGGTGCGTGGTTGACGCCGTTGACCGCGTTCGGGCACAGGGTCGCGCTGCAATCGGCCAGCTGGCCCGTCGCGCGATCCAGGACCTGCTTGGATCCCGGCAGGATGACCGCGCCCACCTTGTCCTCCACCTTCGACTGGGTCTTGTCGATCGCGAGGGTGCCGATGTCACCCCAGTCGAGCGATAGCGCGCAGCGACCGGTGATGAACAGTCCGCGGGAGTTGCCAACATCATCGTTGAGCTGGGTTGGCGGGCCGATCTTGGATAGCTGCTTGTAGACGTCCAGCGCCGCCGCAGCAGCCGGGTTGTTCGTGAGCGGCTGCATGGTGGACGTGTCAAAGAATGCGCCCTGCTTGGTCCCCTGGCTCTGCAGGTACGCCGCCGCGACCGAGAGCCAGGCCCAGTAGGACTGGGCGCTTCGCTTCATCGCCAGGCAGGAGCCATAGTCGGCTTTGCCGTCGCCGTTCAGGTCCTTGCCCTGGAAGTGCTTGGCGATGTCGATGTAGTCCTGCCACGTCTCGGGTGGCTTGAGGCCATCCTTCTGGAGCAAGTCCTTCCGGTAGTAGACCATCTGGAAGTCCCCGTCGAGGGGGATCGTGTACACCTTGCCCTTGAACGTCGCGCTGAAGTCGCGGAAGAACGGCGCGATGTCGTTCCAGTCGAGCGACGAGTCGTTCTTCACCCGGTCGGTCAGATCTTCCAGGTAGCCCGGTGGGACGTAGTCGCCCATCCACTGTGGGTCGAAGACCGTGGCGTCGTAGGAGTTGGTCTTGGTGGCGAAGTCGGTGAGAAGCTTTTGGTAGAGGTCAGAGAACGGCACGATGATGATCTGCACCTTGGCCCCAGTTGCCTTCTCGAAGTCGGGGGCCCTGCGCTGCAGCGGCTCCGCGATCTGCGGGCCGGTGAAGGTGAGCACGCGCACGGTGACGCCGCTGAACTTTTGGCCCGAATTGGTGTTCGAGCCGTTCGCGCAGGCGGCCATCAATCCCACCCCCACCAACAGGACCAGGGCTCTCGCCAGGTGTCGGCTCATGTCCATCTTTTTCCCCTATGAATCTGCAGTGACTTGGGTTCCGGCGGAGCGACCGGAACCGCTGAATATGGGATGTTTAGCCGGTTCTAGCTAGTTTGTCAAGCTCGGCGCGGTGCGAGCCACTGGCCAAGTACCCCCAGTCATCCGATGTCTTCTCGAAAGCCGGGCAGCGTGAAGCCCCTCAAGATCCGGTGGAACGCGGCCACCAGCAAGGCGACCGGAAGGAGCGAGGCGACCAGCGCGGCTGCTGCGGTGGGCCAGTCAAGCTCGCGCTCGAACGTGAAGAAGTCACTCATCGCCACGGGCACGGTTTTGACGTCGCCGGATGTGAGCACCAGAGGAATGAGGAGAAGGTTCCAGTCGATCACAAACAGGACGATCGCGGTGGCGGCGACGGTTGGAGCGACAAGGGGCAGCACCACCTGGCCGACGACGCGCAGCAGTCCCGCCCCGTCAATCAGGGCCGCCTCTTCCCATTCCGTCGACAGCTCGGCAAATGAACCGTGGAGGACGTAGACCGCAAGGGGCGCGGTGAGCGCCGCCTCAGCCAGAACGACCCCGAACAGAGTGTCCGCCAGATGGACGCGACGCATCAAATCATTTAGAGGGATCACATACGCGATCGCCGGCAGGCTTGCCAGTACGAGGAAGGTCTGCGTGACCACTCGACGGCCGGAAAACGGTGTCCGAGCAAGGCAGTACGCGGCGAGAAACGCGACGGCGATCGCCAGGGCTGTGGCGCACGCGGCGGACACAGTGCTCGTCACGAGCTCCTCCCAGAAGCCGGGCTCGGCGACTCCCACGTCGGAGAAATGCTCAAACGTGAGCGGCCCGCTCCACGATGGCGGATGGGTGGAGTTGTCGGGAAGCACACCGACCGAAGCAAGCGCGGTCCACACGAGCGGGAGAAGGAAGCCGGCCACGGCTAGGAAGAGGACTGCGGCGCGGCGGCGGTCGGTGTGGAGCGTGGTCATCCAGTCGATCGCCTGGCGAGCTGGATGTAGACAGCCCCCACCACGAGCACGCCAGCCGCGATCACCCATCCGGCCGCGGCACCGACAGGCCAATCGTTGACCTGGAATGCACGGTCGTAGCTGTATAGAGCGGGCGTGAGCGTGGCTGTGCCTGGACCTCCTCCCGTCAGGATCAGAACGGAGTCAAAAGTGCCAAGCGACAGGCCGGCCAACAGCATCGCGATCGTGAGGAGGACGGGACGCACGGCCGGGATGGCGATGTATCTGATCCGTTGCAGCGTGGAAGCGCCGGCAAGACTCGCTTCCTCCCAGCGCTCAGAAGGAATGCCTGACAGGCTCGGCAGGAGCAGAAAAGTCACAAAGGGAGCGATGCGCCACACCTCCACCGCGATCGTCGCGGGTAGGGCGAGGCGCAGATCTCCAATCGGGGGCGGCACGTCTGACCGGTCGAACCAGGCGGCGGCGAAGTCCAGAATCCCGGTGGCGCTGCCGAACAGGAAGTGCCACATGACTCCGCTCGCGATCGGGCTGACGAGCCACGGCAGCAACAGGAGCACCCGCCAGACCGCACGTCCCGCGATCGGACGGCGCAGCAGGTACGCGATACCGAAGCCGATCACGAGCTCCAGCGGGACGGCGGTGAGCGTGAAGACAGCGACATTCCGGATCGATGCGACAAACTGCGGATCCTGAAACACGACCAGGTAGTTCCTCCCGCCGGCGAACTCAACCTTCGTTGCGAAAGGTGAGTAGGTGGTCAACGTCGCAAACAATCCGATTAGCGCGGGACCGACCAGACCGGCCGACAAGAGAATCGCCAAGGGCGCGAGCAAGAAGATCCGATCGCGGCGAGTGAGCCTCACGTCTTCAAGGCCGCGGCTGCACTATCTCGCGCCGGTGATCCCTCCGTCGATGATCAGCCCAGCGGCCATCATGAACTTCGACTCGTCAGAAGCCAGGAAGAGGGCCGCCTGGGCGACGTCCTCCGGCCGGCCCAGATCGTTGCTCAGCTGTCTCCTGCGGATCGAAGCCATCCCCTCCTCGGGGTCCGAGTACGACTCTTTCAGGTAGCGCTCGACGAACGGGGTCAGGATGGTGCCCGGCAGCAGAGCATTGACGCGGATGCTGTGCTGGGCGACGTCGACCTGCATCGACTTGGTCATCGCGAAGACGGCGCCTTTCGACGCCGCATAGGACACGCGGCGCGCAAGACCGATCTCGGCGATGCAGGAGGACATGTTGATGATCGACCCCGAGCGCTGTGTGATCATGTGCGGGACCACCGCTCGGCTCATCAGGTACACGCCGCGCACGTTCACCCTCATCACCCGGTCGAACAGCTCGGGCTCCGTCTCCATGATGTCGCCGACGCCGGCGATACCTGCGTTGTTGAAGAGAACGTCGATCCGGCCGAACCGCCGGACAACGCGCTCGGCGAGCGCGACGGTCTGTGTCTCGTCGGTCACGTCGACCTGCTCGGCAACCGAATCCGGGCTGCGGTCAGCGATCTCCTCCACGGTCTTGGCGGCTGCATCGAGGTCGATGTCGGCGGCGACCACGCGGGCGCCCTCCTGCGCGAAACGCCGGGCGCTGGCCTGGCCGATCCCAGAGCCCGCACCGGTGATCAGGCAGACCTTGTCCTTGAGTCGGTCGCCCATTCGTGGCCTTAGCTATATGCTGAAGCTCCGATGTTTGTCAACCATTCACGTTCAAATCAGGTCCACCGGGGGACTGCAAGGGCTTGAACGTCCGATCTCTTGGCCCAAACGGTTCACAGCGACGGGCGCGCCGCGCGCAGCGAGCTCCCAGCGTAACCGACCATGCGATCGACAAGATCCGCGAGCGCATCGTCTCGGGCGCATGGGGCGCCGGAGACCGGCTTCCCAAGGAGAGCCAGCTGGCCGCTGAGCTCGGGATCTCGCGCAACTCGCTCCGCGAGGCGGTCAGGGCGCTTTCCCAGCTGCGTGTCCTGGAGGTTCGGCAGGGCGACGGTACATACGTCAGCAGCCTCGAGCCGGATCTCCTGCTCGAGAGCACCGGTTTTATCAGCCACCTCTTGTTTGGCGAGACGGAGATCGAGCTCTACGAGGTACGCCGAATCCTCGAGGCGGCAGCAGCCTCGCTGGCTGCGGGCCGGATCGATGCGCAGGAGAAGGTAGACCTCGGACACAGTCTGGAGCGAATGCGAGCGGCGCAGAGCGTCGAGGAGCTTGTCGAGGCTGACGTTACGTTTCACGCCGTGATCGCCAAAGCCACGGGCAACACGGTTCTGACGTCCTTCCTCGCGAGTCTCTCGACCCGGACGATGCGCATCCGGTTGTGGCACGGCCGCACGGCGGACGACGCCCTCGACGAGACTCGCGAAGAGCACCGGCGGATCTACGAAGCAATCGTCGCCGGCGATCCCGAACTTGCCCGAGCCGCCGCGACCGCGCACATCGCTAGTGGAGAGCGCTGGCTTCGCGGCCAGCTCACCGCGGGCAACTCCGCCTGATGCAGGTGGGACTCCACACCCGACTCAAGCGTGGCGCCGAAGAGCGCTACGAGGAATATCACCGCGCGGTCTGGCCTGACGTTTTGCTGGCCATCCGTCGCGTGGGGATCACCAAGTACGTGATCTTTCGCGACGGCCTGGAACTGTTCCACTACATCGAGTGCGACGACTATGAGCGCGCGATCGCCGACCTGGCGACAGATCCCGTGAACGTTCGCTGGCAGGCGGAGATGGCTCCGATGATGGCGAAAGCGCACGACTTCAGCGGCCAGAGCAGCGATCGGCTGCCGATCATTTTCGAACTCGCCTGAAACCGCAAGAACGCGTCCCACTCGGGAAGACGTCGTTGCAGGTGACGCGACTCGGCCTTGGCAGCGCGCCTCTTGGCGGGCTCTTCGAAGAGGTCGCCGACGACGAGGCGCATCGGGTGGTCGAGACCGCGTGGCAGGCTGGGATCCGCTTCTTCGACACCGCTCCTCTGTACGGCCACGGTCTGGCTGAGCAACGGCTTGGCGCGGTGCTCCGGACGAAGCCCCGCGACGAGTTCGTCCTCGCGACGAAGGTCGGCAGGCTGCTTCGCGCCGGGGCTCCCCCCGAGCCCGGCCAGGCTTACAAGGGCGTACCACCCGTCAATCCCGTCTACGACTTCAGCTACGACGGAGTGATGCGCTCGGTCGAGGAAAGCCTGGAGCGTCTCGGCCTGGATCGCGTCGACGTACTTCACATCCACGACCCGGACGACCGCTTCGACCAGGCATTGACCGGCGCCTACCGCGCCCTCGACCGCCTTCGCACGGAAGGCACGATCAAGGCCGTCGGGGCCGGCATGAACCAGGCCGAGATGCTCGCTCGCTTTGCCCGAGAGGCCGATTTCGACTGCTTCCTGCTCGCGGGACGGTACACGCTGCTCGACCGCGCCGGAGCAAAGGAGTTGCTCCCTCTGTGTGCCGAGCGCGGCATCTCGATCATCGCCGGTGGTGTGTTCAACAGCGGCATCCTGGCCAACCCCAGGCCAGGGGCGACCTTCAACTACGAGGCGGCGCCCCCTGCACTGGTGGAGCGCGCGGTGCACATGCAGGCAATCTGCGAGCGCCACGGAGTTGACCTGAAGGCCGCCGCGATCCAGTTCCCACTCCGCCACCCGGCGGTCGTGTCAGTGCTCACCGGCTGCCGGTCAGTTGGCGAGGTCGAAGAGAACGTGCGCATGTTTCAGAGCTCGATTCCTTCCGCGCTGTGGGATGAGCTCGAGGCGTGATCGTCGACGCGCACCATCACTTCTGGAATCCAGGGCGCCGCGACTACCCATGGATGGGCGACGAGCTCTCGGCCATCCGGCGAACATTTGCGCCCGATGACCTTCGCCCTCAACTGGTCCAGAACCACGTCGATCGGACAGTGCTCGTTCAGACGGTGTCCAGCCTCGAGGAGACACGCGAGTTTCTCGACACCGCGTCCCGCACCGACTTCATCGCGGGAGTCGTTGGTTGGGTCGACCTGACTGACCCGGCAGTCGCGGACATGATCGCCAGCTTGCGAGGCGGCAGAGGTGGAGATCGCCTGGTTGGGATCAGGCACCAGGTGCACGACGAACCTGACGCGGCCTGGCTTCTGCGCAAGGACGCGCAGCGTGGGATCGCTGCGGTGGGTGCGGCCGGACTCGTCTACGACCTGTTGGTACGCACGCGCGAGCTTCCCGCCGCCCTGCTGACCGTGCGCGAGCATCCCGAGATGCGTTTCGTCATCGACCACGCCGCCAAGCCGCGCATCGTGAAAGGCGCGTGGGACAACGAGTGGGAAAAGGCGCTGGCGCCTCTTGCGGACGAGCCCAACGTCGCCTGCAAGCTATCAGGGCTCGTCACCGAGGCGGACTGGAAATCATGGACTGGCGAAGAGCTTCGGCCGTACGTGGAGCGCGTCCTCGGCTGGTTCGGTGCTGGCCGCTGCATGTTCGGCTCCGACTGGCCGGTCTGCCTTCTCGCGGCCAACTACGCTGAGGTCCTTGCGACGATGCGCCAGATCGTCGGCGATGACGACGATATTTTCGGGGGGACGGCGACCCGCGTTTATCGGATCTAGGCGACCTTATCCACGACCGCGCCCCAGCGCTCGTCAATGCGACGCACCTTGTAGATCACGAACGCCGCGCCCCAGGCCAGGACAAACGCCGCCACAATCACAAAGCCCGCGCTCCCGAACAGGTCGAAGTTCGCGATGGCGTCGAAAATCCCGCCGTGTAGCTTCAGCACGTCGATCAGGATCTGCAGGAGCTCGACCACGCCGACGAACAGTGCGACGAATACGGATAGCGAGGTGACTGTCAGGTTGTAGAAGACCTTCCGGATCGGGCTCGCAAACGCCCACGAGTACGCCTTCGACATGAAGGCGCCATCTGCCGTATCCATCAACGACATGCCCGCGGCGAAAATCAGAGGTAGGGAAATCACTGCCGTGAACGGCAAACCTTGCGCCGCAGCCCCCGCCGAGATTGCGAGCAGCGCCACCTCGGAGGCCGTGTCGAAACCAAGGCCGAAGAGAAAGCCGATCGGATACATCTGCCAGCTCTGCTCGATGACCCGGAAGAGTCGGCCGAAGATCCGCGTCATCAGCCCTCCGGCGACCAGCTCCATCTCCAAGGATTCCCGGTCGTATTCGCCACGCCGCATCCTGCGGTAAACACGAACGATGTCCAGCAGTACGGCGAGGTTGACGATCCCGATCACGACCAGGAAGGTGCCGGACACCAGCGTTCCAACCGCGCCTCCGATGTCCCTCAGCTCTCCGTTTGCGCCCACCACTCCCTGCACGATGGATTTGACCGCCAGCCCAAGCGCGACCGCGACGAGAAAGACGACGGTTGAATGGCCAAGCGAGAAGAAGAAGCCAACGCCGACTGGCTTTTTGCCGGCCTGCAGCAGCTTCCGTGTGGTGTTGTCGATCGCAGCGATGTGGTCGGCATCGAACGCGTGCCGGAGGCCAAAGGTGTAGGCGAGCCCACCAAGGGCTAGAAGGCCCGGATGCGACGCTCCGTACAGGAGAAGCAGGCCCCACCCGACGATGTGAAGAAGCCCCACCGAGCCGAAGAAACCCGCGAGCCGGCGCCGCTCGCCAGGATCGAACGCCTGGGTGAACAGCACGCGCATCGAGGCCACGCGGAGAGCCTAAGCCCTATCGCGACAAAGTCGCAAGTAGGAATTCAAATCCGCTAGCGAATTGTGCGAACGGGTCGCAGGTCCGGATCGTGCGGTAGGCTTCGCCGCCATGGATCTCGATGAGCTTCCTCCCCAGGTCCGTTTCGTCATCCGCTCCCTCGATCAAGCCATGAAGAGCCGCGAGCCGGCGATCCGTTCCAAGGTCCACCAGCTGCGCGCCGCTCACGCGACGTACACCAACGACCAACTTGCCCTGGCGCTGATCCGTTCCACGCGGCGAAGGGTCGCCGCCACCGGCGCGATCAGCGGAGCGGCATCGATCGCGCCTGGACTCGGCACCGCCCTGGCGATCGGCACGGTGACGAGCAAGACGATCTATGCGCTCGAGCAGGAGGTCGAGCTCGTGCTCGGGATCGCGATGATCTTCGGTCACGAGCTGACCGGTTCGGAAGGACGCGTCCTGGAGGCGCTCGTGGTGGTGGGGCTCACCAGCGGCGCGCTTAAGCTGCGCGAGGATGTCGTGGTCGCGGGCGGCGAGCGCCTTGCCATCGCCGCGTTCCGCCGCGTTCCCGGCCTGCTCCTCGTCCATGGTGGCGGACGCTTTGTGACGCGCATCCTCAGCCGCATCGCCACCAGCGGCGTTGCGAAGGTCGCCGCAAGGGTGGTGCCGCTTGGGATCGGGGTCGGGATCGGGGCCGGCTTCGACTGGATCGCCGTCACCGGGCTCGGGCGCGCCGCGATGAAGTACTACGGTCCCGGCGGACCGGGCGCGCGCCCGCTCCTACTTGCTCCGGAAGATCCCTCGCACGTCGAACTCGGCAGCTGAGGCGATCTGGTCGAAGCCGCACTTCTTGGGCGGCTTGTCGGTGCGCCAGCGCAAGAAACCAGTCGCGTGGCGAAACCGCTCGCCCGCCTCGAGCTTGTCGTACGTGACCTCGCAGACGAGCTCGGGGCGCACCGCCACCCACTCTGTGTCCTTGCCGCGTGACCACCGGCTGAGGCCTCCCGGCATGCGTCCGGGGTTGGCCTTCCACTCCTCCTCGGGGATCTCGGTCTCCAGGGGCTTGAGCTTCTTGATGAGCTCTTTGCGTTCCGCTGCGCTGAAGGAGGAGGTGTGGCCGACGTAATGGATGGTGCCCTTTTTGTCGTACAGGCCTAGCAGGAGAGCGCCAAGCGTCGACCCGTCGCTCGACTTCCGCCATCCGATGACCACACAGTCCGCGGTGCGCTTGTGCTTGATCTTCACCCAGAGCCGCTTGCCCGGCACGTAGCTTCCGTCCCACGTCTTGGCGATCACGCCGTCGAGGCCGGCACCCTCGAATTTCTCGAACCAGTCTTCGGCCGTCTTGGGATTGCGGGTGTAAGGGGTGAGAAAGATTGGACCCGCTCCGCCACGCTTCACGCTCTTGAGCAGCTTCTCGAGCCGCGACCGGCGTTCGCCGAGAGGCTTCTTGCGCAGGTCCTCCTCTCCTTCGGCAAGCAAGTCGAAAGCGATGAACCAGGCCGGCGTCGCCTCGCTGAGCATGCGCACGCGGGAATCGGCCGGATGGACGCGCTGCTGAAGCGCGCCGAAGTCCAGACCGTTCGCGCCCACCACAACGAGCTCGCCGTCCAGGACGACCTTCGAGGCACCCAGCTTGCGAAACGCAGGCAGCACCTCGGGAAAGTAGCGGGTCATCGCGCGACCTCCCCGGCTCATCAAGGCCACCTCGTCACCGTCTCGGAAGACGAGGGTCCGAAAGCCGTCCCACTTGGGCTCGTACTCCCAGCCATCCCCCTTCGGAATCCCGGAATCTGAGATGGCCGAGAGCATAGGTTCCATCTCGAGCGGAAGCGGCAGTTTCAAAGTTGTCCCCAGGTGTCTATATCTTGTGGACAGGGCGCGTCGGTGGTACTATATCGTCGGTCGATCAAGCGGCCACTGTATTCAGACTTCACGCCCCCACCCCAGCCTGGGAAGCTCGCGCAAGCGGGCTTCCCTTTTTTAGTTGGCTGCTCGCGCAAGCGGACTTCCCTCTTTTAATTGGCTGCTCGCGCAAGCGGGCTTCCCTCTTTTAGTTGGCTGCTCGCGCAAGCGGGCTTCCCTTTGTTTGCCTACTTCTGCAGAGTCTCGAATTCCCTCAGGAGGTCTTCGACCGTGACGCTGCCGTACTGCTGGGCCAGGGCATCCTTGGCCGTGACCCACATCGCACGGGCGGACGCAGGCCCGCGCTGGGCCAAGTCGCGCAGGCGCAAGTTGCCGTAAGCCTGGATGTCTGGGAGCTGCCGCAGCTGGTCCGCCATCCACTTGGCCCACTGCTTCGCATTGGCATCGCCCAAGGAAACTTTGGCGATCGTGGCCGCCGCCTTGGACTGCGCCGCCGCGGCCGCGTGCTCGGCCGCCTCGGTGGCCCTGGCTGCCGCGGCCTGCGCCTTCCCGATCTCGGCTTCCGCGTTGGCGGCGACCTCGTCGGCGGCGGCTTTGGTCGCCGCCGCGCGCGCCTCGGTCTGCGCCTTGAGGGCCGTCAGGCCCTGGCCGGCGATCTCGGTTATCCGATCGGTCGCCGACTCCGAAGCGTCGCCGTTGCCTTCGCCCGTCCGCAACCTCTCTCCGAACCCGCGACCCAGCGCGCCGCCGATCAGATTCGGAACGTCCAGCCCGGTAAGGCCCTTGATCGCCGTGGTCGATTCGATCATTGCTCGAGTTGCGTTCTTCACGATGTCCGACGCGCCGTCGGCGCTCATCACGGTCAGGGAGTCGATGTGACCCATCGGCTCGGCCGCGGCGCGAACGATGTCCGGGAGGGCCGCGAGCACGGTCTGGATGATGGCCGCTTCGTTGAACTGCTTGTACGCGTCCGCGCGCATGGCCAGCGCCTTGGCCTCGGCCTCACCTTTGGTCAGGACGATCTGCGCCTCTGCCCCACCTTCGAGTCGCGTGGTCTCAGCGTCGGCCTCGGCGGACGCGATGCGAGCCCGCTTCGCGCCCTCGGCCCGCGCGATGACCGCCTGCGCTTCCGCAGCCGCCGGTTTGACCATGGTGGAAAGCAGCTCCTTCTCCGTGCGCTCGGCCGCGAGCTGGGCAAGCTCGGTCTGCTTGCGCACCACCTCTTGCGTCGCCTCAGCCTGGGCCAGCGGACCGGCCTGGTCGGCGCGCGCCTGGGCGGCCTGGACCTGGGTCCTGGTTTCCGCCTCGCGGAGGGAGACGTCGCGGGCGGCGTTGATCTTGATCTGCTGTGCTTCGGCCTCCCGGACGGCGGCCTCCTGGTCGGTTGCGGCCTTGACCATGCGGGCGTCGCGGGAGACTGTCGACACGCTCTGCTGGCCGAGCAGCTCGATGTAGTTCGACTCGTCGGAAAAGCTCTGGATCGTGAAGGCGTCGATCTGAAGCCCGCTCGTCGCGAGGTCGCCCTTGGCCGCGTCCTGCACCTGCTGCAGAAGCTTCTGGCGGTCACGGATGAGCTCTTCGATGGTCAGCGTGCCGACGATCGACCGCAGGGATCCTTCCAGGACGTTCTTCACGATCGAGTCCACCTGCTCGGGCTTGGCGTCGAGGAACCGCTCTGCCGCGTTGCGCAGCGACTCCACGTCACGCCCGATCTTGAATGTGGCCACACCCTGGACCTGGACCTTGATGCCCTGGCTGGTCACGGCGTCCGTCAGCTGCACGCCTATCTGCCGCGCGGTCAGCTTCAGCTTGCCGACGCGGTCGAGCAGCGGGCGCACGAACGTGCCGCCGCCGACCACGACCTTGACGCCCTTGTCGCCAGGGCTCGCGACGACCTGGCCGCGCTCGTCGCGGACCTTGGCGCCGCGCGATCCGGCGACGATCAGCGCCTCGTTTGCGCCGGCCACGTGGTAGCGGCTGGATACGAACGCGATGAGAAGGATCAGGATGACCACGCCGGCCACCACGAGGAATGGCGTTGATGTCACGAATTCAGGCATCGGACCGTGCTCCTTAAGGGCTAACCGGGGTTGCGGGGGCTACGACCAAGTTGGTGCCGGCGACCGCGACGACCTTCACCACGCGGCCGGCCGCTATCTCGGCGTCGGCGGTGGCGGTCATGTTGTGCGACGCGCCGGCGAAGCTGATGAGGACGCTGCCGAAACGATTGGCTGGGATCGCCACCGAGACCCGGCCGGTCGAGCCGACCATGTCCTGGAGGCTGAAGGTGTCGGTGGACTCGGACTGGCGAAGAAACCTGAACGCCGCCAGGACGACGGCCGCGCCGATCACTCCGGCCACGACCCCGACCAGCGTCGCAAGGCCGACCCCGATACCGAATCCGTGGACGCCAAGCAAGCCGCCGATGCCGAACATGGCGACAAAGCCGAGGAGGACAGGGGTTGGCGAAACGCCGCCGAAGTCAAGACCGAAATGAAGGGCGTTGAGGAACCCGCCCAGCAGGTCGTCGAAGATCAGGGTCAGCAGCAGCAGGCCGCCCCCGATCAGGAGGCATCCACCGAATACGAGATCGGCCGTGCTCATTCCCTTTCCACCAGCGACTGCATCTTAGGACGGCGCTCGGCAGACCGCCTACAAACAGCCCAGGAGCGCGTCCACAAGGCTTTTCGTCCGCGGGTCGACCCCCCCGGACGGCAGCATCTGGTTCATGACATACGCGAACGCGATACGGCGTCCGGGATCGGCGAAACCCACCGACCCACCCATCCCGTAGTGGCCGAACGAGCCTTCTCCGGCCATCGGACGGAACGGGAACGACAGCTGGAAGCCGGTCGCGTAACGCGTCTCGTAGCCCAGGACGAGATCCTCGCCGGCGGACTGGACGCGGGTCGCCGCGTCGACGGTGTTTCGCTGCAGCAGCCGCACGCCATCGACCTCGCCGATGCAGGCGGCATACATGCGGGCCAGGGAGCGGGCGTTCGTGATCCCGTTTGCGGCGGGGATCTCTGCGGCGTGAAACGCCGGCTCGTTGAAGACCGGGGCCGGCAAGGGAGGGTTGACGAACGCCCTGTGGAGCAGCGTCGAGGGATCGAGGAGACGCGCCGTGAAGATGTCGAGCGGCGTTCCCGCGGCTGGCGTCGGCGGAGGAAGCATCGGCGCCACCCGGGACTCCATCGCTTCCGGCAAGCCGATCCACAGGTCGAGCTTCAGCGGCCGGCAGATCCGCTCGGCGACGAACCTTCCAACCGAAACGCCGGCGATGCGGCGGATCACCTCGCCCGCCAGCCATCCGTACGTGCCCACGTGATAGCCATGGGCGGAGTTCGGCTCCCAAAGTGGACGCTGGGCGGCGAGGCCATCGACGACCGGTGTCCACGCGTAGACATCCTCGATGCTGACCGGACGGTCGATCGCCGGAAGCCCAGCGCGGTGGCTGAACAACCATCGCACCGGGATCTCGCCCTTGCCCTCTGCCCCGAACTCCGGCCAGTATTCGACGACGGGCGCGTCGAAGTCGAGCTTGCCCTCCTCGGCCAGGATGTGCCCCGCCATGGCGACGACACCCTTGGTCGACGACATGACCATCTGCAAGGTGTCTGCCGCGTAGGGCTTCGAGCCTCCTGGGTTGGTCATGCCGCCCTGGAGATCGACGACGGGATGGCCGTCGAGATAGACGCAGCAGGCGGCACCAACGTCGCCGAATCGATCGAAGTTTCCCGTGAAGGCTTCGCTTACCGGCTCGAAACCGGGCTTCACGAAACCCTCGGTGCGACTCTCGATCACGCCGCTAACGTACTACTCGCCCACCGCCTTCCGCCGCCGAGCCGGCCTGGATCGGCGTCGCTCGATCCTGGTCGTATCGACGTGCTCGCCGCGTCGATACACCGCCACCTCGATCGGGAGCACGCCGATGTTGACCAGAGCGGCCCACAGCCCCCCGGCCAGCAGTCCGATCAGCGCTCCAAGCACGCCGACCACCAGCCCTACGACAGGGATGACGAGAAACCAGCGATCGGCCACCGACTCGAGGGACCGGACCTGGTCGCCGAGTGGAAGGAGCTGCTGGGTGACGCCTAGGCTGAAGCCGAGCTGCGCCTGCCAGTCCACGATGGCACCCGCGAACCAGCTGATCAATGCACCCAGCGTGGCGCCCGCGAACAGGCCGAAGACGAAGCCGGTGATGGCGCCAGCGAACATCGCGCTCCGGATGGAAAGCCGTACCAGAAAGTCGTTCACCATGCGCGCCGCCTCACGCGAGACAAGACAAGTATCACGGCGACGAGGAAGACTGCTGGAAGGGCAAAGCCGTACGCGATGTATGGAACCAGAAGCGAATGCCGCTCGCTCGGTTCGAAGGCAGCCGCGACTCCGTTGGACCTGACGGTTGCCGGCGCGGCAGACGGCGCGGTGCGCGCCCACGTGCGGCTGGCGGCCACCCCGGCCTTGCGCAGGTAGCCGCTGGGTGTGTACAGGCCGAAGGTTTCGACTGTGATTCCGGGACGCTGCGTCCAGTAGTCGTCGAGGGTCCACCACACGGCTGCTCCGACGAATCCCTGCTGCTCGGTGTCAAAGTTCGGTGCCATCTGCGCGTAGTACGTGTTGAAGACGCGCAGCTGCTGATTTTCGTCGCCTGGATTGTCGGACCAATGTCCGTACTCGAGGACCATGATCGGCTTGCGCGGGTATGTCCTGTGGACCTCCATCAGGGCGTTTTGCACGGCGACGCCAGACAACCGCCCGCCGTAGAGGACTCCGTAGTAGAGCGTGAACCCGGCCACATCGAGGTTGGCGCTTGTCGTGTCGGTCGGTTCGGTGCCGTAAGCGGCCTGACCCGTCAGACGGGTGCCGTCGATCTTCCGATCCAGCGCACGCAACGTGTTGAGGGCGCTGGCTCGTTCGGAGGTACCGGTCGATTCATTCGCGAAACCATGAAACAGGACGCTGGGCCGATTGAAGTCACGCAGATCCATCTCTGCCAGCATCTGCTGCGGGATGCCGCGATCCATCGCGATCGAAAAGGTCTGCGGCGTGAAGTGGTACAGCGGGATCTCTTCCCATAGCGCGATGCCAAGCCGGTCGGCCAGCACGGGCAGCATTTGGTTCGGCGGATGGTGGTCGACGCGCACGAGGTCGGCGTGGACCTTAACAGCACGTTGCAACAGCGACTTGATCGCGGCCGCTGAGGTGAGCGGGCCCCCGGCGGGACGCCCGTTCTTCACGGGCAGCTGGCTTTCCTCGTGCATCGCCACACCGTTGAACACGATGGGCACGCCGTTGAGGAGGATCCGAGGCGCAGTCGAGTCGACCCGCACCTGGCGGAGGCCAAAGCTGGTGTAGATGACGTCCACCGGCTGGTCGTTGGCGAGCACAGTGACCTGGAGGACGTAGAGCGCCGGCAGGCTCGGGTTCCAGAGATCAGCGGAGCGGATCGAGAATGGAGCTGCGACGCGAAACACCGACTCGCCGCTCATGGAGCCGAGATCGATGCGGTGGTCGAGCAGCGCGACGGCGTCCGCGGGGATGAGGCTTTGCGCCTCGGGGTTGAGGGCGTTGCCTCCGTTGACCTGGGCCGGCCACAGCCGAACGTCCACCGCGCCATCGACTTTGCCGCTGCCACGATGCTGCATGACGATCGACACATCCGCGCCGTCGAGGTGTGGCATCACGTCGGCTCGCACCGCGCTCAGCGCCGGAATGGCCTCGAGCCAGACGTCGCCGACGATGCCGCCGTAGTTCCACCAATCAGCCAGGCCCCAGGGGACGATATCGTCGCGAGTCCCCCACTCCGGATTGTCGACGCGGACCAAAACGTTGTTGTATGCGCCGGGGACCACGGCGGCCGATGCATCGAGGGAGAATGGGGTATCGCCGCCCTCGTGGTAGCCGAGGTATTTGCCGTTCAGCCACACGTCAGCGACATAGCGAACTGCGCCGAACTTGAGCAGCGCGTAGTTGCCCGTGAACGCGGTCGGCACGTAGAAGTCGTGCCGGTAGTAACCGCCGGTGATGGTGCTGTCGGGCGGCGGGTTGAACGTGCCGGGCACGCTGATCGCCGACCAGCTCGCGTCGTCGTAGATGACGCCACCGCGCGGACCGAGCTCGGTGGTCATGGCGCCGAGCGAGCTCTTGCGGTCGGTCAGGCTGGCGGCGGTGTCGAAGGTATGGGGCTCGAAGCGCCACGTTCCGTCGAGGTCGGCCACCAGGCGCGGCTGCCGGTCAAAGGTGGGCACCGGCTGGCCGGACTCGAACGCGACGACGCCTCCGGGCTGGTCCTGCAGGGAGAGCGTCGGAGCCAGATCCGCCTGACCGGGGGTGGGTACGAGGCTGCACGCCGCCATGGCGAGCGGAAACACCAGGCAGGTGGCGAGCATGACCGCTCCCCGGAAGATGGGCATGATTGCCTCCAAGGTACGAGGGCACGTTTGTTCGGGCGCCGGGCACCTCACTAGGAAGCGTCCAGAGGGGCCGATGTACTGGTATCGCTCGTTTCTTTAATGGAGGTGTAATGCGATGCCGGAAACTAAACGCTGGTCACGAGATGTGACCCAGTTTTTGGGCACAAAGGGGATGATTCGGCACGTTTTGCGCAAAACGGGTGCATCCCACCGGTCGATAGCCCCGGTTTGCGTAAAACGGGTGCATCGATGACTGGTCGGGCGGGCGAGATTTGAACTCGCGGTCTCCTGGTCCCAAACCAGGCGCTTTTCCGAGCTAAGCTACCGCCCGAGCTGACGCAGCGCGCCCGACTCTAGCAGCGCCCGCGACGCCGCCGCGCGATGACTGTACTTGCGTTTCTCCTCGGGGGACATCTCGCCAAACGTCTTCCCAGTCCCCGGCACGAGGAAGATCGGGTCGTAGCCAAAACCTGCCTCGCCCCGCCACTCCGGCACGACCTCGCCCCGGCATTCGCCCTCGAAGAACTGCGTCTCCCGCTCCGGCACCGCCAGTGCGATCACGCACACGAACCGCGCCAGCCACGGCCGCGGCACTCCCTCGAGGCGGCCCAATAGAGCCGCGGTCCTTTCCTGCTGCGTAGGCCCCAGGCGCGCGGAGCGGATGCCTGGAAACCCACCCAGCGCGTCTAGCTCGATACCCGAGTCATCTCCCAGTGACGGCAAGCCCGACTTCTTGAGCGCCGTCTCGGCCTTGAGCTGGGCGTTCGCCGCGTACGTCTCCCCGACTTCTTGAGCGCCGTCTCGGCCTTGAGCTGGGCGTTCGCCGCGTACGTCTCCCCCGCCTCGTCAGCCTCGCTGTCGAAGGCGACCAGCTTCATACCTGCATCAGACAGGAGGTCGCGGTATTCGCGAAGCTTGCCGGCGTTGCCCGAGGCGATGACCAGGCGCGGCCGCTCAGACAATCAGAGGGATGCGAGCGCCCGCTTTTGCGCGACGATCAGCTCCTTGATGCCCTTGAATGCCAGCGCCAGCATCGCGTCGAGCTCGGCGCGGGTGTAAGGCGCGCCCTCCGCGGTGGCCTGCAGCTCCACCAGACGCCCGTCTTCCGTCATCACGCAGTTGAGGTCTGTCGACGCCTGGAAATCCTCGCCGTAATCGA
>WNGJ01012926.1_pt1 | contig 22265 bp, 27 predicted proteins | sample 5400611 | NCBI WGS metagenome assembly WNGJ01 (sample SAMN13153375, study PRJNA577476) | soil metagenome | isolation source: 40 cm soil or saprolite under Garry oak tree replicate 1 | place: USA:California | collected 2016-06-15
GGCGCTTGCTGGATCGCTCACCGCCTTGGCAATGGCTTCGACCTGGCTCTGGTTTTGCCAGCCGAGGTAGATGCGAAAGCCAATCGAGTCGGTGGCGGTGGCCGAACCTTTGAAGTTGGCCGAGGTCGCCCAGGACGGCACGCTGCCGGCGAGGGTTGCACGGTCTGCCGGCGCGGCGCCAACTGGAAGTGTCAGGGAAAGGAGTGCGCCACAGGCAGCGACTCCCAGGACGGCTGCACGGATATGTGCGGGCGACCGATACCGCATGAGCACCCTCTCTTACACCCCGGCTGACAGCAACCCAACCGCGAAGGCGGCCTTCAGGAATACTAGTACTGACCCTGAAGGGCCGCCATAAATTTTTGCGAACTCTTTCACTTCTTCTTGAAGCAGGCCGACGTCTGGTTGGCCACGCGAAGCTTGTTCACGGTGTTGTCGTCCGCGTAGGCGATGTGGGCGCAGCCCTGCGGGTCAAGGTCCTCGCTGATGAAGTCGAGCAGGTTGCGGTTAGAGGTCGGGGCGACGCAGGCGATGCCCAGGTTGCAGATGTCCCCGACGTGCATCGGGGTGGTCGTGATCTGGGTGATCGTCCAGGTGGCGCTCCCGGGACTCGAAGTCAGGTTCAGCGACTGGGCACCGTACAGGTTCCAGCTGCAGATCGGCGGGTAGGTCGTCGGGTTGCCGTTGGCCGGTCCCGGCCCGGCGCAGCCGCCAGGATTGGCCTTTCCGAAGGCGTCGGTCGGGAGGATGGCCGAGGTGCGGAGATATGCGACATCGACCTGGCCGGGGTTGTTTGCTGCGATGGCCGGGAAGAAGTGCGTGCCGGTCTCGCTCGGCGGGTTGACCCGATACGCCCTAGCCGCGCTGCCCGGGATGAAACCGCCTCCACCGTCCCAGACCGTACCGCCGTTGCTCGACCAGACCACGTACATGTCGTACTCGCAGGAGAAGTCGGTCTGGACTGTGCCGGCGGCCGATTCCGCCGAGCAGGTGGCCGGGTTGGAGGCGAGGTTGATGGTGAAACCGAAGTACGGGTTGCCCTGCTTGTCCAGGGTGAACCCGACAAACGGAGTCGAGGCGTCGTGCCCGATTCCGGCGTCAAAGGCCTGCTGAGGAGTCCAGGTCACACCGTTGTCGTCGGAGTACGAGATCCAGAGGGTGTGGAACGACTGCAGCATGCTGACGTTGCAGCCCGTCGCGTTCTGGGCGAGGTCGGCCGCAATCCACGAGACGAAGATTCGCCCCGCGTGCGGGGTGCCGGGCGGCGCGATGCTCACGCCGGCGGGGACGGTGTTGCAGAGCGTGTAGCCCTGCGCCACCACGGTGCCGGTGATCGCACCTGGCGTCACGGCCGGGCTGGCCAGCACTTCCTGCGGCGGGCCGAACGTGGCTCCGCCGTTGTGGGAGATGTTCACCCAGATCTGGCTCGGGCCATAAAAGTCGTGGTACATCAGCACGACCTCAGCGCCCGCGGTCGTGGTCGCCGGCGGGAGGATCGACGCGGCGACCCACTGGCGGTCCACACCGAAGGGCGAGCAGCTCGTCGCGCACTGCGGGATCGCCCCGGCGCCGTGGGACCAGGTGTTGCCGTGGTTGACCGACTTCCACACATCCGCTTGCAAAGGGGCGACTCCCTCGCTTCCGGCCAGGTTGCAGAGATAAACGGCATTCGACTGATCGGTCGCCAGGCAGTCGTCGCCGCTGTTCGGATCGGCAGTCGTGACCTGCCTCCAGGTCGACCCATGATCTGTGGACGTGTATGCGATGGTGCCGCCGCTGGGGGTCGTGTCGTAGAGCTGCCCAGCGTTGTCCGAAACTATCGAAGGCTCTCCACCATACGCGCCGACATTGGCGACGCTGTATGCCGGCGCGCCAGCACCTAAAGCTGGGAGCGGCAAGCCGATAGCCAACCCGGCAGCGACCAGAGACCCGAGACCAGCCGCCGAGACCAGAGCGCGTGTACGTAGGACTCCCATGGACCCCACCCCCAAAGCAGTGAAATTTCCGACGCGGAAACCTCCTACTTCCCACGCGAAACCGTAGCAGGGCCAGGTGGCTTCGGGCAACCGGCGCGCTGCGCTCGGCTCGCTCAAACGTCTGCTCAACGGCTCGTGAAGTCGAAGCAGACAGATGTGACAAAAGGGAGTACGGTCGCCGCAGCATCTGCCCAGGGAGGGGAAGGCTGGCGCAGGTGCGCCGACATACCATCGGGATCCCCTCGTCGCGGTGAGCCAGCTCCGCGACGAGGCCGCCGTGAGAAAAGGGGGTTGCGAATGCACATGCCATCCGGACGGACTCTTCGGCTCGCCGTTACGACCTTCGCCTTTGCGGGGCTGATCGTGGCGCTGAACGCGGCGCCGGCGGGAGCCACGCCGCCAAACAATTTCGTGGGCACTGTCCTCGGTCGGGGGACGCTCCAATCCAACGGATCGGTCCCCATCAACGCGGGTCTGGACATCGTCGTCGCGCAGAACACGGTCCAACCCGGCGGCTCATCGGGCTGGCACTCGCACCCGGGCGGCGCGATCGTCGTCGTTGCGCAGGGTCAGATCACAACGTATGAGTCAGTTGGAGGCCACTGCGTCATCACCACGTACACCGCAGGGCAAGCCTTCACCGAGCGTGCCGACAAGGCGCTGATCGCGAAGAACACAGGCTCGACCGTGACGATCGTGATCGCGACATTTCCCAACGTCCCTGTAGGCGTGGTGGGCGCACAGAGAACCGACCTACCAAATCCAGGTACCTGTCCAGGCGTCTGACGCGTAATTGCGGGCGGCCCTCCTCCAGTGGGGGCCGCCCGTACATTTAGTGGCCGATGAAGCTTTACGGCGAGCTCGCTGAGTGGTGGCCGATCTTCCAGACACACGGTGAATACAAGGAAGAGGCCGCCTACTTTGCTCGGACTCTCAAGGAGTCATCCAAGCCTCCGCCGACGAGCTTGCTGGAGCTGGGGTCGGGCGGAGGGAACGTCGCGTATCACCTCAAGAAACATTTCGAGATGACGCTCGTCGACCTGTCGCCCGGGATGCTCGCCGTGAGCCAGGCGCTCAATCCAGAGCTCGAGCACGTCCAGGGCGACATCCGCAAGATCCGGCTCGGCCGGACTTTCGATGCGGTCTTCGTGCACGACGCCATCTGCCACATGACCACACAGGCCGACTTACGCGCGGCGATGAAGACCGCCTATGAACACCTGCGACCCGGGGGGGTGGCGCTGATCGTCCCAGATGAGGTGCGGGAAACCTTTGCGGAAGAAACCGACCATGGCGGGAACGACGCCGAGCGAGGCAGCGTGCGCTACCTGCAGTGGGTCACCGATCCCAATCCGAAGGACAACCACTACGTCGTCGACTTCGCGATCATGATCCGCGACCGAAAGGGCCAGACCCGCGTGGTGCACGACCGCCACAAGATGGGACTCTTCCCACGCGCCAAGTGGCGCTCGCTGTTGCGGGAGGTCGGGTTCAGGCTGACCACGATCAATGAGGAGTTCGAGGACTTCGGCCGAGACGTCTTCCTGGGGAGACGGCGCCGCTAGAGGTTTCCACCTCTCCACGGGGGGACGCGCCCTAAATCACAAAAGCCCGTACGAGCTCGGCCAGGCGTACTGGGTCCAGGATCAGCGTCCTACCGGGTGCCGTGTCAACGACCCGAGGGTCTCGAAGCTGGCGCAGGGCTCGGCTCACCACCTCGCGTGAGGATCCGATCGAAGCTGCGAGTGCTTCATGAGTTGCCTGAGCTTCCAGCCTCCCCGCGGCCAGCTGAAACCGGCTGGCCCGCTCGAGCAGGTCGAAAGCCAAACGCTCGCTGATGTTGCCGAGCGATCGGACAGCGATCATTCGCAGGTCATAGCGAAGTCTTGCGGCAAGCATCGTCGCGATCGCCGTGACCACCTCTATCTCACTGGCCGCGAGCTCGCGGACCGTCTCCAGGTCCAGGACTCGCAGCGTCGAGTCGACCACCGCCTGGGCGGACACGAGGGAAGACCCCGCATGATCGCCGTGCCGGGGACGAGGTTCCGGCCGCCAACGAGGTTGCCGGGGAAGATGAAGCCGACGGTGGCCTCGCGGCCGTCAGGCACCGTCCAGAACATCCTGACGAGACCTCTCTCGAGAACAAACGAGCGGCCGGCGCCGCCGGCATGAAACGGCACCGTACCCCCTGGGTGAAGCGCCCGCTCGGAGCGCTGGAGAAGGCGCTTCCGGTTGGCAGCGCTCAGCAGGGCAAGGAAGTCGACGTCCTCGCCGGCGAAGGCGCCCACCTCAAAGTCGCCTTCCGGCCGCCGACTCCTCGATGAGCCTGGCCAGCCGCTTCGAGCGCGTCTCCTCGCGCTTGGCGTTCATCACCCAGTAGATCGCAGTCTGGCGGTAGGACGGCGGCTGTTGGCTGAAGAAATCCCATGCCGCCGCCTGTGCCTTGAACGTCCGCTCGCGCGCGCGGTCGAGCGCCGCCAGGTGCCGGTTCTCGTACGAGTAGACGCCGGACCGTGCCTCCTCCCGGCGCGCAAAGGCGGCAAGCCCCGCCGGCGTCATGAGCCCGCGGTCGGTGAGCTCCTTCACCTTCTTGATGTTCACCGCGCTCCAATTGCTTTTGGGCTTTCGCGGCGTGAAGCGCTGTACCCGGCTTGTCTCGTCCAGCCTGCGCGCGACGCTGTCGATCCAGCCGAAGCAGAGAGCCTGGTCAACGGCCTCTGACCACGTCATGGTTGCCTTGCCGGACGCCTTCCGGTGGAGCACGACCCCAAGCTCGGTTGCGGTGGCATGGTTGCCGGCCAGCCAGGCGCGGAACTCCGCCGAGGACTCGAAATAGCGGGTCTCCACCTGGTGCCAGACTACCAATGTGTTTGCCAGCTCCAACTACCCACCCAACCAAGAGGCCGCTGATCGATTCCTGGCCGAGATGCGGCACGGCACCCTGATCGCGGTGGCGCCAGGCGGCTACCCGCAGGTCAGCATCCTGCCGTTTGTAAAGACGGACGACCTCATCGAGCTCCACTGCGTGCAGGCCGACCCGACCTTCGATGCGGTCCGGGCCAACCCTCGCGTGACGTTTTTCGTATCCGACTTTCTCGCCTGGTCGCCGCACAGCTGGGTCGATGAGAAAGACGCCGGCCGCGCCACGCTTCATTTCCGGGCTGTGGCGTTCGAGTGCGACGTGGAGCGGACCTCGACCGATCCCGAGGACGTCGCCGGCGCGCTAAGCCGTTTGCTTGCTGCATACGAGCCGGGAGCCTCCTACGAGCCGGTCCAGATGGGCGACTTCTACGCGGCCCGCCTACGACGCCTGGCCACGATGCGCCTGCGAATCGTGCGCCGTCACATCAAGTTCAAGACTGGCCCGGCCGGCACCGCTGAGACGAAGCTCAAGGTGGCGGGCCGGCTGCGCGAGCGCGGCGAGCCGGGCGACCTCCGAGCGGCGGACGTGATCGAGGCTGCCCTCTAGCTCGCCACGCCCGATCGAAGTCATCCGGTGACTGTGGTCGCCGCTCTGCCTTTATCTCGTTTGAACGGGCAGCTGGTGAGGTGGTCGTCGACGATGCCGACCGACTGGAGCGTGGCGTAGACGATGGTCGACCCCACGAACGTGAAATTGCGGCGCTTGAGGTCTTTGCTGATGCGGTCGGACAGGTCCGTCGTGGCCGGGATCTCAGCGAGCGTTCGAGGACGGTTTACGACAGTCGTTCCATCAACCCAGGCCCACAGATACCTGGCAAAGGATCCGAACTCCGCCTGCACCTTGATGAAAGCGTTGGCATTGGTTCGCGTGCTGTAGATCTTGAGGCGGTTCCGGATGATGCCCGGGTCAGTGAGAAGCTTTTCAAGCTTGCGGTCGGTGAACTTCGCCACTTTGCCGGGTTCGAAATTGGCAAAGGCGCGCCGGTAGCCGTCGCGGCGGTTGAGGATCGTGGCCCAGGACAGTCCCGCCTGGGCGCCTTCCAGGACCAGCATCTCGAAGAGGTACCGGTCGTCGTGAGAGGGCACTCCCCAATCACGGTCGTGGTAGGTGCGCATTTCGGGCGAGCTCTCCGCCCACGAACATCTCTGTCGGCCGGCTCCCGGTGACCCAGGCAATCCAAAAGGAATCGTAGAAGCACTCGCTCAACGAGCCTCAGACAGCGGCACGGGATTAGCGAAATCGCGCCTGACAAGAATTCCACAAGGCCTACTGCGCCGCCCAGGGAGCGATTACCTTCAGAAGGCATGGATTCAGCGCTCAGGCATCCAAGCGCACTGGTCCCGCTGGCGATGTCATTCGCAGCCCTCAGCCTGGTCGTTGGCCACATGGTGTTCTTCGGCACCACCCGTGAAGCCGACGAAGGGACCGCCGCACATCTCTGGCAGCTGTTGATGGCTGGGCAGATACCGATCATCGCGTTCTTCGCCATCAGATGGCTGCCGCGGACTCCCAGGCAAGCACTTCTCGTTTTGACATTGCAGGTGCTCGCGGGGCTCGCGGCCGCCGCCCCGGTGTTCTTCCTCAAGCTGTAGCGACCGTTTCTCTGAGACCGCAAGCCCGTTACAACGGAGCCGGAGCTCTGCCGTCGAGATCTGTCACGCCAATGTCCCTGGCGATGCCTGACATGTCGCGATAACAGTGGGTCGGCGCGTTACGGCTTAGCGGTAGCCCCGCGTCGGACCGAATACGCCGCGCCAATCACAACAACCGCGACGACGGCTTGCACCACTTCGAGCCACGCGATGGCGGATGGCGCCCTGAGGCTGGAGAAGGTCCCCGTCCATTCGGCGACTGCAGCCGGGAAGTACAGCACTGCGGCGATGATCGCGACCATCGACACGCGCTTCGACCTTCGAACGAGCAGGACTAGAGCTATCACGCTGAGCGCGAGCCCAATGAAAATCAGTACCAGCGTTGTGATACCGAGAGCCGTGACGTTGGCGGGGTTGCGTGTCGAGTCGGGCAAGCGGCGTCAGGAGAACGTCGACGACGACGTAGACGACAAGCGAGGCCCCGAGGGCTCGTTCCGCGTTTGTGAGTCTCATGATCGGAGCCTCTCGAGGCCGTCGAGGATGAGATCGAGGCCGAACTCGAACTCCCTGGCATAGTCGTAGCCGGGCTTCATGGCGTGCCTGGTGATCATCTCGGCCAGGTGCGGGTACTCGCCGGCCAGCTGCCGGAGGATGCTCTCCCCCACCTCTTCTGTCTGTTCCCTCGACTGGAGCGGAATGTTGATCTGCTGCAGCGCGAATCCGTACACGTAGGCATCGATGACGGAAAAAGCGTGCGCGGCCATGACGAGCGTGAAGCCCGCATTCCGAAGGGTTCCGAGCACCGAGTCGTGGTGCCGCATGGTGGCGGGGCCGGGCTTCGTCCTCGACTGCATGAGGCTAGGCGCCCAGGGGTGACGCAGCAGAGCTTCATGTGCCGAGGTCGCCCGCTTGCGCATGGCCGACTTCCAGGGAGCTCGGACGGCAGGCAGCGAGATCTCGCTGAAAACCAGGTCGACGATGCCGTCGAGCATGTCGTCTTTGTTGGCGACGTGGTTGTAGAGAGACATCGCTTCCACCTGGAGCTTCTGTCCGACGTTGCGCATCGTGACTGAATCGATCCCGCTCTTATCGGCCAGCGCAATCGCAGCGCGCAGAACACGGTCCCTGCTCAAGGGAGTCCGAGGTTTGGTACTTGGGGCTGCTTGCGTCACCATCGCTTGACAAGCTTACACTGTATGTGTAGGCTTACGCCATAAGCTTACGCCGTAAGCTATCTGTTCCAAGGAGACCCTGATGACCTCACCCAAGCGCCTCGCGCGAATCGCCGGCTTCCTCTACCTCCTCGTCGGAATCTTCGGCGGCTTCGCCGAGGGATACGTCGAACCCAAGATGTATGTCGCCGGCAACGCGGCTGCCACTGCCGGCAACGTTGTCGCCAACGCAGGACTCGTCCGCATGGGCGTCGTCTCCGACCTGCTGGACGGGACGTTCTTCGTCTTCCTGGCCTTGACCCTCTACGTCCTGCTCAAGGACGTGCACAAGAGTGTGGCGAGGGCGATGCTGGTCCTGGTCGCACTCGCCACCGGGATCACGTGCCTTGTGGCGGTCTTCGAGTTTGAAGGCCTGCGAGTCGCAACGGACGTGTCCTACGCCTCGGCCCTCGGCGCCGCCGGTGCGAGTGCGCTGGTGATGCTGTTGCTCGATATGCAGCACTACGGATTGCTCGTTGCGCAGATCTTCTTCGGCCTGTGGCTGGCCCCGCTCGGCTATCTCGCCTACAAGTCAGCCGGCCTCTACCCCAAGTGGCTCGGCCTGCTGCTCATCGTGGGCGCCGCGTGCTACATCGTCGACCTGCTCGCGGCATTCCTCGTCCCCGACCTCGGCCAGAAAATCCACACGTACGTCGTCATCCCGTGCGCGATCGCGGAAATCTCGATGGTCGTCTATCTGCTCGTGATCGGCGTCCGGACATCCAGGCCGAAGATAGAGCGGATTCGCGCTGCGGCTTAGGGCCGCGAAGCCCAGGCCTGGCCCGGCGGTGGGTCGGCCTGGGCCTGGTCCCTATCGGTTTCCAGTCCCTGCTATTACAGCCCTGCTGGCAAGGTCGCGGCGAGTCCATGCCGGCCACTGAGACGCAAGCCAGAAGATGAACAGGGCGTTGAGCACGTGGAGCGATGAGAGCCACGGCATCTGTCCAAGAACCGGAATGTCTGTCGGGTAGCCGTACGGGATGATCAGAAGGGACTGCAGGACCAGCAGCGGAAAGAAGGAGGCGGCCAACCCCGTCATTCGCCACGGAAAATGGCCGATGAATGCGGCGACGACCATGACGATGGTCAGGATGACGATGAGGATTGGGCCGACGCCACGGTGGTAGAGGAGGATGCTCGCCCCGGCTGAGTTCCCCCTGAGGACCGAGAAGAGCCCGGCGCCGGCCGCCGCGAACTGCACGATGATCAGCGCGAGCATCAACCATGTGCCGATGAAGTAAATCTGCTCTGTCAGGCCTCGCTTGGCCCCAGCTACCTGCCGCTGAAGAGCTGGATTGCGGATGTCGCTTACTGTTGCCATTTGTTATCTCCTAGATGACTATTCATTCCGACCGCAGCACCTCGGCGACCGGCGCGGCAGCGGCCCAACGCGCCGGCAGAGCAGCGCCCCCCATCGACACCGCGACCGCGGCGGCAAACACGAGGAGCAACGTGAGTGGCCCGAATGAGCCGCTCGCATCGACAACCAGGCCAATGAACTCGAACATGGCCGAGAAGATGGCGCCGGTCAGCCACATCCCAAGGGGGACTCCGATGATCCCGGCGGTCACCGTCAGCACGAGCGCGGTGCCGGTCACCATCACCGCGATCTGGCCTGAGGTCATGCCCACCGCTTTGAGCGTCGCGATGTCGTGGCTGCGCTCGCGTGTGCTCAGGAGCGTGGCGTTGAACACTCCGACGGCTGCGACGAGGACCAGGATGGCAGTCAGGCCCGCGATCATCGCGTCCATCAGGTTGCTGTAGAGGTCGATCTGGCTCTGGTCGGTCGCCGTGACGTTCAGTGACTCGAGCCGGCCCGCGCCGACCCTCTTCGCGAACGCCTTGGGGTCGGAGCCGGCTCGAAGCTTGACCAGGTAATCGTTCGGCGTGACGTCGGGCTGCGCCGCGGTCAGCGTGTCCCAACCGACCCGAAAGCCTCGACCACCCAGCAAGAAGTCGTCGACGACCCCCACCACACGCAGGGTCAATGGCTTTCCTTCGAGCGTTACGGTGATCTGGTCCCCCATGCGGACATGGTTGTCCCGCGCCGTCAGCGCACCGACCACAGCCTCGCCGGTATGGGTGAACCAGCGACCCGTCCGCGTGCTGTAACCCAACGATGGGGCGTCGCCGCGCGTGCCGACCAGCGGCTGTGGATCGGCCGCACCGGGAACGGCCACGTGCAGGAACCTCGTCGCGATCACGGTCTGCGTCTCGGGCTGATCCGCCAACAACCTGGTGAGGTCCTCATCGCTGTAAGCCGGGTAGCGGACGACCTCGACGTCCTGCGCGTATCCATAGCTGGCGCGGTTGGAGGCCAGCTCACCGACGGTCTTCTGGAACGCCACCGTGAAAATGAGGGTCGCGATGCCGATCGCAAGCGCGATGACAGTGAGCATGGCGCGAGCCGGCCGGGCGAATGCATCACCTGCACCCAGGCTCAGCGGCCGAGGGGCGCCAAGCCGAGTCAGCAGCTCTGCCAGCCGCGACCGCCGGGTGCCCACCGGCGACAATCCAAGGGAGATAGCGCTCACCGAGTCTGTCCTGGCTGCCCTTAAGGCCGGGATGAAAGCCGCGACCGCGACTAGCACCACGATCCCGAGCAAGACCGCCAGGTCGGTCACCGGATCGACGAAGTCCTGCATCGGAAGGCCGCTCTCGGCGGCCGATGTGCTGAGGAGCGGGCGGCTGGCGAGGGCCCCTAGCGGGATGCCGATGATCGCGCCCGTCACCGCGGTCAGCACCATCTGCCCGATAAAAATGGCTACCACCTCCACCGGAGTGAAGCCGAGCGCTTTCATGATGCCGACGTCGCGATAGCTGGACAGGACGGTTCCAGCGACAACACTGCCGACGATCACGGCGACGGCCGCCAGCGCGAACAGGGAGAAGGCAAAGATCACGCTCGACATGAAGGTCACGAACCACACCGAACCCATCCGCGCGCTAAGCCAATTGGTCACGTTCCACAGCTGCGAGCTCGACGGAAGCGCGGCCTCCACCTCGTGGCGATCGGCCAGCAACTCTTGAGCCGTCGCGGCGTGCTGGAATCGATAGGCCATCTCATACCCGAGGCGAATCTGGTCGCCATCCACCAGGGAAGCAATCTGACCCGGCAGCACCCATGCGCGCCCGACGCTGACGTTGTTCTCGTACATGCCATCGAACTGATCGGCGACGCTTCCGACCACCTTGAACGGGACCAGGCCCTTTCGAGTCACTGCCTGGAGCTGCGTTCCCACCGGCACGTGGTTCAGGGCAGGAAGGTCCCCTCGATATGCCAGCGCGATCTCACCCGGCCGCTCCGGCCACCTACCATCGCGAATGTAAATTCGATCAACAGCGCCTCCGGCTGTATCCCGGCCGACGATGTCGAAGACAGCTTTCTCAGAACCTCGTTGTAAGGGCACGAACGCGATCTCGTGGGGAGGACCGGCGGCCGTCACACCCGGCAGTGACGTGGTGGCTTGCAGCTGGGCGAGGCTGACCCGGCTTGCGTCCAAGTGAAAGACCAGGTGAGGACCACTCAGGCGGGCGAAGGCATCGTCGAAGGGCTGGGTCGACCGAACCAGAAGGGTCAGGGCCATCGTCGAAACAGTGGTCGCCAACAGGCTCACCAGCAGGACCGTCGCCGTTTGGGACTTGCGCCTCAGGATCGCGGCTCGGATCTGGGTGAGAACCGGTCGCATCGTCAGGCCTCGTCGGCGCCAAGCCGGACCAGCTCGGCCGGCTCGGCCGCGCGCTGCGGCTGGAGGCGAACGTCATCGTGAACTCGTCCATCGCGCAGCGTCACCACACGCCGGCCGTGGCCTGCCGCCAGCTTCGCGTCGTGGGTTACGAGCAGGATGGTCTGGCCACGCTGGTTGAGCTCGACCAGGAGTCCCATCACCTGATCACCGGAGCGGCTGTCGAGTGCGCCGGTCGGCTCGTCGGCGAGGACCAGTGCCGGCCGGTTGATCAGTGCCCGGGCGATCGCCACACGCTGGCGCTGGCCGCCGCTGAGGTTGGCGGCGTAGGAGCGATGCACGTCTGCCATGCCGAGCTCCTCGAGAAGAGCCGCGGCCCTGGAGCGTGCCTCGCTCGAGCGCATGCCCGCCAGCTCGGCCGGCACCATTACGTTCTCCAGCACCGTCAGGTTCGAAAGGAGATTGAAGAACTGGAAAACGAACCCGACGTGTGAGCGGCGATATCTCGCGAGCTGGGTCTCATTTGCGCGTGTGAGGTCCATGCCGTCCACCACGATGCGGCCGGAGGTAGCTCGGTCCAGGCCGGCGACGAGGTTGAGCAGGGTCGACTTTCCGCTGCCCGATGCGCCCATGACAGCGGTGAACTCGCCTGCTGCGATGTGCAGCGTCACTCCATCCAGCGCCACGGTCCGCGCGCCGCCAGTGAAAACTTTGCTTACGTCGGTGATGTCGATCAGAGAGTCCATCTCATTCCTTCCTCATCTCGTCGACGACCTCGTCGAGAAATTTCAGCTCCGCCTCGGTGTGCAGCTGGCCGCCCTTGAACAGCAAAGCCACCAAAGGCCGCCCGCCTTCGCGAGCAACCTTTTCCTGGTCCGCCAGGTCGCGCATCCTCTGCAGGTACACGCGTCGCTGGCGGTCGAGCAACCGCGCCAGGTGGCCATTGGGTTGGCGACCAAGGAGCAAGAGCCTCACGTAAAAGTCCTCGCGGAGCAGCTGGGGCTGAGAGTCTGAATCTTCCAGCCATTCGTTCAGCCCGTCGACCCCGGCGTCGGTGGCCCGGTAGGCCTGACGGCCGCGGTCACCCCGGTCGCCGGATGCCTCGACGAGCCCGTCACGCTCCAGGCGCTGGAGCACCTGATAGACGGACCCGATGTTGACCTTCCAGGTGCCACCCAGCATCTCCTCAAATCGCGTCTTGACCTCGTAGCCGTGCAGAGGCTCTTCCGCCAGCAGGCCGAGGACGCCGAACCTAAGCGACACGCCCCGACCATGCATATGTCATATGCATGGTTCGTAAGCATAGGCACTATTCATGAAATGTCAAGGCGTTGGATGAGTCAGCACGCTGCGTCCCGGGTCCCGCGCATTTGCCAGAAGATCCACATCTTCATCGTCATCCACGGTCGCCGAAATCTCGACGGTCCTCTACCGGCTCTTGATCGGCGTCAAGATCTCAAAGCCGAAAGACGAGCGCGTTGTCACCGCGGCGTAAAGCTACCGAGCGTTGACCTGAAATCGACGTCCGGTGATCCTGGTTGGCTCGATCGCGATCCTATAAGGCTTCGCACCCGGTGCGAGTGGGCTGGGGGCTACTCCGCGCGCCGCCCACGACACATCGTCAAACGCATCCGTTGCATCAACGGCGATGCCCTGCACCATCACGCTCCAGCCGACGCCGGCTACTGAATCGTGTTCGTCGATTTCAAAGGCCACTTTCGAACCGGGTGCGTGCGACACCTTGGTGCCTTCCGCCGTGCGGATGGCGATTATCCGGCCGTTGATCGCGTAGTTGACTGGGAAGATCTGCGGTTGTCCATCGACGACGATCGCAATCCGACCGAGGCTGCGATGGCTGAGGATTTCAAGGCACTCCGCCTCCGGGATATCCTGCAGCTCAGCCTCGGGCTGAGCTGCTCCCGCGCTCATCATCAACCGGCCTTCAAGCGGTTTGGCGGCGCGATGCCGCAGCGGGAAAGGAATGCACGGTCGTATATGAGCCTGACGCCCGTTCGCCGAGATCCGCGAGCAACCACCACAAGACCCAGATGAGCGGAGACGCCAACACAAAGATGATCGCGTAGACGAAAACAACACCGAGATACATGGACTCCTCCTTTGGCGCCAGCGTGCACGCGATCGTGGTGGCGATAAAGGGTCGAATCAAGACGCGGGCCTGACACGCCTCTATGAGATGGCCCGTGCCAGCAGAAATGCGGCTGTCGCCGCGATGCCGCCTATGACGACAGTCTGAACAGCGCTGACAACAGGACGTGCCCCGCTGAAGCGACCCTTGACGTAGCCGAAAACTCCCAGCGCAACGATGGTCATCGCAGCGGAGACCCCGAGCGCCATATGCGCATCGTCGATGAAGAAATAGGGCGCGAGCGGAACGACCCCGCCAAGGGCGTACGACCCGCCGATTGTTGCCGCACTGATCAGGGCCCGGCGCGGGTCGGGCTTCTCGAGGCCCAGCTCGAACCGCATCATGAAGTCGACCCACGCCTGCGGACGGCGGCGCAATCCCTGGACCACCGGCCGGCTCTCCTCGGGACTGATGCCGTAGGCCTCAAACACATCCTCGACCTCACGGCTCTCGATGTCGGGCACCGATTTGACCTCGGCCTCCTCTCGCCGCCGCTCGCTCGCGTAATGCTCGGCTTCGCTGCGTCCGGCCAGGTAGCCGCCGAGCCCCATCGCGATGGAACCGGCAGCGATCTCGGCCAGCCCCGCGGTCACCACGAGATGGCTGACCGCGATGGCGCCCGAGATTCCGGCTGCGAGCGCGAACGGAACGGTGAGGCCATCGGACATGCCCACGACCACGTCGCGAACGGTGTCGCTGGCGGTGAAGTGTTTCTCGGCGTGCTCAGGGTGCAGGTGCATCGTCAAGCCAAGAGTCGCGCCGGTGGGGTCAAACCTATCGAGGCTTTGGAAGTGAGCGTGCTTGCGGTTGCCATTGCTTTTACTGACGCCATCATGCTGAGTCCGAAACCACTCTCAAACAATCCCGCATGCTCGTCACGCATCCGAGGCCTGCTGTCCTCAAAGGGTGCCGAGCGGCTAGGTCGTTCGGGCAGAACCTTTTGATGGCGCGTAGTACTCGCGCCAGATCAGCCGGTGGATCGGAATCCAGCGTGGGATGTCACGCAGGACCGGGATGAGCGGCACCAACGCGAGGCCGATCGTGAGAATGGTCATCAGGATGACGATCCCGAGGTCGGCGTTGCCGGCATTCAGGCCGATGAACCCGGTGTCGCTGTTGAACGGAAACACCTGATACCACATCGTGTAGAGCCAAAGCCACGTCTGGCCTGGGTACATGCCCGTCTCGTTCATCATTCCCCACAGCGAACCGGTCAGGTTGGCCTTTTCGGCGAGGCCCCCCAAATATCCGCCGTCTCCCATGAAGAGCAACGGCTGGGTGTAATCGGTCTGATAGAACCGCCCGTTGATGACGAGCAGCCCGTCGAGACCGCCTGACTGGGCGATGCCGAGCAGGTTGGACATCATGACCGGCAGCGGTCCGTAGTCGCCGCTAACGACGCTCACTTTCCCGTCCGTGACGGTGGCATCAGGAAGGGCTTTCGTGTACGCGTCGAGCCATCCTGTTTGCTGGTCGGCGGCGGCGGTGTGCCAGGTTGTGAGCGCGGCGCCCAGCTCCGTGTTGCTGTAGCTCGCGCGCTGCAATGGTTGAAGCACGAATGCGTCCGCCGCGTCGACTGGGATCCGAACGCCAAACCACGCCTGTGGCGCGATGGGACCCCAAGTCTGTGCAGCATCAGGTGTTGAGTTGTAGGGCTGGCCGTAACCGGCCGTGGTGGTTGAGCCGGCGAGCTCTTCGGTCGCCGTGGTGACGAGGTCGACGGGATCCGACTTGGCCCAGTCCGCGATCGTCACCGGTGCCACGTCGGGTGACGAAAGAAATAGGGATAGCAACAGGACGAGCGCACCAATGCCGACAAGGGCAAGCGCCAGCTCCTTCACGAGGTCATAGGGCACCATTCGAACGCCGCGGTAGTACTGCTCCTGTGTCGCACCCATCGGTTTCATGACCCTGTGCCTCCTTCGGGATCGATCGGTTTGACTACTCCGCGCGATCGGACCATGACGATGTGGACCACGACCAGGAAGGTGACACCGATCGGCAGCAGCATCACATGCAAGCCGTACATCTGGCCGAAGTTGAGGACGTTGAAAAACGCGCCGATGCCGGCCGAGTTCATCGCGTCCTTGGCGTTGATCGCGATGAACTGCGCGTCGAAGTTCTGCTGCGAGAGATAACCGGTGAAGGCGGTGAGGATGCTGATGCCGAAGATGACGACGCCGATCATCCAGGTCGCCGCGCGTCCGTGGCGCCATCCGGCCATGAAGTACTGGCCCCAGAGGTGAAGCACCATAAAGATGAAAAACAGCTGAACCGACCAGAAGTGCAAGCTGTTGAAGAAGCGACCAAGACTCGAGTCGTGCCACCACTGCGGGCCCATGAATGACAGGACGACGCCACTCACGATGACCCAGACCAGAGCGGCGATGGTGATCACTCCGAAGACGTAGACCCAGGACCCCACGTAATAGGGTTGCCTGTCTGGGAGCAAGTGGTCCATGGGGAGGTGTCGGTCGATCGCCTGGCGGAGGCGCAGCGTCCAGCTTTTGGACTTAACGTGTGTGGCGCCTTCGAAGCTACTTGTTGCGCCCATCATCACCCTCCTTCCCGTGAGGGAACGGGGCGACGAGCGCGATCGCAAACAGAACGACCATCCCCGCTATCACGAGCAGGTTTGGCAACGAGATCAGGATGAAGCCCCAATGAATGTAGGTTGCCGGTGAGTCCATCGCCGTCCAAGTTCCTCCTTGACGTGTTGGAGCAACTTTGGCCCTCTGCCATGGGGCATCGATAGGGTCGAACGCCCCTACTCGGCCGGGCAGTTGGGCCCGCCGATTGGCCGTGCTCCGCTGGGACTTGGATTCAGGCAGTGCCGGTCGACTCGCGAGGAAAGGGACGATCCGCAGCTCTTTGAAAGTCCCTTTCATCGGGTGACCCTCGGCCCTGGCTGACGCAACGACACGGCCGCAATGTTGGTGGCGGAGGTAGTTGAGATGAACAGTTTGGTGATCTATGGGTCGCGTCATGGCAATACCCGCAAGCTCGCGGAGGCCATTGCCAATGAGCTCGGCCGGCACGGTGCTGCGCAGCTCATGGCTGCAGACAAGGTTCCGTCGAACGTGCCCGAGCAGACGGAGCTTGTTGTCGTGGGTGGTCCCACCGAAGCGCATCGGATGACCCAGCCGATGAGCGAGCTTTTCGACCGCCTGGGCCGGGGGGCCTTGATCGGTATGAACTCAGCAGCGTTCGACACTCGCCTTCGCTGGCCCAAGTTCCTCTCCGGCTCGGCCGGCGGCGGAATTGTGAAGAAGCTGGAGGAGGCCGGGGCCAACGTGCTGGTCCCGGAGATGAGCTTCTTCGTCGGCGGCCAGCTGCCTGTGCTTGAGCCCGGCGAGGTCGAGCGCGCTGCCGCGTGGGCGGCGTCGTTGGCCGTCAAGCTCGAGTCAAGAGTGCCGGTCGAAGCCTGACCTCGTCCCCTTCCCCCCTACGAAGGCCGGAATCGTTCCGGCCCTTTTTCGAGGCCGAAAGGCCCCTCTGCGACGGGACCCTGAACCTATTCGTCCTGGGCCGGACGGCAGGCGTCACCGATCGCGCTGACCTGTTGACTAGGGATCAAGAGCCGTCCAACAGCTCAATCACACCTCGCAAGAGGCCAAATTCAGGAGGAAATCGACATGAACAGTGCAATTCGGTGGCGAATCATCTCCCTTCAGGCGATGCTCGTGGTCATCCTCGCGGCGGCGTCGGGCTTTCTGTTCTACGAAGGCAACTTCGTGACAGGAATGGTCCACGACGAGCTGGTAGCCCAGCAGATCTACTTCCCTGGTACCGACCAGATCAAGGCCGGCGGCGCCCTCGACCCGGCCAAGTTCTCGGCCGAGATCCGCAACTACGCCGGCCAGCAGGTCGATAACGGCGACAAGGCCAGGGTCTACGCAAACGACTTCATCGGCGTGCACGTGGCAGGTATTGCCGGCGGCAAGACCTACTCCCAGGTCAGCAGCGCAGGAAGCGCGCTGAACGCTCAAATCGCCGCGACCCCCAAGACTGACCCCAGCTACGCAGCTCTGCAGGCTCAAGCGGCGACTCTCGCCGCACAGAAGACGAGCCTGTTCCAGGGTGAGATGCTGCGCGGCACGTTGCTCAACTCTTGGGGCTGGTGGATGGTCGGCAACTACACCGCATACGCAGCCATCGGACTCATGATCGCGGCCATCGGTGTTCTCGGAGCCCTCGTCTTCGAGCTCTTGGTGGCGGTGCGCAAGCCCGAGTCATTCAAAGTCAAAGTTGGGCAGAAGGCCACTGCCTAGCAGCGCTCAGGACGGCAAACTCCGGCGGGCTCGGCCCGCCGGAGTCCTTTTGTCAACCGGTATCGATAGGAGAAACTGACGCAAGTGGCGCTTTCCCGGACGGCCGACAGTCAGGTAAGTCCAGGTCGCCAGGGGATCCGCAACCCATACAGCAGGCTCCCAAACTGGCTTTACCCCGCCTTCGTGGCCGTCACCCTGAGTCTTTTCGGCGCCTTTGCGATTTGGGTTGTCTTCTTCCAGCACGAAGGCTATTACGCCCCCTACCTCAGCCCGTTCTACTCACCACTCATCAAGGTCGGGCCGATCCCGCCCGGGGTCTGGGTGGCGTGGGCGCCATTGGTTTTCCGTCTCACCTGCTACTACTACCGCAAGGCATATTTCCGCAGCTTCTTCTGGCATCCTCGGTCCTGCGCCGTGCCCGAGCGACACGGGCGGCGGTATCGCGGCGAGACCGTGTTCCCGTGGGTGTTCAACAACTTCCATCGGTTTGCGTTCTACGCGACTGTGGTGCAGGTCGCCTTTTTGTGGTTTGACGCGATCATCGCGTTTGACTTCGGCGGCCGCTTCGGCATCGGCGTGGGCAGCGCGCTGATGCTCGTCAACGTGCTCTTGCTGTCGGGCTACACCTTTGGATGCCACGCCTTCCGGCACCTGGCCGGCGGAGAGCTTGACTGCTTCTCATGCTCGCTGGCTGCTCGCGCCCGACACAAGCTGTGGAGGGGCGTCACGGTTTTGAACGTCAAGCACGACCGCTGGGCATGGGCGAGCCTGCTGTCGGTGGCCGGGATGGACATCTACATCCGCCTCTTGCTGGCGGGGCTTCTAACCGACCCGCGGTGGGTATTTTGAACGCGACTGGCTACGAGACGGTCGAAACTGACGTCCTCGTGCTCGGAGCCGGCGGCGCGGGCCTGCGCGGCGCGATCGCCGCGGCGGAGGCTGGAGCTCGTGTGGTCATCGTCTGCAAGTCGCTCCTCGGCAAGGCCCACACGGTGATGGCCGAGGGCGGCGTCGCCGCCGCCATGCACAACGTTGCCTACCAGGACTCGTGGGAGGTCCACTTCGCGGACACGATGAAGGGTGGAAAGCTCATCAACGACTGGCGCATGGCGGAGATTCACGCCCGGGAATCGCCCGATCGCGTGCTGGAGCTCGAGCGCTGGGGCGCCGTGTTCGATCGCACCTGGCAGGGCCGCATCCACCAGCGCCCTTTTGGCGCGCACACCTATCCGCGGCTCGCTCACGTCGGCGACCGCACGGGCCTGGAGCTCATCCGCACCCTGCAGGATCGCGCCGTTCATGCAAAGGGCGTGGATGTGCACATGGAAGTGACTGTGTTCAAGCTGCTCAAAGCCGACGGGCGCATCGCCGGAGCTCTCGCCTATCGCCGTGCTGACGGATCCCTGCTCCTGTACAGGTGCGCGGCCCTGATTCTCGCCTCCGGCGGGGCGGGCAAGATGTACCGCGTCACCTCCAATTCGTGGGAGAGCACCGGCGACGGCACTGCGCTCGCTTACGACGCCGGCGCACAGCTGCGCGACATGGAGATGGTCCAGTTCCACCCCACGGGCATGGTCTGGCCTGCGGGCGTGCGCGGCATCCTGGTCACAGAGGGCGTCCGCGGCGAAGGCGGCGTGCTGCGCAACAAAGACGGCGAACGGTTCATGGAGCGGTATGACCGCGAGCGCATGGAGCTTTCGTCGCGTGACGTGGTGGCGCGCGCCATCAACTCGGAGGTCCTTGCCGGCCGCGGCACGCCGCATGACGGGGCGTACCTGGACATCACGCACCGCAAGGCCGATTTCATCAAGAGCAAGCTGCCTTCGATGTACGAGCAGTTCATGAAGCTGGCCAACGTCGACATCACCAAGCAGCCGATGGAGGTCGCCCCGACCATCCACTACGCGATGGGCGGCGTGCGGGTCGACGCGGAAACCGGCGCCAGCACCGTCCCGGGCCTGTATGCGGCAGGAGAGGTCGCATCCGGCCTGCATGGCGCCAACCGGCTGGGCGGAAACTCGCTCAGCGACCTGCTTGTGTTCGGCAAGCGCGCCGGCGAGTCCGCTGCTCTTGCGGCAAAAGGCATGGCAGCCGTCGTCAAGCTTGACCAGGCCAAGATCGAAAAGGCTATCAGCGAGCTGATGGAGCCCCTGCAACGGCCTGAAGGCGAGAACCCCTACCGGCTCGAGGCTGAGATCCAGGACGTGATGTCGGCTCACGCGCCGATCGTGCGCGACGGGGCGGGCCTCGAGGCCGGGCTCGAGAAGATCCTCCAGCTCGCAGCGCGCGCGAGCGACTGTGGCACAGGAGGTTCGAGCACGCTCGCCTTCAACCCCGGCTGGCACACCGCCATCGATCTCCGTTCCATGCTGGTCAACGCCGAGGCTCTTCTGCGCTCCGCATTAGAAAGGAAGGAGAGCCGGGGAGCTCACGCTCGATCCGACTATCCCGCGACCGACGATGGGCTCGCCTCCGTGAACTTCGTAGTGGAGAAGACACCAGCCGGGATGAGGGTTCGGGCGGAGCAGCGCGCGCCGATTCCCGAGTACCTGGCCGAGGCGGTCCATCAATCACACGCGCGCTACACGCCTGAGGCGACCGAGTAGATGACGACCCCTCACCTGGACCTCAAGATCTGGCGCGGCGACGCCAAGGGCGGTGAGCTGGTCTCTTATCGAGTCCCCGCGGCCGAAGGCATGGTCATCCTCGACGCGGTGCTGTGGGTCCAGGCCAACCTGGCGGCCGACCTGGCTGTGCGGTGGAACTGCAAGGCCGCGAAATGCGGGTCGTGCTCAGCGGAGGTCCAGGGGTTTCCGCGCCTCATGTGCAAGACGCCGATCAGCGATTACAAGGGCGTCGTGACCGTCAGACCGATGAAAGCCTTCCCCGTAGTGAGGGACCTGGTGACCGACGTCAGCTGGAACTACGAAGTCAACCGGCAGATCGCACCGTTCACGCCGTCAGAGAAAGACCTGTCGACCAGCGAGCCCTGGCGGATGCAGCAGGCGGACGTCGAGCGCGTGATGGAGTTTCGCAAGTGCATCGAGTGCTTCCTGTGCCAGGACGTCTGCCACGTGCTGCGAGACCATGAGTTAAAAACCGCCTTCCAGGGACCGCGGTTCATGGTCCGCATCGCCAGCCTGGAGATGCATCCCAAGGACGTCCTGGACCGGCGTCCCCTCTTGAAGGGAAAGGCGGGGATCGGCTACTGCAACGTCACCAAGTGCTGCACCGAGGTCTGCCCCGAACACATCCACATCACCGACAACGCGATCATCCCGCTGAAGGAGCGCATGGACGACGTGTACTTCGACCCGGTGCGATCGCTGATCAATCGACTCGGCGGAAAGCAACGAAAGCGTCCAGCAGACTGAGTCCGCGGCGACTTTAGGCCCTGGCGCAGGGGGTCGGTCGGCCCCTGTGGCACCGCAACTTGCAATCGATACTCGGTTGGTGTTCGTCCATCACTCGGTCCATATCGACAGCCCGATCGAGGCGGTCGGCGCCGAGCTTGCCGCTGGTCCAAGCCGGTGGTTGCCGCGCTTCGACGGTCCGGACCATGTGGATGTCGGCCCGGAGATAGCCGGTCTGGGCTTGCGGAAGAAAGTCGTCCTCGAAGTCGGGGAACCGCGCACCGGCCGCGACTGGATCGAGGTGCCCATCAAGTGGCAGGCGACTTTCGTCAAGCAGCTGTTTCCCGTCATGGTGGGAAGGGTGGAGCTTGCGCCAGTCGACCCGGACACCACCAGGCTGACCGTCTCCGGCATGTACGAGCCACCACTGGGAGAGCTCGGCAAGCAGCTGGACGACGCACTCATGCACAAGGTCGCGGAGGCCACGGTCAGGGATCTTGCCGAGTCGATCGCAAAGCGACTCAAGGCCGTCCCTTCCTAGCTACCGACCCCTTTGACGGGGGTCTTTCGACCCTGACCGAGAGCATCACTCTGGCTTAGCCTGAGGTCGAAGCGAGAAGCCCAGGGCCGCAAGGCAACACCTGTAGGGATGAAATGGCTTGTGTCGACCCGAGCCTCTTGCTTTCTTTATTGAGACCCGGGAATCGTCGTATGGCGAGCCAGGTAGGCGGCGGCCTCAGCTCGGCGGGCAACCTCGAGCTTCGATAGGATCGTCGAAACGTAATTCTTGACGGTTTTCTCCGCCAGCTTCAGCTCCTTGCCAATCTGTCCGTTGGTCTGGCCCTTGGCCACCAACACGAGGATGCGCTCCTCTTGGGCTGACAGCCGGGCGAGCTTTTCGTCGCGCATCGTCTTGCCCTTGCGCAGCCGGTCGAGCACGGACCTCGTGACCTCGGGGTCCAGCAGGCTTCTGCCGGCGCCAACCTCGCGGATGGCCCGGATCAGCTCGCCCCCGCGAATCTGCTTGAGCACGTAGCCGGCCGCCCCGGCCATGATCGACGCGAAAAGCGCTTCGTCGTCGGCGAATGAGGTCAGCATCAGCACCTG
>WNGJ01002865.1_pt1 | contig 22263 bp, 19 predicted proteins | sample 5400611 | NCBI WGS metagenome assembly WNGJ01 (sample SAMN13153375, study PRJNA577476) | soil metagenome | isolation source: 40 cm soil or saprolite under Garry oak tree replicate 1 | place: USA:California | collected 2016-06-15
GTGGCGGCCCTCGCGCGACCCGCGCGGTGCTGGCCCGACCGGCACCGGCGCGGCGGCGAGGTCAGGCGGCAGGGCAAGCGCCCCTGGTGGCGCCTGGTGCCGCCGTGGTCGCTGATCGTCACGAACAGCACGGCCCACTGCGTCCGTCCGGGTGACCCGATCGACTCCCCGCGGGGAGGTAGGGCCCGCTTCCTCGCCACGCTGCGTCGTCACGACGGGGATTGTGCCCCCTCCGGTGCTCAAGAGCGCCTCCAGGTCGGTGCGGGTTTCCGCCGGCGGCCGGTGCTGTCTCGAGATGGCTGTCGCGCGGGCGCCGACCATCGGTCCGCCGGTCCGTCGGCCGGCCGGGTGCCGGGGCGTGTCCGACGGCCCTTTTCGGCGGCGTGCGCCAGCGCCCGCATCCACCGAGATCCGTCGGGCACGCGCTAGCCGGCCTGCGACAGGCAGGTCGGCCCGAGCAGGGCCTTGAGGTCGCCCATCAGGGCCGGCGTGGCCGCCACGCGCAGCCCCTCGGCGACCCGGAGCCTGGTCCGACGCTCGCCGTTGACCAGTTGCAGCTGCACCTCGGTCGTCCCCGGATGGGTGGACAGCACCTCGCGCAGCCGTTCGACCATCGGCGGGGTGCACCGCCCGGCCGGCAGCGAGACGACCACTGGCCCGCGCGGCCCCTCGGACAGGTCCGGCACCGTCAGCTCGCTCGCGATCAGCTTCGGCGCGTCCTCGCGCCGGTCCACCCGGCCCTTGACGACCACGATGGCGTCCTCGGCCACCGAGATCGCCACCTGCGCGTACGTCTGCGGGAAGAAGAGAACCTCGATCGAGCCCTCCAGGTCCTCGAGCACCGCGGAGGCCCACGGAACGCCGGTCTTGTTCACCCGCCGCAGCACGCTGGACAGGATCCCGCCGACGGTCACCTGCTGCCCGTCGCCGACCTGGTCGGTGTGCAGGGCGCCGACCGTGGTCTCCGCGTTGGCCGCGAGCACGTGCTCGATGCCGAGCAGCGGGTGGTCGGAGACGTAGAGCCCGAGCATCTCCCGCTCGAACCCGAGCCGGGTCATCTTGTCCCACTCGTCCGGCGGCACCGTCACCGTGAACACCGTGTCGACGACCTCGTCGCCGCCGTCGCCGGCCCCGCCGAACAGGTCGAACTGGCCGGTCGCCTCCACCCGCTTCGCCGACAGGAAGCTGTCCACCGCCTGGTCGAAGACCGCGACCAGACCGCGCCGGGTGTGCCCGAGCGAGTCGAACGCACCGGCCTTGATCAGCGACTCGACGACCTTCTTGTTGCAGACCACCGACTCCACCTTGCGCAGGAAGTCGGAGAAGTCGGTGAAGGCGCCCTTCGCCTTGCGGGTCGCCACGACGGAGGCGACGACGTTCTCCCCCACGTTGCGGATCGCCGTCAGCCCGAAGCGGATGTCGTCACCGACGGGGGTGAACTGGGCGTCGGACGCGTTGACGTCCGGCGGCAGCACCCTGATGCCCATCCGCCGGCACTCGTTGAGGTAGACCGCGCTCTTGTCCTTGTCGTCCTTCACCGACGTGAGCAGCGCGGCCATGTACTCGGCCTTGAAGTTGGCCTTGAGGTACGCGGTCCAGTAGGAGACCAGGCCGTAGCCCGCGGTGTGCGACCGGTTGAAGGCGTAGTCGGAGAACGGGACGAGGATGTCCCACAGCGTCTTGATCGCTCCGTCGGAGTAGCCGTTCTCCTTCATGCCCGAGCTGAACGGCACGAACTCCTTGTCCAGAATCTCCTTCTTCTTCTTGCCCATCGCGCGGCGCAGCAGGTCGGCCTTGCCGAGCGAGTAGCCGGCGACCTTCTGCGCGATCGCCATGACCTGCTCCTGGTAGACGATCAACCCGTACGTCTCGTCCAGGATCCCGGCCAGCGGCTCCGCCAGCTCGGGGTGGATCGGCACCACCGGCTTGCGGCCGTTCTTCCGGTCGGCGTAGTCGTTGTGGGCGTTGGCGCCCATCGGCCCCGGCCGGTAGAGCGCGAGCACCGCGGAGATGTCCTCGAAGGAGGTCGGCCGCATCGAGCGCAGCAGCGCTCGCATCGGGCCGCCGTCGAGCTGGAACACGCCCAGGGTGTCACCGCGAGCGAGCAACTCGTACGTCGACGGGTCGTCGAGGGGAAGGGAGGCCAGCTCGACCGTCTCACCCCGGTTGAGCCCGATGTCGCGCAGGCAGTCGTCCAGGACGGTCAGGTTGCGCAGGCCGAGGAAGTCCATCTTCAGCAGCCCGAGCGACTCGCACGCGCCCATGTCGAACTGCGTGATGATCGCGCCGTCCTGCTCCCGGCGCTGGATCGGGATGACCTCGAGCAGCGGCTCCCGGGACAGGATCACGCCGGCCGCGTGCACGCCCCACTGCCGCTTGAGGCCCTCCAGGCCGCGTGCGGTGTCGACGACGCGCCGCGCCTCCGCGTCGGCCTCGTAGAGCGTGCGGAACTCGGCGGCCTCCCGCCAGCGAGGGTGCTGCGGGTCGAAGATCCCGTGCAGCGGGACGTCCTTGCCCATCACCGGCGGAGGCATCGCCTTGGTGATCCGCTCGCCCATCGAGAACGGGTAGCCCAGCACCCGGGCCGAGTCCTTGACCGCCTGCTTCGCCTTGATGGTCCCGTACGTGATGATCTGGGCGACCCGCTCCTCGCCGTACTTCTCCGTCGCGTAGCGGATCATGTCGCCGCGCCGGCGCTCGTCGAAGTCCAGGTCGATGTCCGGCATCGACACCCGCTCGGGGTTCAGGAAGCGCTCGAACAGCAGCCTGTGCTCGATCGGGTCGAGCTCGGTGATGCCCAGCGCGTACGCCACCAGGGCGCCGGCGGCCGACCCGCGGCCCGGGCCGACCCTGATGCCGGACTCCCGCGCGTGCCGGCACAGGTCCGCGACGACCAGGAAGTAGCCCGGGAAGCCCATCTGCGAAATCACGCCGAGCTCGTACTCGGCCTGCTTGCGATGCATGTCGGGCACCCCGCCGGGGAAGCGCCAGGCCAGCCCGCGCTCGACCTCGGCGACGAGCCAGGACTCCTCGGTCTCCCCCGCCGGCACCGGGAAGCGCGGCATCAGGTCCCGGAAGCTGAACGCGTCCCCGTAACCGGAGACCTGCTCGGCGACGAGCAGGGTGTTGTCGCACGCGTCCGGCAGCTCCCGCCACACCCGGCGCATCTCGGCCGGCGACTTCAGGTAGAAGTCCTTGGCGTCGAACTTCAGCCGGTTGGGGTCGGCCATCGTCTTGCCGCACTGCACGCAGAGCAGCACCCCGTGCGCGTCGGCGTCGCGCGCGTACGTGTAGTGCAGGTCGTTGGTGGCTAGCGGGCGCAGGCCGACCTCGGCGCGCAGCCGCATCAGCCCGTCGCGGACCCGGGTCTCGATGTCCAGCCCGTGGTCCATCAGCTGAAGAGGTTGCGGAGGCCGACCTCGTCGGTGGCCAGCAGCGTCATGTGGGTGAACGCGCCGCCGCCGGAGACGTCGTCCTGTCCGCCGGCCGCCCAGCGGACCCGGGAGCGGTCGAAGCGGGAGGTGCCGGGTGTGACGTACGCCTCCATGCCGACGATCGGCTTGATCCCGGCCGCCCTCGCCTTGGTGACGAAGTCGTATGCCCCGAAGACGTTGCCGTGGTCGGTCATCGCCAGCGCCGGCATGCCCATCCCGGCGGTCTCGGCGAACAGGTCGGTCAGCCGCGCCGCGCCGTCCAGCATCGAGTATTCGGTGTGGACGTGCAGGTGCACGAAGGAGGCGCTGGCTGACCGGGACACGGCGCGAGATTACGCCGCCGCCCCGACAGTTCCCGGGCTCGTCCGCGACCGGGCAGCCCGGCGGGCGTGTCGCGGGCCCGGCGCGATCACGGCCCGCTCGCGGGCCTGCCGGCGGCCCGATCCGGGCGGCCGCCGCGGCGCGGGGAGTCCCTCGGGAGGCGCCACCGCAGGGTCACCGGGGCACCGGCGTGCGAGCGCCAGGACGCACCGTTGCGGGAGCCGCCGGCAAGTGCCGTCGCCCGGCGGTCAGCGGCACGGCCCCGGGCGGTCAGGAGGGGTCGCCGCTCCCCGGGGACCGCCCGTCGCTTCCGCCGAGTTCGGGCGGCGGGGGCTGGCGGGCGGGGTCCGGGCCTGCCGGGTCCTGCCTTGCCTGCTCGGACCCGCGCGGTGGGCCCACCCGGCTGCGCAGTTCCTCGCTGAGCTCGCTGACCGTGGCTGCGAGCGCGTCGGCGAAGGTGCGGGCGGCCTGCTGCGCCGTCTCCCGTACGGCGGGATCGCGTACCGCCTCGCCGGCCTGGTCGCTGAGGCGCTGCGCGGCCTGGCCCAGCCGCTGCAGCGCGTCCCGCATGGCGGCCCGGTCGCCGTATCCGCTGCCGGGCCGGTCGGACGCCGCGGTCCCGGGCCGGTCGGACGCCGCGGTCCCGGACTCGCCCAGGCCCGGCTCGTCGGTGGCCGCCGTCCAGGTGGCGCTGTCGGGAGTCGGCCCCATCGTCCCGCTGAAGTGCTCGCGCAGTACGCGACCCAGTTCCTCGAACCGTCGCCCGACCTCGCCCCACGCCTCCCGCGGTTCCTGCGTCGACCCGCTCACCGGCCGCTCCTTCCGATCGACACCGGAGGATCGGCCCTCCGGTCGTGGTCACCATCCCAGCAGTGCCGGCGCCGGAGAGGAAGTGGCGCGGACCGCTGTTCGCCGCCGCCGCTCACGCCGGCCCGGTGCGCTCCGGCACGGCGGGGCGGGCTCGATGCCGGGGACGGGGCCGGTACCGGTCCACCGCCAGCACGAGCACCCGCAGGTCGACGAGGACGTGGTAGACGACCGGCAGCAGCAGGCTGCCGGAGCCGACGTAGAGGACCGCGAGGCTGCCGCCGAGCACCAGCGCGGTCAGCATCCCGGCGACACCCTGGTACGCGTGCGCGAGCGCGAAGGCCAGCGCGCTGAGGACCACCAGCCGCCACGGCGCCAGCCCGGGCAGCACCGCGACCGCGATCGCCAGCAGGACCCCTCGGTAGAGCACCTCCTCGCAGATCCCCGCCGTCACCGCGAGCCCGGCGAACGCCCGCCGCTCGGCGGCCGTCCGCGGCAGCAGCGCGCTCACCTCCGCCGGGGCGACCACGTCCACCCCCCGGTCGACCCGCCGCCGCAGACCGACCAGCAGCGCGACGCTGAGCACCAGCCCCGCGGTCCCGACCAGCGTGTACGCGGATCCCCGCGGCCAGCGCACCCCGATGTCGGCCAGGTCGAGGCCGGGCGCCGCGGCCACCAGCGCCAGCGACGCGGCGACCAGCCCCCACTCGACCGCGGCGGTCCGCCGGTAGCGCCCCAGCCGCCCGCGCCGGGTGTCCGCCGAGCGCCGGAACCGCCGATGGCTCCAGGCGCCGACGACCGGCTGCGCCAGCACCAGGTAGCCGGCGAGCAGGACGGCCAGCACCCGGACGGTCCCGGCGAGCGAGGAACCCTCGGCGAGGACCCTCATGGCTCTCCCGAGCCGGTCAGCTCTCGTCCCTGAGTTGGGCGAGCGCGTGCGCGAGGTCGGCCGGGTAGGGGCTGGTGAACTCGACCCACCGCCCGTCGGCGGGATGCTCGAACCCGAGCCGCGTCGCGTGCAGCCACTGCCGGGTCAAGCCGAGCCGCGCGGCCAGGGTCGGGTCCGCTCCGTAGGTCAGGTCGCCGACGACCGGGTGGCGCACGGCGGCCATGTGCACGCGGATCTGGTGCGTGCGCCCGGTCTCCAGCCGCACGTCCAGCAGGCTGGCGGCGCGGAACGCCTCCACCGTGTCGTAGTGCGTCACGCTCGGCCGGCCGCCGGCCACCACGGCGAACTTCCCGTCGTGGGTGGGGTGCCGGTCGATCGGCGCGTCGATCGTGCCGCGGGACGGGTCCGGGTGCCCCTGGACCAGCGCGGCGTAGCGCTTGTCCACGGTCCGGTCGCGGAACGCGTTCTTGAGGACCGAGTAGGCCCGCTCGCTCTTGGCGAGCACCATCAGGCCGGTCGTGCCGACGTCGAGGCGGTGCACGACACCCTGCCGCTCGGCGGCCCCGCTGGTGGAGACGCGGTGGCCCATCGCGGCGACGCCCTGCACGACCGTCGGTCCGTCCCAGCCGGGGCTCGGGTGGGCGGCGACGCCGGCCGGCTTGTCCACCACCACGATGTCGTCGTCCGCGTGGACCACGGTGAGGCCGGGAACCGGCTGTGGGCCTGCCGACGGCGGTGCCGCCGGGGCGGGCATCCCGACCTCGAGCCAGGAGCCCGCCGCCACCCGGTCGGACCGGTTCCGGGCGGACCCGTCGACGGTCACCTCGCCCGCGTCGACGAGCGAGGCGGCCGTCGCCCTGGAGAAACCGAACAGGCGCGCCAGCACGGCGTCCAGCCGCAGGCCGTCGAGGCCGTCGGGCACCGGCAGCGCGCGGCGCTCGGTCACCGCGTCACCCGCCACCCTCGTCCCGGTCACGGCGGCGGCTGCGGGTGCCGTCCATCTCGTAGCCGAGCACGGCGAGCAGCACGGCGAGGATCCCGCCGACCACGATGCCCGAGTCCGCCAGGTTGAAGACCGGCCAGACCTGCCCGTACGGGTCGAAGACGCTGATCCAGTCCACCACGTGCCCCCGCAGCGGAGCGGGCGCGCGGAACAGTCGGTCGACGAGGTTGCCGGCCGCGCCGCCGAGGATCAGCCCGAGGCTGACCGCCCAGGGTGTCGACCGCAGCCGGGACGCCGTCCGCACGATCACCACGACCACGACCGCGGCGACCGCCGTGAACAGCACGGTGGCGCCCTCCGCGAAGGCGAACGCCGCCCCGGCGTTGCGCACGTGGGTCAGGTAGACCACCCCGCCGAGCAGCCGCACCGGCGGGCGGCCCATGAGCGTGGCCACCACCCAGACCTTGGTCGCCACGTCTGCGGCGAACAGCCCGGCGGCGGTGCCCGCGAGGACGGCCCACCGCCGCGGCCGCGCGGGCGGCGCCGGCTGCAGGCGGCCGGCAGGGGTCGCCCCCGGGGGACGATGGGGGACGCTCACTCCCCCATCGTCCCAGGCCACCTACCCGCCGTCAGCGGCGCTCCTCCCGCTGCTTGCAGCGCACGCACAGCGTCGCACCGGGAAACGCCTGCAGCCGCGCCTTCGGGATCGGCTCGGCGCAGCTCTCGCACCGCCCGTACGTGCCGGCGTCCAGCCGCTCCATCGCCCGCTCCATCTGGGTCATCAGGTCCCGGCGGTTGTTCGCGATGGACAGCTCCTGCTCCCGCTCGAACGTCTTCGACCCGGCGTCGGCCTGGTCGTCGCCGGCGCCGTCGTTCGAGCTCTGCTGAAGGCTGGTGATGTCGGCGATGGCGCGGTGGTAGTCCGAGCGCAGGCCCTCCAGCTCCTGCTCGAGGTCACCGCGGACCTGGGCCAGCTCCTCCGGCGTCCAGTCGGTGCCCGGCGGAACGGGCGGGGCGTCCGTGCGGTCGACGACGGCGGTCGCGGTGTGCGCGGGCGCGCGGCTGCGGCTGCCGGAGCCGGCGCGCCGGGGGGAGCCGTTCGCGCTGGCCGGGGGGGTCGCGGTGCGGGTGGAGCGGCCGGTGGCCGCCTTGGCCCCTGCTCCGGTGCCGCGCGCGGCGCGGCGCGGTGGCGACGGTGCGGTCGCGGGCTCGGGTTCGGTCTTGCCGGTCCTGCGTCGGGTCGCAGCCGGCTCCGCCGCTGCCTTGGTCGTCTTGCGCGCGGGGGCCTCGGGAGCCGCCTTCGCGGGAGCTGCGTTGTTCGTCACGGTCGTCCGCACCGCCTTCGCCGTCGTCGTCCGGCCCCGGCTAGCTGCCGAGGGCCTGGGTCATGGAGCCCTCCCATTTCTCGAACAGGAACTCGTGATCATCAAGATCACGAGTGAGCGCACAGGATACGTTCCCCGAGACGCCCCGACAACGGCTCTCGACGCAGCGTGCGCAGGCCTCGTACCGGTCCGGCGGTTCGCCCGGATTTGGCAGCTGCGACATTACGCAGTGCAACGTGCGCTTACCGTCACCGCTCCTCGGGGCGCTCCCCCGACTCGCCCAACCATGCCGCCAGCCGGCCGGCCCGGCTGACCGCCCGCAGCCGCCGCTCCACGCCTTCCCGGGCCCGGCTCGCGGCCACCACCAGCAACTGGTCGCCGCGCCGCAGCCGGGTGTCCGGTCCTGGTACGAAGCCGTGGCCGTCCCGGACCACCAGGGACAGCGCCGCGCCCTCCGGCAGCCGCAGCTCGCGCAGGAGGACACCGTGCAGCCGGGACCGGTCCGGGATCCGCACCTGCAGCAGGTCGGCATGCAGGTCGTCCAGCGGCGCCGAGTCCACCTCGACGTCCCGCGGTTCGGACCCGGACGCCAGCCCGAGCATCCGGGCCAGCCACGGCAGGGTGGTGCCCTGCACCAGGGTGAAGACGACGACCAGGACGAAGACGATGTCGAACAGCCGGCCGGCGCCGGGCACCCCGGCGGTCAGCGGGATGGTCGCCAGCACGATCGGGACGGCTCCGCGCAGCCCGGACCAGGAGACGAAGACCTGCTCCCGCCACGGCACCCGGAACCACACCGCCGAGGCCAGCACCGACAGCGGCCGGGCCAGCAGCAGCAGCGCCGCCCCGATGCCGAGCGCCGGCAGCAGTGCCGCGGGCAGCCGCTGCGGGCTCACCAGCAGTCCGAGCAGCACGAACAGCCCGATCTGGGCCAACCACGCCAGGCCCTCGACGAAGCCGAGGGTGGCCCGCCGGTGCGGCAGCGGGACGTTGCCCAGCACCAGCCCGGCCAGGTACGCGGCGAGGAAGCCGGACGCCTGCGCCACGGCCGACAGGGCGTACGCCCCGACCGCGACGGCGAGCACCGACAGCGGGTAGAGCCCGGCCGCGGGCAGGGCGCTGCGCCGCAGCACCCAGGCGGCGGCGAAGCCGACGCCCGTCCCGATCGCCGCGCCGGCGACCAGCTCGTACGTGACGAGCCCGGCCACCGCGAGCGGCGAGCCGGCCGCCTGGGAGGACAGCAGCGTGACCAGGATGACCACCGGCGCGTCGTTGAAGCCGGACTCCATCTCCAGGGTCGCCGTCAGCCGAGGCCGCAGGCCGAGCGCGCGCAGGGTGGAGAACACGGCGGCCGCGTCGGTGGAGGACACGATCGCGCCGAGCAGCAGCCCGGTTCGCCAGCCGGCGTCCAGCAGCACGACCGTGACCGCGGCGGTGACGCCGATGCTGACGGCCACGCCGAGGGTGGACAGCACCACCGCGAGCGGGACCGCCGGGCGCACGGCGCTCCACCGGGTGGTCAGGCCGCCCTCGGTGAGGATCACGACGAGCGCGGCCAGGCCCAGCGTCTGCGACAGCGCCGCGTCGTCGAAGTGGAGTCCCAGCCCCGCCTCGCCGATCGCCGTCCCGATCCCGAGGTAGAGCAGCAGGCTGGGCAGGCCGATCCGGCTGGAGACGCGGACCGCGAGCACGCCGAGCAGGACCACGCCCGCCCCGGCCAGCCCGATCACCTCGAGTGGGACGCCGGAGACCTCCGCCGCGCCCGCCGCCACCCCCGGTGTCACCTGAGCATGGTCCCAGGCGGGGGGCTCCGCGGTTCGCTACGCCTTTGCACCGCGATCCGACGCAGAGACCGCTCTGCGCCGCGATCCGGCGCAGAGACCGCCACCGCACCGCCGGGCGGTGCAGAGACCGCCACTGCACCGCCGGCGGGTGCGCAGACGGGCAATCCCTGCGACACCTGTTCCGCCGGATCGCTACCATGGAGGCGAGAGAGGCGACGACGGGGACGAGTAGCGCCGGACGCAGCCAGCGAGCGACCCGGGGGCGGTGGAAGCCCGGGAGGCCTGGCCGGCGCGAAGATCACCCCCGAGCCCCGGAAGAAACGGTCGTGAGGCCGGAGTAGAACCGGCGAGCAGGGCAAGAGTGGGGCGTCCGAGCGGGCGCCCAAGGAGGGTGGTACCGCGTGGCGCTCGCAGCGGGCGTCGCGTCCCTCCGTCGGAGTGCGGCCGCGACCCGATGGAGGACGAGAGCGTGACCCTCAAGGCGCTGCCCCCGCACGTCGACCTGCCCGCGCTCGAGCGGGAGGTCCTCGAGCGGTGGTCCGAGCGCAAGGTGTTCGAACGCAGCGTCGAGCAGACCCGGTCCGGACCGACCTGGGTCTTCTACGAGGGGCCGCCGACGGCGAACGGCCAGCCGGGCGTGCACCACGTGGAGGCCCGGGTGTTCAAGGACGTCTTCCCCCGCTTCCGGACGATGAAGGGCTTCCACGTGCCGCGCAAGGGCGGCTGGGACTGCCACGGCCTGCCGGTGGAGATCGCGGTGGAGCAGGAGCTCGGCTTCGCCGGCAAGCGGGACATCGAGCGGTACGGGATCGCCGAGTTCAACGCCCGCTGCCGCGAGTCGGTCCAGCGGCACGTCGACGAGTTCGAGCGGATGACCGAGCGGATGGGCTACTGGCTCGACACGGCCGACGCGTACTGGACGATGGACCCCGAGTACATCGAGTCGGTGTGGTGGTCGCTCAAGCAGGTGTGGGAGAAGGGCCTGCTGGTCGAGGACCACCGGGTCACGCCGTACTGCCCCCGGTGCGGCACCGGGCTGTCCGACCACGAGGTCGCGCAGGGCTACGAGACGGTGGTCGACCCGTCGGTCTACGTCCGGTTCCCGGCGACCTCGGGGCCGGCCGCCGAGCACGGCGCCGACCTGCTGGTGTGGACGACCACGCCGTGGACCCTGGTGTCCAACACCGCCGTCGCGGTGCACCCGGACGTGGAGTACGTGGTAACGCGCACCCCGCGGGGGACGTTCGTGCTGGCCGAGGCGCTGCTGCGGCGGGTGCTCGGCGACGAGGCGGTCGAGGTGCTCGACCGCTTTCCCGGCGCGGCCCTGGAGCACTCGACGTACCGGCGGCCCTTCGACCTGGTCGACATTCCGGGCGCCCACTTCGTGATCCTGGCCGGCTACGTCACCACGGAGGACGGCACCGGGCTGGTGCACCAGGCGCCCGCCTTCGGCGCCGAGGACCTGGCCGCCAGCCGGGCGTACGGGCTGCCCGTGGTGAACCCGGTGGAGCCGGACGGGCGCTTCAAGGCGGACATCCCGCTGGTGGGCGGGATGTTCTTCAAGGAGGCCGACGCGACGCTGGTGGCGGACCTGCGCCGGCGCGGCCTGCTGTTCCACGAGCAGCCGTACGAGCACGCGTACCCGCACTGCTGGCGCTGCCACACGCCGCTGCTGTACTACGCGCTGCCGTCCTGGTACGTCCGCACCACCGCGGTGAAGGACAAGCTGCTCGCCGAGAACGAGCGCACCGAGTGGCACCCGGAGAACGTCAAGCACGGCCGGTACGGCGACTGGCTGAACAACAACGTCGACTGGGCGCTGTCCCGCGACCGCTACTGGGGCACGCCGCTGCCGGTGTGGCGCTGCCCGGACGGGCACGACACGTGGGTCGGCTCGCTCGCCGAGCTCGGCGACCTGGCCGGGCGGGACCTGTCCGGTCTGGACCCGCACCGGCCGTACGTGGACGAGGTCACGCTGGCCTGCCCGGCCTGCGGGCAGACCGCCCGGCGGGTGCCGCAGGTCATCGACGCCTGGTGGGACTCGGGGTCGATGCCGTTCGCGCAGTGGGGGGCGCCGCACCGCAACCGGGCCGTGTTCGAGTCCACCTATCCCGCGCAGTACATCTGCGAGGCGATCGACCAGACCCGCGGCTGGTTCTACTCGCTGATGGCGGTCGGCACCGTCGTGTTCGGACGCTCGGCGTACGAGACCGTGCTCTGCCTCGGGCACATCCTGGCCGACGACGGCCGGAAGATGAGCAAGCACCTGGGCAACATCCTGGAGCCGATCCCGCTGATGGACCGGCACGGCGCGGACGCGGTGCGTTGGTTCATGCTCGCCACCGGCTCGCCGTACTCGGCCCGCCGCGTCGGGCACGCGGTGCTGGAGGAGATCGTCCGCAAGGTGCTGCTCACCTACTGGAACACCGCCTCCTTCCTCACCCTGTACGCGAACGCGGCGGGCTGGTCACCTGGCGACCCGGCCCCGGCCGTGTCCGCCCGGCCGCTGCTGGACCGCTGGGCGCTGTCCGAGCTGCACCGCACGGTCCTCGAGGTGGACGCGGCGATGGAGGCGTACGACACGGCCCGGGCGGGTCGGCGGCTGAACGGCTTCATCGACGACCTGTCCAACTGGTACGTCCGGCGCTCGCGGCGCAGGTTCTGGGACGGCGACCCGGCGGCGCTGGCCACGCTGCACGAGTGCCTGGAGGTGCTGACCCGGCTGATGGCGCCGTTCACCCCGTTCGTGACCGAGGCGGTGCACGAGGCGCTGGTGACCTCGGTGTGGCCGGACCTGCCTGATTCCGTGCACCTGCGGGATTGGCCGGCGGTGGGACCGGACGGCGGGCTGCTCGACGAGGAGCTGGCCGGGCAGGTCGCGCTCGTGCGCCGGCTGGTCGAGCTCGGCCGCTCGGCTCGGACCACGTCGAAGGTACGGACCCGGCAGCCGCTGGGGAGGGCGCTGGTCGGCGCCACCGGCTGGGCCGAGCTGCCGGAGGAGCTGCGGGCGCAGCTGGCCGAGGAGCTGAACGTGCAGTCGGTCGGCGCGCTCGCCGAGGCGGGAGGCGAGCTGGTCGACGTGGCCGTGAAGCCGAACTTCCGCTCCCTTGGCCGGCGCTTCGGGCCGCGGACCGCGTCGGTCGCGGCGGCGGTGGCCGCGGCGGACCCGGCGCAGCTGGCCCGGGCATTGCGGGCGGGCCGGCCCGCGACCGTGACGGTCGACGGCGAGCCGGTCGAGCTGTCGGCGGACGAGCTGGTGGTGACCGAGACGCCGCGCTCCGGGTGGGCGGTCGCGGCCGACGCCGGCGAGACGCTGGCGCTCGACCTGTCCATCACGCCGCGGCTGCGCCGGGCCGGGCTGGCCCGGGAGGTGGTCCGGCTCGTGCAGGACGCGCGCAAGGCCAGCGGGCTCGACGTGACCGACCGGATCGCGCTGCGGTGGGCGGCCGGCGGCCAGCTCGCGGAGGCGCTGCGCGAGCACGCGGACGCGGTCGCCGGCGAGGTCCTGGCGACGTCCTTCACCGAGGGACCGGTCGAGGGGGCGGACGCGCGCGCCAACGAGGAGCTCGGCCTGAGCTTCTCGCTATGGAAGGTGTGAGCTCGGGCCGGCTGGGGACCGGGGTGGGGTCAGGTGCCGGTCGGCTCGGTCCCGGCGGCGTGCCGGCCGGTGCGGCGCTCGCGGGAGCGGGCCAGCAGGGTGCGGTCGGGGCCACAGACGCCGCATGGGGTGAAGCCGCTGCGCCGGGCGGCGGACAGGGGCAGCGCGGTGGTCCCGGCGCCAGCCGTGCCGGCGCTGCCGGTGGTGCCAGGTGGCGGGACCAGGGTGCGGCAGCCGGGGAGGTGGTAGCGGGGGTGGCCGTCGACCACGAGCACCTCGTCGTCGAGCTGCGCTGCCCGCAGGGCGTCGCCGACCGGGACGTCCTCCACCGGCGGCTCGCCGTCGTCCACCGAACGCCCTGCCGGGACGTCCGCCTCGATGCCGTCGTCAGCAGGCGGTGCGGAGGCGGGCGGCGGGAACGGCTCGCCGAGCGGGCGCTCGGCGGCCTCGGCGGCGACCTCGGGCCGGTACGCCGGGTCGGCAGGGCTCGCCCAGACCGGCGGCCAGGACCCCGGAACCGGGTGCGGCTGCGGAGGCACTGATGACGCAGGCACTGATGGCGCAGGCGCCTGCGGCGCGGCGGACCGCGTCAGGGGCGGCACAGCACCGGCGGCGTCGAGCACCAGGCTCGCGCGGCGCCGGAGCACGGACGCGACGACCAGCGCCGTCGCGGCCAGGCCGGCCGCGAGGGATGCCCAGACGAGCCCCTGGCTCGCCGTCGCGATACCCCAGACGAGCGTCGCCGCGGAGGCGACGACGGACGCCAGGCTGAGCAGGATCACCGCCGGCTCCCGGACCGGGGCTGCCGGCGGCTGCTGACGTCAGTTGTCGGCGCGACCGTCGCCCTCGCCTCGCATGGCGTATCCACCGCCGTAGCCGGCCCCGGCCGCCGCGGTGGCAGGCTCAGCAGACCCACGACCCTCGAGGTCGCGAAGCTGCGACTCGAGGTAGGACTTCAGCCGCGTCCGGTACTCCCGCTCGAAGGTCCGCAGCTCCTCGATGCGCTTCTCGAGCGTGCCCTTGCGCTGCTCCAGCCCACCGATGATCTCGTTGTGCTTGCGCTCCGCGTCCTGGACGAGCGAGGTCGCCTTCCCCCGCGCCTCGCGCTCCATCGACGTCGCCTGCGTGCGGGCGTCGCCCAGCATGGCGTCGGCCTTGCTGCGCGCCTCGCCGATCATGCGATCGGAGGTGGCCCGGGCGTCGCCGATCATGCGGTCGGACTCAGTCTTGGCGTCCGAGACGTACTTCTCCGCCGTCTCCTGGGCCATCGCGAGCACCTTGACGACCTGGCTGTTCTCGTCGATGCGAGCCGGCGCGACCTGGGGCGGCGGCACGACCATCGGCTCGGGCGGCGGCCGCAGCTGCTGCGGGCCGGGACCGCCGGAGCGGGCCATGTCGTCGACCTGCGCCTTGAGGTCGTTGTTCTCCTCGATGAGCCGGGCCAGCTCGGCCTCGACCAGGTCGAGGAACGCGTCCACCTCGTCTTCGTCGTAACCGCGCTTGCCTATCGGCGGTTTCTTGAACGCGACGTTGTGCACGTCGGCTGGGGTTAGGGGCATCGGATCACCTCGGGTCGATGGGACACAGGTCAGACTACGGCCTCGGTCAGACGCTACCGGCCGCGGCGTACCTGACGACGCTCATCAGCGTGTACACCACGAACAGCAGGACCATGAAACCGAGGTCGATGCTGAAGTTTCCCAGACGCAGCGGCGGGATGACCCGGCGGAGCGCCTTGAGGGGCGGATCGGTGACCGAGTAGACAACTTCCAGCCCAACGGCCACTACGCCAGATGGGCGCCACGACCGGGCGAACATCATCACGTAGTCGAACACGAGCCTGGCTATGAGCAGGATGAAGAAGACGAGGAGGACGACGTACGTCAGCTCCCAGAACGCGGTCACCGATCTCCTGTGTCAGCTCTGGTTGAAGAACCCGCCCTCGGCGATGCGGGCCTTGTCCTCAGCAGTGACGTGGACGTTCTGCGGGGAGAGCAGGAACACCTTGTTCGTCACCCGCTCGATGCTACCCCGCAACCCGAACGACAGCCCCGCGGCGAAGTCCACCAGGCGCTTGGCATCGGCGTCGTCCATCTCGGTCAGGTTCATGATGACCGGGACGTTCTCCCGGAAATGCTCCCCGATCGTGCGTGCCTCGTTGTAGGTGCGCGGGTGCAGGGTGGTGATCCGGTAGCCGGACGGCTCGTCCACAGCGTCCCGGTACGCCGGCTCTCGGTAGTCGTGGTGCGGCGCGAGCGAGCGCGGCTCGGGCGGGTCTTCCCAGCCTCGTCCGGCGCCCACGCGCCGGACCGGCACGACCTCCGCCTCCGCGTACTCGTCGTAGTCCTCGTAGTCCTGGACCTCCGCACGGCGGTCGTCGTCCTCCACGAGGCCGAGGTAGACCCCCATCTTGCGCATGGCGCCCGCCATCGGGACCCTCCTCCTCGCCGTGACCACAGGTGCACCCTGGGACGCAGGGACCCGGGCGCGGCCGACACTACCCCCGCACCGGCGGCCGGCCGCCGAGCAACGCCGTACCGATCCGAAGGTGTGTCGCGCCGTGGCGCACCGCCGCCTCCAGGTCGCCGCTCATCCCGGCGGAGACGAGCGTGGCGTCCGGCCGGGCGGACCGCAGCCGGTACGACACGTCGGCGAGCCCGGCGAACGCCGTGTCGGGGTCCGTGCCGAGCGGGGCGATCGCCATCACCCCCGCCGGCCGCAGCACGCCGGTCGCCTCGGCGGCGTCGGCGAGCGCCTCGACGTCGGCGACGGGCGCGCCGCCGCGGTTCGGGTCGCCGTCGAGGCTGACCTGGACCAGCACGTCCAGCCGCTCGCGGCCGGCCCGTCGCACCCCGGCGGCGAGCGCGTCGACCAGGTCGGGCCGGTCGACGGTGTGCACGAGAGCGGCGTAGGCGGCGACCGACCGGGCCTTGTTGCGCTGCAGCCGGCCGACGAAGTGCCAGCGTGCCTCGGGCAGCTCGCGGGCCTTGACGCGGGCCTCCTGGTCGCGGGCCTCGCCGAGGTCGGCTACCCCCAGCGCGAGCAGCCGGCGGGCGTCCTCGACCGGGAAGGTCTTCGTCACGGCCACCAGCGTGAGCTCGGCGGGGTCGCGGCCGGCGGCGACGCACGCGGCCTCGATGCGCGCCCGGACACCGGCGAGCGTGACGGCGATCTGCGCTGTCCGGCGGTCCCTGACCGCGTCGGCCGCCATGGGCCGATCCTGCCAGGCTGGCCCCGCCCACCCGAGCGGGACCAGGGCCACCCCGGCTCGGCTGCGTCTCTGCTTCGCCCCGCGGTGCACAGACGGAGCGTCCGGCACATCCCCCGGACCGTCAGGGTCCGATCCAGACGACACCGGCCTGGCGGCCGGTCACGCCGTCGCGGCGGTGGCTGAACAGCTCCGGGTCCTCCGCCGTGCAGCGGGGGTCGGCGACCACCCGCAGCACGCCCAGGGAAGCGAGCTGGCCGGCGAGACCGGTGCGCAGGTCGAGGCCGGGAGTCCCCCGCCGGGTGGTGGTCGCGCTGCCCGGAAGGCGCGCCTCCACCTCGTCCCTCAGCTCGGCCGGAACCTCGTAGCAGGCACCGCAGACCGCCGGTCCGAGCAGCGCGTCGGTGCCGGCGGGACGGGCGCCGAGCCCGCCCATGGCGCGCACCGCGCTGGGAACCACCCCCGCGCCGGCGCCCGACCGCCCCGCGTGCACCGCCGCAACCACCCCGGCGCCCGGGTCGGCGAGCAGCACCGGTACGCAGTCCGCGACGAGCACGGCCAGCGCCAGGCCGGGGCTCGCCGTGACCAGCGCATCGGTGCCCGGCACCGGATCGGTCCGCGGGCCGTCGACGACCGCGACGCGGCCGCCGTGCACCTGCTCCATCCACGCCAGCCGCTCCTGACCGAGGCCGATGGCGCGGGCGAGGCGGTCACGGTTCGCCGCAACCGCCGCGGGGTCGTCGCCGACGTGGGTGGCGAGGTTGAACGACGCGTAGGGACCGGCGCTCGCCCCGCCGGAGCGGGACGTGACGATCCGGCGGACTCGGGCCACGGCCCGGAGGCTATCCCTTGAGGAAGTCCGGGATGTCGAGCTCCTCGTCGAGCTCGACCGTGCGGCGCACGTGCCCGTTGGACCCGAGCGGCGCGGTCGACCGCCCGGGTGCCGGGGCCGTGGCGGGAGGGCCGTAACGGGAGGTCACGGTCGGCATGGCCGGTGTGGTCGGCACCGACGCCGGCGGCGATTCGGCCCGCCGCGACGTCTCGACCGGCTTGTGCTTGGGTGACCCGCCGTCGAAGCCGGCCGCGATGACGGTCACCCGCACCTCGTCGCCGAGCGCGTCGTCGATGATCGCGCCGAAGATGATGTTCGCCTCGGGGTGGGCCGAGTCCGCCACCATCGAGGCCGCCTCGTTGATCTCGAAGATGCCCAGGTCCGACCCGCCGGAGATCGACAGCAGCACGCCGTGAGCGCCCTCCATCGACGCCTCCAGCAGCGGGCTCGCGATCGCCAGCTCGGCCGCCGAGATGGCGCGGTTGTCGCCGCGGGCGCTGCCGATCCCCATCAGCGCCGAGCCGGCGCCGCTCATCACCGACTTCACGTCGGCGAAGTCGAGGTTGATCAGGCCGGGGGTGGTGATCAGGTCGGTGATGCCCTGAACGCCGGAGAGCAGCACCTGGTCGGCGCTCTTGAAAGCGTCCATCACGCTCACGTTGCGGTCGCTGATCTGCAGCAGCCGGTCGTTCGGGATCACGATGAGCGTGTCGCACTCGCTGCGCAGCTGCTCGATGCCGAACTCGGCCTGCGCGGCCCGCTTCTTGCCCTCGAAGGTGAACGGCCGGGTCACGACGCCAATGGTCAGCGCGCCGAGCTTGCGGGAGATGCTGGCCACGACCGGCGCCCCGCCGGTGCCGGTGCCGCCGCCCTCGCCGGCGGTGACGAAGACCATGTCGGCCCCCTTGAGGACCTCCTCGATCTCCTCGCGGTGGTCCTCGGCCGCCTTGCGGCCGACGTCCGGGTTGGCACCGGCGCCGAGGCCGCGGGTCAGCTCCCGGCCGACGTCGAGCTTCACATCGGCATCGCTCATCAGCAGCGCCTGCGCGTCGGTGTTGATCGCGATGAACTCGACGCCCTTGAGCCCGACCTCGATCATCCGGTTGACGGCGTTGACGCCGCCGCCCCCGATGCCGACGACCTTGATGACCGCGAGGTAGTTGTGCGGTGGTGTCATCCGACTGCCTTCCCTCGGTGTGGTCGCCGGGCTACCCGTCCTTCTCAGGCCTCACCCTCAGGTTGACGGTTATTGTTATGTCAACCTCGCCGTTGTCGGGACAGTAGGCAGCGGGTCGGGGACGGTCCAGGACCGGCGCGGCGTGTCGCGGCAATCCCTGGGTAAGGGGCGTGCTGTCACGTACGGTGATCACGATCATCGCTTCGTGATGAACGGGGGACGGCGATGGGGTTCGACCGGCGCTCGGTGGCGATCGGGATGCTGGCCCTGCTCGCCGCGGCCGGCGCGGGCGTCGCGGCGGGTGCGGTGCTGGACGGCCAGCGGAAGGCAGCCGGGCGGGCCCGCTCGCCGGCGGCGTCGGCGACAGCGGCCAACGCTTCCTCGCCGGTGCCGTCGCCGGTGACCTCTCCCCCGCGGTCCGGACCGACCGTGCCGGTCTACGTGCTGGGCGACACCGAGGCCGGGCCGCGGCTCTACCGCGAGTTCCGTCCCGCCGGCGGGGCCGCCGAGACCGACCGGGTGCGAGCGGCGGTGGCGGGGCTGGCCGACCAGCCCGACGACCCGGACTACCGGACGCCCTGGCGGGCCGTGCGGGTCGCGCGGCTGGCCAGGTCGGGCGCTGACGTCACGGTCGCCTTCGCCGGCGCGCCCCGGTTGGCGGCCCCGGCGGAGGCGTTCGTCGCCGTACAGCAGGTCGTGCACACCGTCACCGCGGCGGACAACGCGGTGCAGCGGGTACGGGTGATGGCCCCGGGGCTGCCCGCGGCGCTGACCCGGACGCCCGTCGGCCGCGCCCCGCAGGTCGACGTGCTGGCGCCGGTCTGGCTGCTCAGCCCGGCGGACGGCAGCCGCACGGGCCGGCCGGTGGTCATCCGGGGCACCGCGTCGGTCTTCGAGGCGACCGTCAGCGTGGAGGCGCGCCAGGGGTCGGCCGTGGCCGCCAGGGCGACGGCCACCGCGAGCGTGGGCGGACCCGGCCGCGGCACCTGGGCGGCGACGGTGAGCCTCCCGCCGGGCGAGTACGTGCTGGCCGCATACGAGGTGTCGGGGAAGGACGGCTCGCGGCTGTCGGTGGACACCAAGCGCATCACGGTCGACTAGCTCCCGCTGCTCAGCGGACCGTGACCACCGTGGGCGTGCTCACGTCGTAGCGCTGGCCCGGTCGGCGCAGCAGCGCCGCCAGCACCTGGGCCTTCGCCGCCGGCTCGTCGGCACCGCCCCAGAGGACGGTCCGCCCGCCCGTCAGGCTCAGCGTCACCGAGTCCGGCGTCGGCGCGGTGACGGCCAGCACCTGGGCCGCGACGGGCGGCGGCAGGGCGGTGAGCGCGGACAGCGCGGCGCCGCAGGGGGGCTCGTCGGGTGCGGTGCACGGGACGTCCAGCCGCGGCAGGCCCTTCGGCCGGCCGGCCAGACGCTGGAAGACGACGCCCTCGCCGTCCACGAGCCAGGCCGCGCCGCCGCGGGCGACGACGGCCACGCCGCGACGCTCGGTCACCGTGATCTTCAGCGTGGACGGCCACGATCGGGCCACGGCGACTCTGGCCACGCCCGGGATCCGGCGCACCCGCTCGGCGACCGCATCCGTGTCGACGCGGGCGAGCGGCTCACCCTCGGGTACGGCGGCCGCCTGGCGGACCGACTCCGCGGGCAGCGCGCGGGCGCCGCCGACCGCGACCGTGCGCACGCCGAGCACCCCCGTGAAGCCGACCACCCAGACGGCCGTGGCCAGCACCAGGAGCACGACCGCGGCCAGGACCAGAACCCGTCGGCGGCCGCTCCCCGCCCCCCGGAGGCTCCCCGCCGGCGCTGGGGCCACCCGGGTCGCGCCGCTCACCTGGCCGCCCGCTCCGGCCGCGCCTGCGCTCCGCGACCCGGCCCAGAGGCGGAGTCTCCCGACGGACACGTCTCTGCTCCGCCACGCGGCGCGGGGACGGAGCGTCCCGGAACCCTCACCCCGCTCCCCCGCGCACCGCCACCCGCTCGAGCGCCGCGAGCACGTCCGGGGCGAGCGCGGTCACGTCCCCCGCACCCATGGTGATCACCAGGTCGCCTGGCCGGGCTCGCCGGGCCAGCTCGTCCGCCACCGCCGACCGGTCGGCCTCGAAGCGCACCCGCGCCGCCGGAAGCGGCACCGCGGAGGCGACCAGCGCGCCCGTGACGCCCGGCACCGGGTCCTCCCGCGCCGCGTACACGTCGAGCACGACGACCTCGTCGGCCAGCCCGAGCGCCGCACCGAACTCCCGCGCGAAGGCCGCGGTCCTGCTGTACAGGTGCGGCTGGAACGCGACCAGCACCCGACCGCCACCCGCCACCGTCCGCGCCGCGCGCAGCGTCGCGGCGACCTCGGTCGGGTGGTGCGCGTAGTCGTCGTACACCCGCACGCCGCCGGCCTCACCCCGCCGCTCGAAACGGCGCCGGACCCCGCCGTAGCGGCCGATGCCGTCGACCAGCCCGGCCGCGGGCAGACCGAGCTCGAGGCCGGTCAGCACCGCGGCGGCGGAGTTCAGCGCCATGTGCCGGCCCGGCACCGGCAGCGCCCGGGTCGTCGGCGCTGGAGACCAGGAAGCCGTCCGGGTCGATCCGGCGGACGAACTGCTCGAAGACCAGCGCGACGGCCTCGGCGGTGCCGTGCTGGTCGAGGTGGTCGGCCTCCACGTTCGTCACGACCGCCGCGTACGGCGACAGCAGCAGGAACGAGCCGTCGCTCTCGTCGGCCTCGGCGATGAACAGGTCGCCGGCGCCGTCGGCGGCGTTCGCGTCGGAGCCGGTCAGGTCGCCGCCGATCGCGTACGCGGGATCGGCCCCGCAGACCTGCGCCGCGGTGACCAGCATCGACGTGGTCGACGTCTTGCCGTGCGTGCCGGCGATGGCGATGCCGCGCCGGCCGGCCATCACCGCGGCCAGCGCCGCGGCCCGGCGCAGCACGCGCAGTCCCCGCCGGTGCGCCTCCACCACCTCCGGGTTGGCGTCCCGGATCGCGGTCGACACCACGACGGTGTCCACTTCGGACCCAACGTTGGCCGGGTCGTGCCCGATGTGGACGGTCGCGCCGAGCGCCCGGAGCGCCTGCGCGGTCGCCGATCCCCGCGCATCGCTGCCGCTGACCGGAACCCCGCGCGCCAGCAGGATCCGGGCGATGCCGCTCATCCCGGCGCCGCCGATGCCGACGAAGTGGACGCTGCCGAGCTCCGCCCCGGCGACGCTCTGGTCACCCCCGCGGCCGGTCGCGGACGCGCGGACCCGGGTGGTCGCGCTCGCGCCGTCACCGCCCGTCGGGCGCCCCGCTCGCCCGATACCCGTGCCCGCCGGCCCGTCGGCGCTCTCCCGCCCGGTGGTGCTCACGCCGGCACCCCCGCCCGCGCCGTCTCCAGCACCATCCGTGCCAGCGTCAGGTCCGCGTCCCGGTGGCCGAGCGAGGCCGCGGCCTCCGCCATCGCATCGAGCCGGCCAGGGTCGCAGAGCACCGGCACGAGTGTCCCGGCCACCCAGTCCGGGGTGCAGTGGGCGTCGTCGACCAGCAGCCCGCCACCGGCGGCCACCACCGGCTCCGCGTTGAGCCGCTGCTCGCCGTTGCCGTGCGGCAGCGGCACGTAGGCGCCGGGCAGGCCGACCGCGGTCAGCTCCGCACAGGTGTTCGCGCCCGAGCGGCACAGCGCCAGGTCGGCCGCCGCGTACGCGAGCTCCATCCGTTCCAGGTAAGGCACCAGCACGTATGGCGGGGCGCCGGGCGGCAGCCGCGGCGGCGGCACGGCGTTCTTCGGGCCGGGCGCGTGCAGCACCTGCACGCCGGCGGCGGCGAGCGCCGCGGCGGCCCCGAGCGCGGCCGCGTTCAGCGTGCGTGCGCCCTGCGAGCCGCCGGTGACCAGCAGCGTCGGCCGCCACGGATCCAGCCCGAACAGCGAGAGCCCCTCGGCGCGGCTAGCGGCCCGGTCCAGGGTGGCGATC
>WNGJ01012201.1_pt1 | contig 22243 bp, 20 predicted proteins | sample 5400611 | NCBI WGS metagenome assembly WNGJ01 (sample SAMN13153375, study PRJNA577476) | soil metagenome | isolation source: 40 cm soil or saprolite under Garry oak tree replicate 1 | place: USA:California | collected 2016-06-15
AGACTGCATACACATCCATACCGTCAACATTGACCCCTGGCATGCTATAGGACTGGGCGCGACTGGCCAGATCGGAGACGCTCACCATCTCTTCCACACGTGCCGATTGGGCATAGTGGTTATTTTCACACACATAGATGCAGGGCAGTCGCCAGATCGCCGCAAGGTTGAGCGCTTCATGAAACATCCCCTGACCCATCGCACCATCACCGAAATACGCAATCACAACCTCATCAGTATGTTGTTGCCGAGCAGCGAGAGCCGCCCCGGTGGCGATGCCAATGCTCGCACCAACGATGCCATTAGTTCCCAGGATGCCGAGCTCGCGTACGCCAAGGTGCATCGAACCTCCTTTCCCATGGCAGTAGCCGGTGGCTCGACCAAAGAGTTCGGCGAGGAGTCGCTGCGGGTCGGCACCCTTCGCAAGGCAGTGCGCGTGGCCGCGATGCGCCGGTGGCTCGACCAAAGAGTTCGGCGAGGAGTCGCTGCGGGTCGGCACCCTTCGCAAGGCAGTGCGCGTGGCCGCGATGCGTACTGGCGATGGCGTCCGTCTGGCGGAGGTTGAGGCTCACGCCAACGGCAACTGCTTCCATACCAATAGCAGGATGACTCGATCCTCGGATGTAGCCTCGTTTCGTGTATTCGGCTAGTCGGCTTTCAATCTCTCGGATAGTTGACATGCGTTCCCAGGCGTCGACCCCGTACTGTTCGAGCCAGACGCTACGTGTCCACTGATCATCGCTCATACATGCTCCTCCTCTCCACCACTCTCAAGATCCCTGTCAAACCGCTCGCTAGCTGTCTCCAGGTCCCTCAAAGCGATGGCGCTTGACGTGGCTAGGCGCGCGCGGATTAGATCACTGCGCACAATGGAAGTTACCTTATTCATGACTAATCACTCCTAATGCGACCCCTGCGGTGATCAACTCGCCCGGCTGGAGCATCTGCCGTAATCGACCTGCCGTTGGTGCCTCCACGGTGACAACAGCTTTGGCCGTTGTCACTTCCGCGATGGGTTGATTTTCTGTGACCTGGGTCTCGTTCTCAACCAGCCAGGTCACTAACTCCCCTTCACCATCCTCGCCGAGCTCCTCGTCTTTTAGCACAATTGCTGTTTCTGCCATAGATCATCTCCTCTTTCTTGAACCTATAAGATAGGTCTTTTCAATCATGGTGAGCTGATAGCGACTTTTACACACGAGCATCTGTCTCCTTGCCTGTCAGTGGAAACTGACAAATGAAAATGGCTACCTTGTACTTCATAACAGCTTCGCACATATCAGGCCTCTTTATCCAGCCCAGCGATGTTCTCCATCAGCTTTATCATGATCGAGTCGTCCAGATTGCCCCATCCCATGAGGCTTGCCATATAGAGAGCATGACCGGCCATGAGGGAAGAAAGTGTGAGCATAGTTTTGTTGTCAAAAGAAACGGAACCATGAACGATGAGATTTCTCCTAAGTCCGTTTCATTTAACCTATCATTAGAGAAGCAAGTTTGGTCACCGCCGACTCTAGAGAGGAGAGACCACATGAAACCAGCACTTGAAGATATATTTATGGGCCCCATGGCTTCACCGTCACTCAGCGATGGATTTCGTTGGGAAGACAGCCGTCGGCGTGTACGGGTAGTCTTCGCTGATGTCACCGTCTCCGACAGCAAGCGCGTCATGTTGTTGCATGAATTTGGACGATTGCCCGTCTTCTACTTCCCCATGGAAGATGTGCGCATGGACCTGATGGAGACGTCTGACCATCACACCCACTCACCGCTGAAAGGGGAAGCATCGTACTGGACACTACGGGTTGGCGACCGCACGGCCAACAACGCTACCTGGAGCTATCTCCATCCGTTATCCACAGCACCAAAACTTCAGGGGTATCTAGCCTTTTACTGGGATCAAATGGATGCCTGGTATGAAGAGGATGAACAGGTCTTTGCACACGCACGTGATCCCTACAAGCGGGTGGATGTCTTGCCCAGTTCGCGACACGTCCGTGTCGTACTCGGCGGTGTAACCATTGTGGACACCCGGCGTCCCCAGATCTTGATCGAGACGGGGCTACCACTTCGCTATTACATTCCTGAGCAGGATGTCCGTATGGAACTCCTGGAGCCGACTGAGACCACTACGCGTTGTCCCTACAAGGGCCAGGCATCGTACTGGTCTGCCAGGATTGGCGAGCGCATCTTCAAAGACATCGTGTGGAGCTACCGCGAACCTCTGCCCACGTGTTCGCCGATCGCCAGGTACCTGTGCTTTTTCAATGAGCGCGTGGACGCGATCTACTTAGACGATGACCTGCTCCCAATCCCCAAAACGATCTGGTCCGAGTAATCCAATTCGCGTTCCAGAATATCATCTGGAACGCGAATTGGTATTATCGTGCGCCTCTATCACATCCACTACAATCAATACAACTGATACAATGAGCCACCCTCACTCAAGCCTCACTGACACATCTGATACAAATGATACATGTGACTCATCTGACTCATCTGACCTATCTGACCCATTGGACTTATGAGACTCAAATCTCGCCAGCGTCAGAACCTCCAACCACCCATGCCTACCAGCTCGCCGGTTCACAGGAGACTCCCTTTTTCTTTCTTTGCCTACAACTTTTTCCTACACCCTAATCCCCATTCCCATCCAACTATAGACGGCAGCATATATAATAATGAATGGCAAGCAGTTTATCCCGTACCGTAAAAAATGTACCCTTAACTCGTAAACATAGATAGAAGACCCGACTCATAACCTATTTCTCATACAGACTGGACGCTTCCTATGAATTTTCGCCTGTGTTCAACCATGCTTCGACGCATCTTATTGAAAGCATTGCCACTGGCACTATGCCTGATATTTCTTCTCCCTGGCATAGCCAGTGCTCACGCTATCTTGTTACGCTCCGATCCCACTAAAGACGCCCAGTTGAATGCAGCACCTTCACAGGTGCGAATGTGGTTTAGCGAGGATCTGAACCCTGCTTTTAGCACCGCCGTCGTCGTTAATGCCAATAATCAGCGCGTCGACAAGAAAGACGCCCATGTCTCAGCCAACAATACACAAGAGATGGACATCACGCTTCCACCCAATCTGCCACCATCGGTCTATGTCGTAGTCTGGCGCACCGATTCTGCCGATGATGGGCATATCTTGACCGGCTCATTTCTTTTTACCGTCATCCGGCCTGATGGCACCATTCCCACCCTCAGCGGCAACACTATCCCAGGCCAAAATGCCTTGGGGAGTGGCAACCTCACCGGCCTCTATACCGGTCAACTTGATGGGCCAACACTCTTCAATCTCATTATGATCACACTTGTTGAGATAGCTGCTGTCTTCTGGGTCGCCGCCCAACTCTGGACCATGTTCGTCCTACAACTGGCTCCCTCTCATGATCCTCATCTGCGTACCATCAATGAACAGGTGCAGCAACGCTTTGAGCGACGCTGGTCTCTTCCTACTCTGTTAGTACTCTTGCTGGCAAATGTGGGTGCATTGGTGGGACAGGCTCTTACCATCACAGGCGGACAATGGGTTAGTGCCTTCGCGCCATCACTCCTGAGCGGGCTGACCTCCAGTGGACGCTTCGGTACCTACTGGCTCATGCGTGAAATCGTCGTAATCGTGGCTATTGCCGTTGGCGTATACATGCTCCTATCCAAAAAGCGACCTCAACTTGTCAATAATTGCCTACCATCGATCAACCTCTTGCTCGGCTCGATGCTCTTTATCGCTATCGCCATGTCCAGCCATGCCGCAGCCGTTAGCACAAATCTGGTTACCTACGCCGTGTTGGCCGACTGGCTCCATCTAGTATCTGCATCACTCTGGGTCGGTGGCATGTTCTACATCGTCACGAGCTATCTGCCGGTTCTCAGCAGCAGAAGCATGACTGAACGCGCACATTCTCTAATCACCCTACTACCCTACTATTCACCACTGGCCATCGTCGGTGTCGTGATCATGGCCATCACCGGCCCCTTCAGCGCAACCGTCCACCTCACATCATGGCAACAATTACTGAGTACAGCCTATGGCCGCGCCTTATCCGTCAAGATCGTGCTGGTAGGCGCGATCATGCTGATCAGTGCCCTACACGTCGGCCTGCTGCGTCCACGACTAGCCAAAGAGTATAAAAAATACACCTATGCCATGCAAAACCTCTCCTTCAATCAAGCTCAACAGGTCAAGCTTCGCGAAGGACGATTGACAGAGCGCACGCGCCTCCTCACGAGCTTCTTACGTTGGGAACCGATCCTGGGTATAGCTGTGCTGCTCTGTGTCGGCCTGATGAACGTCTTCGCAGGAACACTCTCGCCTATCGCTGCCGCTCAACAACAGCAGTCCAAAAGTACTACATCATCAGCGTTTCATAAAACCGTCAAGACCACTGACAACAAATTTACCTTGAACCTCACTGTCACACCCAACCGTTTCGGTACCAACATCTTTACCGTCAGTGCCATCGATAACAGAACTGGCAAACCAACTACCAACATCGGAGTCTCGCTCTATACCACCATGCTCGATATGAATATGGGTACCGATACTGTCAATTTACAACCCGACGGCAAAGGAAATTTCAGTGCTCCAGGTGATCTAACCATGAGCGGTAATTGGGGCATCCGTATCCAGATACGTACACCCGATAACACCTTGCACGAAGCAAATATACAATTGTACACTCCGTTTTGATTAGATGTGGGTAGTTCCAGGGGGCGACCACGAGAGTCGCCCTCTCAACTTGCAACAATCGCACGCACACCCCCATGACGACCACAAGGGTCGTCACTACTATACTGCGGTTTTGCTCGCTACGCTCGCAAATAGGCGATCATTAGGACGAGCGAAGCGATGTCCTCACCGTGTATAGTAGTGACGACCCTTGCGGTCGTCATGGGGTGGGGGCGTCATCTCACGAGGGTAGTGTCGAGGCTATAGACCTCAATACCCATAATGTTACCACGTTAATCACCGGTGGCACATTTGGACCAATGGACTACGATGCCGTGACGGGTGAAATTTATGTTCCCGATCTCAAGAGTCGTCAACTCGATGTCCTCAATCCTTTAAGTTTCGGTGCGAAAACACCACCTGAACCCAATCGCACCTATAAGTTCGCAGTGGCACCTCAGTCCGTCGCTATCACCAGCGATGGGCAACTAGGCTTTATCGCCCTCAGTGATGGTAACGTAGCCATGCTCGACGTACCGGGCCGCCAAATCGTCGCCACCATTCACGTCGGTGGCAACCCCAACTTTATTATTACCGGCCTCTACCCACCGGCAATTGGTACAACCCCCCAGCAAGCATCCATGTGGACTACAGTTGCCAGCGTTATCGCCTATATACTGGTGATCGCCCTCTTACTTGTTCCCTTCCTGATTTTCAGAAGGCTCAATCGAACTGAGGTAAAAAAGGTCGAAGTGAAAAAGAAAGAGGATGTGAAACCATAATCAAAGGTCTGTGTACGTCCAGGTAATCAAGCAGGCTCTACGCGCATCAGACCTTCGATCTTATCAAAGTCTGTATCCCAACTATAAATATGGTTTACTTTTTCAGCAAGCATATAGGCGGCGTTGTAAGCATCAGCAAAAGAGATGTTTTTCGTAACGTATAGATCAAACGCCTGATAGTAGATATTCTTGCTTGGAAGTTGAAGACCTTTCAAAGAAATAATGGGTAAGATGAGTTCCTTGATGCGTGACCGAGACACTTTATAGAAGCTTTGTAAGGTAAAAACCGCCTCGAAAATAACTAAGGAGGAGGTTACTACCTTCTCCTCGCCTTTTTCAACACGCATTAAAAGCTGTAATGCTCTCTGTGCCTTTTGCTCATCATCTCGTGTAAGGTACCGCAATAAGATATTTGTATCTACGAAGTGTACTGGCATAGTTTTTCTCTATTGTTCAGAGATGACATCTCTGGCAACCCCTTTCTCAAATTCCTCGCGTGCAGCTTGAAAATCCTCTGGTTTGCTTCTTGGAGTAACGGCTCCATAGCCTGCTAATAATTTTGAGGAGGCACGCATAATCTTCACTACTTCTCCATCGACCTCAAAACGCACCTTATCTTTCGGATGTAGACCGATGAGGCGACGAATCTCCTGCGGGATTGTTACTTGCCCTTTCGATGTAATTGTCGTTTCAAATTCATGCATAGTAATACTCCTAAAACATAAATCCATCTTCTAACACAGTAATACCATTATATCAAAGTATTACTCCCTTGTCAAAATTTCCTAAAACAAGAGGAACGCTATGCACGCATTCCATCCTATCATTCCCGCGTTGTTATTGCCAGAATCTCAGGTTCTCGTGCTAGCATGCGTGGCGAGACCCACCAAAGGATCAATTGGTGAAACACAATGGCATAGATGAGGGCAGCGGGAATGGCAAAGACCCACACCCATTGCATATCAAAGAACAGGGGAACGAAGAGAGCAGCAGCCACAGGAAGCAGCAATACCGCACTCACCAGCATCATGACCATTGAAAGCAATCCCCGCATACAACCACTATTCCCTGATGATGCGCCCGTAGCCTGAAAGCCACGTTGTATCTGGCGCATACGCTGTGGTAGAAAGACCGAGGAAACATTGCCACAGCCAAGCATCACTGCTATACCCGCCAGCCCTAGCGTTAGCACAGGCACAACAAAGTTCCACTCGTGCGAGAGCAAGGCACTGATGCATACCAGCACCAACAGTTCAATCACTCCCATCAAGGCTACGGCCAGGTTTTTACCTAAGAGGATGCGTCGAGGCTCAACAGGAAAGAGAAAGAGAGTCGTCAAACTCTGCCTCTCCATGCCCAGTGAATTGTATGAGAGGGTGAACACGCTAAAAAAGACCGCCAGGGGAGCAGAGAACGTCAATACCGTCCAACCGCTTCCGCTGCTGCTGGTTGGGTTAAAAAGAGGGCCGATGATAAACACAATCACAATCGAGAGCGAGGACACCAGCAAAGCCTTGAGTTGTGGATCACGCCAGAAGTATTTCAACTCTTTGAGAGCGATCACCACCGTCTGGCTAGTCATAATGCGTTGCCGTAGGCTAGGATAGGATTGCTGTGTTTGCGCTATAGGGCTTGCCCCTGCTTTCTGGCGACGTGTACGTACCGCGCCACCCACCTCTGGTGTACTCAAACTTCCCTCAAGCACAATGGCCCACAGGTACAGGACAAGCATGCTTGCCCCCAGCGATAGCACCAGCCAGAGCAGACTACTTCCCCAATTGCCAAGAGTAGCCTGCTGAATGGCGCGTGCCGTCATTCCTGGCGGCAACCACTGTAGATAGGCCGAGAACTTCTCCTGCTGTAAGCTTGTCACAATATTGCCCCTACCAATACCACTCAGCACAATCTGTTGAAAAATGTAGCAAGATGAAGAGAACAGAGCCACCACAATGATGCTCAAATCGCGAAAACGGCGGCTTTGTAGTGTACGCATTAATAATGCCAGCACCAACTGACTCATACCGACCACCTGGGCATAAAAGATGAGCATGGCAACAATGGCAAACAATGTCACAGGGAAAGAAATGGCCCAACCCACTATCACGGCCACAAACACCAGTAGCAACCCAAACATAGGAATATCCAGCAGCGTTGAAAAGAGCAGGCCCACCATCAATTCCGCACGGGTCAGTGGAAAAGGCAAAAGTTTGGAGACATCCAGTCCTTCATTCACCGTAAATTCGAGCAGGGGCAGCACCATCCAGAAAAGATAGACACCCGTCAATACTAAGAACAACACTTCCACATTCGCCGGATATGGCAAGTAGCGATAGGCAAAAAACGTGCCAACAGCAATGCCTCCATAGAAGGGCAGGCCGAAGATGATCAGCACAATAGTACTGAAGATGCGTGTCTTATCACGTGTGAAGCCGCGCAAGAAAAGCTTCCAGCGCAACCACAACAGCCAGCGTACTTTATCCGCATGTATAATAATCACAGCTAGCTTCCTATTAGATCTTTTTTACTAAAAATGCTAATTCAGTAGAGAACTCGAATTGCCTGACTGACCACGTCGTGTTCTCCACCATAGTGTAAAACTTAGCCTCGTAGTTAGTCATCATTCCTTTACTTCTACCGCCCAAGCTATGAACGGGAAAAGAGATTACCATGTAGTCTGCATTGATAGCATGCAAGAGCCGAAAGCCGACTAACTTGTCTATCTGTTCGAGACATGGTATGGTCTTGAGGATAAATGCTACATCAACCTTTTCCGAGGGGCAAGAATGAATGACGTCACAGACCATGCCGCAGCCTTGTACATGCATAAGTGTCATAAACTTATTTAGGAAGTTTATCATATTCCCGTAAATATCACACATATAGTATTCCACGGGATCCGTTAGTGGCATCCATGGTAGCGCAAGTGGGTTAAAACCACAGGCGACATCAAGTACACGGTGAATCGGAGGAAGGTCAGCCAGGATAGTCGTGTAGAACTGGCTAAGGATAGGTAACCGCTCTCTTGTCGATGCATGATAACTCATAATCTTTACCAAATACTTGAGAAGCTCATCCTGATTACTTGATCGAGAAATTTTCGCCAGGGAATCCAGCCATTTGGAATAAACTTCATTCCCACTAAGATATGCTCCGCCAACCTGGTGAAGTTTATTCTTAGTAGCCTTAATGGCTTCTTTAATACTGGATCGTTTGCCAAGCTCTTGCAACCCTATGCTCTTGATAAGGTCTCTGCTTACATCCTTATATTTGGAACTTGCAAGAACAGCTTCAACAAGCTTATCTAGTTGGTCATTTTTTGTGGTCATATGAAATCTCTTTTAAACGTTCCATCAGCTGAGTCATAAATCTTAGATTATGAATTGTTGCTAATCTGAGAAAGAGACTGTCATTAATTTTGAATAAATGATGCAGATATCCTAATGAGTAGTTTGCGCATAATAAACAATCACAGAAACGAGAAACCGGAATATCAGATTTGAAATATTTGTCATCATTGACATAAATGTATGAGAACCAATCACCCTCTAAACCTGCATGAGGAGCAGATGAATCATAGTTGAAAATATAAAGTCGTCCATGTCTTGCATCTTTGGTGGGCATCGCACTATCAAACATGTCATAACCAATGTGGCTACATGTAACAATGTTGCTTGGATGCCCTATTCCAAGTCCATGCATGGGGAACTGTGGTGGCACAAGCTCCCTCGTATAAGTAATAATATCAGTGAGCAGGTTACCCTGATTATCGAGAGGCCACCCGCCATAACCGAAGCCATCGAAGCCTATCTCCAACAATGCATCGGCACATTGCTTACGAAGTTCATAATATCCACCGCCCTGAATCACAGCGAATAAACGAGGTTGGTGCTCCGGAGAAATTCTTTTTTGAAGAACGAGGCGTTGAAATTCATTGTTGCAACGACGTGCCCAGTCAATTGTCCTCTTGACTGATAGTTCCTGAACCTTGAGTGGGGCATCAACATGAGTACATTCATCGAGACACACGACAATATCTGCTCCATAACTAAGTTGCAATTGAATGGTTTTCTCTGGAGTGAGATGAAATTTACGTTCAGACCCGGTGGGCTTAAAGGTGAACTGTACAAGGTCACTAGAATCAACCGAGCGGACCACTCCCAGAGTAGCATCTGGCATAAAGATGGGAAATTTCAATTGACCTTGTGATAGCTGTAAATGATTTCTAACTTGACTCATATTATATACCTATTGGGTTTACTCCCAAATTACTCATAATAGGAGCATGCACACAACTTCTTGTTGCACCGGTATCTATAAGGCCAATACCTGTTATAGGAGAGGGAAGGGGTCTTTGTTGCCTTGTGTAAAGGTCTACAAGTGCTTGAGGGATAGATATAGAAACAGCAAGGGTAGGGCCGAGATGAGCCAGTGTTGGAGGACTTGGTCTACGTCCCCCAGCAGGGTCGTTCTCAAAAAATTGACTATTAAAAACAGGCATGCTAAAACTTACAATCTAACGTGTATCACACCGACGGTCAATGCGGGGTAGGAAACTGCTTCATCGCCATCAAGGACTTGCTTGATTAAAAAAGGCTCGTTGCCAAATCTCTCTAAACCCGCTTTATACGCTTCTGCCTCTGTAGTAAATGCGCCCGCGAACTCACCGCCCTTAATAAGGACAAACTGATTCTTATAGAGTTTCAGATACTCCTGCTTATGCTTTTGAAAGTATTCAAGTTCTGTCTGTAAGGGATTTTGTTCGCTCATGTCAATGATAATACCACTAAAACGCTCAGAAAACAAGCATATATCTCTTTAGGCTAGTAAAGCGAGCCTCATTTACTGCCAGATTGGTTTTTTGAAGTATCTGATCTTTCCAATTACTCCAACCAGCTCAAGTTATGGTTCTCACTCGGAGCACCAATAATATTGAGAAAGATATCCTCCAGCGTGGCATCTTTATTCTCACCACTCGCTCGCTCACGCAATTCTTGCAACGTCCCTTCGGCCACCAGCATTCCCTGATTAACAATGCCCACCCGCGTACACAGCCGCTCAACCACTTCCATGATATGCGAAGAAAAAAAGATCGTGACACCACGTTGAGTCAAATCATGCAGAATATCACGGACGACCCGCGAACTAACCGGATCGATGCCTTCAAATGGTTCATCGAGAAAAATGACCTGCGGACGGTGAATAATCGCTGCCGCCAATGCAATCTTCTTACGCATACCCACCGAATAATCGACAATCAGCTTATCTGCATCATCGGCCAGCGTCAGTACCTGCAACAACTCTCCCGCCCTGCGTCGGATATCTGTCTCTGGCACACCATACATATGACCGGCGAAGACAAGAAATTCCTTTCCGCTCAACCGCTCATAGATATTCAGATATTCCGGCAATACTCCCATTAAAGCACGCGCTTGCAGAGGATGTTTCCATACATCAACACCACCCACCTCCACAGAACCAGATGTGAGACGTAAAAGGCCCGTCATCATCTTGATCGTCGTGCTTTTACCCGCTCCATTTGGCCCCAGAAAGCCAAAAAACTCACCACGTTGTACGGTCAGATTAAGATGATTCACTGCCATCTTCTGTCCAAAGACACGCACCAAATCATGAGCAACAATAGCCAACGCTACAGATGGCGAAGGCCGTAATCCATCCTGTCCTGCTAAAGATCCAGGTGTGTTAGAGTCATGGAATGCAGTCATACTGTTATTTTTTCCGTTAGAAACCTATTCTGTCTATTCTTTCTATTGGAACCAATTTCGGACTTTTCCAGTAAATTCCAGCCAACAAGCTCCATGGCAGGACGGTTCTTTTGATGATAGGCTGGAAGACATCAGCATTACCTCACCTGTCAAGAATATAATCTAATTTATCAGCTATATACTCAAAATACAAGCATTTTCATCCAAAGAAACGCACACCTGAATTAATCGGCGACAAATAACCGTATGCCATGGGATGGCGAGTCGCGATAGTATTGCCGCGACTCGCCATCTCATGGCATACCTGTCAGAAGAACTATAAGCTTGATGAGCTAATGGATCAGGGCTTTGACCTGTGAGGCCCCGTATATGGTTTCACTTTATTACTGAGCACCAACGATCCAGGAGAAGTGATAGAGAAGCGCGGTGGGCCAGCTGGTCCCCAGCCCAGACGTAACACCTGAACCGCAAGATAACGAATACCCCAACGGATGGCACTGACTATATCGCCAGGCATAACTAAACTGATGTGTCCATAGTCAATACCGCTAGAGGTATCCTCCGCCGTACATTGGCCCGCCAGCGAACCATCAGCATTATAAAGGGCTAGAGTAGTTCCTAGAGGAAACTGGGCCAATGAAACGGCACAGGCACCGACATGCGTCCAATTGCCATCAGCCATTCTACCACTCTCGGTAGAGACAGTTACTTTAAACGTCGCAGGCTCGGCACCAGACGCGACAGCATTTGCCAACATTTGAGAACCAATCCCCACCAGTAAGACAATAAAGCCTAGTGCAACCGTACGGATTCTCCAGGCATTTTTCCAACTCAAGACACTACGAAACATCGCCAAACTTACTCCTTTTCATACTCAACACTACATCCACCCCTCAGGCATTATAGTAGGCTAGTTCATCCACTCACCAGGGGTATTGCTACGCACACGCACCCCGCCTTTCTGTCCTTTGATAGCTTTAGCATCTTCGGCTATTTTGGCGCGTATTTGGGTAGCAGAGGTGCGATGCCAGTAGGCGGCGGGAAAGAGACCCAATCCAATAGTCAGCGCAGCACCAATCTCAGTCCGTGTAAATGGCAGATAGTTCGGTATGTGAAAAGGAATCCGGTGAATCACGCTCAGGCGCAGGCCGAGTACAAATACAAAGATTCCCATTTCAAGCACGCCTATCACTATGTAACACAATACCTCAGCCATACGCTTTTTACGAAAGGCATATGCAAAAACAACATTCAACAGGCACAAAAAGCCTGCCATGAAAGGTGCCACTTGTAAAATAATACTTGTCACTCTGATGCCTCCACCCAGATATCTCTGAGACTCATTGCTAACTATACGTCAGTAATAGATTAGAGAAGGCTACCTCCGTACCCTTTAAATTCACAATCATCCCCACCTCACCTTCCGATAGCGAGCCATCCTCTACGTTTCCTACTTTCTGTCCATTGACGAAAAAGGTAAAGAATTTCCCTTGCGCCACAACTTTGAAAAGGTTCACATGGGTACTTCCCTGCCCTTGGCGAAATTCCTTCCCAAAGGGATGCTGCCAGATGATCTGATACGGATCAACCGATGGGCCATTGATATCATCATATTTCGAGAACTGGTATTCGCCACCCACCGTATTCACCACCTGAAAGGTATAGAACGTCGTGCGACTTTTACCATGGACTATTTGTGGTGGACTAAAGCGCAAAATCACGCCAAAAGAGTTATCAACGGAGGTATCATCTCCCTTTATTTCTTCCATGGTGAGCATGTAAACCATAGGCACCTTGATATCCACCCCACTTAGCAAAGCGGGCACACTTTGTTGTGGATCATTATTGAGAATATGATAGGCCCCATCTTTAAAGACGTAAATTTTGTCGCCACTCGAAATCACTGGCCAGTTGTGAATATTCTGATTCAACGGATCGCTCAGCATAATATTAGCCTCTGCTGTCTCCGCTGCCTGAGCCAGAGCAGTTGCTTGCACATTAGGTGTTGCTATCTTGTGCATGCTATTGCTCGCTGACCGACTCTGGTTCGAGTGTAAGCGAAACGCCATTATACCAGAAACGGAGAGAACAAGCAGGACAACCAGAGCTAGTGCTGCTACCTTTTGCCACTGCTTCAGTAATTTCTTGTGTATACCATCGCCTACTTCAGAGGCTTGTTGAAGCGGCTGCGACTGGGATAGTACAGGCAAAAAACCGGTGACATAGCGACCAGGTTGACCGGCCACAGGCACCTGGACGACTTTCACCGAGCTGGTCAGCTTGACAGTGCTCATATTACCTCGCTCGCCAGGAGGGAGCATAAGTGTCCCTGTCATCTGTGAATCCGGAAAAGGCGAGAGAGGATTCGGTACTGTTGACTTCGGCGGTGATGATGTATCTACCTGATCCTGTTCGCTATCTGGTGCGGCTAAAGTACCCGTAGTATTGGCAGTCGCAAATGTGGGAACAGCCAGCTCAGGCTGTGGTGTTTGCCCAACCTGCGATATGGTAACAGGCGATGTACTTAGAGAAAACCCTAGCTGTTCAGGAGCTGCCAGCGTGCTTTCTGTGCTTATTGACGCAGGCATCGGCGATGGTGCAGATAGAATGGCCTGCGCTGGAGTTGGAACGGGTGGCGTGTTGAAATTAAAAGTAAATGCTAGCTGTTGCCGATTGGCATTTGTCGTACTCTGCTCAGAAGTTCCTACCCTGGCTGAAGTTGCCGCGCCATCCGTTGCATCTGTCGATCGCACCAGGTTGGTCCTCAAACCCTGGCGTGGACGTGTCGGTGGAAGAGGCATATTATACACCGATGCACTCAGCGGCTGGCTATTGCCTTGCTCACTGCTCTCCGTCGTTGTCTCTTCTGCCGTTGGAGTCTCTTCCATTGGGACAAACGAAGGCTTCTTCACTGTGGATACAAGCCACGCAGGTTTACTCTGCTTGTCCCATATCGACAAGTTTTCGGTCTGTGGAGCGTTAGCCATCTCCCTTATCGGTAAAAGACGCTCAGGCTTACTTTTGCCCAGCGTATCATCCTCTGCCGACTTGCTCCCATTCTCTACTTTTTGCGATGTCAGGGTAGAAAGATCTCGTGAACGGTGAGACGCGCTCACTGTTGAAGCAGGAACGGCTGGAGTAACTGGGTTGGCAACATCAGCTTTCTCCTTGACAGAGCCAGCCGACGGCACACTGATAGAGCTAGCTGTTGTCAAAGCAAGACGAAATTCGTTGGCAAAGTCTTGCACACTGCTATAGCGATCGGCTGCGCGTTTAGCAATGGCTCGTAATATCACTTGTTCGACGGCTAATGGCAGGTCTATGCCTAAGGAACAAGGTGAGGGAGGAAACGTTTGGACCAGTTGGGTTGCCAAGCGCATTGGTGTACCACTTTGAAATGGCGTCTTCCCGGTGACCATCTGATAGACTATCACACCCAGCGCATAAAGATCCGTACGTGCATCAACGACATCACCCATCACCTGCTCTGGTGCCATATACTCCAACGCTCCGACAGGCTTTCCCGCTTGCAGTAAGCGCATCTGCGAGGTTTGCCGATCCACAACAATCTTGACCAGACCAAAATCGGTCAACAGCAGACGACCATCGGGAGTTTTTAACACATTGGCAGGTTGCACATTTCGATGCACAACTCCTTGTTGATGGGCACAGTCTAATGCCGCTGCCAGTTGCGACAGGTAGTCAGCCACTTTTGCCAAGGGAAGAGGGCCTTTTTGTGCCAAAACATGTTGTAGTGTGCCGCTACTGATATATGGCATAACCAGATAAGCTAAGCCATCGTGTTCTCCATACTCATAGATGGGCAAAATATTCTGGTGTTTCAGTGCGGCAACAGCAGTCATTTCCTGGTGGAACCTTTCCAGGAAGACGGCTTGTTGGTCAGAATGTTGCGAGGTTAGCGGTGCCACTACTTTCACCGCTACCTGTCGTGCCGGACGAGATTGCTGACCTAAAAATACGGCCCCCATTGCCCCCTGCCCAATAATCTTCTGAAGTGTGCAGGTTCCTGGCGTCGTACCAATCAAGGCTTGTGCGTTTATCAAGGTCCTACCTCTTTTTGCTGTTGCTGTCATTTCGTCCACTTCCCCTTTCACCAGCCACCACCAACGGTGAGCCTCATCTACTTCATTCCACTACCACATCCCTTAACCGCCGACAGTGCCTCTCTGGCAAAGCGGATCCTCCAGCCACTACACATTCCTCCCTTTTCCTGCCATGCTTTTCTTGAAAGTAGCATGCCTCACTCTAATTGCAAACAATTACAAGGGCCCCCACCCACAGGCGTTCACTTCAGCACGGCTGTCATCCTGAGCGCGAGCTTTGGATCTCTCGCTGGGCCCAGCGCCGATCCAAAGCTCGCGCTCAGGATGACAGCATGAGACTCGAACATGCCGTTATACCCTCAACTTATTGACGTGTGATTAACATATTCACAAAGGCCACCTCAGTACCTTTTAGATTGACCAGCATGCCCACCGTACCGCTAGCGTAAGACTTATCTTGATCGGTTCCTACCTTCGAACCATTGACGCTAAAGGTGAAGTTGGGACCATTCTGGTAAATTTTAATGGTGTTGATATTCTTGCTTCCCTTTCCCTGGTGGAACTCAGAGCCAAAGGGCTGGTGCCACAGCTGCGTCCAGTAATTATCAGGGTTGCCAGAGCTATCGTCATACTTATAAAAACGATACTCGCCACCACTGACATTGACGACCTCAAAACTGTAGAAGGTGGTGATTGTCTTATTCGCTTTGGTGCTCTGGCTGAAGCGCAGGACCATACCAAACGAGTTATTGTTGGAGGTATCATCGCCCTTTACTTCCCACATTGTTAATGTATAGGCGTTGGGGATGGTAAAAGGCTGATCTGGTAAGACCACCGCCACTGCACTCCCCTCAGTATTCTGGATATGATAGGCTCCCCCGCTAAAGAACTCATCTCGACCCACCGGCAGGTTATGAATATTATGGCTCAGTGGATCGGAGAGAATCTGATTGGCCTCAACCGTTGCTTGCGCCAGGGCGGTAGCCGTCGCTTTTGGGTTAGGGGTTCCAGCTATATGGGTAGCTGTGCTGGATCGAGCTGACCAACTGGAATGGGTACGGACATACGAGAAAGCTCCAGCGGAAACTGCAACAATCAGCAAAACAAGAACACCTAAAACGGCCACCTGCCACGGCTTGCGTTTGCGCTTAGCAACATCGGTTGCCTCGGTTGGGGCTGATGGAACGACGGGTAGCAGTCCGGTAATATACTGACCGGGCTGACCGGCAACAGGCACTTGCACAACTTTGACAGAGCCGGTCAGCTTCATGGTATTGCTTGCTTTCTCTCCCATGTTTGGCACTGCCAACGAGCCACTCGTATTGCGTACCGGAGACAATTGTCTCAATTCCGTTGGCAGCACAGCAGGCTCTCCTTCTGTCAACGCAGGAAGCTCACCCGTCGGCTTAGGTGCCGCAGATCGCCTAGACAGTGCAGCAACCTGCGAGTCTGTATTAGAGCAGCTGGCAAAGCATCCGTTGCTTTCCCCAAAACGAGATTTGAACCAGGAGTCGCCGTGGGCAACATCCCCGTTGAACCATTCTGCCACGTCGGATCAAACAGACCACGCGGCGTGAACAGGCGTGCCCCGGTAGATGTAGTCACAGCAGGAGTTTTGACGGTGAAGCCATGTATGGGAAGACCAGCGGCACTCAGTGAATCGCGGAACGCCTCCACAAACTCTCGTCCGGTGGAATAACGGTCGGCGGGTCGCTTGGCCATAGCGCGAAGCATAACCTGCGAGCAGGCTACTGGCAGGTCTGGACGTAAGAGACGCGGCGCAGAAGGCGGCGTTTTCATTTGATGGGCCGCGATCTGCATAGGCGTCTCACCCTGAAAGGGGGTCGTACCAGTGACCATCTGGTAGAGAATGATACCCAGCGAGTAGAGGTCGGAACGGCCATCCACAGGCTCACCAATCACCTGTTCAGGGGCCATGTAATCTGGCGTGCCAACAGGCGCGCCAGCACCTGTCAAGCGTATCTGCGGAGCTTGTCCATCTGCGATGATCTTGACCAACCCAAAATCAGTCAGCAGCAAGCGCCCTTCAGGAGTCATCAAAATATTAGCAGGCTTGATATCACGATGAACGATGCCGCGCTCATGGGCACAGTCGAGGGCCGCCGCGACCTGTTCCAAATAGTTCAATGCCTTGGGTAGCGGAAGCTGGCCTTCCTGCTCCATATGGTCACGCAGCGTACCACCACTGATATATGGAACGACCAGATAGGCAAAACCATCACGCTCACCATATTCATAGACAGGTACAATGTTAGGATGCTCCAAAGAGGCTGCCGCATCAGTCTCACGCCGGAAACGCTCTAAAAAAGCCGCCCGTTGATGAGCGGTCAACGCGCTAGCCGGCAATAGCACTTTCACCGCAACCCAACGACGAGGACGAGACTGTTGAGCTAGAAAAACAGCTCCCATACCACCTTGCCCGATAATTTTCTGGAGCGTACAGTTTCCTAGCACCGTCCCTATCAATGCCTCTGCATTCATCAAAGCTCTACCTCATTCCGTTCTTGACATTCCTACGTGTCTCCTATCTCCACCACATCCCCTCTTTACTCTTAACATTCTAAAATGTGTGTCTCTTACATCTTATTCAACTTGAACTGTTCTGACAATCTATAGGGCTAAAACCCATGACCAAAGTAATATACCTACGGAGATTATCGCATCACATAGCGATACACTATGACAAAACTCAACCCCTGACAAGAGAGGCTCCTATTGCAAAATAACGTAGGAAGAAACCAAGTTGTCGAAATACAGGACATCTATCCTATATTTCTTTTACACCTTCGGGGCCACTATCTTCCTCAGCGTCCAGAGGCACTTGTTCGTCGCCAACCAGGACAACCATGGAGGGAACGGTACGGCTTTGAACAATGATGCCGTGCAGGAGTAAAGACGAAGCTTGAGCAAACAAGGGGCGCAAGCGTTCCAGGCGTTCGCGCTGGAGACGTAACTGATTGGCACCTACACCGATCCGACCGCGTGCCACTTCAATGGGGGTAATATCATCCTGCCCAGAAGAGATCCGCTGCCAGATATCACGCGCATCGAGTACCTGACCAACAGCGGACTGCACCTGCTGTAAGAGATCAATGGTCTGGTTGAGGAGCATCAACATATCTCCTTCGGCCAGGTCAATGCGACGGAGCAGGCCCGCCAGCGAGGTGCCACGTGACCACGCCAGAGCTACACCATGAAAATCTGGCACAATACCAGGAGTGAAGTTGATATTAGCAGCTTCCTCTATATTATGTACATTTTGTGAGACACGCCAGAGCTCTCCACGCACACGCTTGAGCATTGTACTCAGCACATTACGATTATGCATACGGCGTTCGTGGTCAAAGGTAAACCAGCTACACACCTCGGCCAACTCGCCAGCTGAGAGGTCATCAAGTACACCCAACATCATCAACTCGATAATCAGAATGCCGGACGGATGGAAAATACTACGCAAGAGACGACCTCGTAGAGTTAACTGATCATCCTTACCAATATAGCCCAGTGTACGCAGGGCAAAGATCGTGCCATCCAGTTCAGCCGCTCCGGCACGACTGAGAGGATACGCTCCAATTGACTTGCGGCGACGTTCCAGAGCCTGAGTCGCTCCCTCGATAGCTTTGGCACGCTTTTTCGTCTCCTTCTTGCCCTTATGGTAACGCATCTCCAGTTTTTCTAAGCGGGTCAGTTCGCGCTCCTCCCAGAGAAGGTAGCGTTGATACTCTCGCAAGCTAGATGCACAAATGCGGCGTAGATGCTGCACGTCAGCGGGACGCCAGAGGTTGAGTACAGAGTTATAGCGAATAGTGAATGAACTGGTCACAGGCAAAAGTTCGCCCGTGATCTGTTGAAAGGAGCTTTCAAACGGCTCCCATGGGGAATAGGGTATAATAGCAGCCCCACGCACATCCATCCCACGCCGACCAGCACGCCCGGTTAACTGGCGGTACTCATTGGGCGTGAGCAGGCGCATCTCTTGACCATCAAATTTGCTGAGGCTACCAACCACGACGGAACGGGCTGGCATATTGACACCCAGAGCCAATGTATCGGTGGCAAAGACAGCACGAAGGTGTCCCCGTGCAAAAAGCGTTTCCACCAGGACTTTTAAGCCAGGGAGGAGGCCAGCGTGGTGAAAGGCCAGCCCACGCGGTAGCAGTTCAGTGAGAGCATACACCTGTTGCAGGTTACGATCTTCTTTGGGCAATTGCTCAAGCCAAACGCCCACTTCTTCTCTAATTAGAGCCTGTTCTTCAGGCGAGGTAAAGAGATGGAGAGCAGCACTCATAGCCGCCTCTTCGACGACGCGCCGCCCTGGCAGGAAGTAAAGACAGGGCAATAGATCCGCCTGACGTAAGACCGTGAGCACTTCACCAGGTTCCGGTGCTTCGCGCTCAGGTGAACGTTTGGCCTTGGCGTTTGGCTTCTCCTGTATTTCCCCTGAATATGCTTGAGCTTCACCTGTTGCCATAGCATCCTGGCGTGTACCTCCGCGCTGTTTAGAGGATGTATCCCACAACTCGTCGTCATCCTTATCCTCTTCATCATCATCGAAGGTATAGACACGTCGACGGCGCATGAGCTGGGCCAGTCGAGCCTCACCACCGATGTCGGGAAAACGCTCTATGCGGTTGCCCTGAGCATCCTGCACAAGATGCAGCTTGTTGTCGAGAAAGTAGTAGTGTTCGAGGGGCACAGCGCGTTGTTCATGCACAATCAGGGAAATAGGGCGATGCACACGGCTGATCCAATTTGCCAGGTCCTGTGCATTGCTGACAGTGGCGGAGAGACCAACCAGTTGTATGTGAGGCGGAGAACAGACAATAGCTTCTTCCCACACAGGGCCACGCTGCAGATCGCTCAAGTAATGCAGTTCATCAAAGATAATGAAGCCAACATCAGTGAGCGAGGATGGCACGAGGCTCGTATCATTACCGAAACGGTCACCGCCTTCTTCCAGCAACATGTTGCGGTAGACCTCCGTGGTCATGATGACGATAGAGGCGCGGCTGTGTTCCACAATGTCGCCCGTGACGAGGCCAACCACCTCAACACCGTAGATGTCACGCAGGTCACGATACTTCTGGTTGGAAAGTGCCTTGAGCGGCGTGGTGTAAATGACACGCTGCTGACGCTGTTGAGCAAGCCAGATGGCATACTCAGCCACCAGCGTTTTGCCCGTACCGGTGGGTGCCGCCACCATCACCGACTGCCCTTGCGCCAACTGGGCGATAGCTTCTAACTGAAAGTCATCTAGCGGGAAAGGATAACGCGCTACAAACGTTTCAATTTCCGCCAGGCTCTCGCTCCTCGACTCCACTTGTTCGTCCATATTTTCTTCTTTTGTTGTAAAATTTTGTATTATAGCCCCATTGTAACATGGGAAGTGCAGATGAACAAGCATATTAGCTCTCCCCACCCTCATGACGCCCGCAAGGGGCGTCACTACTATACTGCGGGGCGGCACTATGCAAAAAGTTGACGCTCACTCAGCTCAGAGCCAACGCTCTTTTCAACTGTTCCAGCGATACATTGCCACCAGAGCAGACAATGCCCACCTTTTTATCTTTTAACTCACGGCGCATCTTATAAGCCCCAGCTAGAGAGGCGGCCCCAGCCCCCTCAGCAAGGGTATGGGCGCGTTCAATGAGCCAGACAACAGCCTGTAAAATCTCCTCTTCACTGACTAGGAAAAAGTCATCAAGCATTTGCCGTAGAATAGTCTGAGGAAGCTCAAAGGCGTGACCAGTGGCGAGCCCCTCGGCCAGCGTGCGGTTAGTACTACAGTCCCACTTAGAAGGTGAGATAGCTCCAGCAGCTGATCTCTGCTCTTCAGGTTTTTGTTGGAGGCTGAGCCTGAGAAGCCATCTTACGACGATTGCTCCTTGCTAAGTGGCACTGTAGTATTAGGAGCCTCGATCAAGTGGCCCTGCCTCCATGACTCATAGGCAGCTGGTGAGGCGGCAGCCTGCACACCGATGACGCGTATAGCAGGATTGATAGCACGGGCCACGATACTAGCCCCCGCTGCTCCACTTCCACCACCGATGGGAACGATAAGCACTTGCAAATCTGGCTCATCCTGCAACATCTCCAGCGTTTCGGTAGCAACCCCTGCAATGAGCAGAGGTTCATTGCCAGAGTGAATAAGCGAGCGGCATAGGCGACGGATTGACCATGATTACCCGTAGAGGCCGCGATAACCCCTCTGGCACGCTCATCCGGGCTAAGTTGGGAGATCAGATTAATCCCTCCACGCACTTTGAAGGCTCCAACCGGTTGATAGTTCTCGTGCTTAAACCATTGTACACCTGTCAAAATCCGGTTTTCTTTGGAAAAGAATATATCCCCAACAGAAAGCCCGCGCATCGTGGTGCATGAGTTCTCCTGCTGGGGGTAAGACTACTTGGCTATGGAGGGAAGATCCGTACCGCATGGCATGTGGTAAATTGACTGAAGGTTCGAACGAGAATACTGGGCTGAGGGCCCCTTGTTCGAACCTTCAGCCAAAAAATGTTGGGCTGAAGGTTCGAACGCATACACGAAGGTTCGAACGCATTTCCAGAGGTGGAACCACCATCTCTCGCGATCTCAAGGGGCTTCTCGTCTCCTGCGCCTGCATCAATGACCTCATCGTAGCGTAGCGGAAGCTTCTCAGTGGTAGCTTCCTACAATGTCGGACTCACATCCTTTCCTCCCAGTGCAGGTGACCGCTCTGAGGCCGTAGCAACCAGATTCATCAGATGGCCCATTCGGGGCGCAGAACATCATCCGGTGAATTTCCATCTGCTTCCAGCCGGGGAGAGGAGGAGGCAAGCCGATTTCTCCGTCGGTCACCAGTTCCTGTTCGAACCTTGAGCCCACGTTTCGATCCTTCAGTCAAAATCGGTCGAACCTTCGGCCAATTTACCAGCATGCGCGATGAGCCATGGTGGTAAATAGCGTGAAGAGCAAGCAGGTTTTAGGGTG
>WNGJ01001615.1_pt1 | contig 22233 bp, 16 predicted proteins | sample 5400611 | NCBI WGS metagenome assembly WNGJ01 (sample SAMN13153375, study PRJNA577476) | soil metagenome | isolation source: 40 cm soil or saprolite under Garry oak tree replicate 1 | place: USA:California | collected 2016-06-15
GAGCACGCCGGTGATTACCCGTCGGAGTACGCGGCGATTACCGCGGTGGCCCGGCGGCTGGGGATGACCCCGGAGACGCTGCGCAAGTGGATCCCGGCAGGCCGCTGTCGATGAGGGGCAGGCGCCGGGGGTGTCCACGGAGTCCGCCAGGGAGATCCGCGAGCTCAGGCGCAAGGTCAGCGAACTGGAGGCCGGGAAACCGCGCTGCGGGAAATCACGAAGTGGCTCGATCAAGACCAGGCCAGTCAGCGTGTCTCATCCCCGCGCTCCGCCACGCACTCGCACGACGGCGCATCTCCCGTGACGGATCTCGTCCGCCGTGAGCCCCCGGCAGTGAACGGCCGACGGGGCGGGCTGTGGCGGCAGCGGAACTTCGCGCTGTTCTGGACCGGTGAGAGCATCAGCGAGGTCGGCAACTCAGTCACCGTCATCGTCGTGCCGCTGGTCGCCATCGACACCCTGCATACCAGCACGTTCATCGTCACCCTGCTGACCGCGATGGCCTGGATCCCCTGGGTCATCATCGGCGTTCCGGCCGGAGCGTGGATCGACCGGCTGCCACCTAGGCCGGTCATGCTGGCCTGCGACGCGATCTCGCTGGCGGTGTACGCGAGCGTCCCGGTCGCGGCCTGGTGCGGAGTGCTGACCGTGGCCCAGCTCATCGCGGTCGCGCTGATCGCGGGAACCGCGACCGTGTTCTTCAGCAGCGCCTACCAGGTCCTGCTCCCCGGGATCGTCGACGAGGCGGACCTTACCGAGGGCAACGCCAAGCTGATGGGCAGCCAGGCGATCGCGCAGATCGGCGGGCCCGGGCTCGGCGGGCTGCTCGCCCAGGCGACCGGCCCGGTCGGCGGGCTGCTCGCCGACGCGATCAGCTTCGGCGTCTCGTTCTGCTGCCTGACCGCGCTGCGGGCACCGCGGGATCGCCGGTCGGGCGCGCCCGCGGCCGGGGGCATGCTCGACGGTCTTCGCTTCGCCTGGGGAGATCCCTACCTACGCGCGATGACAGCGTTCTCGTCGCTCGCCAACCTGGCACTCACCGGTGTCGACGCCCTCCTGGTTGTCTTCCTCGTCCGCACCGTCGGGCTGTCCTCGGCCGCGGCCGGCCTCGTCATGGCCAGCCTCGGCGTCGGCGGCGTCCTCGGCGCACTTGTCGCCCGGCCCCTGGGACGGCGGTTCGGCACAGCGCGGGCCATGCTCATCGCCGTCGCCGGCGGCCAGTGCTTCGCGCTGCTGCTCCCGCTCGCGGACAAGGGACCAAGGCTGGCCTTCGCCAGTATCGCGATGATGTGCGCCGGATGCGTCATCGTCATCGCGAACGTGATCGCCGACAGCTTTATGCAGACCTATGTCCCGCCGGACATATTCGGCCGGGTCACCTCGGCGACCAGGGCCGTCGGGTTCGCGATGATGCCCGTCGGCGCGCTGCTCGCCGGAGCGCTCGCCACCGTTCTCGGGGTCCGGGGCGCCCTCTGGATACTCACCGCCCTGATCGCCGCCTCCGGTCTCCTCTACCTGCTCACCCCCATGCGGCACCTGCGCGACCTCCCGCAACGAAGTCAGCCGAACCCATCGGCCCACGCGAGCTCAAGTTGACCATCACCGAGGGTCGGCCTTGCGGTCATCGAGCACTGAGCCGGCGCCCGGGAGTGCCCTTCGATTGCATGCTCGGGTTTGGCTGCCTGTAGTGTCGCGAGCCTGGTGCAGGCCGTAGCCAGGCGGACCAGGCATCCTGCTGGGACCGGTACTATTCCGCTAGATCTCAGGTCCTTCGTGGATGGCGAGGCCCGCAGTGCGGAACGAACGATGGCTGATCGCGGGGGCTGCCGGACTCGTGCTGGCGGGCGGGATTGCGTATGTGGCGACGACGGGCCCGGTGACGGCGCAGCATCTGGCCGCACAGCAGGTGGCTAGCAAACCCACGCCGCCCGCGGTCGTGACCGTGACGCCGGCCGACGGCACGGCGAAGGTCGCTCCCGACACTCATGTGCAGATCACGGCGTCTGGAGGCACGCTCACCCAGGTCACGGTGGCGTCCGGCGCCTCCGCCGTCACCGGGCAGTACGGGCCGGGCAGCACGAACTGGTCAACGGGGTGGGGGCTGAAGCCCGCCACCTCCTACACTGTCACCGCCGTCGCCAGGAACAGCAAGGGCGCGGCGACGACCGAGGTCACGCACTTCACCACCAAGAGCGCGGCTCGCACCCTTCAGGTCAGCAGCGTTACTCCCGGCTCCGGTGAGACCGTCGGCGTCGGCATGCCGATCATCGTCGACTTCAACTACGACGTGGCCCGCTCGAACCGGGCCGCGGTAGAGCATGCCCTTGAGGTCGGTAGCGACGTCCCGGTCACCGGCGCGTGGTTCTGGGCCTCAGACAGCGAGGTTGTCTTCCGTACGCAGAGCTACTGGCCGGCCCACGAGCATGTGCTGCTCACCGCGCACCTGGCCGGCGTCCCCGGCGGGCCGGGCCTGTGGGGCGGGAGCGACCTGAGCCGTTCGTTCACGATCGGCGATTCGCACGTCGTCAAGGTCAACCTGAAGACCGATCGGGCCCGCTTCTATACCAACGGGTCGCTCGCTAGGACAATCCCGGTCAGTGGCGGAATGGGTGGCTACGACTCCGTCGGCAACGACTTCTACACCACCAGCGGCGTTCACCTCACCATGGGCAACTACGACTCGGTCTGGATGACCTCGCCGAACATCAAGCCGGGCCAGCCCGGGTACTACCACGAGATCGTCTACGACGACGTGCAGATCTCCGACAGCGGCGAGTACATGCACCAGAGCCCCGGCGGGTTGTGGTGCCTAGGTGTGGAGAACTGCAGTCACGGCTGCGTCCGGATGACTGCTGATGGCGCAGCCTGGTGGCGGCACACCGCTTACCGGGGCGACCCGGTGACCGTCACCGGCACCCCGCGTCCGCTCGCCTGGGACAACGGCTGGGGCTACTGGCAGGAGTCCTGGCCAGCCTGGCTGAAGGGCAGCTCCGCCGGGCCGGTCACCACAACTATGCTGGCGGAGGCCAGCCCCGGCATCCGCGGCATCCACCGGGCCTACGTCTTCGGCCGCCTTGCCGCCAGTACCTAACTGGCTCCGACCAGCGGCGCCCGGGCTCCAGCCGGCCAGCTCAGCCGACGTTGTACCTGACCGAAGTCTGGTCACGTGAAGATGCATGGGAGCAGGCTCGCCGCAGCGTACCCCGATCCGGCCGAGGATCTGATCGCCGAATCCATTTACTGGTACAGCGCAAGCTCCGCTGCTGCCCTGGCACACCAGTCAGTTCGCCGAGACGATCCGCGCTCTGTCCTGGCCACGGGGTCATCATCGCGATGAAAGCGGCCATTGACCGTAATTGAGGCGCTATCGGACGAGCCGGCGGTTTTACGTTATGGTGGCGCTCGTGGCAGACGACTTCCCGGCATCCGGCTCGCCGCAAACAGCCATCGACACCACGGTCTCGCATTCGGCGCGGATCTGGAATTACTGGCTCGGCGGCAAGGACAATTACCAGGTGGACCGGGAGGTCGGTGAGCAGATTCTCGCCTTTGTCCCCGAACTGGTCCGCTCCGCGCGTGCCGACCGGCAGTTCCTCGCCCGTGCCGTTCGGTACCTGGTCGGCGAGGAACGGATCCGGCAGTTCCTGGACATCGGCACCGGCCTGCCGACCGTCGACAACACCCACGAAGTGGCCCAGCGGGTAGCGCCTGACTCGCGGATCGTCTACGTGGATAACGACCCGCTAGTGCTGGTGCACGCCCGCGCCCTGCTCACCAGCACGCCGCAGGGCGCCTGCGACTACATCGAGGCCGACGTGCGTGACCCCGGCACGATCGTGAGCGGTGCGGCCCGGACGCTGAACCTGGCCGAGCCTGTCGCGATCATGATGCTGGGGATCTTGAATTTCGTCCTGGACTCCGGTCAGGTCCAGGCGATCGTGCGTCAGCTCCTTGACGCCGTGCCGTCCGGCAGCTACTTGGTCATCTCGCATCCCACCACCGAGGTCGACGCCGAGCCGATGATCCAGGCGGTCCAGTTCTGGAACCAGCAGGGCTCGGCCCAGATGACCTTGCGGACCCGCGAGGAGATCGTGCGGTTCTTCGACGGGACCGATCTGGTCGAGCCGGGAGTGGTTTCATGTTCGCGCTGGCGACCGGAGCAGACCGACGCTGACATGATCGTCGATGTGACCCACTTCTGCGGCGTCGCACGGTGGAACGCGCCGAGCTGAGTCACCGTCCGGCCAGGTGCCCGGGGTCATCCGCTTTTCTTCCGCAACTCGGTCAGGTACTCGGCCTAGACCTGGCGCACGCATTTCTGCCGCGCCTCCTCCATAGCTGTACGGTCATCGAGTGAACGAACTCATCAATTAACCCACCACGCGTGTAGGTGAAGAACTCGGGCTGCTCGCTCATCGCTGTTCTTTACATAAATTAAGGATCACTGTCCAGGGGCGCGGCTGGTGATGCGGTCGGCGAGGTAGGCGGCGTCTTCGTGGACGAAGCCGAGCAGGGCCGAGCCGCGGCTGTGCTGCCAGGGCAGGCCGAGGAAGTACAGGCCGGGGATATCGGTGACGCCGCGCCGGTGGATTACGTGCCCGTCCCCGACTACGCCGGGGATGTGCATCCAGGAGTAGTCCGAGCGGTAACCGGTCGTCCAGATCACGATGCTGGCGTCCAGGCTGCTGCCGTCGGCGAACCGGACGGTGCGCCCTTCCGCGCCGGCCACTGCGGGCCGGAACCGGACCCCGGCCACCCGGAGCCTGCGGCGGGTGCTGCCGATGATGAAATCGGGCCGGGCCCGCAGCCGGCCGCCCAGCCGGGACTCGGCGGTGATCCGCATCAGGCCGAGCCGGGTGAGCCACCAGAACAGGTCCTTGCCCGCCAGCCGCTGCGGCAGCACCGGTGCCCTGGTGGCGATCGACAGGTCGACCTGGCGGGTCGCGGCGAGCTCTTCGGCGATCTGGAACCCGGAGTTGCCGCCGCCTACGACCAGCACCGGCCCGGGCGGCAAAGTTCGCGGGTTGCGGTATCCGGCGCTGTGCAGCTGAGTCACCGAGCCGCCGAGCCGCTGCGCGGCCGACGGCACAAAGGGCACCTGGAACGGACCGGTCGCTACCACCACCTGGCGGGCGCGGAAGACACCATCATCGGTCCGGGCCTCGAAGCCCTCCGCCGTCCGGATCAGCGCGGTGACCCGGGCGTTCAGCCTGACCGGCAGGTCGAACTCCGCTGCATAGGCGTTGAGATAGTCGGCGACCGGCTCTTTAGTCGGGTAGGTGTCCGGCGATCCGGGAAACGGCATGCCGGGGAGGGCGTCGTACTGGACGGGGGTGAACAGGGTGAGGGAGTCCCAGCGCGAGCGCCAGATGTGCCCGGGCTCAGGGCCCGCCTCCAGCACGACGAACCGCAGGTGCTGACGGGCCAGGTGCCAGGCCATGGCCAGGCCGGCCTGGCTACCGCCGATCACGACCACATCCAGGAGCTCGCCCGGCTGGCCGAGGTGCCGTTGCCTAGCCATGGAAGGGAACTCCCATCAATATTGCGGTGGTGAGGATTCCGGCGGCGACCCAGTCGACCGTGGCGCAGAACGGTGGCCACCAGCGCGTGTTGCGGACGAATTGAGTGCGGTGCTGCCACAGGTCCTTCAGGCCGTGGCCAGCCAGCCCCAGCACGATCAGCCACGCCGATCCGCTGACGCTTACCGCGGCAACGACCACGAAGAACCCGGCCACGCTGCTCTCGGCGGCGATGACTTGCCAGCGCCCATCGGCCACACTCAACCCGATGTAGACCGCCGCGATGAGGGTCAACCCGAGCGCGTAAACAGTCCTGGGCTCCAGCCACCAGAAGGCGAGCGGTGACACCGCCTGGATAGCGCCTGTGACGGCGCCGCAGCAGATGGCGGCTCCGGGCAGCGCACGTAGTCTCCTTCTCGGCCTGGATATCACCGGCTGCCGGTCTGGCAGCGATGTCACCGCGGGGCGTGACGCCGGGGCGACGACGGTGCGGGCGTAGTGGGTCCGGTTGATGCCGGTCATCGGGGGCTCCTTTATGTCCGGTTGCTGTCAGACGCTATGAGCCACCGCGAAGCGTCGCACCGGTAGAATCGCCAGGTTCACCGGCCGCGGCCGCCGTGGATGCTCAGGCGAGCTGGAGCGCGGCAAGTTCGGCGCGGGAGCTGAGGCCGAGCTTGCTGAACACGTTACGCAGGTGGAAGTCGACGGTGCGGGGACTGAGGAACAGCTGTGCGGCGGCGTCCCGGTTGGACAGGCCCTGCCGGACCAGCGCGGCGACCTGCTGCTCTTGGGCGGTGAGCTGGGTGGCGGTGGTGACGTCGCGGCGGCGGGCGGTCTCGCCGGAGGCGCGCAGCTCTTGCGCGGCGCGGGTGGCCCACCGCGCGGCTCCGAGGTCCTCGAACACCTCGAGCGCGATGCGCAGGTGGGCGCGGGCATCGACCCGGCGGCGGGCGCGGCGCAGGTACTCGCCGTAGCCGAGGTGGATGCGCGCCCGGTCGAACCGGCGCGTGGCGGTGCCGGCGTGCTGGATCGCGTGCTCGAACTGCTCTGGCGCGTGCGTGTCGTCGGATAGCAGCGCGCGTCCGTATGCGGCGGCGGCGCGCGCCCAGCCCGACTCGACCGCCGCGCCGAACTGGTCGAGTTCTGCTGACCAGTCGCGAGCCAGGTCGGCGCGCTCGGCGCGGACGGCGGCCTCGATGCGGTCGAGCGCCGCCAGTCGTGTCATGGGGGTAACCATCTGCTCGAGGTGGTGCAGCGTGAGGGCCGGCGTCTCCGCGGTCAGGGCGCGGGCCCACCGGGCGAGGTCGTCGACCAGAGGGCCGGTGACTCCGGCGCTGGGCAGGGCAGCGATCGCCTGCAGGTGCCCAGTGAGTTGCGCGCGCTGGTCGCGCAGCGCGGCCAGCAACGCCAGCCAGCCGTGCGGGAACCGGGTCAGGGCCGGCTGGCCGCTGCTGCCGGCCAGGTCGAGGGCCTCGGCGGCACCGGCGGCGAGCGCGTCCCAGTCGCCCGCTGCCACGTCGCCGCACGCACGCCGGGTGAGCGCGTGGACGATCAGCGCGAGTGCCCCGGACTCGCGGGCGTCGGTGAGCAGCCGCGTGTGGTGAGCCTGCACAACGTGGTCGTCGCCGAGGTGAAAGGCGGCGATGCCCAGGTTGGCGCGCAGGTCGGTGTCCTCGCGGGGATCGCAATCCGCGAGGGCCGGGCGGAACTGCGCTGCTGCCTCGGCGAACTGCCCGTTCCTGACGTGCACGAACCCAGCCAGCAGCCGGGCGTAGCAGCGCGCGCTGCCGCTGGTCGCCGCGGTGACGTCACCGAGCGTTGCGGCCTGCCCGGACATGTCGTCCGCGCCCTCGCCGACGAAGGTGACGAGCGCGGCGGCGACCATCGTCATCGCCCGGGCGCGCTCGGCATCGACCGGAGCCACGTCGCGGGCGGCCTGCAGCAGGATCCGGTGGCCGACCAGGGTCGAGCCGACGTTCCAGTCCACGCGGGCGCGCAGCCGATCCAGGTCGGCGCGCAGCAGCTGGTCGGTGGCATCCGGACGGGCCGCGTCGGCTAGGGCGCGGGCGCGGGCCGGCTGCGCCGCGTGCCACGCCGCGTGCGCGGCAGCGCCCAGCCGCCGGGCCCGGACCACCGGGTCGGCGGTGAGCTCGGCCGCGCGCGACCACGCAGCCGCGGCTGCCTCGTGCCCGCGGCGGGCGGTGGCCCGCCCGGCCGCGGCATCAAGCGCGTCGGCTACGGCATCGTCAGGGCGGTCGGAAGCGGCGGCGAGGTGCCAGGCACGCCGGTCGGCGTCGCCGTCCAGGGCGCCGGCCAGTGCCCGGTGGGCAGCGCGGCGTTGTGCGCTGGTGGCCGCGCGGTAGATCGCCGAGCGCACCAGCGGGTGGTACAGGGTGAGCACATCGCCGTCGACGCGCAGCAGGCCGGCCTGCTCGACCGCGTCGAGGGCATCGTCACCGGCGTCGAGGCGGTCGGCGGCGTCGCGGACCACGGGCAGCCGGGCGGTGTCATCGGCCGCGGCCACCAGCAGGAATCGCTGCGCGGCCTCGGGCAGCCTCCGGCACCGGTCCAGGAACGCCCGTTCGACACCGCCGGTGAGCGGCAGTTGCTCCGGCAGCGGGGCCCGGCCGGACAGCTGGTCAGCGGACAGCACCTCGGACAGCTCACCGAGCGCCAGCGGATTGCCCCCGGTGGTGGTGACGAGCCGATCCCGCACCGCGGCGTCAACGTCGTCCGGTGCGCGGCTGCGGAGCAACTGACCGGCAGCCTCGCCGCTCAGCCCGCCGAGAGTGAGGCAGGGCAGCTCGCCGGCGTCGAAGCCGGACGCGTCGCCGTCGCGCGCGGCGAACAGCAGCGCGACCCGTTCGGCTTGCAGTCGGCGGGCGACGAACAGCAGCGCGGCGGCCGAGGCCTCGTCGAGCCATTGGGCATCGTCGGCGATCACGAGAACCGGGCGCTCCTCGGCGGCGTCGGCGAGCAGGCTGAGGGTTCCGAGGAAGGCGAGGAACCGGTCGCCCTCGCCCTCGATCTCACCAAAGGCCGCCTGCAACGCAGCCCGCTGCGGCGCCGGAAGCCCGCCCACACCCTTGCGCAGCGGCCACAGCAGCCGCTGCAGCGCGGCGAACGCCAGCGGGGACTCCGACTCGACACCCTGCGTGCGGAGCACCGTCATGTCGGCGGCCGCCGCGGCGGCGTCGGCCAGCAGCGCCGACTTCCCGCTGCCCGCCACACCGCGGATCACAAGCGCACCCCCGGACGAACCACGGGCCGCCTCTAGCCGGGCGGCGATGCCCGCCCGTTCGGCATCCCGGCCGACTAGCACCTAAGCCATGGTACCGAGCCCGGATCGGCCGGATGACCTAGCCGAACCCGGCGATCTTGCCGGTGCGACCGCCAGGTCCTCGCAAGAACCTTGACCTACCGACCAACCGCTCACCAGGAGAACGACATGCTCGAGAACACGCCGCGCACCTTCATCGGCGCCACCACGTTCCAGGTCACCGGCATGAGCTGCGACCACTGCCAGCGCGCCGTGACCGAAGAGATCAGCCGGGTACCCGGCGTCCAGGGCATCACCGTCGATCTGGCCACCGGCAGCGTCACGGTCACCGCCACGCAACCGGTCGACCGCGCCGACGTCGCCCACGCCGTCGGCGAGGCCGGCTACACCCTCCGCCCGTAGCAGCCGCGGCGGCGGGCCCAGCCGCCCGCCGCCACTCGAATTCACCCACCCATCTCGAGACAGGAACGACGATGACGACCGCCACCAGCTCCACCTGCACCCTCGACATCGGCGGCATGACCTGCGCCTCCTGCGTGCGGCACGTCGAGAAGGCGTTGTCACGCATCGACGGAGTCCGCGCTGCCGAGGTGAACCTGGCCACCGAGGCCGCCACGGTCAGCTTCGACCCGCAGACCGCGGGGCTGAGCGAGCTCACTGCCGCAGTCGCCGCAGCCGGTTACACCGCCACCCCCCGCCACGCCGCCGGCCCCCAGCCGGCACCGCGAGACGACCGGGACGCGGCGACCACGGTCGACACCGCGCATGACGCCCAGCTGCGTGACCTCAAGCGCAAATGGCAGGCCACCCTGACGGCCGGTCTCGGCCTGATGCTGCTGATGTACCTGCCGCTGAACCTGGACACCATGGACTGGCTGATGCCGGCCATCTTCGCCGTCGCCACCGTCCTCCAGTACTGGGCCGGCCGCGGCTTCTACGCCGCCGCGTGGGCGGCCGCCAGGCACGGCGCGACCAACATGAACACCTTGGTCGCTCTCGGCACCGGCGTGGCCTGGGGCTACAGCGCCTTCGTCACCCTGTGGCCCGGTATCGCCGAACGGGCCGGGCTACCGCTGCACCTGTACTTCGAGACCTCCCTGGTGATCATCGCCTTGATCCTGATGGGCCGCTGGATGGAACTGCGCGCCAAGAAGCGCACGGCCACCGCCATCACCGCACTCATCGGGCTGGCCCCGAAGACTGCCCGGGTGATCCGCGACGGCCGTGAGCAGGACGTCCCGATCGAGGAGGTCCTCGTCGGAGACGTGGTCCGGGCCCGGCCCGGGGAGAAGATCCCGGTCGACGGAATCATCGTCGACGGCGAATCGACGATCGACGAGAGCATGCTCACCGGCGAGAGCGCTCCGGTCGGCAAGGCGCCCGGGGACCAGGTCATCGGCGCGACCATCAACGGCACCGGCGCCTTCCTGTTCCGCGCGACGGCCGTGGGCCAGGACACCGCGCTCGCGCAGATCGTCCGGCTCGTCGAAGACGCGCAGGGCGCCAAGCCGCCGATGCAGCGCCTGGCCGACACCGTCTCCGCGTGGTTCGTGCCCGGCGTCCTCATCGCCGCCGCCGTCACGTTCACCGTCTGGGCGCTGGCCGGGTCGGCCGGCAACCACTGGACCATGGCGATCGGCACCGCCATCGCGGTTCTCATCATCGCCTGCCCCTGCGCGCTCGGCCTGGCCACCCCGACCGCGGTCATGGTGGGCACCGGCAAGGCAGCCGAGCTCGGCGTCCTGATCGGCAACGGTGACGCACTCGAGCAATCTCGCCGGCTGACCGCGATCGTCCTGGATAAGACCGGTACGATCACCCAGGGCCGACCCGCCGTGACCCGAATCCGCACCGCCGGCCACTGGGACGCGGCGTCGCTGCTCGCGATCGTCGCGGCCGCCGAGACCGGCAGCGAGCACCCGCTGGGCGCCGCGATCATCACCGCGGCCCGCGACCGCGACCTGGCGCTGCCGCCAGTCGAGCGCTTCACCGCCATCCCCGGCCGGGGCATCGACGCCACGGTCGAGGGCCGCCGCGTCCTGGTCGGCAACGCCGCACTCCTCACCGACGCGGGCATCGACGTCACGGCGCTGACTCCAGAAGCCGGCCAAGCGGCCGCCGCCGGCCAGACCCCGATGTTCGCCGCCGTCGACGCGGAAGCGGCCGGCCTGATCGTCGTGGCCGATCCCGTCAAGCCCGATTCCGCCGACGCGGTCGCCCAGCTGAAGGCACTCGGCCTCGAGGTGTGGATGCTCACCGGCGACAACGCCGCCACCGCGCAGGCGGTCGCCGCCGACGTCGCAATCGACCGCGTCCTCGCCGAAGTGCTGCCGCACCAGAAGGCCGAGCAGGTCCGCGCACTGCAGGCCGCCGGGCACGTGGTCGCCATGGTCGGCGACGGCATCAACGACGCGCCCGCTCTGGCCAGCGCGGACGTCGGTGTCGCCATCGGCACCGGTGCCGACGTCGCCATCGCCGCCTCCGACATCACCCTCGTCGGTGGCGACCTGCGCGGCGTCGTCGCCGCGATCGCGCTGTCCCGGCGCACCGTCACCACCATCAAGCAGGGCCTCGGGTGGGCCTTCGGCTACAACATCCTGCTCATCCCCGTGGCAGCCGGAGCGCTATACGCCTGGCACGGCATCCTGCTCGACCCGATCCTCGCCGCCGCCGCGATGGCGATGAGTTCCGTGAGCGTGGTCAGCAACGCGCAACGGCTGCGCCGCTTCCGCCGGCCGGCCAGCGCACACGAGATCTTGCACCCGCCGCTGCGTGCCAAGATCGGCCAGTACAGCTATCTCGCGACCGTGGCCGTGGCAGCCATAGCCATCGGCGCCGGGCTGACCGCAGCCAGCTACACCAACACCGCCAAGCGCGGCATGAACGGCGCGCTCGCCTGGACCGAGTCCGCCGGCATGCCGATGCGTCCCACGATGGGCACGATGATGACCACCGAGATCCCGCCGGTGGACGCCGCCGAAGCCAACGTGCACGTGCGGATCAGCGTGCCGGCCGGCACCCGCCCCGGTCTCCCTGCCCGCGTTGTCGTCAAGGTGACCGACGCCCGCAGCGGCAGCCCGGTCAGCGACCTCCGCCTGACCCACAGCGTGTTCATGCACCTGATCGCGACGCGCGCCGATCTCGCCACGTTCACCCACGTGCACCCCGAACCCACCGGGACCGCGGGCGAGCTCGCCGTCGAGATGACCTTCCCAACCCCCGGCCGGTACATCATGAACACCGAGTTCCGCCGTAATGGGCAAATGGCCGACATCCACGACCGGCAACTCGTCACGATCGCCGGCCCGGCACCGACCCCGCGACCGGCTACCCCCGGGCCGCGGACCATCGTCGTCGACGGCGTCCGCGTTGAACTGCACGGGCGGGCACAGGCCGGCCCGACCAGCGACCTGACATTCAGCCTCACCGACGCACGCTCGGGCCAGCCGCTGCGCAACCTCCAGCCCTACCTGGCCGCCGCCGGCCACGTCGTCATCATGCGCGCCGACGGGCAGACCTTCGCCCACGAGCACGCCGATGTCCGCGACAGCTCCGGCGCCCCGGTGTTCGCGCTCCCCGGCACCACGTTCGGGCCCGACCTGCCCGTGCACGCTCACTTCGACACGGCCGGCACATACCGGTTGTGGGGACAGTTCCGGCTCGGCAGCGGCCGGGTCATCACCGTCCCATTCACTGTCGAAGCCTCCTTGAATCGATAGACAGCGACACCCCGCACAGACCGGGCCCGGAGCCACAAGCTCCGGGCCCGGTCCCTGTTTCGTATGCCAGCAACGAGCCACGCGATACAGCGGCCCAGGTGCCAGCTCGCGCGCGACTACCAGCCAGCTGGCTTACTTCGGCAGTCGTCACGCCGGCGCCGATCTGGGCGCTTCACGCGGCTCGCTCGATCACCCTTGGCATATACCCCCTAGGGGTATATATTCGAGCGGCATGACGGTGATGTTGCCAAGGGAGTCGTGATGAACGCAGCAGGCACTCTCGTCGTTGTGGCCGCGGTGGCGGCCCTGGGCGGGCTGGGCTGGTTCTTCTTCGGGCCGCGCAAGGCCACCGCCGCGGTGCTGGCAGGCGGGGTGCAGCGCCTGGAGGTGACGGTCAAGGGCGGATACCGTCCCGACGTGATCCGGGTGCGCCAGGGCGTGCCGGTCGAGCTGACCTTCGACCGGCAGGAATCCGGTGACTGCACTTCCCGCGTCGTGTTCCCGGATTTCCGGGCGAGCACCACGCTGCCTGCCTATCAGCGGACCATCGTGCGGCTTGATCCCGGTGAGACGGGAGAGTTCGGGTTCGCGTGCGGGATGAACATGATCCACGGCGCGCTGATCGTCGAGCCCGCCGCGGGCGGCGCTACCGACGACGGCGCGCCTAGCTGCAGCCAGGACCAGGCCGCAGCAGTGCCGGATGTGGCCGCGCCGCCCGAGGCCGACGGCGTGGCGGCCGAGGTGTCGGCCCGGGATGCCGAGGAGGCCGAACGGGCTGCGGAGATCGCCGACCTGGCCCGCCGGGTGCTCGCCGGGGTGATCCTGACCCTGCCGGTGCTGTACGCGGCGATGGCTCATGACGTGTTCGGGGCCTGGGTGCCGGGGGCCTTGCTGAACCCCTGGGTGCAGCTGGCGCTGATCACCCCGGTGATGTTCTACACCGGGTGGCCGGTGCACCGGACCGGCTGGCTGGCGCTGGCGCACCGGTCGGCCGACATGAACAGCCTGATCACCATCGGCACCACTGCCGCCTACGGGTACAGCCTACTGGTCACCGCCGCGCCCGGCCTGCTCCCGGCCGGTGTCCGGGAGGTGTACTTCGAGACCACCGGGGTGATCTTGACGCTGATCCTGCTCGGTCGGCTGATCGAGACCCGGGCCAAGGCCGGCACCGGGCAGGCCATCCGCGAGCTGCTCGGCCTGCAGGCCCGCACCGCCCGGGTCGTCCGGGACGGCGCGGAAGCCGAGATCCCGGTGGAGCAGGTCGTGGTCGGCGACGAACTGGTGATCCGGCCCGGCGAGAAGATCCCGGTCGACGCGACCGTGCTGTCCGGGGCGTCGGCGGTGGACGAGTCTATGGTCACCGGCGAGCCGATGCCGGCCGCCAAGCAGGCCGGGGACGCCGTGATCGGCGCGACGGTCAACACCACCGGGTCGCTGCGGGTCCGGGCGGACAAGGTGGGCGCCGATACCCTGCTGGCCCAGATCGTCACGATGGTGCGGCAGGCGCAGGCGTCCCGGGCCCCGATTCAGCGGCTCGCCGACATTGTCTCCGGGTACTTCGTGCCCGCGGTCATCGGCGTGGCCATCGCGACGTTCGCGGTGTGGTTCACGGCCGGGTCGGCGCCCGCGTTCACCATGGCGCTGGTCGCGGCGATTGCGGTGCTGATCATCGCCTGCCCGTGCGCGCTGGGCCTAGCCACCCCGCTGTCCATCCAGGTGGGCACCGGCAAGGGGGCCAGGGCCGGGATCCTGGTCCGGTCGGCTGGGGCGCTGGAGACCGCGCACAAGCTGGACACGGTGGTGCTGGACAAGACCGGCACCATCACCGCAGGACGGCCCGCCCTCACCGACGTCCGGGCCGCCGGACGCTGGGACGAAGACGAGCTGCTGGCGCTGGTAGCGGCGGCGGAATCCGACAGCGAGCACCCGCTAGCCGCGGCGATCATCGCCGGCGCCCGGGACCGGGGCCTGTCCATCCCGGCCGCGGCCGACTTCGGGTCGGTCACCGGCCAGGGCGTGCGGGCCACCGTGGCCGGGCACCCGGTCCTGGTCGGCAGCGCCCGGCTGCTGGCCGCCGCCGGCATCAGCACCAGGGCTCTGGAGGCGGCCGGGGCCGAGCTGTCCGGGCCGGGCAATACACCGGTGCTGGCCGCCATCGACGGCGAGCCGGCCGGGGTGCTCGCGGTGGCCGACCCGGTCAAGGAGGATTCGGCCGCCGCGATCGCGGCGCTGCGCCGCCTGGGCCTGGACGTGGTCATGCTCACCGGCGACAACGCCCGGACCGCCGCCGCGATCGCCCGGCAGACCGGGGTGAGCCGCGTGCTGGCCGAGGTGCTGCCCTGGCAGAAGGCCGGCGAGATCCGCCGCCTGCAGGCCGAGGGCCGCACCGTCGGGATGGCTGGCGACGGGATCAACGACGCCCCCGCGCTGGCCGCCGCCGACGTCGGCCTGGCCATCGGTACCGGCACCGACGTGGCCATCGAGGCCGCCGACATAACGCTGGTCTCCGGATCGCTGGCCGGGGTGGTCACCGCCATCTCGCTGTCCCGGGCGACGATGCGCAACATCCGGCAGAACCTGCTCTTCGCCCTGGCCTACAACGCCATCGGCATCCCGGTCGCCGCCGGGATCTTGTACCCGATCTTCGGGATCCGCCTGTCCCCGGTCATCGCCGCCGCCGCGATGGTGCTGTCCTCGCTGTCCGTAGTGGGCAACGCCAACCGGCTGCGCGGCTACCGCCCGGCGCCGCTGCCGCCGGCCGGATCAGGGTTCCAGGTCGACGCCGAGCTGCGGGTCGAGACGCCGGCCAGCATCGAGCCCGCTCCGGTGACCGATCCGGTATGCGGGATGACCGTAGACCCGGCCACCGCCGCCGGGCACCGCGGCACCGGACCGGGCACCGTGTACTTCTGCACGGCCGGCTGCGCCGCCGCCTACGACGCCGAACCAGGCCGCGATATGCGGGAAAAGGTACCCCACAGGGGTATGTCCTGAAGTGGACGTACTGGTGGCCGGGGCGACCGGCCGGCTCGGCGGCCCGCTGGCTGACAGCCTGATCGACCGGGGGCACCGGATCCGCGCGCTGACCCGGGATCCCGGCTCGGCGGCCGCGGACCGGCTCAGGCGGCGCGGCGCCGGTATCGTCGCCGGCGACCTCGATGACCCGCCCAGCCTGCGCCGGGCCGCGGCCGGAGCTGACGTGGTGTTCGTGCTCAGCACGCCGCACCATGGCACCGGGCCCGCCGCCGAGGCGCGCCAGGCGATCAGCCTCGCCGACGCCGCCGTGGCCGCCCGAGCCGGGTACCTGGTCTACGCCTCGGCCGCGGGTGCACGTCAGGCCCGCGGCGTGCCGATGCTCGACAGCAAGCGCCGGGTCGAGGAACACCTGGCCATCCTGCCGGTACCGCACGCGGTGATCGCCCCGGCCTACTTCATGGACAACCTCGACTACCCCTGGAACAGGGCCGTGCTGCGGGCCGGCCAGTGGCCCATCCCGCTGCCACCAGACCGGCCCGTCCAGCTGATCCCGGCCATCGACATGGCGCGCTTCGCCGCCCTGGTCATCGAGCAGCCAGGCGACTTCGCCGGCCAGCGGATCGAGCTGGCCTCCGACGAGGTGACTGGCCCGGAAGCCGCGCACATCCTGTCTGAGATCCTGCGCCGGCCGCTCGCGCACCTGCAGGCAACGCCCGCACCGCTCGCACCCATGGCCCCGTTCTTCCAGTGGCTCGCCGACACCGGCTTCCACGGTGATATCCGGCAGCTCCGGTCCCGGTACCCGGAGATCGGCTGGCACTCCCTGCAGCAGTGGGCGGCCACGCATGACTGGGCCGACCTGGCATAAACCTTGAGGGTGCCATATCGATGACAGATGTGCCGTGCAGATGGGCTAGGCGACGCGCCCGCCAGGTGACCGGCGAACGCCGTGCTTCCCGGCCCATGGTGACTGCCTTGATGCCTGACACCTTGGTTACCTCCGCTGCTTATGAGAGCGGACGGCCGGGACCAGCGCCACCGCGATCGCCAGCGAGACGACCGCGCAGGCCGCCCCCACGGTGAAGGCGCGGGCGAAGTCGTGGCTGCCGAGATGGGCCGTGACCAGGCCGGCCCCCGCGGCGCTGGACAGGAGGGCGACGCCGACCGCGCCGCCTAGTTCGTGGAACGTGTTGACCAGGGCTGATCGCAGGCCGCCTTCGGCCGGGCCGACATCGGTAAGCGAGGCGGTGAAGGCGGTGACGAACGTCGCCCCGATCCCGAGGGCGGCGATGCTCAGCCCGGTCACCATCTGCGCGGGCTGGGGCCAGCCGGCCGCGACGGCATATCCGGCGGCCGCCAGGGCAAGGCCGGTGACCGCGACGACCCGGGCGTTGACACGGGCCAGCAGCTGACTGCCGGCCTGCGCCCCGGTGATCGTCGCCACGGCTATCGGCAGGAAGACCAGGCCCACGTGCAGCGCGCTGTAGCCGTGTGCGTGCTGCAGCGCGAAGGAGCCCAGGAAGAACCCGCCGACCAGCAGCCCGGTGGCGGTCAGCATGAGGAACCCGCCGGCCAGCACCGCCCGGCGGCGGAGCAGGCCGACGGTGAGCAGCGGTCGGCGGACCCGGCGTTCGAGCAGCGCGAAGACTGTCCAGATCGCGACGGCGAGCGCGAGCGGGAGCACCGTGGGGGCGGCGGCCCAGCCGTGGCTGCCGACGTTGATCAGCCCGTAGATGGCGGCGGCGGTTCCGGCGGTGACCAGCATCGCGCCCGGCACGTCCAGGCCCCGCTCCGCCGCCTCAGGAAGCGGCCGGGCGGGCACGGCCAGCGGGATCGCGATGAGCAGGGCGACGCCGATCGGCACGTTGATGGTGAACACCCACCGCCAGCCCGCTTCGGAGGTGAGGATGCCGCCCAGGACGACGCCCAGCGCCGACCCGACGCCGGCCAGGGCCGACCACACGCCGAGCGCCTTGCCGCGGCTGGCGCCGGTGAACAGCGTCATCACGGCGGCCAGCGCGGCCGGGGACATGAGCGCGGCGCCGAGACCCTGCAGCGACCGCCCGGCGAGCAGCGTCGCGGCGTCGCCGGACAGCCCGCACATCAGCGACGCCGCGGTGAACAGGGCCAGGCCGCCCAGGGTCATCCGCCGGGCGCCGAACAGGTCGGCGATCCGGCCGCCGAGCAGCATCAGGCCGCCGAAGAACACGGTGTAGATCGTCATCACCCACGGCAGCTCGCCGCGCTGCAGGTGCAGGGCGACGCCGATATCCGGCAGCGCCACGTTCACCACCGTGACGTCCAGGACGAGCATCAGCTGCGCGGACGCGAGCAGGGCCAGCGCCACCCAGCGGGATGGGAGGTAGGACTGCGAGCCGCGCTTACCCGAAGCACGCGGCATGGTTGACGTCATGGGAACTCCCCGTTTCGATAACTTGAACTGCCATGTACGAGTTATAAGCCCTACACTAACTCATACACGACTGTTCGAGAAAGGGGGTTTCGGCGATGGCGGCTCCAAGGGCCCAGCGGGCCGACGCCCGGCGCAACATCGCCGCGATCCTCGACGCGGCCACGGAGTGCCTCGCCCGCGATCCCGAGATGAGCATCGCCGACATCGCCGCGGCCGCCGGCGTCGGCCGGATCACTCTCTACGGCCACTTCAGGACCCGCGCCGATCTCGTCGACGCCGTCCTGGTCCGGACGGTGCAGCGGGCCGACGCGATCCTGGACGCCACCGACACCTCCGGTGACCCGGCCGAGGCGCTGGCGCGGCTGGTCGCGTCGTCGTGGCAGCTCGTGCACCAGTTCCGCAACATCCTGCTGGCCGCGCAGCGCGAACTCCCGGCCGAGCGCATCCGCGGCGTCCATGACCGGATCCTGCGCCGCGTGCAGTCCCTGATCGAGCAGGGCCAGCGCGCCGGGGCCTTCCGCCGCGACATGCCGCGGCAATGGCTGATCACCACCACGTACAGCCTCATGCACGCCGCCGCCGAGGACACCGCCGCCGGGCGGTTCGACGCCGGGGACGCGGCCGGCCTGATCACCGCCACCCTGCTCGCGGCGTTCAGCCCGCAGCGGGGTGGGTGACGCGCGGGGATCAGGCGAATTCCGCGCGGTACTGGTGAAGGAACTCGGCCACCGGGCGCGGGGGGCGGCCGGTGATCTGCTGGAAGGTGCCGGTCGTGTAGTCGTTCTCGCCGGCCAGGATCGCCCACTCGCGCGTGATGAGCAGCTCAGCCGTCCCGGCCGGTACCCCGGCGCCGGTCAGGCGGTCCAGGAACTGCCGCTCGGCTGCGACCTTGAAGGTGACGGGCTCGCCGAGTTCGGCCGACAGCAGCTCCAGTGCCTCCGGCCACGACAAGGGAACCGGCCCGGTCAGGTCGTGGTGCGCACCCCACTGCGGCGCGAGTTCGGTGACAAGTGTCGCGTCCGATTCGGTGTGACGACGGCGAACGCACTGGCCCGCGCTTCGCCAAGTGGACCCGGACACCCGGGTCCGTCAACCGTCCAGCTCTATGTGGCAGCTTCATCTTGGCGGAGCGCGGACACCGATTCAGTCAGAGTGTCTTGAAATGAACGATGAAATCGCTGACTTTAACGTCGGCGCCAGTCTTATTCTTACTCACCGTCATCGTGTTGTGCTGCTTCAGGAAGCTGCCTACGAAGTTCTCCTGCCAAACCCGTCCGGTCGTCGAGCTGAAGGGCTGCGCGTCCACAACGGTGTTGCCGTTGATCAGGACGGTTAGATCTACATCGCCTTGTGGTTTTACGACGAACGAGATACTAGCGTTCTCGGTTGTGTCGACGTTGTCGGTGTCGAACTTGACATCCCTGTCGAGGTCGCCGTTCTCCTCCAGGAGAATGTCGCCATCCTGGAAGGTCTTGAAGTCCGCGGGCATGTCTACCTCCATGGTCTGTTGTCTCGAAGTCATTTCGGACTATGAACTCGAGGTAACCCCACCGGCGCTAACCGAGCGCTAACCAGTTCGCCCGCCGCTGGCTCCCACCTCCTCGCGGACCGGCCGATTTCCCGACACACCGCATGCGTAAGCTTGCCAGGGCGGCGACCGGGCAGGCTGGCACCACACCAGCGCCCGACAAGCCAGCCGGGAACAGGAACGGGCCCGCAGCGTGCCATGCCAGGCGGAACCCGCAACGGAGGTCCTCCAGACGGTTGATCGTGGCGGATTCCGGTCCTACGGGACCTCCGTTGCCGAACGAACACGACACGCCGAAACCCGGTGCTTGACCCTCGTGCCCGACCCGTAACTTCCCGGCATGGGGGCTAGCCTGCCCGTGGCCTCGCCCCTTCCGGGCCTTACCCTCTGCTGCTCCGGGCTAGCCCTTTCCCCGAGCGCCCAGAGCTCGCAGCTGGGCCGTGCTGATCGTCTGGCCGGCTGGCGGCGGGGTAAGCGTCAGGGGCCGGTTGTAGCCGGTGAAGACCTCGTGCTCCTGGCCCCTGACGTCGATGCGCAGGAACTCCGGGCGGGCGGAAATCGTGACGTAGGCGCTCGTCGAATGGCGCTTGCCGACGAGCTGCAGGGCGGGCTGGCCCGCGATCGTCGTGATCTTGCCCTTGACCAGGTCCTTGAGCTCACCGCCGAAGGCGCTGGCGAGCTCGCCCGGACTGCACCCCGCTGCCATGCCTGCCGGCACGTCGGGTGTTTGCAGGTACTTTCCCTCCAGGTGCCGCCGGGCAGCGGCGGGGACGCCGTACGCCATCCACTTCCACATCTGGGAAGACGGCTTGAACCACACCGTCGTGCCGATCTCGAGCACCGCGGACGTGCCTTGTCCCGGAATCCGGAGGGTTTCCCTGCACCCCTTGGCACCGGAGGCCACGTCGAGGACGGCGGTCTGGCCGTCTTGCCCGGTCGACCCGGCGACATGGACCGACGACACCGCGGCAAGGTCAGCGATCGCCCGGCGCGCGATCTGGCCGGCGGTCATCCCGGCTAGCGGGCCCTCGGACTGCGTGGCCCTGGCCGCGGCAGCCGACGGACTCAGCTGAGCCGTCCCGCATGCGATGGCGCCCGCCACCAGGCCAGCGCATGAGACGACGACGGCGACCGCACGCCGGCCGACCTCCAGGGATGCTCGCACCGCGCGACTCCTCAACGCGCCGAGATGAGGCAGGACAATTCACTCAAACTACAGAAGTGGTCTTGAGCAGGTGACCCGCATCGGCGCCTTGTTATCAAAGCTAGCCGATATCGCGGCGACGATGAGCTCGCCTAGGCCACGCCTAGGCCCGGCAGCGCACGAAGTTTCCAGCTGAACGGCGAAGTCTGGTCGCAAGGTTCATGCGGACATCGAAGCCTTCACCTGAACAGGACACCTATGCCAATTTCCTTTGCTATTGGATCTGAGCCATGGGTAAGCCGCTGACCTGGGGATGGCTCAGTTTCAGCGGCAAGGATTTTCACGGTTGCGGGCGCTCGTCTGTCATCGGATTTGAGCCAATTCGTCGTAGCCGTGGCCGGTCAGCGGTTTCTGCCTCGTGTCAGCCAGGGTGACGTACACCACCTCAGCATCGCGGTGCTGCAGGTCACCGACCTATCCGCTAGTGCGCTGGCCACGAACGTTCACCGGGTCGGCTGACAGATCGTGGTTATCGCTTCCACACTCGATCTTGTGGTGGATGGGTCGAGTGGCGGGAGGCGTGATGGCGGAGCCGGTCCGGGCGCGGCGGCTAACTGATCAAGAAGGGCAGCGACTGCAGCAGATCGTGCGGCGGGGTAAGCACGGGTCGGTCCGGGTGCGGCGGGCGATGATCATCATGGCGTCGGCGTCGGGCACGCTGGTCCCGGCGATCGCCCGGCTGGCCGCCGCGGATGAGGACACCGTCCGGGACGTGATCCACCTGTTCAACGCCAAGGGCCTGGCCGCGCTGGACCCTCAGCGGGCGGGAGGCCGTCCCCGCCTGATCAGTGACGAGGCCATCGAGGTCATCGTCACGGCGGCCACCACCCGGCCGGAGAAGCTGGGCCAGCCGTTCACCCGGTGGAGCCTGCGCAAGCTGGCCGCCTATTTGGCCCGCCATCCGGACCGGCCGGTGCAGATCGGCCGGGAGCGGCTGCGGCAGATCCTGCACGCCCGCGGGATCAGCTTCCAGCGGACCCCGACCTGGAAGGAGTCCCGTGATCCGGACCGGGACGCCGAGCTGGACCGGATCGAGTACGTGACCAGCCATTACCCCGACCGGTGCTTCGCCTCCGGCCAGTTCGGGCCGCTGTCCATCCGCCCGTGCCACGGGACCTGCCGGGCACCGCGCAAACGGCCGGCCCGGCTGCGCGCCACCTACCACCGCACCCACGGCATCCGCTACTTCCAGGCGGGAGAACGTCGAGCTGTGCTTCACGCCTGCGAACGCATCGCGGGCCAATCCGATCGAGGCGCACTTCGGTCCCGTCCGCACCTTCGTCATGGGCAACTCGGACCACCCGAACCACCCCGCGCTGGCCAGGAAACTGCAGGACTACTTGCGCTGGCGTAATGCCCACGCCCGCCACCCCGGCGTGCTGGCCGCCCAGCGCCGCGAACGCGCCCGCATCCCCAGCGAACGCCAGCAGCGCTGGGGCCGGCCGAAACCTGAAGCCGCATGACCGACCCGGTGAACGTTCGTGGCCAGCGCACTAGCACTGCCGTCACCTGCGTGGCACTCCGGCGTCGAAGACAGACCCCGGTGGCTCAACTTCGATGGCAGAAACCCGCAGATGGCTCAAAAGCGATG
>WNGJ01002856.1_pt1 | contig 22229 bp, 23 predicted proteins | sample 5400611 | NCBI WGS metagenome assembly WNGJ01 (sample SAMN13153375, study PRJNA577476) | soil metagenome | isolation source: 40 cm soil or saprolite under Garry oak tree replicate 1 | place: USA:California | collected 2016-06-15
ATCCCGACACCGGCCGCGACCAGCCGGGCGGCACACCGGGCGAGGTCGTGGTACGGACGAGATATCTCATGCAGGGCTACTACCGTGATCCCGAGGCGACCGCACGCGCGGTCGATACCGACGGATGGTTCCACACCGGCGACGCCGGCATCCTGCGTCCGGATGGTCATCTCCGCTTCGTCGGGCGCTACAAGGACATGATCAAGGTCGGCGGCGAGAACGTCGATCCGACCGAGGTCGAGAGCTATCTGAGCACCTACCCCGGCGTGAGCCAGGCCGCCGTCGTGAGCTATCCGGACGCGCGGCTCGGCGAGGTGGTCGTCGCCTTCATCCAGGTCACGCCCGGAGCGAGCTTGGCTCCGGAAGGCGTGATTGCGTTCTGTCGCGGCCGGATCGCGAGCTTCAAGATCCCGCGCCACGTGTTCGTCGTCGACGAGCTGCCGATGACGTCGAGCGGCAAGGTGCAGAAGGCCTACGGCGCCTGGACGTCCTGACGGCTCCTCGTTGCGGTGCCGCGCAGGACGTTGTCCACCACCTCGATCGCGGCCTCCACGAGGAGAGTCCGCGGGACGTGATCATCGCGAAACAGAACGCCCATGATCGGCAGATCATGCCTCGTGGACTGGACGATCGCAAAGTGATCGGCGTTGACGAAACCCAGGAGGTGACTACCCGGGACGATCTGGTCGTACCAGAAGAGCATGCCGTCGTTGAGGGGGTCGATCGACGCGAGCCGGTGATACGTGCTCGCCATGAAGGGCGTCAGCTGGTCCGGCCGGGGCATCGTCACGAGGGAGAACACCGGAACCGAGATCGAAGTCCGGTGCTGTCGCCACCACTCGAGCCGAACCTCCCGCCGCACGTCGTCGATCTCCCCGCCGGTGCCCGGCTCGCAGCTGAGCAGCGGCAACGAAGACAACAAAACCCGGTATTCGGATCGGAGCTCGTCAGCCAGAAGGCTTCCCTGCACGGCCCCCGCAACGCTGACGATGGCCGCGATGCGACGCGCTTTCGCCGGATGGCTGGCGACGAACTCCAGCAGGTCTGGCAGGCCCTTGGAGTGGGCGAACACGATGAGCGGGCGCGGGTCGTCGGGCAGTGCAGCCACCTGTCGCGCCAGGCGTTCGGCGTTCGCCGCGCTGGTGCCGCGCCCGGCGACGGGCAGGTAATGCACCTCGACTCCGGCTTGCGCGAGATCACGCTCGACGCCCCCGAACGGGCGCACCATCGTACCGATACAATCGGCCAGCATGCCCGGGACGAAGGCCACACGGTAGCGCCGGGCCAGGTCCGCCGCGGGTGACGCGGTGTACAGCGCCTCTTCGCCGGGCAGGCGCAACAGCACGTCGTCGCAGGATACTCCGTCGTCCCGCAGGCGAGGGCACAGGGCTGCGCGATAGGATCCGCGGAGATCGTGAACCCCAGCGGCCTGGAGCGCCGCCAGGATCGCCGGAGCCGCCGCATCAGACTGGCCCCGCCCGGGCACCGACGAACAGGCGGTCAGCGCCAGGGTTGCGGCGCCGGCGGCGGCGCACGCAATCCTCCGAAGCCCGGCCCGCGCGCCGGGCCGAGCCCATCTTCCGGTCACGAGATTCACCCAGCCTCCCCGCACCGCGAGAGTCTACTTCAATGACCCTCGAAGTTGAGACGCGGTTGGGCGGGCGGCGGTTGCGGGGGATCGGGGGGAGCGTTCGCCGCTCCCCCCGATGCTCAGCTAGGCGGCAGGAACCGCTACGTACAACGCCTGTCCGTCGCGATTCACGAGCAGCACCATCGGCTCGCCCTTGGCCTGCTTCTCGACGCGAGTCTTGAGATCCTCGACGGTGCGGACGGGCTGGCGGTTGATTTCGACGATCACGTCACCGGCGCGGATGCCAGCGTCGGCGGCGCGACCGCCTTCGACGACGTCGCGCACGAGCACGCCTTCCCTCACCTTGAGCCCGAGCTCGCGGGCCATCGGCGGAGTCAGGGGCTGAACGGAGAGGCCGAGCTGGCCCTTGCCTTCGTTCTCGGCCATCTTGGACGGAGTCTCGTCCTCGAGCCGGGCGATGTGCGCGTTGAGCCGCATCTCCTTGCCTTCACGCGTGACCACGATCGACACGTCGCGCCCGACCGGAATATCTGCGACCAGACCCGGCAGGTCGGTCGCCTTCGCGACCTTCTTGCCGTCGAGCTCCACGACCACGTCGCCGGTCTTCACACCGGCCTTGTCCGCAGGGGAGCCCTCGATCACCGCCGAGACGAGCGCGCCGGTGGTGCTGTCACCCCGCTTGAACGTCCTGGCGAGGTCCCTGGTGAGCGGCTGGATCGACACGCCGAGCCAGCCACGCTCGACCTTGCCGTGGTCGGCGAGCTGCGTGATGACCGTCTTGGCCAGGCTCGACGGCACCGCGAAGCCGATGCCGACCGAGCCGCCGCCGCGGCTGAAGATCGCGGTATTGATGCCGATGACCTCGCCGCGCGCGTTGATCAGCGGACCCCCGCTGTTGCCGGGGTTGATCGACGCGTCGGTCTGGATGAAGTTGTCGTAGGGCCCGCTACCGATCACGCGGCCGGTCGCGCTCACGATCCCGGTGGTGACGGTCTGCTCGAGACCGAACGGGTTGCCGATGGCCATCACCGGCTCACCCACCTGAAGCGCCGTCGAATCGCCGAGGGGGATCACCGGCAACCCGGTGGCGTCGACCTTCAGGAGGGCGAGATCGGTCTTCGAGTCGCGGCCCACCACCTTGGCGGGCAGCTCGCGCCCGTCGTCCAGCTTCACCTGGATGCCAGTCGCGTTCTCGACGACGTGGTTATTGGTGACGATGAAGCCGTTCGCGTTCAGCACAAAGCCCGACCCGGCGGCTCGCACGGGACGGCGTGGGCCCTCGTCGAAGAAGCGCTTGAAGAAATCGTCGAACGAGCGCTCATCGGGTCGGCCTCTGAGCTCCGGCCTTGCCTGGGCCTCGGCGTTGAGCTTGGTGCTGACGTTCACGACCGCGGGCTTCGCCTGCTTGCTGAGACGCACCCAGTCCGGCGCCTGGATCTGGGCGGTCTGAGCGCCCGTGCGCTGCTCGCTCCACAGCGGCGCCCGGGACGCGCCCGTGAAGCCCAGATGCGGCAGGAGCCCCACCAGGGCCGCGACCGCGATCAGGGCGACGACGGGCGCCGCCCAGCGTTGATACTTCCTCGAGAGATTCATGAGTCCTCCTCCGTGTTCGTTCATCCCTTGAGCTCCTCGTGATGCGTTCCCCGTGTCACGTCATTCACGATATCGACAACAGATAAAGCGGCTGTGAGAGGGACATGAGAAGGCTCTTACGAGGGCGGAGACGGACTACGCGACCGGAAGAGCGATCGTGAAGCGACTGCCCCCGTCGGGGCGACTCTGGACCTCGAGGGTGCCGCCGTGGGCCAGGACGATCGAGCGCGCGATGGCCAGACCGAGCCCGCTCCCGCCCGTGTCGCGGCTCCGGCCGGCGTCGAGCCGCACGAAGGGCTCGAAGATGCGCCGGGCGTCGGCGGGATCGATTCCGATTCCGGAGTCCTCGACGACGAGCGCCGCGCTCTGGCCCGCTCGCTCCAGCGAGATCACCACGCTGCCGCCGGCCGGCGTGTACTTGACCGCGTTGTCGACGAGGTTCAGCAGCGCGCGCCGGAGGGCGCCGGCATCACCCTGCACCACGACCGGTGCGGTCGCGCCCATGCTGACATTGACGCCCTTACCTTTGGCGAGGCGCACGCCCAGCTCGAGCGCCTCGAGACAGAGCGGTTCGAGATCGACGGGTTGGCGGGCCGCGCTGAGGCCGACCGTGGAGCGCGACAAAAGCAGCAGGTCCTCGGCGAGACGGATCAGCTGGTCGACCTCCTCGATGCTCGAGGCGAGCACACGCCGATACTCGTCAGGCGAGCGTTCCGCGCGCAGCGCGACCTCGATGCCGCCGCGGAGCGCCGTGAGCGGCGTCCTGAGCTCGTGCGCGGCGTCGGCGGTGAAGCGCTGCATCTCGGCGAACGCGGCTTGCAGACGGGCCAGCATCGCGTTGAGTGTGTCGGCGAGCCGATCGATCTCGTCCTGCGTGCCGCGCCGCTCGAGGCGGCGGCTGAGGTCTTCGGCGCTGATTCTGAGCGCGCTCTGCGACATGCGATCGACCGGCCGGAGCGCGCGCCGAGCCAGGAGCCAGCCGCCGACTGCCGAGAGCACCACGCCCAGCGGGACCAGCACGAGCAGGGTCTCCACGTAGCGGAGGAGCGTCTGGTGTGTCCGTCGAAGCGGCATCGCCACCTGGACCAGGTCGACGATCCGGCCGCCGCGCACGACGGGCATCGTGAGCAGACGCGCCTGTTCCCCCGAGGTGAGCTCGATTGTCTCCAGAGTCGGCGCGCCGCGCAGCGCGTTGACGCGCGCCTCGCGCGACAGCGGCAGGGCCGGCCGAAGCGCCCGTGAGCGCAGCCGCCCTTCGGGGTCGAGAAGCTGCATGAGGGCGTCTGCGAACTCCGAGCCCAGGAACTCGCGCACGAGCGGCTCGAGGTCGGGCGGCAGCGGCGCGGCCGGGTCCACCGGCGGGGCCTCGCGCAGAACGCCCGCGACGGTGAAGAGCGAGGCGTCGAGATCGTTGTAGAGATGCCAGCGGAGAAGCGTGTACGCGGCCACGCTGACCAGGAGCAGGATCGCGACGACGACACCCGTATACCAGAGCGTCAGCCGGGCCCGGATCGAGAGCGGCGTCGTCATCACGCCTCGTCCTTCAAGACATAGCCGGCGCCGCGGATGGTGTGAATGTTGCTCTCCGGGTCGAAGTCGAGCCCCCACACGTGCTGGACCAGCATCGGGCGCGTGAGGATGCGGCCGGTGTTTCGCATGAAGTATTCGAGCAGCGCCCACTCCCGTGTGGTGAGCTCGATCCGCCGCCCGGCTCGCTCGACCTTGCGCGTGGCCGGGTCGAGCGTGAGATCGGCCAATCGCAGGACCGGAGCGCGCCGCTCCGAGCGGCGCCGGAACAACGCCCGCACCCGGGCCAGGAGCTCCTCGAAGGCGAACGGCTTGGCCAGGTAGTCGTCGGCGCCGAGGTCGAGCCCGGTGACCTTGTCGGCCACGCTGTCGCGCGCGGTCAGCATGATGACCGGCGCGTGCACGCCGGCCTGGCGCGCGCCCTTGAGCACGGCGAAGCCGTCGCGGCCCGGCAACATGACATCGAGGACGATCAGATCGTAGGGCTCACCCTCGACGAGCAGCTTGAGAGCGGAGTCGCCATCGGCCGCGGTCTCGACGGTGTGCCCCTCCTCGACGAGCCCTTGGCGGATGAAGCTCGCGACCTTCCGATCGTCCTCCACGACGAGAATACGCATGGCGTATCAGGCTCATCGTACTCGCAACTTCCGCGGCCCGCTTCGCGTTGGCAATCCCGCTGGGTCATGTGGTGCATCATAGCTCGCATGGACACTGTCCCTGGGGACGGCTTGCTCTCGCCCTTGGCGTTCACGCGGGACGACGAGTCGTCGGACGATCGCTTCTACGTCGTTCCGCGCAAGGTCGTGCACATCGACGACGGCGCGATCGCCGCGCTCGGGGAGCTGTACGCCGAGATTCTGCCGGCCGGTGGCCGCCTCCTCGATCTGATGAGCAGTTGGCGCAGTCATCTCCCGCCCGGCTTTCGCGCGGGCACCGTCGTGGGATTGGGTCTGAACGCGGAGGAGATGGCGGACAACCCACAGCTCGGGAGCCACGTCGTTCACGACGTGAATCGTGACCCACGACTCCCGTTCGGCGACGCGGAGTTCGACGGCGCGATGTGCGCGGTCTCGATTCAGTACGTGATCCACCCGGTACTGCTGCTGCGCGAGGTGCGCCGCGCGCTCCGGCCGGGCGCGCCCTTCGTCGTGTCCTTCTCCAATCGGTGCTTCCCCACCAAAGTGGTCGCCGTGTGGCTCGACACCACCGACCAGCAGCACGCGAGGCTCGTGCGCGCCTACTTCGAGACCGCCGGCGGTTGGGTCGACGTGAAGGACGAGGATCGATCGCCCGGGCCCGGGGATCCGCTGTACGCCGTGTGGGCGCGCGCGTCTTCGGGTACCATCGACGCGAGGCCTCTGACCCCATGACCAGACTCGCTTCGGCCGCGGTCGAGCAATACCGCCGGGACGGCTTCTATTTCCCGGTTCGCGTGATGTCCCCCGGCGAGGCGCTGGCGATGCGCCGGCGGCTCGAGGCCGTCGAGTCCGATCACGGTGGAAGGCTCGGCGGCGAGCTGCGCCACAAGCCGCACCTGCTCTTCACGTGGCTGGCCGATCTCGTGTGCCACCCGGCGATCCTCGACGCGGTCGAGGACGTGCTCGGGCCGAACCTGCTCGTCTGGAGCACGAGCTTCTTCATCAAGGAAGCGCGCGATCCCGCGTACGTCTCCTGGCACCAGGACGCGACCTACTGGGGACTGAGCGCGCCGGACGTCCTCACGGCGTGGGTGGCCTTCACGGACGCGACGGTCGAGAACGGCGCGATGCGGATGGTGCCGGGCTCGCACGACGAGCAGCTCGCCCATCGCGACACCTTCGCGCCGAACAATCTACTCTCGCGTGGCCAGGAGATCGCGGTCGAGGTCGACGAGGCGCGCGGTGTCGATATCCTGCTTCGCGCCGGCGAGATGTCTCTGCACCACGTCCGGATGGTCCACGGCTCGCCCGCGAACCGGTCGGACGACCGGCGCGTCGGCTTCGCGATCCGCTACATTCCGACCCACGTGCGGCAGATCGCGGGCGACGGCGACAGCGCGATGCTCGTGCGTGGAGTCGACGAACACCATCACTTCACACCCGAGTGCCCGCCAGCGTCCGACCTGGCGCCGGAGGCACGCGCTCACCACGCCGCGGTGATGGCGCGGTCCGCGAAGATCCTCTACCGCGGCACCGGGGTCGAGCGCTTCAGATAGCCAAGCGCGCCCGCCCCGGCCGCCGCGCCGTCACTTCGCCTTGAGCTTCACGTCCTCGTACGGCGCCGAGTACGCGTGGCCGGGGATCAGCCCCAAACCCGACTCCTGCACCCGGGGCCCGTGGCCGTTGATGAACGCGAGCTCCCAGATCGGGATGAACATCGTCTTCTCGTACATGATCTGCTGGATCTTGTGCAGCAGCGCCTCTCGCTTCTTGCGATCCAGCTCGGCGGCCTGATCCTTGAAGAGCGTATCGATCTCCGGATAGCTACCGTAGACATAGGCGCCGCCGGCGACGACGAAGGTCTCCAGGCGCGTTGCCGCGTTGCCGAACGCGCCGCTCGCCGTGTACGCGAGGTTCTTGTATTTCTTATCGCCGTAGCTGGCCCAGTGCGAGGCGCGCTCGACCGGCCGCAGCTTGGACTTGATGCCGAGCTGCTGCAGATAGTTCGCGACCGCCTCCTGCACGTTCGCGTACGCGACGTCCAGGTAGTACTCGCCGGCATCGAAGCCGTTGGGGTAGCCCGCCTCGGCCAGGAGCTTCTTGGCCTGCGCGGGATCGAACGCATAGAGCGGCGGCTGCCAGTAGAAATCGAAGGTGCTCGGAATGATGCTGTACGTCAGCCGGGAGTGGCCGAGGGTGATGGCCTCGTTGATCGCCTTGCGGTCGATCGCGAGGTTGGCGGCCAGACGCACTCGACGGTCGTGCCAGGGGGATTTCGGATCCCACTGGTCCAGCATGCTCACCCACTGCGGCGCCTGGATGACCGTCGGTTTCAGGACGAGCCCCGGGCTCCGCCGCAACTCTTCGGCGAGCTCGCCGCGGATCGAATAGACGATGTCGATCTCGCCGCGCTTGAGCGCCGCCAGGCGGGTCGCCTCGTCGCCGATCACCTTGAAGACGAAGCGCTTCACGTTCGGCGTCTTGCGCCAGTAGCCGTCGAACGCCTCCAACACCAGCTCGACGCCCGGCGAGAACGAGACGAACTTGTAGGGACCGGCGCCGATCGGAGCCTTCTTGAAGCCCTCGTCGCCGACCTTGTCGACGTATTTCTTCGGCACGATCCAGCCCGCGCCGCTGGCGGCGGTGTAGAACGTCATGAAGTCCGGCCACGGGTTCCTCAGTCGGAACCTCACGTGGAGCGGATCCGGCGTCTCGACCGCGGCGACCCGATCCTTGAGCGTCTTGGCCGCGGCGCCCCTGTACCGATCGAACGAGAACTTCACGTCCTCGGAGGTGAGCAGCTCGCCGTTGTGGAACTTCACGCCCTTGCGGAGCGTGAAGTCGTAGACGCGCCCGTCAGGCGAGACCTGCCACGATTCGGCCAGGCTCGGCGCCGCGGTGCTGCCGGGCATCGCCTTGGCCATCGCGTCGTGGACGGCGTACAGGACCATGAACGGGGTGATGAGCCCCTGGGTTTCCGCGGGATCGAACCACGTGGGCGCGAGCGAGATGTGGACGCCCCACGTCAGCTGGCCCTCGGGGGCCGCCGCCGCCGGCGCGGCGACGGCAAGCACGGCAAGCAGGACACACGCGACAACGCGGACGTGTCGCATCGATCGATCTCCTCAACGATGACCGAGGTTCGGTTCAGTGTGCGTCGCTTCAATCGCGGCGGCTGCCGGTGAAGCGCAGCAGCATCAAGAAGAGGTTGATGAAGTTCAGATAGAGGGAGAGCGCGCCGACGACGGCGTAGGCGCCCACCTGTCCCTCCGGGAGCGCCACGGCCATCTGCTTCAGCCGCTGCGCGTCCCACGCCGTGAGCCCGGTGAAGACGATGACGCCCACCACCGAGATCAGGAACTGTAGCGCATCGTTATGCCAGAACATTCCCACGATCGAGGCGAGGATGAGCCCCACCAGGCCCATCATGAAGAACTGTCCGGCGCCCGCCAGGCTGCGCTTCGTCGTCGAGCCGAAGAGCGCGAGCGCGCCGAACATGCCGGCGGTGACCACGAACGTCATCGTCACCGACTCACCCGTGTAGGCGAGCAGGATCACCGACAAGGTGACGCCGTTCAGCGCCGAGTAGAGCGCGAAGAGGCCCGACGCCGTACCAGGGCTCAGACGATCCGCCCGGGCTGACATGAAGAAGACCAGGCCGAGCTCGGCGATGACCAGCGCGAAGAACACGAGCCGGTTGCCCACCAGCACCCTGAGCAGATCCGGCGAGCCGGCCACCGCGAATGCCACCACCGCCGTGAGGCCGAGGCCCACGGCCATCCAGCCGTACACTTTCCAGAGAAAGGCGGACACGCGTTCCGCCGTTTGGACTGTATTCGTGGTCCATGCGTCCATTGGCACCCTCCTTATGTGAAGCACACCGCCGAGCACCTAGACACTACGCCGCCTATTGTACCGAGGTGCGGCCTCGGGCGGGGGAACGATAGCGTGTCAGCCGTTGCCGGCGAAGGTGATGCGGTAGATGCGTCCGGCCTTGTCGTCGGAGACCAGGAGCGCGCCGTCGGGCATGACGAGCACGTCGGCCGGGCGCCCGGACGCGGTGCTGCCCGTCAGCCACCCGGAGGCAAAGCTTTCGTAGGACGTGGCGCGCCCGTTCTCGATCTTCACGAAGGACACCCGATAGCCGATCGGCGTCGAGCGGTTCCACGAGCCGTGCTCGGCGATGAAGATGCCACCGCGGTACTTCTCGGGAAACATCCGGCCGGTGTAGAACCGCATGCCGATGGCCGCGACGTGTGGGCCGAGCGCTCGAGCCGGCGCCGTGAACTCGCCGCACGACCGCCCGGCGCTGTGCTCTGGATCGCGGATGCCGTGGCCGTGGCAGAACGGAAACCCGAAGTGCTCGCCGACCTTCGTCAGATGGTTCAGCTCGTCGGGAGGCTGATCGTCGCCAAGCCAGTCGCGGCCGTTGTCGGTGAACCACAAGTCGCCGGTCGCCGGATCGAAGTCGAAGCCGACGCTGTTGCGCACGCCGCGCGCCACGACCTCGGGCTCGCCGCCCGCGAGGTCGAGCCGCGTGATCGTGGCGTGGAGCGGGCCCGGCGGCGTGCAGATGTTGCACGGCGCGCCGACCGGGACGTAGAGCTTCCCGTCCGGGCCAAAGGCGATGAACTTCCAGCCGTGGCTGGCGTCGGACGGATAGGCGTCGCTGACCACTTCGGGCCTGGGCGGGCGCGCGAGATCACGCGCGACGTCGCGGAAGCGCAGGATGCGGTTGACTGCGCCGACGTACAGCGCGCCGTCGCGAAACGCGATGCCGCTCGGCGAGTTGAGTCCGCTGGCCACGACGTGCACCTGGTCCGCCCGATTGCCGCCGTCGCGATCCACGAGCGCGTACACCTTGCCCTCGGAGCGCGAGCCCACGAACACGACGCCGGCCGGACCGACCGCCATCTGGCGGGCGCCCGGCACGTCGCCGGCGTAGACGGCGATGCGGAAGCCCGACGGCAGCGTGATCTCACTCAGCGCGCCGGCGGCGCTCGGGAGCATCCCGGTGAAGTATCCGCGATAAAGGCAGCCGATGACGACCAGCGCCGCGATCGGAACCAGGAGCAACGTCAGGATCGTGCGGGATCGAGGCATCAGTCTTCCACGGTCAATTCCCTTCGATGGGCTCGGCGCGCGAGCGGCGCCGCGACGGCGGGGTCAGTTTGCGCCAGCCCCACCGGAGCAGCGGCATCAGCGCTACCAGGAGTTCGCCCGGGGCGCGGCCGGTGGCGAAGAGGACGGTCGCCATCGTGCGGCGGCCCGGCCAGAGCCGATTGATCATCGCGTGCTGGGCGTCGGCGCACGAATCCATCCATCGGACCTCGGGCCGCTGGTGCAGGCGCCGAACGTTCTCGACCTCCAGCAGGAAGCCGGGCGAGAAGGCCCGGTACGCCTCGTCGAAGGCGATCTTGAACGCGAACCCGCCGTCGCCCGAGAGGAAGTTGCACTTGAGCGCCAGCGGCCGGTCGTCGAGGAACAGCCCCAGGAGCATCAGCCGGCCTTTCTCGTGCGCGGCCACCGCTGCCGAGATGAAGAACTCGCGTTCGTCCTCGCGGCACGCCAGCGCACTCTTGCCGCGCCCCTTCCAGCCGCTCGCCTCCAGCCGCAGAAAGTCGGTGAGCCACGGTCGCGCGTCCTCACCGGGTTCGAGCTCTCTCCAGACGAGCCGGCCCTGGTCGCGAAGCCGCTTCTCCTTCCGCCGAACTTCCTTCAACGCCGACCCGGAGACCGCGCCGCGCAGGTAGCTCTCGGCATCGTGGCTCGGCTGGAAGAGGGCGCGGGTCGACCAGCCGCCCAGCCAGAACGGCCGCCGCCGCGCGTGCAACTCCTCGACGAGGAGCTGATGCACCGGCCCGTCCGCCGCGATCGACCGCAGCTCGACCAGCTTCGCGCCGGATTCTCCGGCCAGCCAGTCGAATACCGCGGCGAGGGTCTGGCCCGCTGCCGCGCGCCGGACGAGGGGCGTGCAAAGGAAGCAGTGGGCGTGCGTGAAGGACACCAGCGCGGAGATCGGCAGCCCGCGGTATCGAGCGATTCGCTCGAAGGGAAAGAAGCCGACGAGCTGGGGAGGTCGCCGCGGGGCCCCCGGATCCGACCGGTAGACGAAGACGAACTCGAGCTGCCGGCCGGTGCCGAGGCTTCGGGCCGCGGGCTCGGCCAGGATGGACTCGTAGAAGACGTTGAGCTCGAGCGTGTCGGTGGCGAGATCGTCGAGCGCGAGCCGATGCCGGGTCAGCTCCTCGAAACCGCGCGCGACGACGATCTGCGGCGACACGTCGGTCGACGACGCGGGTGGTCGGGCCGATCGGGTAAAGACCTGAGGCATTTCGTCAGGGTGGGCGCGAGCGGCGGGCTGGAACGCGGCCACCCCGGGCGCCGCGCTTCCGTCAGCTCGCATCGGCCATCGCCCTCACGTCGTGTCGTCCTCCCAGTTTTGATTCTAGCCTGACGTGCTAGAAACGTGGGTGGGGACGACGCGAACGCGCGGTCGCTCGCGACCACGCACTCAGCGAACCGCGATCGGCGCGACGGTCGAACCTGTCGCTCCCTTCAGCTTCAGCGGCTGCATCACGAACGCGAACTCGTACACGCGCTTGGACGCGAGCTCGTCCAGCTTCAGATTCTCGAAGCGCCGGGTGCTCGAGATCGGCATCTCGGAGGAGAGCACGTGCCCGAGCTCGATGACCTCGCCGGTGCGGATCAATCGCGTGGCGCGCAGCACGGTCTCGGGCTTCATGTGATTGGCGGAGCCACGCTGATCGCCGGCGCCCCATTTTGAGGGACAGCGCTGACTGTCCGTCGGCGGACGCCACGACTGGGCGTCGGTGGGTTCGCCGATCAGAACGAGCGTCGCAGCCAACGCGATACCGATCGCGAGGTGTCGCATGGAGCCCTCCTTCGATCTGTCGTTCGAAGCGCGTCGAGAATCTGTCGCACGCGCGTCGATGTCAAGCCTGCCGATCGACACCCGGGATACGCGCGTGACACTGCGCGCCGCTTGACCAACATTGGAGGAGCCACCGCAATCCAGGCGCAGCAACAAATCGCGATCTTCTTCGAGACCGACGGCGCCGTCATCGTCGATCCAGACGGAGCCGGGCCATTCTTCGAGGTGCCCATCGCCGGCCCGCTGCCGGAAGGGCTGAACTTCTGACGACCCGGGCGCCGCTGAGGGTCAGTGCGCCATGCTGGGAGCCGGCATCGCGGCCGTCTCCCGGCGTGGCGGACGGAACGTGATCGCGATCGCCACGGCTCCCAGGCCGATCGCGAACGAGCCGATATAGAGCCAGAAGTAGTCGCCGAGCGTATCGTAGAGCCACCCGCCGGCCCACGGGCCAAGAGCCATCCCCAAGGTGGACACGAAGCCGACGGCGCCGAAAATCGTCCCCATGATCCGCGCGCCGAAGTACTCGCGCACGAGGATCGCGTAGAGCGGCATCACGCCGCCGTAGGCGAACCCGAACACGAGCGCGGCTCCGTAGAAGTGCCAGAGCTCGCTGGTGACGAGATAGAAGGTGATCGCCACCGCCTGGAGGGCGAGCCCCGACAGAAGCACTTGCTTCGCCCCGACGCGGTCGGCGACGAGCCCGCAGAGGATCTTGCCGCTCAAGGAGGCGAGGCCCGCCACGCTGAGGACCGTGGCCGCCGCCATCGCCGGCACGCCGTGGTCGATCGCATGGGTGACCATGTGGAAGATCGGGCCCGAGTGCGCCGCGCAGCACGCGAAGTACGTGAACGCGATCGCGGCGAATTGCGGCGTGCGCAGGGCCTGCCCGGCCGTGAGCTCGGGGTCATCAGCAGCGGTCGCCGCGCCGGGCAGGCCGGCGGTCGCGCTCGCCGGCGGCTCGCGGACGAGCAGAGCGGCGGGAATGATGAAGAGCCACGCCAGATCGCCGATCACCAGCATCGCCGTGCGCCAGTCGTAGTTGGTGATGATCCAGCGCGCCAGCGGCGCCGTCGTCGTCGCGCCGAGGCCGAGACCCGCCGAGACGAGCGCGACCGCCAGGCTTCGATTCCGCGTGAACCACCGCGTCGTCGTCGCCGTCAGCGGAGCGTACAGGCTGCCCGCCGCGAAACCGACGACCACGCCGAAGAAGATCTGGAACTGGCCGAGGGTTGCCGCCCGGCTTGCCATCACCGTGCCGAAGCCGATCAGGGTTCCTCCGAGGAGCACGACGACGCGCGTCCCGAGCCGGTCGGAGAGCGCGCCCCAGACGAATGACCCGACGCCCATGCACAGAAAATTGAGCAGGGCGGCCGTGGAGATGCCCGTGCGGGACCAGCCCGTATCGGCGGATATCGGCTGGAGGAAGATGCCGAGCGAGAACATCGCCCCAAACCCGATACAGGTCACGACCATCGCCGCGCCCACGATGACCCAGCCGTAGAAGACCTTGAGCGATGCCATCGACCGTCCCCTCTTACCCGCCAGCCATGGCCCCGACGACCAGAAGCGGCTCAGCGCCGGTCGCGACCGCTTCGGGCAGCAGGTCGTCGGGGGATTCCTGCGAGAGATCCTCCTCGCAGGCAAAGAACCTCACGAACGCGCGGCGCTCGTGCGTGACCTGGTCACGGATCGTCCCGCGCAGCATCGGGTAGCTCGCCTCGAGCGCGTCGAGGACCGAGCGCTGGGTGGCTTTGCCCTCGACGTCGAGCTTCACCTCGCCCTCGACGCGCGCGAGCGTCCGAAGATGAGCCGGCAGTACCACGCGGATCATGGCAGGGTCTGGGCCTCGACGGACACGACGGGCGGAAGATCCCGGACGATCGGCGCCCAGCTGTCGCCCGCGTCGGCCGAGCCGTATACCTGGCCGCCGCTGGTGCCGACGTACACGCCGCACGGATCGAGCGAATCGACGGCCATCGAGTCGCGCAGGACGTTGACGTAACAGTGGCTTTGCGGCAGACCCTTCGTCAGCGCCTCCCACTCCTGGCCGCCCGTACGGCTCCGGTACACACGCAGCTTGCCGTCGGGCACATAGTGCTCCGAGTCGCTCTTGATCGGGACGACGTAAATCGTGTTCGGCTCGTGCGAGTGCACGTCGATCGGGAATCCAAAATCGGTCGGCAGATTTCCGCCGACGTCCTTCCACGACTCGCCGGCGTCGTCGCTGCGCATGACGTCCCAGTGCTTCTGCATGAACAGTACGTTCGGCCGCGATGGGTGCATCGCGATGCGGTGAACGCAGTGGCCGACCTCGGCGGTCGGGTCGGGGATCTGCTCCGAGCGGAGGCCGCGGTTGATCGGCCGCCACGTCGCGCCGGCGTCGTCGCTCCGGAAGACACCCGCCGCCGATATCGCGACGAACATCCGCCCGGGATGGCTCGGGTCTAGGAGGATCGTATGCAGGCACATCCCGCCGGCGCCAGGCTGCCAGGCTTGTGCGGACTGGTGGTTGCGCAGGGCTGGAAGCTCCCGCCACGTCTGCCCGCCGTCGGTCGTCTGGAACAGGGCGGCATCTTGAATGCCCGCGTAGGCGGTGTCCGGATCGTCCGGCGACGGCTCGAGATGCCAGACCCGGGCGAACTCGAAGGGCCGCTGCGTTCCGTCGTACCAGAGGTGATTGCCGACGGCACCCTCGTACGCGAACTTGTTGCCCACCGTCTCCCACGTCTTGCCGCCGTCGCTGGAGCGCTGGATCACCTGGCCGAACCAGCTGCTGGATTGCGAGGCGTAGATCCGGTTCGGATCGGCGGGCGATCCCTTCAGATGGTAGATCTCCCAGCCCCCGAAGTGAGGGCCGCTCACATCCCACTTCTCGCGCTTTCCGTCCGCGGTCAGGACGAATGCGCCCTTGCGTGTGCCGACCAGTACTCGTACACGGCTCATGCCGTCACTCCTTTCCGCGCTTGGGAGAATTCTCGGTCGCTACTTCTTCTTCGCGGCGATCTGATCGCGCATGCGCTGCTCGGCTTCCCGCAGCTCGGGTGTGAGCTCCGCGCCGAAGTCGTCCGCCTCGAACACCTGGCGTATCTCGATCTCGGTCTCGCCCTCGACCGGATTGGGGCAGCGCTTGACCCACTCGATCGCCTCTTCCTTTGACTTCACCTGAAACATCCAGAAGCCGCAGATCAGGTCTTTCGAGTCCTTGAAGGGCCCGTCCACGACCGTGCGCCGAGCCCCCGCGAATCTGACGCGCGCGCCCTTCGAGCTGGGATGCAGCCCTTCGCCCGCCAGGAGGATGCCGGCCTTTGCCAGCTCCTCGTTGTATTGGGCCATGTCGGCGAGGAGCTTCTCGCTCGGCATGACACCCGCTTCCGTGTTCTTGTCGGCTTTCACCAGGACCATGAACCGCATCGTCAGCTCCTTCTAGCTCTTCGCGGAGGCTTCGGCCGCCGACTTCATGCTGGCGAGACCTTTCTCGAACTCACTCCCGAGGGCCTTGTCCATGTTCACGAAGAGGAAGACGGCCCGGCTGATGAAGTTGTTGTGACCAAACATGCTCCATGTGACGGCGGTGCGATCGCCTGCGGGTTTGAACGTGAACTCCGCCGTGTTGGTCGCCGCGAAGGGCTTCACGAACTCGAGCTTGATCCTGACCAGTTCGCTCGGACGGCTCTCCGTGATCGTCATGCGCCCTTCGCCGACCTTGCTGTTGCCGGCCCACGCGAACATCGCGCCCTGGCCCGCCGGCGCGCCCTCGAACGAGTTCTTCGCCGCGGGATCGAGCTTCGCCCACGGAGACCAGGCTTGCCAGTTGTGGAAATCGTTGACCTGCGTGAACACCGCCGGCGCGGGGGCGGCGATGGTCGTGCTCCGCTCGATGCGGAACTCGGACGGTTGCATGGCCACGATCAGCGCGAGCACGCCGACGACGAGCACGATGACGGCGGCGACACCGAGCAGGATCTTGACCAGCACGGTTACCGAGCCCCCTGGAGCGCCGACGGCTGGGACGATCCGCGAATGGGCGCCAGCTTCCAGCGACCGTAGGCGACGAACGCCGCGAGGAGCCCCACCACGAACGGCATCGCGGCCAGCGCGACGGGTCCGATCATCAGGCTGACGATCGTCGCGCCGATCATGATGATCACCAGCCCCGCGGCGGCCAGGGGCGTCAATCCCGGGCGGATCCGCAGAAGACTGGGTAGGATCAGACCGAGACCGCCGCAGATCTCGGCTACGCCAATGAACCACAAGAACGCGGCCGGCATCTGGATCTGCCTGGTCATCTCTTCGATCGACATGATGAACTTCATGACGCCGGCGAACAGAAACAGGAGCGCGAGCAGCCCCTGCACAATCCACAGCGCATACGTCATGTTCGGGCTTCCTCCGTGAATGTTCGATTCGGGCGCTGCGCTGGCCAGCTCTACTGCGGCGGTCCCTCTCGGACGGGCCGTACCTCAATGGTACCGACGCGCGCCAGGGGGCCCCGAGCCGCGAAGGCGATCGCCTCGTCGAGATTCTCGACGTCGATGAGCATATACCCGCCCAGGTGCTCGCGCGTCTCCGCGAACGGCCCGTCGGTCAGGAGACGTTTGCCGTCTCGAACCCGGACGCTGGTGGCCGTGGTCGTTGGGTGCAGCGGGTTGCCGTCCAGGTATTGCCCGCGCGCCCTGAGCTCCTCGGCGACACGCGTCTGGCCGAGGTAGACTTCCTGGCGCTCGGCCAAGCTCCGCTTTTCCCAAGTCTCGTCCAGATATACGAGCAACAGGTATTTCACAATCGCCTCCATCAGTAGGTCGAACGGCGGGCGCCGGATTCGACACCCGGCGTAGATTATCTACCGTGGAGCATTCCCCCGGGGTCAATGCCGCCGTCGACACCGTCTATCGGGCCGACTGGGGGCGGATCGTCGCCACGATGATCCGGCTCGTCGGCGACTTCGATGTGGCTGAAGAGGCTTCCCAGGAGGCCTTTGCGGCGGCGGTCGAGCAGTGGGCGGACTCCGGCGTGCCCGACTTCCCGCGAGCCTGGATCATCCAGACAGCCCGCCACAAGGCCATCGACCGTATCCGGCGCCGAGCCCGGCTCGAGGAGAAGCTGGACGTCTACGCCGTGACCGAGTCGACCCGAGCCGTCGACGAACCCGACTACGACCCGGACCAGATCCCCGACGACCGCCTCCGGCTGATCTTCACCTGCTGCCACCCGGCGCTAGCGCTGGAGGCGCAGGTGGCGCTCACTCTCCGCACGCTCGGCGGGCTCGAGACCGACGAGATCGCGCGGGCATTTCTCGTGCCGGTCGCGACCATGGCCCAGCGGCTGGTGCGCGCGAAGGGCAAGATCCGCGACGCGCACATCCCCTACTCGGTGCCCGACACGAAGGACATGCCGGCCCGCCTCGACGCGGTGCTGACGGTGATCTATCTGATCTTCACCGAAGGCTATGCCCCGACGCGCGGTGAGGCGCTCGTGCGGACCGATCTCTGCGCCGAGGCCATCCGCCTGGGCCGACTCGTGAGAGCCCTGATGACGCCGGATCCGCCGGCGGAAGTGACGGGCCTCCTGGCCCTCATGCTGCTGCACGACTCGCGGCGCGACGCGCGGCTCGACGAAGCGGGAGATCTCGTGCTTCTCGAGGTCCAGGATCGCAGCCGCTGGAACCGAGCGCAAATCGCGGAGGCACTGCCGCTCGTATCCGAGGCGCTCCGCAGCGATGCCAACCCGCTCGCGCTGCAGGCCGCGATCGCGGCCGTGCACTGTCGGGCAGCCCGGGCCGAGGACACGAACTGGCCCGAGATCGTTCGCCTCTACGATATCCTGGAGCGCGCGCAGCCCTCGCCCGTCGTGTCCCTGAACCGCGCGGCCGCGGTCGCGATGGTCGACGGCCCGCGGCCCGCGCTCGCCCTCATCGACACGCTCGCCGCCGGTGGCGAGCTCGACCGCTATCATCTCTTGCATGCCGCGCGCGCCGATCTGTTACGGCGCCTCGGCGCCGACGAAGAAGCGGCGAAGAGCTACGCGCGGGCGCTCTCGCTGGCGACGAACGACGCCGAGCGTCGGTTCCTCGAGCGGCGCCTGCGCGAGGTCCAGCCGGGTACCGTCCGCGCACCCACCTCCTCCTCATCGTGAGCGACCCGATCCCGGTCCTGGCCGCGGAGCTGCCGCGTGTGGTCCGATGGGCCGGCGCCCTCGCGCGGCAGCTTCGGCGTCACGACATCACGCTGGGTGGGAAGACCTCGGGGTTCTCGGACACGGACGCGCTCACCCTCGCGGATCTCTCGGTGCAGGAGCTCCTGGTGGCCGCGCTGCGTGACATGGGCCCAGCCGTCCGCGGCTGCCGCATCGAGGCCGAAGAGACCACGGGCGATCTGGGCCGATTCGCCGACCGGAGCGAGTGGGTGCTGGGCATCGATCCGATCGACGGCACGCGGGAGTACCGCGACCGCACGGGCAATCGCTATTCGATCATGCTCCACGCGCGAACGGCCGAGACCATTCGCTATTCAATGGTGTACCTGCCGGAGGAGGGCCCGGAAGGGACCTGGCTCGAAGTGCGCGACGACCGCATCGTGCTCGGCCCGGATGATCACTCCCGCCCGGCTCGTACAGTGCTTGACGCGCTGCCGCCAATGGCCGTCGATCAACCACGAAACAGCCGTCGCATCCTCGTCAGCGGATTTCGCGGCGGCGACGCCGAGCGCGCGCAGGCGGTCAGCGCGGCCGGGCTCGAAGGCGTCCTGGGCCACGATACGCCGGGAAGTCTGTTTCCCCTGGTGGCGAACGGCTACCTGGGCGGCGCGCTCTTTCACACCCCCAACGTGTACGACTTTCCCGTGTGCATGCACCTGGCCCGAGCGCTGGGCGGTGACGCGATCAGGGCGCACGACGGCCGTCGCGTCGACTTTCGCGAGCTGTGGCGCGACGAGCGGGGCAACATGTTCAGGCTTCCCGGAATCGTCGCGTGCGCCACCGACCGCCGGGTGGTCACGACCCTCGTCGACGTGGCGCGCGGCTGGAGCACCGACCGCTACTCTAGTTAAGAGTTGAGGTTGCTTCGGGCCTCGTAGGCTCGCCACAGCTCGGCGATGTCGATCTTTTTCATCTTCAGCATCGCCGCCATGACCCGCTTCGCCTTCTGGGCGTCTTTGTCTTGCAACATCTCGCTCAGGACCGTGGGAACCACCTGCCACGACAGGCCGAATTTGTCCTTGAGCCACCCGCACTGGACTTCCTCGCCGCCGGCGGAGAGCTTCTCCCAGAAATGGTCCACTTCCTTCTGGCTCTCGCAGTTGACGACGAAGGATACCGCCTCGGTGAACTTGAACACCGGCCCGCCGTTCAACGCGACGAAATCCTGGCCCGCGAGCTGGAAAGCCACCGTCATGACCGATCCCTTCGGTCTGCCGGCGGCCTTGGACCCCTCTTCGTCGTAGCGAGCGGCGCTTCCGATCTTCGAGTTCTCGAAGATCGACGTGTAGAAGTTCACGGCCTCTTCAGCCTGGTTATCGAACCACAAGAACGGCGTGATTTTTTGCGTAATCCTCGGCATCGGTGCCTCCTGGGCACTGAGTTCTGTTCCCGTTGAGTTCTGTTCCCATTATGTGATCGAACGGCGAGGGTTCAAATCGACAGCCGGACGCCAAGGAAACAGATGTACACTCGCAATCGTTTTCGGATCGTTCCTGATGAGCGTCCGACCTGCGATCGAGCCTCTCTGTTCGAGCGCGAGCACGGTACCCGTGATCGCGAACGTGATCGCAGCGCGCGCCCGCGACCTCGGGGGAGTCGCTGTCCGTCGCGTCCTTCCAGCGGCGGCGCGCCGCATGGTCGGCCCCTTCACCTTCCTCGACGAGATGAACGGTGGGTTCGCGATGGGGGAGGGGCTCGACGTGCCCCCGCATCCGCACATCGGCCTGGCGACAGTGACGTACCTGTTCGAGGGCGAGATCGTCCACCGTGACAGCCTCGGCTCTCAGCAGCCGATTCGTCCCGGCGACATCAACTGGATGACGGCCGGGCGCGGCATCGCCCATTCGGAGCGCACCCCTGCCGATCGACGAACGCAGGGCTCGCGGCTGCACGGTCTTCAGCTGTGGGTCGCGCTTCCTCTGGCCCACGAAGAAGCTGAACCCTCGTTCCATCATCATCCGGGTGCGCGCCTGCCCGAGCGCGATCAAGAAGGTGTACGCCTCAGGGTTCTCGCGGGCACGGCGTTCGGCATGACTTCGCCTGTCGAGACGCTGTCGCCGCTCTTCTACGTCGAGGCCAGGATGTCCGCCGGCAGCACGCTATCCCTCCCGAATGAGCACGAGGAGAGGGCCCTCTACATAGTCGAGGGCGCGGTAGGGTGCGGCACCGAGCGGACCGAGCCCGGGCGAATGCTCGTCTTCGTCCCCGGTGCGAGCGTGACCCTCCGCACCGATTCGCCGGCTCGGCTCGTCCTCCTCGGAGGCGCGCCCCTCGACGGCACGCGGCACATCTACTGGAATTTCGTGTCGAGCTCGCGCCAGCGCATCGAGCTGGCCAAGCGGGACTGGAAGGAAGGCCGGTTCCCGAAGGTGCCAGGAGACGAAGTGGAATTCGTCCCGCTTCCGGATTGAGATCCGAACCGGCCGCCCTCGGAAGTAGTAGAGTCTCCCTGAACTTCGAATGGAAACTCTGGATCTCTTCATCCGGATGTACGGCTATCCCGCTCTTTTTGGCGGAATGGTCCTCGAACAGTTCGTGCCGCCGATGCCAGGAGAGCCGCTTCTCCTCGGGGCCGGCGCCCTGGCCGGGAACGGCCGTCTTAGTCTGTGGCTCGCGGCGGCGCTGGCGCTCGCGGGCACCGTGGTCGGTGATCTCGTCTGGTACGAGATCGGGCGCATCGGGGGGCAGCGGGTCCTCAAGTGGATGTGCCGGCTGGCGATCGAGCCGGACACCTGTGTCCGGAATGGAGCGGAAACGCTCACGAGCCACGGCGCCAGTGCGCTCTTGATCGCGAAGTTCGTGCCGGGTCTGAACAGCATCGGCCAGCCCCTCGCGGGGGCGCTCGGTATGCCGAGGCGGCGCTTCATGATGTTCGACGGACTCGGAGCCGTGCTCTGGGTGGGACTCTACGTCGGTCTTGGCTTCGCCTTCCACGATCAGCTGGCCGAGGCCGTTCTCCTCGCCGACCACCTGGGCGGCTGGGCCCTCGTGATCGTCGCCGTCGCCTTCGGGCTCTACCTGGGGATCAAGGTGATTCGCCGCCAGCTCTTCCTTCGCGAGCTGCGTATCGCGCGGATCAGCCCCGAGGAGCTCGAGGCCAGGCTCCGCGCAAACGAGCCCGTGTTCATCGTCGATCTCCGCCACGAGCTCGAGGTCGAGGACCAGCCCATGATGATTCGGGGAGCCGTGCGCATCACCCCCGCCGCACTCGAGCAAGGCCGCATCACGATTCCACGCGATCGCGAGGTGGTGCTCTACTGCTCCTGACCGAACGAAGCCACGAGCGCCCGGGTGGCGCTCCTCCTACGTAAGCGCGGCGTTTCGCGGATCCGACCGCTGGCAGGCGGATTCGAGGCGTGGCAGGAGCGTCGCTTCCCTGTGGAAGCTCTGCCGATCCAGCCCTCTCGCGCGCTCGCGGTGTGACCGCACACTCGCCCCTGACTAACAGCCAACTCGCGAAAACTCGCGAAAACTCGCGAAAACTACTTGACACGGCTCCTGTTCCGACAGATCGTGGCGCGCATCGATCAGCAATCCGAGAGGAAAGCGAACAGAGTCCATATCGGAAATCCCGGTTTCTAGGGCGCAGCAGCACGGAACCCGCCAGGAGGCCCCACGATGGACGAATCCAAGCGTAGTTTCGTCAAACACAGCGTCGGCTTGATCGCGGCAGGCGGTCTGGTCGCAGGCGCAGCGAAACACGCCGAAACGGTCGAGCCGCCGGAACTCCCGGCGTCGATGAAAGCCCCCGGCGCCGGGTTGGGCGAGTACGGCAGCCCCGCCAAGTACGAAG
>WNGJ01005985.1_pt1 | contig 22207 bp, 24 predicted proteins | sample 5400611 | NCBI WGS metagenome assembly WNGJ01 (sample SAMN13153375, study PRJNA577476) | soil metagenome | isolation source: 40 cm soil or saprolite under Garry oak tree replicate 1 | place: USA:California | collected 2016-06-15
GTCCAGACGATGGGGTAGCCATGATCGCTCTCGACGCGGTCTCCAAGAGCTACGGCGGTCAACAGCTGCTCCAGGACTGCACGTGGCGCATCGGGCGGGGCGAGCGGATCGGCCTGGTCGGGCCGAACGGGGCGGGGAAGACCACGCTCTGCCGCATCCTCGCCCTGGTGGAGGAGACCGACGCGGGGCGGGTGCATCGTGACACCGGGGTCACTGTCGGCTACCTCCCGCAGGAGGTCACCACCGGGGAGGACCGAACCGTGCTGGCGGAGGCGCTGTCGGGCTTCGACGAGGTCTGGTGCCTCGAGGCCGAGCTCGAGTCGCTCGCCGCCCGCATGGCGGGTCCCGGCGCCGATCCCGGGTTGACCGAGACCTATGGTGAGATTCAGCACCGGTTCGAGGCTCTCGGGGGCTACCGACTCGAGGCCGAGGCCAAGATCATCCTGGGGGGGCTCGGGTTCTCCCCGGACGGGGTGCACCGGCCGCTCGCCGAGTTCTCGGGTGGCTGGCGCATGCGGGCGGCGCTGGCCCGGCTCCTGCTGCTGCGCCCCGATCTGCTGCTGCTCGACGAGCCCACCAACCACCTGGATCTCGAATCGCTGCAGTGGCTCGAGAACTTCCTCGCCGCCTACGAGGGAAGCGTGGTCATCGTCTCGCACGACCGTTATTTTCTGAACCGCATGGTCACCGCGATCGCGGAGCTGACGGGGGGCTCGGTCACGCTCTACCACGGTGACTACGACCACTTCCTGGTGGAGCGCGAGGCCCGGCAGGCCCTGCGGGAGGCGCAGGCGCGCAACCAGGCCAAGCGCGTGGCCGAGATCGAGCGCTTCATCGACCGGTTCCGCTACAAGGCCAGCAAGGCCCGGCAGGTGCAGAGCCGGGTCAAGATGCTCGATCGGATGGAGCGCATCGAGACCGAGGCGGGGGTGCGCCGCATCCACTTCTCGTTCCCGCAGCCGCCCCGCACCGGCCGGCTGGTGGCCCGGCTCGCCGGGGTGCGCAAGGCGTACGGCGACAACGTGGTCTACTCGGGCGTGGACTTCCTCGTCGAGCGCGGCGATCGCGTCGCCCTGGTGGGAGTCAACGGGGCGGGGAAGTCAACGCTGCTCAAGGTCCTGGCCGGGGCGCTGCCCTTCGACGCGGGCGAGCGGGCGCTTGGCAGTCACGTGGAGGTGCAGTACTACGCCCAGCACCAGCTCGACATGCTCGACCCCACGCGGACCGTCCTCGAGGAGATCGAGCTGGCCGCCCCCGAGGCGCAGATCTCCCGCCTCCGAACCATCCTGGGCAGCTTTCTCTTCAGCGGGGATACGGTGGAGAAGAAGGTCGCGGTGCTGTCCGGCGGCGAGAAGGCCCGGCTCGCGCTCGCCAAGATGCTCGCGCGGCCCGCCGCGCTCCTGTGCATGGACGAGCCGACCAATCACCTGGACCTCGCGTCGAAGGAGGTCCTGGAGGCGGCCCTGTCCGGCTTCACCGGCACCATCGTCTTCATCTCGCACGACCGCTACTTCATCAATCGCATCGCCACCCAGGTGGTGGAGGTGGATCGCGGCCACCTCACCACCCACCTCGGCACCTACGACGACTATCTCGACCACAAGGCCAAGGCCGTCGCCACCCCGGAGCCGCCAGAGACCCCTCGGTCAACCGCACCGAAAGCAAAGGCCGCGGATCAAAGGAGTGCCCTCCGCATCTCGCAACCGTCCGCGCCAGGGTTGTCCGCAGGCGGGGGGAGTGCGGGGGCCATTTCGGGGCCCCCGCAGCTGAAGAGCTTGAAGAAGGAAACGGAAGACTCGACTACAGGCAAAACGGTAGACCGCAAGAAGAGCCACAAAAACCTCGACCGCGAGATCAAGGCCATCAAGGCGCGGCTCGGCACCGTCGAGGCCCAGATCCACGAGATGGAGGCCCGCCTCCAGGAGATCGGGCTCGCGCTCGCGGATCCGGATCTCTATCGCGACGGCGACCGGGCGCGAGACATCGCCCAGGCGCGGCGCGACACCGAAGAGCGCGTGGCGTGGCTCATGAAAGAGTGGGAGGACCTGTCGGTGCGCCTGTCCGCGGTCTCCGCGGAGGGATCGTGAGCGACGACCGCTACGTGCGGGAGGTGGACGACGATACCCTTCGCCGCGAGAAGGCGCGCGCGCGAGCCCTGCGCCAGACTCCGTGGTGGCGCCGGCGGATCGCGTCCGGCCGCTGCCACTACTGTCGGCGCGACGTGGGCGCGAAGGCCCTGACCCTCGATCACGTCGTGCCGCTCGTGCGCGGCGGCCGCTCGATCCGCGTCAACATGGTGGCCGCTTGCAAGGAGTGCAACAACAAGAAGCAGTCGCTGCTCGCGTGGGAGTGGCAGGCCTACCTCGACACGCTCGATCGCTCCGCCGACTCCTAGATACGCCGCGCCGTCTGAAATTGTCCGCATTGACCGCTCGCGCCCTCCGGCGTGCAATCGCCCCAGCAACTCATCTCATCGATCCAGGAGGATCATCATGATGAAGCGCTGGATGGGCGTGGTCGCGGTGACGCTGTGGTGCCTCGGCGGCGGCGTGGCGCTCGGGGAGGACAAGGAGAAGCCGGTCCGGGTGAAGGTGGACTCCAAGGACGTCAAGGTGAACATCAACGAGGCCACCAAGACCGAGCTGATGCACCTGTCGGGCGTCGGCGCCGGGGGCGCGCAGAAGATCATCGACTACCGGCAAGCCCACGGTCCGTTCAAGAAGGCCCAGGATCTGGAGAAGGTGGACGGCATCGGCAAGGGCGTCATCGAGAAGAACTCGGGGCGGATCACCGTGAAGTGAAAATTACTTTCCCGGTCGTTCGGGCTCATGTACGATGGGCCGAAATCGGTCGGAGCTCACACAGGCTCCTCAGAGCGTCCCTCCCGGTAATTTCGCCGGGAGCAGCGTGACCGAGCCTTGCGGCGGGAGTCGGCGTCCGCGGCAAGGTGAGTGGGTCCTGGGCCCTTGCGTGGGCCGCGCCGAGAAAGGGAGGTGATCCAGCCGATGTGTACCCCTACGGTGATCTGTGAGGTGGTCGCCTCCTAAGGCCCGGTTGTAGCAGTTGCAGGTGGCCCTGGAGGATCCAGGAACCACCGGCCCCGACGGACCCGCTCTTTCACCAGCGGGGCGGCATGGCAGAAGGATCGCCGCCGCAGCCTCCGTCGGGGCTATTTTTTTTGCCCCGGCGCGCCTGAAAAAGAAAACGGCCCGCCGGGTCTACCGGCGGGCCGTCAAGTGGTCGGCGACGCCTACGCCGACTTCCGAACGTTGGAAGCCTGAAGCCCCTTGGGCCCCTTCGTCACCTCAAACTCGACCTTGTCGCCCTCGGCCAAGCTCTTGAAGCCCTGGGCCTGAATGGCGCTGTAGTGGACGAAGACGTCTTCCCCGCCTTCGACCTGGATGAAACCGTACCCCTTTGCGTCGTTGAACCACTTGACCGTTCCTTGTGCCATACGTCTGTTCCCTCTCTCCTTGGGCGGGGATGGGCCGCCCGCTAAGCCCCGCGCCACCATGGCTGGGGATTCCCCCCGGGATCGGGGGGAACAACAAAAAAGCGCCGATGAGGGGCCGAGGCCCTCACGGCGCTCACATTCCCTAGAACCGAGTTTCGTTTCACGTACGAAAGGAACCGAACTTCAGAGTCCCCGAAAACGCGCGCAGGTTAGCAAAGGACCGGAACGGCTGTCAAGGGCGTTTCTGGTACCGGGACCGGGGGTCTACGGGGGTAGGAGAGAGGAGGCCGGGCCCCGGATCGTCCGGGGCCCGGCCGGTGCGACGCTAGACCTTGCGGACGTTCGCGGCCTGGAGCCCCTTCGGGCCCCGCGTGACCTCGAACTCGACTCGATCGCCCTCGGCCAGGCTCTTGAACCCCTGGGCCTGAATGGCGCTGAAATGCACGAACACGTCCTCGCCATCCTCCTGAGAGATGAACCCGTACCCCTTCGCGTCGTTGAACCACTTCACGTTGCCCTGAGCCATCTACTGTCCTCTTTCGTGAGGCGTCGTGCGCCTCGGTGATTCCCCGTCACCATGACGGGGGCGTCCTCCTGAATCGGAGGACAAACAAAAAACGCCGCCCGGACTTGAGGTCCTCGCGGCGTTGGTCTCGAATCTCTGAACTCCGACTACCGGATGAACCTACAACCTAGCAGAAAACATAACGGAGAGGGCCCGCCCTGTCAAGGAGTATCCCGGATCGGCACCGTGACCGGGCGAGAGCCGTTCCTGGTCCCGAGCCAGCCCGGGATGGCCATCGAGAAGCGCCCGGCGGTGCCACCCGCCACCACCACGTGCAGTTCCTCCGGGGAGGGGAACTTGGGGATCGGCTGATCCGGGGCCGGCTCGGTCCCCTTGACGAAGCGCAGGTTGGTGCCCTCCCCGTTGTCCTCGTCCGGCTTGAGGCGGCCGTATGGCACGCGCACGGCCTCGAAGATGTGCCGGACGAGGTCCTCCTTGCTCCAGCCGTCGTCGGCCAGGGTGCGCGCGTGCTCGGGCCCCACCACCAGCATGGTGTGGGAATAGAGGGGGAAGTGCTTGGCGTTCCAGAGCGAGGCCATCGACCAGCCCAGTGAGCCCGCCAGCGCGCGCGCGGTCCGGCTGGCGTGATCGGAGATGCCGTGGGGGGCTTCGCCCGCGAACACGGTCACCGCGCTGTCGGCGGCGGTGAGCCCGCGCCCCGCGTGATAGGGGGGCCAGGGACTGACCTCCTCGTGCTCGCCGATGCAATAGGTGTAGCGGCCCGGGTGGCCGAAGGTAGACATCGAGGTCTCGCCGGGGCGGACGCCTCCCACGTTGATCATCACGAGACGCAGAGCGCGCCCGATGGTGGCGTTCGCGCGATGGCCCGGCCCGAACACGCCGAACGAGCAGTTGAGAGCGATCCGCGTCCGGATCGGACCGTGCACGACGATGAGGGGGCTCGAGAAATGGGTCGAGGTCGACACCCCGTGCAGGTTGAACGACGGGTCGCACGCCGCCTCGACCGCGGCCAGCACCACCGGGAAGTACTCCGGCCGGCAGCCCGCCATGACGGCGTTGATCGCGATCTTCTCGACGGTGGCGCGGCCGTAGTTGGGCGCCACCTTCCCCACCAGGTCGTCGCGGGCGCGCGCGCTGGCCGCCAGCATCCGCTCCACCCGCGCGCGCGCGGGAGGAATCACGGGCAGACCGTCCGTCACCCCCTTGTCGAACCAGATCTCGAGGTCGTCCACCGGCGCCATGGTCACACAATTGCCTCGTGGCGGCCAGAGGCGGCGGGGGCGCCGAGCGCCGCGTGCGGCTATACTTTTCCCGTGAACCCGTGGCACGACGTGGAGCTGGGCGATTCCATCGAGCAGCACTTCCGGTGCGTGATCGAGATTCCGAAGGGCTCCAAGGTGAAGTACGAGCTCGACAAGCAGACCGGACTCCTCTGGCTCGATCGCGTGCTGCACTCGGCGGTGCACTATCCGGCCAACTACGGCTTCCTGCCCCAGACGTACTGCGACGACGGGGATCCGCTCGACGTGCTCGTGCTCGGCCAGGAGCCGGTGGTCCCGCTCTGCATCCTGCGCGCCCGCGCGATCGGCGTGCTCACCATGAGCGACGAGAAGGGCGGCGACGACAAGGTGATCGCGGTCCACGTCGACGACCCGGAGTACGCGCACTATCGCGAGGCGGCCGAGCTTCCGCCCCACCGCCTGAAGGAGATCCAGCGCTTCTTCCTCGACTACAAGGTCCTCGAGAACAAGGCGGTCGACGTCGAGCAGATCCGGGGGCGCGCTCGGGCCGAGCAGGTGATCCGTGACGCGGTGCGCCTCTATAAGGACCGGATCGTGCCCACGATCGGCCGAGGCGAGGGAGGGCGTGCCTAACCCACCGGAATCCCGCCGGTTTTGAGCGGGCCGGTGACGTCCATCCTCTCGAAAATCCTAGGTTTTCCTTGTTGCGAAAAAATCAGAATGCTAGACTCAGCCTTGGGTTCGAATAGTCGTCGTTACGCGTCTCAAACCACCGATCTCACACGGGTGCCTTATGCTGATTAGCCTCCTCGCCGGGCTGTTCTCCAACGACCTGGCCATCGACCTGGGTACCGCCAATACGCTCGTCTACGTCCGCGGGGAAGGGATCGTGATGAACGAGCCCTCCATCGTCGCCATCCACCAGGCCGATCACTCGGTCCTGGCGGTGGGGCACGAGGCCAAGGCGATGCTCGGCCGCACGCCGGGCAACATCACGGCCATCCGCCCGCTCAAGGACGGCGTCATCGCCGACTTCGACGTGACCGAGAAGATGCTCCACTACTTCATCAACAAGGTGCACCGCCGTCGCACCCTCGTGCACCCCCGAATCGTCATCGGCGTGCCCTCGGGCATCACCCAGGTGGAGAAGCGTGCGGTGCGCGACTCGGCCATGCAAGCCGGCGCTCGTGAGGTCTACCTGATCGAGGAGCCGATGGCCGCCGCGATCGGGGCCGGCCTGCCCATCCAGGAGCCGGGCGGGAACATGATCGTAGACATGGGCGGCGGCACCACCGAGGTCGCGGTGATCTCCCTCTCGGGCATCGTGTATTCCAAGTCGGTACGCATCGCGGGCGACGAGATGGACGAAGCGATCGTGCAGTACATCAAGAAGCACTACAATCTCCTCGTCGGCGAGCGGCGCGCCGAGGAGATCAAGATCAAGCTGGGCTCGGCCTATCCGATGGGCGGCGAGCGCATGACCATGGAAGTGAAGGGCCGTGACCTGATCGACGGAATCCCGAAGACCATCGTGGTGACCGACGAGGAGATCCGGGAAGCGCTGCGGGAGCCGGTGATGGCAATCGTGGACACGGTTCGGACCTGCCTGGAGCGGACTCCGCCCGAGCTGGCCGCCGACATCGTCGACAAGGGCATCGTGCTGACCGGCGGCGGCGCCCTGCTGCGCGGCCTCGACTTGCTCCTGCGACAGGAGACCGATCTCCCGATCACGGTCGGAGACGATCCCCTGTCCTGCGTGGCGCTCGGCACCGGCAAGGTCCTGGACGAGCTCGAGCTTCTCAAGAAAGTGGCGATCCCCGCCTGAACGCCGGCCTCGGGCCGGCCTCGCGCTGATCGACCGTAAGGGTGACGGAGCGGTGAGAGTTGGCAGATACGGAATCCTGCTCGCGGTGCTGCTGGTGTCCCTCCTGCTGCTGACGGTGCAGACGCGGGGGGGGGGAACCGGACGGGCCGGCGAGCTGGTCACGATCGCGGTCACCCCGGTCCAGAGCCTCCTCGTCCGCATCCACCGCGGGGCCCTCAACCTCTGGGCCAACTACGTGGACTGGAAGTCGGTCCGCCGCGACAACGCCACCCTCCACGAGGAGAACGAGCATCTCCGCGTCCAGGCCATGCAGGCCGGCGAGACCCGCGAGGAGAATGCCCGCCTGCGCCGGCTGCTGGTGCTGAGGGATCGCTTGCCGCTCGCCACCGTGGCCGGCGAGGTCATCGGGCGTGAGGCCGGGGGGTGGGTGCGCTCCCTGACCGTGAACCGGGGGCGCGGCGATGGCATCGCCCAGCAGACGCCGGTCATCGTCCCGGACGGCCTGGTCGGCCGGGTGGTGCAGGTCCACCGGGCCGCGGCGGTGATCCAGCTCCTCAACGATCCGGCGTCGACGGTCGGCGCGGTGGTGCAGCGCACCCGGACCGCGGGCCTGGTGGAGGGCGACGCGGGCGGCACCGTCCGCTTCAAGTTCATGGCGCGTGACGGCGCGAGCGTCGCGCCGGGCGACCTCGTGGTCACCTCGGGCCTTGGCACGCTCTTCCCCAAGGGCCTCCCGGTCGGCCGCGTGATCAAGATCGAGGACAAGGGCTCGGCGCTCTTTCACTTCGCGGTCCTCGCCCCTGCGGTCGACTTCTCCCGCGTCGAGGAGGTCCTGCTCGTCACCGGGCAGACCACCCAGGACGTGGCCACGCTCTTCCCGTCGGAGGGGTGACCCGTGCTCCGCCTCCTCGTGCTGCTCGTCATCGTCGGCGGAGGCGTGCTGCAGTCGACGGTGGTCGCGGTGGCGGGAGTGGGCGGAATCACCCCCGACATCCCGCTCATTCTCACCGTGCTCATCGCCCTGCGTCACGGGCCGGAGTCTGGCTGCCTGGCGGGCTTCGTGGCGGGCCTGCTTCAGGACGCGACCGGCGGAGGGCTCGTGGGCGTGCAGGCCCTCACCAAGGGCCTGGCCGGCTTCGGGATGGGCTTGCTGGTGGGTCGCTTCTGGGTCAGCAACCCGCTCGTGCAGGTCCCGGGGCTTGTGCTCCTGAGCATCGCCGAGGGATTGGGCCGCTTCCTGCTCCTGCAGATGTTCCACTATCCGGCGACCTTCGGCGACCTGATGCTCCACGTGATCCTGCCGCAGGCGCTCTACAACGGGCTGATCGGCACTCTCTGCATCCTGGCCGAGGCGAGCTTCGAGCTGGTACGGAGGCGCACGTGGCGCTGAGCCCGTCCCCGGCCAGTCGCCGCGAAGCCTGGGGCCGGCGCGTGCTCGCCCTCGCGGTCGTCACCGCGGTCGCGTTCGTCGGGCTGGTCGGCCAGCTCTGGTACCTGCAGGTGCTCGAAGGCGGGCGCATGCAAGAGCTGTCGGAGAAGAACCGCATCCGGGTCCGCCCGGTGGCGGCGCCCCGCGGCATTCTCTTCGACCGCAACGGCCTGGCCCTGGTGGATAACCGCCCCGCCTTCACCCTCTCCCTGATCCCGCGGGAGATGGAGGACCGCAACTCGGTGGTGGCGCGCCTGGCCGTTCTCCTGAAGATGCCGATCGGCGACCTCCTGGAGGCGCTGGAGCGCGTCCCGACCGACTCGATCCGTCCAGTGCGGGTGCGGCGGGGACTCTCGCTCGAGGACGTCACCAAGGTGGAGGAGCGCAAGCTCGAGCTGCCCGGCGTGATCGTGGAGGTCGAGCCCCAGCGCGTGTACCCCACCAGCACGTTCGCGGCCCACCTGCTGGGCTACGTCCGCGAGGTGAGCGACGAGCAGATGAAGCAGGGTCGCTATCGCCGCGGGGACATGATCGGGCAGTCGGGCCTTGAGCGGCTCCTGGACGAGTACCTGCGCGGTCGCGACGGGGGCGAGCGGATCGAGGTCGACGCCATGGGGCGGCCGGTGCAGGTGATGCGTCGCGAGGAGCCGGACCCGGGAGCCCAGGTCGTCACCACCATCGATCGCCGGATCCAGGAAGTGGCGGAGCAGGCGATGGTGGGCAAGGCCGGCTCCGTGGTCGTCCTGGATCCGCGCAACGGCGACGTGCTGGCTCTGACCTCGAGCCCCGCCTTCCCCCTCGACCGCCTCACCGGGAACATCGATCGGGACGAGTGGCTGCGTCTGGTGAAGGATCCCATGACCCCGCTCATGAACCGCGCCCTGCAGGGGCAGTATCCGCCCGGCTCGGTGTTCAAGATCATCGTGGCCGCGGCCGGACTCCAGGAGGGCTCGCTCGCCCCGATGGATCGGGTCTACTGCAACGGGGAATTCAGCCTGGGGCACTGGACGTTCAAGGACTGGAAGGCGGGCGGGCACGGTCACGTGGACCTGCGCACGGCCGTCGCCCAGTCGTGCGACGTCTACTTCTACCATGCCGGCCTCAAGGTCGGCGGCGACACGATGGCCCGGTACGCCCAGGCCTTCGGCCTGGGCGCGCCGACCGGCATCGACCTGGGCGGCGAGCGGTTCGGGCTCGTGCCGTTCTCGGCCTCGCGCCTGCGGAACAAGCGCCCGTGGCAGTCGGGCGATACCGTGAACATGTCCATCGGGCAGGGCCAACTGCTGGTGACCCCGCTCCAAGTTGCCCGGATGATGGGAGCGGTGGCCAACGGGGGTATCCTGTGGAAGCCCCGTCTCGTGCAGCGGGTGGCGAAGGCGGACGGGACCCTGGCCTACAGCGCCACCAGCAAGATGACGGAGCCGGTAGAACTCTCGCCGGTGGTGTGGGCGTTCCTCCGTAACGCCCTCTCCGCGGTGGTCAAGGAGGGCACCGGGGCGGCCGCACGGCTCCCGGGCCTGGACATCGCGGGCAAGACCGGCACCGCCCAGACCATCGCCAAGAGCGACTCCGCGAAGGGGCAGGATCACGCCTGGTTCGCGTCCTTCGCGCCCGCGGACGACGCGCAGGCGGTGGTGGTGGTGTTCGTCGAGCGGGGTGGCCACGGCGGTGACGTGGCGGCGCCCATCGCCCGCAAGATCTACGAGGCCATCTTCCTCCAGAAGGTCGCTCAGGTGACGCTTCCCGAGCCCGGTTGATGCTCCGGCTCGACCGGCGCCTGCTCCAGAACGTCGACTGGCTGCTCCTGGGCGCCGCCCTGTTCATCATCGGGCTCAGCCTCGTCTGCCTGTGGAGCCTCAATCCCGGCCGGGGCATCTCGTCGCTCGTGTGGCGGCAGGTCTCCTGGGTCGGCGTCGGACTGCTGGGCCTCCTCGTGGTGGCCAGCGTGGACTACCGGAACCTGGTGCGGACCGCCCCGGTCCTCTACGTGCTGGGCTTGGGCCTCCTCACCTCGGTCTTCGTCCTGGGCCGCACCGTCTCGGGCGCCCGGCGCTGGATCCACCTGGGCCCCTTCACGGTGCAGCCCTCGGAGCTCTTCAAGCTGATCTTCATCATCACCCTCGCGTGGGCGCTCACCGCCGGCCGGGGCGAACGGTTCTCCCGGGGAATGCTCATCGGCATCTTCGTGCTGCTGGGGGTTCCCTTCTTGCTGGTGGTGCGCCAGCCGGACCTGGGCACCGCCCTGGTCCTGGTGCCGGTGCTGGCCGCAATCCTGGTGGGCATCGGGATCCGGCTGAAAGTCCTGGGCGCGCTGTCGCTCGCCGGGGTGGCCGCGATGCCCCTCGCCTGGTTCGTGCTCAAGCCCTACCAGCGGGACCGGCTGCTCGTCTACCTCGATCCGTTCCGCGATCCGCTCGGAACGGCCTACAATGTCATTCAGGCGAAGATCGCCATCGGTTCGGGCCAGCTCCTGGGGAAGGGGATGGGTGGCGCGACGCAGAGCCGCCTCTCCTTTCTGCCGGAGCGGCATACTGATTTCATTTTTGCCGTGTTCGCCGAGATGTGGGGGTTCCTTGGCTGTCTCGTGCTGCTCGTGGCCTACGTGCTCCTGGTAATGCGGGGGTTCGAGATCGCGGCCGGCACGCGTGAGATGCGCGGGCGCATCCTGGCTCTCGGGGTGACTACCGTGTTCGCGGCCCAGATCCTGATCAATATCGGGATGGTGACGGGTCTGCTCCCCATCGTGGGGATACCGCTGCCGCTGATGAGCTACGGCGGATCCTCCATGGTGGTCTCGCTGACGGGCCTGGGACTTCTGCTCTCGATCCGAATGCGGCAGTTCCATTAACCGCAGAACTGCCGGCCGGGTCTCCCGCGAGACCCCGGATCGAGGTTGGCCGTGGGAAAGCGCATCGTCGTCAACGCCGGTGTGACCGAAACGCGTCTCGCCGTCCAGGACGGAAATCTCCTCACCGAGCTGTACGTCGAGCGCGCGGACCGGCGCTCCATCGTCGGCAACATCTACAAGGGCGTCGTCACCAACGTGCTGCCGGGGATGCAGGCCGCGTTCGTGGACATCGGCCTCACCAAGGACGCCTTCCTGTACGCGGGCGACTACACCGCGAACCTGGGCCAGGCCGAGCACGCGCCCGACGCGGAGGAGGAGACCGCCACCGTGGACGTGGGCGACGCGGAGGCCGAGGTGGAGCCCCGGCGGGAAGCGGTCGGCCCGATCGAGGAGATGCTGCGCAAGGGCCAGGAGGTCCTGGTCCAGGTCTCCAAGGAGCCGCTCGGCACCAAGGGCGCGCGCGTGACGTCCTTCGTCTCGATCCCGGGCCGGTACATCGTCTACATGCCGCAGGCGCGGCACGTGGGCGTGTCGCGGCGCATCCACGACGACGCGGAGCGCGACCGGCTCCGCGCCATCGTCAAGGACCTGCCCCCGCCGCCGGGCGGATTCATCGTTCGAACCGTCGCGGAGGGCAAGGGCGACGAGGACCTGGTGGCGGACATCCAGTTCCTGAGCCGTCTCTGGAGCCAGGTGCAGGCGCGCTTCGAGGCCGCCAAGGCCCCCTCGCTGCTCCACGAGGAGATGGACGTCACCTTCCGGGTGGTCCGGGATCTCTTCTCGCCGGAGGTGGAGGAGTTCCTGGTCGACAGCGAGGCCGCCTACGAGAAGTGCCTGCACTTCGCGACCTCGCTGGTGCCCCAGCTCGCCCCGCGGGTCAAGCGGTGGGACAAGGACGCGCCGATCTTCGAGGCCACCGGCATCGAGCGGGACATCGACAAGGCCCTGCGCCGGCGGGTGTGGCTCAAGTCGGGCGGCTACATCGTGATCGACCACACCGAGGCCCTGGTGGCGATCGACGTCAACACCGGCAAGTACGTGGGCAAGCGCGATCTGGAGGAGACCATCCTCAAGATCAACCTGGAGGCGGTGACCGAGGTGGTCCGCCAGATCCGGCTCCGGGACCTCGGCGGCATCATCATCATTGATTTCATCGACATGGAGCGTTTCGAGCATCGCGACCAGGTGTTCAAGGCCCTGAAGCGGGTGCTCGCGGACGACAAGGCGCGCACCAACGTGCTGGAGATCTCGGAGCTGGGCCTGGTGGAGATGACGCGCAAGCGCGTGCGCCAGAGCCTCCAGTCCCTCTTCTGCGCGCCCTGCCCCACCTGCAAGGGCAGCGGGGTCGTGAAGTCGGACGCCACCCTCGCCGCCGAGGTCTTCCGCAAGATCCAGGCGGGGGCCCACGAGGGCGAACCCCGCGAGGTGGTCGTGCGGGTCCACCCCGAGATGGCCCACCACCTCGAATCGACCCAGCGCGACGGCCTCGAGCGCCTGCAGGCGCTGATCGGGCGCAAGGTCGTGGTGCAGGGCGTCTCCTCCTACCACCGTGAGCAGTACGAGCTGACGTTCAAGTGACCCCGTGACCCGCCCGTCGCGCATCAGCCGGGCCGCCATCCTCGCCCAGCTCCGGGCGGCCGCGACCAAGGGAGATCGCTCGGCCCTGGCCCTCGCGATCGACCAGATGAAGACCTGGGCGTACTCGCCCCGCTACTGGCAGAAGTACCTGCACCTGCTGACCCACCCGATGGCGCGCCTCGTGGACCTGACCGTCATCAAGCAGGGCGACAAGATCGCCCACCAGAAGGGCTGGGTGAAGCCCAAGCGCGAGCCGCGCAAGGCCAGGCGCGTGGCCGAGCCGCGCCCGGCCGGCCGGGCGCGGCGGGGCGCCCGATCGGCGGCCGCGGGAACGCAGCCGTCCCTCTTTCCCGAGATCTGAGCGCCCACCGCCTCGCTCTCCTTGGCCCCGCGGGGAGCCGCGCCCCGACCGCTGGATGGCTACCCCCGTAGGGTATATGCTCTCGACATGGGGCGTTCGGGTGCGATCGGGTTGATCGGCGGGCTGGCAGTGCTGGCGGGGACGGGTGCCTTCCTGATCCCCCCGATCCCGCAGGACCCCGCCTACCATCGACTGGCCGACGCGCGGAGCTGGCTCGGCATCCCCAACGCGCTGAACGTGCTCTCCAACGCGGGCTTCGTCCTGGTCGGCGCCCTGGGACTGGGCTTCCTCAACCACCGCGGGGCAACCGCCCCGGCCTTCCGGGTGCCCGGAGAGCGATGGCCCTACCTGGTCTTCTTCGCGGGCCTGTTCTTGACTGGGCTCGGCTCCGCCTACTACCACTGGGCGCCCGGCAACCCGCGCCTCGCCTGGGATCGGCTACCCCTGGCCATCACCCTCATGGGCCTCCTCGACGCGGTGATCGCCGAGCGCATCGGGGTGCGCGCTGCCCTGCGCCTCCTGGGCCCGCTGGTGGCCCTCGCGGCGCTCTCGGTGGGCTACTGGGCCCTGACCGAGCAGCGGGATGCGGGCGACCTGCGCCCTTATGCGCTCGTGCAGTTCTATCCGCTGGTCGCCATTCCGCTCATGATCTGGCTGCTGCCCGCGCGCTACGCCGGAAGCGCCGGGCTGCTGGCCGCCGCGGGCATCTACGCGCTGGCGAAGGTGCCCGAGCTCGCGGACGCGTGGATCCTCTCGGCGACCCGCGTGGTCAGCGGGCACACCCTCAAACATCTCCTGGCCGCTCTGGCCGGCTACTCGGTGCTCCGGATGCTCCAGCATCGACAGGCGGACTGAAACGAGGACACCATGATGGACGAACAGACGAAGGGAAAGGCGCTCGGTCGCCTGCGCCGCATCGAGGGCCAGGTCCAGGGCATCCAGCGGATGGTGGAGGAGGACAAGTACTGCGTGGACATCCTGCTCCAGCTCACCGCGGTGCAGGGGGCGGTCGAGCAGGTCCAGAAGCTCCTGCTCGGCCAGCACCTCGAGACGTGCGTGGCGGATGCGGTGCGCTCCGGCAGCTCGCGGGACCGCCAGCGGAAGCTCGACGAGCTGCTCGAGGTCTTCTCCCGGTTCTCCGGGCGATAGGGAGGCCTTCGGTGAGCCCGAAGACGTCCGATGCCCCCCGCCTCGATCTCCCGGTCAAGGGCATGCACTGCGCGGCCTGCGTCGACAAGGTCGAGCGCGCGCTCCGGTCCGTGCCGGGGGTGACCGACGCCACCGTCAACCTGGCCACCGAGCGTGCGCGCGTGGAGCTGGGTCCGGAGCCTGCCGCGCTCGGCCAGCTCCGGGACGCGGTCGCCGCCGCCGGGTATGCGATCCCCGAGGAGATCGCGGTCACCCCCGAGAGCCGTGAGCGGGAGCAGGCGGAGCGGGCCCGCGAGATCGCGCGCCTGGGCGTGAAGCTCGTGGTGGGGGCGCTGCTGGCGGTGCCGGTCCTGCTCGGAAGCATGACCGACCTCTTCCCGTGGGCGCCGGCATGGCTCCGGGACCCCCGCCTCCTGTGGCTCCTGACCACGCCGGTGCAGTTCTGGGTCGGCGGACAATTCCACGTCGCCTTCCTGCGCGAGCTGCGGCACCGCACCACGAGCATGAACACCCTCGTGTCGATCGGCACCAACGCGGCCTACTTCTTCAGCGTGGCGGTGACCCTCTGGCCGCACGCGTTCATGGCCGCGGGAGCGATGCCCTACTTCGAGGCCTCCGCGCTGCTCATGACCTTCCTGGTGCTCGGGCGCTGGCTCGAGACGCGCGCTCGCGGCGGCACCTCGGAGGCGATCCGACGTCTCGTCGCGCTCCAGCCCCGCACCGCGCGTCTGGCCGAGCCCGGAGGAGAGCGCGACGTGCCGATCGGCGAGATCGTGCCCGGCGACCTGCTGCGCGTCCGCCCGGGCGAGCGGATCGCGGTGGACGGCTTGGTCGTCGAGGGCGCCTCCAGCGTCGACGAGTCGATGCTGACCGGCGAGAGCCTGCCGGTCGAGAGAGGCCCCGGCGCCCCGGTCGTCGGCGGCTCCATCAACCGCACCGGGACATTCACCTTCCGGGCCACCCGCGTGGGACGCGACACGGTGCTGGCCCGGATCGTGCGACTGGTCGAGGAGGCCCAGGGCTCGAAGGCGCCGATCCAGCGGCTCGCCGACCGGGTCGCGTCCGTCTTCGTTCCGGTGGTGCTGGGGATCGCGGCGCTCACGTTCGCGGCCTGGATGCTCTGGGGCCCCGCCCCGGCCTTCTTCCACGCGCTCACCAACGCGGTCGGCGTGCTCGTCATCGCCTGCCCGTGCGCCCTCGGGCTGGCGACGCCCACCGCGGTGATGGTGGCGACCGGCCGGGGCGCGGAGCTCGGGGTGCTGATCCGGAGCGCGGAAATTCTGGAATTGCTGCACCGCACGCACAGCGTAGTCCTGGACAAGACCGGCACGCTCACGATGGGACGGCCCGTGGTCACCGCCGTGGTCCCGGCGGCCGGAATCGAGGCGGACCTGGTGCTGGCCCTGGCCGCCGCGGTCGAGCAGGGCTCGGAGCATCCCCTCGGGGAGGCGATCGTGACCGCGGCCAAGTCCCGGGGCCTCGCGCTGCCGCCGGTGCGCGAGTTCCGAGCCCTGCCGGGTCAGGGCGTGGAGGCGCTGATCGAGCGGGGGAGGGTGCTCCTGGGCAACCGGCGCTTGATGGACGAGCGGGGGGTAGAGCTGGGAGATGCGCTGGCCGAGCCGGCCCGACGGCTGGCTCAGGGAGGACAGAGCGTCGTCTACGTGGCGGTCGCGGGCGAGCCGCACGGGCTGATCGCGGTGGCCGACGTGCTGCGGCCGGAGGCGCTCGCGGCGGTGGCCGCGCTCCGCGGGATGGGCATGGACGTGATCATGCTGAGCGGCGACGCGCAGAGCACTGCTGCGGCCATCGCGCGCCAGGCCGGCATCGATCGGGTGCACGCGGAAGTGCTTCCGGAGCAGAAGGCGACCGAGATCAGGCGACTGCAGGCCGACGGGCGGCTGGTGGCCATGGTCGGCGACGGGATCAACGACGCGCCCGCGCTCGCCCAGGCCGACGTGGGCCTCGCGATGAGCTCGGGCACCGACGTGGCCATCGAGGCAGCCGACGTCACCGTCATGCGCGATGACCTGCGCGGGGTGATCGCGGCGATCGAGCTGTCTCGCCGCACGATGCGCGTCGTCAAGGAGAACCTGGGGTGGGCGTTCGGGTACAACCTGGTGCTGGTGCCGGTGGCCGCGGGTATGCTCTACCCGATCTGGGGCATCCAACTTTCGCCGATCCTGGCCGGGCTGGCCATGGCCCTGTCGTCGGTATCGGTGGTCACCAATAGCCTGCGGCTCGGCCGATTCCGCCCGCGCGCGTGGGGAACGGAGCGATGACGATGGCCAGGGACCCGGTCTGCCAGATGCACGTGGACCCGAAGATCGCGGCCGCGCAGTCGAAGTATCAGGGGCAGACCTACTACTTCTGCGCGGTCGGCTGCAAGGTGAAGTTCGACGCCGATCCCCCCAAGTACCTCGGCCGATGATCGGCTCGCCGTTCCTCGCCGGCCGCGACCGCTACGAGCGGGTGATGGACGGCCGGGTCGACAACACCCACGACACTGCGCTCACCCACACCGTGCGGCTGACCGATCCGGACCGGTGCGTCGAGGTGACCGCCCTCTGCACTCCCTCGCCGGGATACGAGGTACGGGAGGCGAGCATGCGTGTGCTGTCGGGCGTGGTCGACCCCGGCATCGCCACAGATTTCCCCGGCCTCGCCGGAACGCGGATGGTGGGCGGCTTCACCAGGCGCCTGGCCGAGCTCTGCGGCCCGCGCGAGGGTGCGGGGCTGCTCGTGGACGCGGGCATCGAGGTGGCCCGGCTCAGCCGGCAGGTGACCAAGATGCCCGCCTCGGCCGTCGCCGCGCTCAAACCCGGCGATTCGCAGGCGTGCTGGGCGCTCGACATGGCCGGGTGGGTGGACCTGCCGGACTCCTGCTTCACCTACAGTCCGGCCGGACGCGCGCTCTTCGGTACGCGACCCGTCTCCTCGCCCATGGTGCCCGCGCTCTACAGTCCCCCGCCCGGGGCGCTCGGCATCTTCACCCGCAGGAAGGTTGCCCGTCTGGTGGTGACCGGGCCCAGGCTTCACCTGTTCCACTCCATGCACGACAACGTGCACGGTTTCGACGTGCACTACGAGATCGACCTCGACCGGGGCACCATCGTGGCGGCCGACTCCATTACCTCGCGCCTACCCTATGCCGGGATCTGCTCGGAGCCGCAGTCTCGCATCGAGTCCCTGCGCGGGCAGGCAGTCGACGTCGCCCTGCGGAAGCGCATCCAGGGAATGCTCGGGGGCATCGGGGGCTGCGCCCAGCTCTTCGACCTCACGTCGGATCTCCTCAGGCTGCTGAGCTTGGACTCAAATAGCTGATAAGTAAGGTCTATATTCCGAAATTTGACAGCGTGGGTCGGCGCGGCTATATTTCTGTACCGACTGGTCAGTAAATTCACTGGAGGCTCCGACGATGGCGGGTGCAGCCGCGGTGGTGTCCGAGACGAGGAGCACCAAGGGGGCGGCGACCCGGGACCAGATCCTGAACGCGGCCGCGCGGCTCATGCACGTGCAGGGCTATCAGTCCACGTCGCTGGACGACGTGCTCCGGGAGAGCGGAGTCGGCAAGGGCAACTTCTACTATTACTTCAAGAGCAAGGAAGACCTGGGATACGCGATCATCGATCGCATCACCCAGGGGTTCGTCGAGCGTAGCCTGGAGCCGGCCTTCGCGGATACCGACGCGGACCCGGTGACCCAGATCTACGCGTTCCTCGATCGGGTGCTCGAGGCCCAGCGGCTCCGCAAGTGTGTGGGCGGCTGCGTGATGGGGAATCTGGCCTCGGAGCTCTCCGACGTGCACGAGGGATTCCGGCATCGGCTGGCGGGTATCTTCGATCTCTGGCGCGTCCATCTCGCGGAGGCGGTGAGCCGCGGGCAGGCGCGGGGACGGCTGCGGGCAGACGTGGACGCTTCTCGGGTAGCCCAGTTCCTGGTCGCGGGCCTCGAGGGCTCCATCCTGCTCAGCAAGGTCGCCAAGGACATCACGGTCATGGAGAGATGCGTCGAGGAGTTGAAGCGGCACCTCACGCTCTATGGGACATGAGCATGTCGACGGTTCACGCACCGAATGGACACGAGCAGGACACGGGCGCCCCGCGGAAGGTGGATCGGGACGCGGAGCTTGTCGAGCGCCTACGGCGGCAGGAACCGGGCGCTCCCGAGGCGCTGGTCGAGACGTATGGAGACCGCGTCTACCGGCTGGCCATCCGCATCACCGGCAACGAGCAGGACGCGGAGGAAGTGGTGCAGGACGCGCAGCTGCGGAGCCGTCAGGGCCAGCGGAACGAGATCTCCTGGGACGCGATGTCGCCCGGCTTCGATGAGCTGGGCCAGCACGCGGAGCCGCTCCGCGACTGGTCGGCTCGCACCGAGGAGCCGGCGCTCCAGACCGAGCTGCGGTCGCTGCTGACCACCGCGATCGACGATCTGCCAGGGGACTACAAGACCGCGTTCCTGCTCCACGACGTGGAGGGGCTCTCGAACCCGGAGATCGCGGAGACCCTCCACATCAGCCTGCCCGCGGTGAAGTCGCGGGTCCACCGCTCGCGGCTGTTCCTCCGCCAGCGGCTGGCCGACTACATGCGGGCGGCCTGAGGACTGAGCCTAAAGCCCCGTCCGCCTTGACTTTCACGCGGGCGCTGTGGTCAGATAGGCGCTCGCGGTCATCGGCATATGGCCAAGCTGTCGGCTGGGCTCACGTGAGGGCAGACTCGAGTACGGGCGCACAAGAAAGGTAGCGGGTATGGAAGCGGTCATCGCGACGGGCGGCAAGCAGTATCGGGTGGCTCCGGGCCAGATCATCAAGGTCGAGCGCCTCGGGAAGGACAAGGGGGCGGCGGTCGAGTTCACCAAGGTGCTCCTCGTCAACAACGAGGGGCAGGTGACGGTGGAGCCGAAGGCGCTGGCCGCAGCCAAGGTGGTCGGGCAGGTGGTGGCGGAGCGCAAGGGCGACAAGGTCCTGATCGTCAAGTTCAAGCGGCGGAAGAACTACCGGCGGCATCGCGGGCATCGCCAGACGATGACGGCGGTGCGTATCACCAAGATCGAGGTCTAGGGCGATGGCACACAAGAAGGGTGTCGGCAGCTCCCGCAACGGTCGCGACTCCAATCCCCAGATGCTCGGGGTGAAGCGCTTCGGCGGACAGTTCGTGACCGCCGGCAGCATCCTGGTCCGCCAGCGCGGGACCCGCTTCAAGCCCGGCGCGAACGTGGGCCTGGGCGTGGACCACACGCTCTTCGCCAAGTCGGACGGGTACGTGCGGTTCGAGCGCAAGGGCGACGACAAGTACGTCAGCATCGCCCAGCAGCAGCCCGCCTGAGCCGGCCCGGCCCCGCCGGACCGCGGCGACCACGCCATGTTCGTTGACGAGATCGACGTGTTCGTCAAGGGCGGCGACGGCGGGGCCGGGTGCATCAGCTTCCGGCGTGAGAAATACGTACCCCGCGGCGGCCCCGACGGCGGCGACGGGGGGAACGGGGGCAGCGTGGTCCTCGAGGCGGATCCCGCCATCACCACGCTGCTCGACTTCCACTACCAGCGGCACTACACCGCCGAGCGCGGCACCCACGGGCAAGGCTCCAACAAGCACGGGCGGAGCGGAGAGGACACCGTGCTCCGCGTCCCGCTCGGCACCACCGTCTCCGAGAGGGATGGCCGGCTGCCGCTCGGGGACCTGACCGAGCGCGGGCAGCGCCTGGTGGTGGCCCGCGGCGCCCGGGGTGGTCGCGGCAACGCCCGCTTCGCCACCTCCACCAACCGGGCCCCGCGCCGCGCGGACCTCGGCCGATCCGGCGAGGAGCGCTGGATCCACCTCGAGCTGAAGCTGCTGGCCGACGTGGGCGTGGTGGGGTTTCCGAACGCGGGCAAGTCCACGCTGGTCTCGCGCCTGTCCGCGGCCAAGCCCCGGATCGCCGACTATCCATTCACCACGCTCGAGCCGAGCCTCGGCATCGTGCGCGCCGGCGACGATCGCACCTTCGTGATCGCGGACCTGCCCGGGCTCATCCCCGGCGCGGCCCACGGCAAGGGGCTGGGCATCCGCTTCCTTCGCCACACCGAGCGGACGCGCCTGCTCGTGCACCTGATCGACCTCGATCCCTCCACCGGGCGCGATCCCCTCGCCGACTACCAGGCCATCCAGGACGAGCTGCGCGCCTATTCCGAGGAATTGGCCGCGCGGCCGCAGATCGTGGCGGTGAACAAGATCGAGCTGCCCGGCACGGAAGAGTCCCGCGCGGCGGTCGAGCGCTTCTGCGCCCAGCACGGGTTCTCGTTCCACGCGATCTCCGCGGTGACCGGGGTCGGACTTCCCGGGCTGGTGCACGAGATGGCCTGGTGGCTGGCGAGTGAGCCATGGGTTCCCGCCGCCCGCTGAGCCACGCCCGGCGCGTGGTGGTGAAGGTGGGCAGCGGCCTCGTCACCACTGCCGGCGAGGGCCCCTCGAGCGAGCACATCGGCCGGCTCGCGACCGATATCTCGGCGCTGGTGCACGATCGCCACGAAGTCGCGCTGGTGACCTCGGGGGCCATCGCCACCGGAATGGCCCGGCTCGGGTTGAAGGCCCGTCCCCGCTCGATCCCCGAGAAGCAGGCCGCGGCGGCGGTCGGTCAGTCGGCCCTCATGTGGGAGTACGAGCAGGCGTTCAAGAAGCACGGCATCGCGGTGGGCCAGGTGCTCCTCACCGGCCAGGACATCAGCGATCGCTCGCGCTACCTCAACGCCCGCAACACGCTGCTGGCCCTCCTCGAGTTCGGGGTGCTGCCGATCGTGAACGAGAACGACACGGTGGCGGTGGACGAGATCAAGGTGGGGGACAACGACAACCTGGCCGCCCTCGTCGCCCACCTCATCGACGCCGACCTGCTCGTGCTCCTGACCGACGTGGACGGCCTCTACACCGGGGATCCGCGCCGCGATCCCACCGCCCGTCGCCTCGAGACCGTCGAGGCCATCACCGACGAGATCCAGCGCATGGTCTACGACGCGTCCGCGTCGGTCTCGGTGGGGGGCATGAGCACGAAGCTCCAGGCCGCCCAGAAGGCGGGGGCCTCCGGCATTCCCATGGTGATCGCGAGCGGGCGCGAGCCCGGCACGCTGCCCCGCCTCCTCAAGGGCGAGCCGGTCGGAACCTACTTCCAGCCGCGCGACGACCGCCTCGCGGCCCGCAAGCGCTGGATCGCCTTCGCGGTTCCGCCCCAGGGCCGGCTCACGGTTGACGCGGGCGCGAAGAAGGCCTTAACTGAGAGGGGCAAGAGCCTGCTGCCCTCGGGCCTGGTGGGGATCGACGGTCAGTTCGACGCGGGCGACGTGGTTGCCCTGACCGAGGCCGACGGACAGGAGTTTGCGCGCGGGCTCGTCAACTACGACACGGACGAACTGCGGCGCATCCGGGGCGCGAAGACCGCCGATATCGAGCGGACGCTGGGCTACAAGGGCGTGGACGAAGTGGTGCACCGGGACAACCTGGTGATCCTCTAATCGGTTCGCCGACGGGGGCGGAGAGCGCGAGCATGGACGCGGCGGCACACGTCGAGACGAAGGCAAAGGCGGCCAGGGAGGCCTCGCGCGTCCTCGCGCTCGCCTCGACCCGCGCCAAGAACGAGGCGCTCGCCCAGATGGCCCGCGGCCTGGAGGAGCGGACCGGGGCGATCCTGGACGCCAACCGTCACGACCTGGAGCGCGCGCCGACGGCCGGGCACGCCCGGGCCTTCGTGGACCGCCTGACCCTCACCGAGGGCCATCTGGGCGAGCGCCTCGTTCTTGGCGCGGGTCGAGGCGAGCGCGAGGACGT
>WNGJ01007935.1_pt1 | contig 22206 bp, 20 predicted proteins | sample 5400611 | NCBI WGS metagenome assembly WNGJ01 (sample SAMN13153375, study PRJNA577476) | soil metagenome | isolation source: 40 cm soil or saprolite under Garry oak tree replicate 1 | place: USA:California | collected 2016-06-15
GCCGCGGGATGGGCCGTGGGCATCTGGGAAGGCAGCGGACCGGGCGCCTACTCGGGACCGCAAGCGGGTCCGACGATCTTCGTTGTCGGGCCGATCTCGGAAATCGCCATCCTGTATCCGGGACTCACGATTCATGCGGACGATGGCGGGTCCGTCTCCTTCTCGTACAGATCCACGTCCGGAACCGTCGCGGGCGGTGCGTCCCAGACCTTGTACGTTCCATCCGGGACGATCGTCACGATCATGGCGAGTCCGTCCTCCACGTATGTGTTCACCCAGTGGAGTGGTGCGTCGTCGAGCAATCGGTCGAGCGTCTCGGTGACCGTGACCGGCCCCGCCGAGGTGACCGCGCACTTCGCGTTCTCCGCGGGCGCGGCGCTCGCTTTCTACTCGGCCATCGCGGCTGTGGCGATCATCGCCGCCTTGGTCTTGATTGCCCTGATCGTTCGCAGGCGACGTCGCCGGACCGAGGTGCCACCTCCGCCACCGGAGGAGCCGCCTCTGCCTCAAACGGATATGCGCTCTCTGGTAACGCAATCTTGCGAAATCGCTGGAGGCCACGAGCCGGAACTCGTCCTCCTGCCCACGCGGCGATTCGACGTCCGCTCGAATAGCGCGGGTGGCGAACGAACGATATGGATGGAAGGGACCCTCGGTTCCGTCTTCGAGAAATTCCCGTGAGGCCATCAATCACATGAGGCCGAGGGGTCCAAGCTTCTCCGGCAAGTACGTGTCCGTCACATAGTCGAGTCCGTACTTCGCGAGCGCCTGCTGCTCGGCTTTCTTGTTCATCTGAAGCATCGTCTGGATTTCGTTCCGCCAGAACTCATCGTTGAAACGGGGATCGGACATCTCTGCATTCAAGGCCCCGACATCGCGGGGTGTAAGAGCGTCCGTCGGCAACTCGTAGTTCAGGATGTCACTTGCGGTGATTCCGACGAACTCCGCAGTCGGTGTGGCGAGGTACTCGGAGATGTGCGCCGTCTTGATTGCACCGTAGGCCACCGAGGCGTGGATGCGGAAGCTCCAAGGGTCTCCGTCGGTAAATGTGCAGACGTTAAGTTCCAACTCTTCATTTAATCTTTTCAACAATCTACGTGTACTCCGACTGGGCTGTCCTTTCAGATGGACCAGGATGCACTTGGCCTCGTCGTCGAAGCCATTCTCAACAAGCCGGTCAAACATACCGCCCGTCTCGATTGCGAGGATGAACTTCGCGTCTGCTTCGATTAGCTTGACTTTCTCGTTCTCGACGTTGTAGGGAATCGTGTAACCCGCGTCGCCGACGTCATCGCGGCAGTTGATTCGTTTGCGGTCGCCGCCTCGGGTGACTTCTTCGAGCGTGAGATTCCCAATCACGCTCGCTCCGCTCTCCTCCGGACGCAGCTTGAAGTCCTCCCGCAGGAGTTGCGTGATCACCTCGAGGTCCTCCGCGAGGAGGTTCGATTCCTCCTGGGCATGGAACTTCGCGATGTCCCAGCCTTCGGAGATGTAGTACATCTCCCTCAGGGTCGAGGACTTGCTGTCCCGGATCATGTCTCGGATGAACTCGAGGACGTACATCGTCCGCAGGAGCATGAGGGCCCCCTTGAGCTTCTTCGCGCTGCGCACACCCATCAGGTTGCCGTACTTCCAGACCGCGTGCTTCGAGTCGAAGCGGATGTTCGCCTTCGTCCGCAAGGGGATCTTCATCTTCGGGATTTGACCGCCGTCGAGTTCCTCATAGATCTCTTCGGCGATCGCGTAGAGGGCGTCGACGGCCTTGTTCGACGCCGGCGCGCCGCCTTTCTTCTTAGTCGTCATCGAGCGCCTCCTCTGTCTCGTCGTAGTCGATCTCGGTTTCTTCTGCGGCCTCCGCAGCGGGCGCCTCCTCCTCTTCGAATTCCGCGTAGTTCAACTCCCAATCGCCGGGCAGCGGCTCCGCGCCGATCACGAGCCCGGGGTTGATTCCGCTCACATAGACGTCGGACTCGTCGTACTCCGCCTCGTCGAGTCCCTCCAGGGCGAATGAGATGGAGGCCTTCGCGACGCTGTCGATCCGCTTCAGCTCCCACGTGATCTTGCCGTCGTCGCGGACCTCGGCGGGCTTCGGTTCAATAGACTTCGGTTCGATGCCGCGCGGTAGGAGCAGATGGAGGTTCAACTTCTTGCCGGCGTCGGTGAAGTTGTGGACGTTGAGGGTGACCGTGTGCCGCTTCGCCTTCTTGTCGTACGCGATGTCCTCGTCGACCCAGACGACGCCCATGATCTTCGTGATCGTCGCGTCGAGGACCGGCACCTTCTTGTTCACAATCTTCGCAGATTTGTCGGCGATCCGCGGCAGGATGAGTTGGACGATTTCGAATTTCTCTTTCGTCTTGGCGCGGTGGGCCTTCTTCGTGAGATGCGTCTTGAGGCGGCGCCCGGCTTCTTTCAGCGCCAGGTCCAGCTCCGTCATGATCTCGTCCGCGGTGGCCACCGCCTCTTTCGACTCCGACGTGTACGGCACCTTCGTCGAGCAGAGGTGGACCAGGACGATCGCAGGCCCGAACGGCAAGCCTTGTCCGCCGCGTTGCTCCAGGCCGTACCGCCTCCAGTCGACGTTCGCGACGGCCTGCGTGAGCGCACACCCGCCCGCCTGATACAGAAGCGGCACCCGGTTCGCGAACCGGAGGACCTCGATGGGTTGGTCAGGCGGAAGGTCTCCGCCATAGACGATCCCGACCTCGACCTGGAATGGGTTTCCCGAGTAGACCGCGGGATCCCGCGTGAGAGGCGGGGCATAGAACTCCGGTCGAAGGTTTCCGAGGACGTTCTTGAGACCTCGCTTGATGAGCCGCTCCCCGATCGGGCTGAGGCAGTCCGTCGGAGGGGACATCAACTTCGCGGACTGCATGGCGTCGTGGAGCGCCTTCGCCTGTTCGAGGACGAGAGACTTCGGCTTCATGTCCGGGTCGAGGCCCGCGGCATCGCAGATTTCCTTTGCGACGCGGGAAGACACCCGCACGAACTCCTCCTCGAGGAACGCGGCCAGCTTGTAGGATTTCGTCTCCTTCATCATGGCCATGAGCGTGCCGAGCTCGATTCCATGCGGATGCGGAGGAATTTCCTTCGTCTTCGGAGTGCGGAGGAATTTCCTTCGTCTTCGGAGGGAGGTCCTCCGTCGCTCGCTCGAAGACGATTTCTTCGCCTTCGGGCGGCCGATATGTGATGCGCGCATGGGGATTCACGATCGCCGTGGCCTTCAGGTACTCCGGGACCGACTGCTTTCCCGTATTATAGCGGCCCTTCAGAGGGATTTCGACCCGCGTGCCATGGGCCCGCTCCCAGATTACGAAGTCTTCTTCGACCACGTTCGGCCGGTTCTTCTTCGTATCCAGGATGAGTTCGATTTCATAGGCGACGTCCTGCTCTGCGACCTTCGATCGGATCTTCGTTGGCTTGCCGGTCGTGATCTGACCGTACATGACTGCACCGGAAATGCCAAGACCTTGCTGTCCGCGCCGCTGAGCGCGGCTAAAAAATCGCGATCCGTACAGCAGGCGTCCGAAGACGTTTGCCACTTCTTTCTTGACGATGCCCGGTCCATTGTCCTCCACGACCACGACGAACTCGTCTTTGTCGATCTTCTTGACCTCGACGAGGATGTCCGGGAGGATGTCCGCATCGGCCCCCGCATCGAGGGAATTGTCCACCCCCTCCTTGACCGCCGTGAGGAGGGCTTTCGTCGCGGAATCGTAGCCGAGGATCTGCTTGTTCCGCTCGAAGAACTCGGAGATGCTGATCTCCCGCTGCTTCTTCGCGAGTTCCTCCGCGATCGAGATCGATGGCATACCATCACAGGGGACGGTTCAACAGAACGGTGGGCGTTCCCATCCCTGGGCCCCGCGTATTTGAACTTGGCCATTTAAGGCTTCGCAGCCCGTTTCGCAATGCCGTTTCTATGGAGGGATGGGGTTATTACGCGCGCGCGTGGGGGTGGGTGAAAGTGTCCCGATCCCGGCGGTTCACTCTTCGAAGACGGCCCCGCAATGCGGGCATTTCTCCGCGCTCTCGTCGACGTCGGCGCCGCAGTTCGTGCACGTGAACGCCGCCGCCTTGCTGGCCTTCTCGCTCTTGGTCGGTTCGGCCGATTCCACCTTGGGCTTCGGCTTCTCCTTGGGGATCTGCGGCTCGGCGCCGAGCATGCGGGTGCGCGACGCCCGCTGCCGGACCGTGTACCACCACATGAACAGGATGATGTAATAGAAGACGAACGGCAGGATCATCGAGAAGGCGGTGAAGTAGACGAACAACCCGTAGAAGTTCGCCACGGGCGCCGTGAGGGGGCCGAAATCCAGGTTCGTGAACGTCCAGTTCGCGTCCTTGTCCCAGACCGAGAATCCGTAGCCGTAAATCTGGTTCGAGAGGTTGAGAGTGGTATACTCGTACCACGTCCCGAGGTGCGTGTTGTTGGAGTTTCCCGGGGTTGCGCTGAAACTCATGTTGAAGTTAGATGTCACGTACGACGCAAGGCCCGAGATTGTCGTGAGGTTCATGAACACCCTGAAGTCGGTCGGGGTGCCGTTGCCCGTCGTCGTCAGCCTGACACGGAACGTGAATGCCTGCGGCGGATCGGCGTGATACGGCGCCACCGTCCCGTTCGCCAGGGCCATCGTCGGACTCGCGAACGGACCGGGTACGCTCGAGAGCGGCACCGCGAGGGGCTGGGACAGCAGCAGGTTTGTCGATTGCGCTCCGCCGACCAGGATTGCCATCAGGATGACGGGGAGCGCGTTCACCGCGAAGTGTCTCACGGACCGTTCCCCGAGATAGTACGGAACGAGGAAGACCGCGAGCGGCACGAGGATGATGACGAGACACCCGAGTCCGCCGGCCGTGAATGGCAGCAGGTTGGGGACGATCAGGCCCAGCAGGACAAGGTACGTGACCCGGAACCAGACCGTCTTGCGGAACCGCAAGAGGAGGTTCCATACCTGCACCGAGAGCGTCTCGGGACTCACAGAACGATGCGATGCGGCCTTCTTGATAAATAGTTATGCCGGCCCCATGGAGCACGCCATTCTGGAATCGAATTCCGGCGGCCGAACGTTCAAATAGACTCTGCAAAATAGGACGAGACTTCCATCGAGGTCTGAAGGATGACGCAGCTTGTCGTGGCGATCGGCGGGAACGCGCTTCAACCCGCGGGGGAGGCCGCGGATGCGGCGGCCCAGCGACGCCGGATCGAGGCGACCGCGTCCCGGCTCACGGACCTCGTGGCGGCCGGACATGACGTAGTCGTGACGCACGGCAACGGCCCTCAGGTCGGCAACATCCTCCTGCAAAACGAGGAGACGCGGCACCTGGTCCCTCCGATGCCCCTCGACGTGTGCGGCGCGGAAAGCCAGGCGTTGATCGGGTACCTCCTCGCGCAGGCCCTTCGCAACGAGTTCGCCTTTCGAAAGATCCATCGGGACGTTGCCTGCGTCGTGACGCAGGTCCTCGTCGACGCCGGCGATCCGGCCTTCGCGAATCCGACGAAACCGATCGGTCCGTATTATCTGCGGGACGACGAGATCCTCGTCAAGAAAGCGAAAGGCTGGAAGATGGCGTACGACCAGCGCGGGGGTTGGCGGCGAATCGTGCCTTCCCCGCGGCCGGTGGACGTCATCGAGAAGGACATCATCCGCATGCTCGTCGGGAACGGCGATGGACGCATCGTGATTGCCGCGGGAGGCGGTGGGATTCCGGTCGTCCGCAAGGACGGCAAACTCGTCGGCGTCGAGGCCGTAATTGACAAGGACCACGCGGCAGCCGTCCTCGCGCAGGCGATCGGATGGAAGCACCTCGTAATCGCGACGGACGTCGCCCAGGTCGCCCTGGATTTCGGCAAGCCCACCCAGAAGTTCCTCGATCGCATGACGGTCGCCGAGGCGAAGAAGTACCTCGCGGACGGCCAGTTCCCGGCCGGCAGCATGGGCCCGAAGGTCGAGGCCGTCATCGAATTCCTGGAGAGGGGCGGGCAGCACGCGGTCATCACGGACCTGGAGCATCTCGTCCCTGCGGTCGCCGGCAAGGCCGGCACGCAACTCGGGCGGACGTGAGCGCGGAAGGATTTTCCCCGCCCACGACGTTCGCGGCGTGCCGATGGCGAAGGTCCCGAAGCGGTGGTACGAGGACTTCTTCGGATCCGACTATCTCATCCGGTACGTCCACCCGGAGACCGCGGCCCAGGTCGAGGCGATCGACAAGATCCTCCATCTCCGGAAGGGCGGACGGATTCTGGACGTCGCATGCGGGGCGGGCCGCCATTCGATCGAGCTCGCGAAGCGCGGGTATCGGGTGACGGGCCTCGACCTGTCGTCGCCCCTCTTGGCGGAGGCCCGGAAGGCGGCCCGCCAGGCCGGCGTCAAGGCGACGTTCGTCCAGGGGGACATGCGCCGCCTGCGATACCGCAACGCGTTCGATGCGGCGATCTCGATGTTCACGTCGTTCGGTTACTTCGATCGTCCCGAGGAAGATCGCGAGGTCTTGCGGGGGATCGGACGCGCACTCCGGCCGCGGGGGAAGTTCCTGATGGAGTTGTTCAACCGCGACAGCCTCGTCGCGGGGTTGCCATCGCAGAACTGGCAGGCGCGGGACGACGGGACGGTCGTCCTGGAGGACGCGTCGTTCGACCTGCTCCGGGGCCGGTTCGAGACGCGCCAGGTGATCATCGACCGGAAAGGCACCCGGGAATTCACCGCCTCCGTCCGCGCGTACACGCTCGCCGAGCTCAAGGAGATGCTCGACGCCGAAGGCCTGTTCGTCCATCGCGTCCTCGGAGGCCTCGACCTGTCGCCGTACACGGCGCGCTCCCGGCGGATGGTCCTGTACGCGGTCAAGGGCCTGGAACCCGAAGGCATTCGTACGGTCTGGTAGCCGGATGCGGGAAGGAATCTTTTTGCGCTCCGCCTGATTGGGCCCGTGTCCAGATGGCGATCGAGGAACAGATCAAGGCGGTCGAGGACGAGATCCAGAAGACGCCGTACAACAAGGCGACCCAGCACCACATCGGGCGGCTGAAGGCGAAACTCGCGCGGCTCAAGGACGAGCAGGAGACACGGCGCCTCAAGGGGGGCGGCGGAGGGCCGAGCTACGCGGTCAAGAAGAGCGGGAACGCGACGGTCGGGCTGGTCGGCTTCCCGAGCGTCGGCAAATCGACCCTCCTGAACCAGATCACGGACGCGACGAGCGAGGTCGCCGCGTACGACTTCACCACGCTGGACGTGATCCCCGGCCTCATGGAGCACCGGGGGGCGAAGATCCAGGTGCTCGACATGCCCGGGCTCATCCGGGGCGCGTCGAAGGGCCGCGGTCGAGGGAAGGAGGTCCTGTCCGTCGCCCGGGCGTGCGATCTGCTCATCCTCATGATCGACGTCTTCGAGACCCACGTCGATGTCTTGGTGGACGAACTGCATCTCGCCGGGATTCGCCTGAACGAGCGGCCCGCGGACGTCACCTTGACGAAGGCGAACCGCGGCGGGCTCACCGTGAATCCGACGGTCAAGCTGACGAAGCTCGACGCCGAGATGGTCGCGGACATCTGCCGCGAATGGGGCTATCTGAACGGCACCGTCGTCGTGCGGCAGGACATCACGGAAGACCAACTCATCGACGTCCTCGCGGGGAACCGCGTCTTCCTGCGGGCGTTCGTCGTCGTGAACAAAATCGACCTGGTCTCCGCGGACTACGTGAAGCAGCTCCAGGCGAAGCTTCCGGGGTGGAAGCTCGTCCCGATCTCCGCGGAGAAAGGCGTCGGGCTCACGCGCCTGAAGGACGAGATCTACTCGACCCTCCGGTTCATGCGCGTCTTCCTGAAGCCGCAAGGGAAGGATGCCGACATGGCGGATCCGATGATCGTGAAACAGGATTCGGACGTCGGCATGGTGTGCGACGCGATCCACCGCGATTGGCGGAAGCGATTCCGCTACGCGAACGTATGGGGTCCGTCCGCGCAGTTCCCGGGTCAAAAGGTCGGCCTCGATCATCCGCTGAAAGATTCCGACGTCCTCACGATCGTGCTGCGGAAGGGGTGACACATGTGGCGCTGGTCAGGCTCGCAGGGGACGTAGCTTCAGGATCGCACCCCCCACCGCAACCGCCATCCCGAGAATGGTGATCGAGACTTTCCAGAGGTAGTCCGACGGGAGAGGGACGAAGCCCCGATAAAGAAAAATCGCATAGAAGCCTTCGAGCGCACCCAGGAGGGCGAACCAAACAACGGCCCCTGCAAGGAGGCGCCCTTCCTTCTGTCTCCGTGACACGTAGACGCCGAGTAACAGGACCAGGGCGAATGAGGGTACGCCGAGTAGGACGGACAGGGTTGCGATCGATCCGATCAGGCCGACAATCGCCCCCGCGCAGATGAGGGTCGCGGCGAGTCGATCCGGAGAAACGGTCATGATCGCCCCTCATCGGAGGCGGTGCATCCTCTTTAGGTCTTCTTCGAACGGCTTCAAACTCGGGGGGATTTCGACCCCCGGGAGCTCGACGTTCAACGACAGCCCTTGGTCCCGTTTCCGCTTCCAGACGTCCGCGTTGAAGGCGAGGAGTCCGTCGGTGAAGTCCGCCCGCGAGGCTGGGATGCCGTCTCGCGACATCGGGAATCGTTCCGCATGGACGCTCCCCCCGTACATGGACCGCCAGATCTTGTCCGTCGAGAACGGCGTGACGGGCGCCAGGAGGCGCAGGAGGTCCCGGAGACACGCATGGAGCGTCCATCGAGCACCCGTGTCGCCCTCGTACGCGCGGCCCTTCACCATCTCGACGTAATGCGGCGCGAACAGATTCCAGAGGAAGTCCCGACCCCGGTTCGCGGGGAGGAACAGATTCAGGTCCTCGTAGGCGCCGCGGCACGACTCGACGAGGCGGTTCAGCTCCGCCAGGATCCATTCATCGGACGGCTGGAGCTTCCCGGCCTCGGGTTCTTCGAAGGATGAGATGAAGCGCGCGACGTTCCAGAGCTTCGTGACGAACTTCGCGGCGCCCCCGATCTTCGCCTCGCTGATCCGGAAGTCGTCCCCCGGGTTCGTCTCCCCGGCGACGAAGAGCCGGATCGCGTCGGCGCCGTGTTTCTTGAGCAAGGGCCACGGATCGATCACGTTCCCGAGGGTGCGGTGCATCGCGCGACCGCGGGCGTCGAGGCCGAGCCCGTGGATGAAAACGCGATGAAACGGTTTCGACTTGCGCACGAGCCATGACTTGAGCATCGTATAGTAGAGCCACGTCCGGACGATCTCGCGGCCTTGGGGCCGGAGCGAGAGGGGGAAGTTCGTGGCGAAGAAGTCCGGGTCCGTGCGGTAGCGGGTGAGGTAGAGGTTCGACACGCTCGAGTCCATCCAAGTGTCGAACACGCGCTCCTCGCCGACGAATTCCGTGGAGCCGCACTTCGGACACTTCGAGAACGGCGCCGGATCTTTCCACGGCCGGTAGTATTTCCCGGGAGGCGGGGCGAGCGTCTCACCGCATTTCTTGCAGTACCACAGCGGAATCTCCGTGTGGTAGTACCGTAGGCGGGAGATCGGCCAGTCGATCGTGAGGCTGTCGATCCAGTCGAGGACGAGCTGCCGGTGCCGCGTCGGCCGGAACTCCATCTCGGCCGCGAGACGCCGGAGGTCGTCGCGGAACTCGAGCTGCTTCAGGTACCACGCGTCGGAGGAGAGGAACTCGATCGGGTTCAGAGTGCGCGAGCAGATCGGCGTCTGATGCTGGATCGGCTCGAGCTTCTCGAGGAAGCCGCCGGCTCGGAGCGTTTCGATCGCCTTCTCTCGTGCGGCCTCGACCTTGAGTCCTTTCAACGGTCCTGCAGCGTCCGTCATCTTGCCGTGCTCATCGATCGCCTTCACGGGGTCGAGACGCAGTTCGCGGAAGAGCTGGAGGTCCACCATGTCCCCGTACGAGCAGATCATTGCTGCGCCGCTCCCGAATTCCGGCTTGGCGGTCGGATGCGCGAGGATGGGGACCTCGTGATCGTACAGGGGGACCCGTGCCTTCTTCCCGTGGAGGCCCGCGAAGCGCGCATCGTCGGGGTGGACGATCACCGCGCGGCACGCCGCGAGCAGCTCCGGTCGCGTCGTCGCGATCCGGATCTCCCCTTTCGACGTGAGCGGGAACTTCATCCACACGAGATTCGAGGGTCGCTCCTGGTAGTCGATGTCGGCCTCGGCGAGCGGGGTCTCGCAGACGGGACACCAGAACGTCGGCCGTTCGCCGCGGTAGAAGAGTCCTTTCGGCCAGAGCTCGAGGAAGACCGCCTGGCTGAACGCGCGGTACTCATCGGAGTCCGTGTAGTACGTGTGCTCGAAGTCCGCCGACATGCCGACGCGGACGGCGAGCTCGAGCAAGCCGTTGCCGATCGACTCGATCTCCTTGCGGCACTCCTTGATGAACGCCTCGCGGTCCCATCGATGGAGCGCCTTGCCCGTCTTCTTCTCGACCGTCCGCTCGATGTTGATGCCGTTCCGGTCGAGGCCGAACGGGAAGAGGACCGCGTGACCGAGCATGCGCTGCGCGCGGGCGATCATGTCGATCATCGCGTACGCCATGACGGCGCCGACGTGCCAAGAGCCGCTCGGATACGGAGGCGGCGTGTCGATCACATACGGTGGCCGGTCCCGTTCCGGGGCAAAACGGTACAGCTCCGGCTCCGACCGCCATGCTTTCAGGACGTCTTCCTCGTAGGCCGGTTCCCACGTCTTCTCCCGGAGTTTCGGTTCACTCATCCGCGGGCGTCGAGAGTCGCGAAGCCCATAAAAGGATTGTTCCGCGCGAACGCCCGGGAGCGATTCACACACCATACCGGAGAGTTCAAGCCGTGGTGGAATATACCTCTACTTAGAGGTATAAGCGATGGAGATCGGCTGCGGTGCGAGGGTCCGCGATTTCGATGGACGGCGGTACTTCTACTTCTGGCACTACGATCGCACGAACGGTCGTTCGGTGAGGCGGGAGGAGTACGTGGGGCGCGTGGACTCGGAGAAGGCAAAGGCGGATCTCCTGCGTCGGATGGCCGCCTACCACCGGAAGGCGGAACAGGAGTTCGCCCGACGGCGGGCTCGGATCGAACAGCTCATCGCCGACGAGCGTACCTCCACTTAGAGGTATAGCCTCCCGGCCCTGTGGCGACTCAGGATGGGGCTCACTCGATGTACCGGAGGGCCTCCGCGGGCGGGATGCGGGAGCCCCGGATGGCGGGCTGGGCTGCGCTCGCGACGGCCGCGGCGGACGCGATCCCGACAATCAACGCGAGGTTCGGCCAGGGCACGCTGAACACGACGATGTCCGCGAAGTACACGATGTAGATCTTGTACGACAACACGATCCCGAGGGCGACCCCGATCCCGATCCCCAAGACGGCGATGAGGGCGATCTCAACCAGGAACGTCCCGAGGACCATCGCGCGCGTGAAGCCGATCGCCCGCAGCGCTCCGATCTGCGTGCGCCGCTCGACGACGGCCCGGAGCGTGATCACCGCGAGGCCCGCGATCCCGACGAGGAGCCCGATCCCCAGGTACGCCTGCATGAGCGTCAGGACCTCCTGCGACGCGTCGAACGCTTGACCGATCTGCTCGCGGATGTCGATCGTCTGCAGGCCGTACACGAAGAACGTGCGCTCGAGGTCCGCCCGAAACGCGTCGACGTCGACGCCGGGCGCCATCTGGAAGAAGTACGCGGTGTAGCGCTCCTGCGCGGGGAACACACCCCGGACGACGCTCTGGTCGACGAACACCCCGGAGGTGAATTGCAGGGCCTGCTCGAGGACGCCGACAATCGTCAGGTTCACCGTGCGACCCGCGGCATCGAACGCGCGGATGCGGTCTCCCGGCACTACACGAAGGCGGCTCTCGTCCGGCACGAACTGGTTCGGGCCCGCGGCCGTTCGGTCCACGATTGCCAGCGTGTGATTCCATCGGAGGGAGAGCCAGACATCCGTGCGGTTCGTCAGGGCTTGTCTTTGGCCGCTCGATTCGTTCACATACGACGGCAGGAAACTCGTGAATCCGTACTGGTTCGACTGGATCAGGAAGTTGTCCACGCCCCAGAGCGTGTAGTCGTAGGTCCGATTGCCTCCGACGGCCTGGACTTTCGCCGGCATCACGCTCGCGGTCGAGGTTCCGTTGTACCCGTTGAGGAACAATGAGTCGCTGAAGTTTGCCTGGAGGCGCCCCCGGAAATTCGGGATCTCGCCGTACGTCGTCGTGTACGCGATCACGTCGTAGCCGCCGGACTGCTGCTGCACGAACGAGTTGAGGCTCGCCGCCTGGAGGCCCTGGAGCATCGAGATGAGGGTGACCATGAACAGGATGAGCGCGAACATCGCGACGGTCATCCCCGTGCGGAAGCGCTTGTCCATCGGATACGAGATCGCGGTCTTGAGCACCGGCCGGCCGACGCCGCGGTTCGCCCTCCGGAGCACAGCCCGCAAGGCCTCGCTCACGTTGAACACGGCGATCAGGATCCCGGAGCCGACGAGGATGACGCCCACCATGACGAAGGCGACGGACACATTGTCCGTGGCCTGGTTGAGCAGGGTGAAGGGCAGCAAGATCCAGGCGAGATTGAAGGCCGCGGCCAGGGTCATCGCGGACCGCGCCCATCCGCGGGAGGCGGCTGCAATGGCGAGTCCGAGTGCGAGGACCGGCGGCCCGGGGATCTTCCCCATTCCCGTGTCCGTCGCGAAGCCCCACGCGGTGAGCGCGAATCCACCGAGCGCCACCGCGACTCCGGCGATGAGGACGTCCCGCGACCGCTCGGGAGTCCCGGGCTCCGGGAGGTCGCGGATCGCCCGCACGATGTTGAGGCGGCTCACCCGCCACGACGCCATGAGGATCGTGATCCAGGTCAGCGCGGTGCCCGCGACGAACGCCGTGATCACCGAGGAGAGCTCGAAATGGAACGTGACGACGACGTCGCCGTGGGGCACGAGCTTGTCGAAGAAGTACACCATGATGTATCCGAGGCCGAGGCCCGCGAGGGCGCCCAGCGCCGCGGCGACGACCGCGTAGAACGTCCCCTCGAGAGCGAACGTCGTCAGGAGATCGGACCGCAAGAAGCCGACCGCGCGGGCCACCCCGAGCTCCGGCTTCCGCTCCTCCGCGAGCATGACGAAGATGTTCACGATGAGCAGGACCCCCGCGAGGATGCCGAACGCCCCCATGACGAGGAACAGGTCCGTCGCGTCGCGGCCCACCTGCAGCGCCGAGGTGCTGTCGTCCGCCTTGACCGCCTGGACGCGCAACGCGAGGTGGCGCGTCGCGATGCTGAGCCGCAGATCCTGCGCCACGCGATCGGAATATGTGACGCCGTCGGCGACGCCGCCGAGGTTCGAAACACGGATCAGGTTGATCGCGCCGCTCTCATTGAACGCGGCCTGCGCCCGACGCAGGTCCATGAACAGGATCGCGCGGCTCTCGTACGCGGCCTTGCCCGCGTCCCGCACGATCCCGGCGAGGGTCGCGTGGACGATCGTCTGGTTCGTGGTGCCGTAGAACAACGTGAGGTCCTGGCCCGCCGACGCGTTCAGGTCGGCCACGGCCCGCTCGTTCGCGTACACCTCCGTCGGCGCGAGATCGTTCGTGTCGACCGTCCGCCCGTCGACGGTCGTCAGCGACCCGAAGCCGCTCTCCAGGGTCGCGTTGAGGCCCATCACGGAGATCTGCTGGTTCCCTTTGTTCCCCGCGACGTTCCGGACCGGCATGATCTTCAGGAGGGCGGGCGCGATCCCGTCGATCGGGCTGCCCGCCACCCCCAGGTCCGCGCGGATCTGGGTGAAGTTCGTCTCCGAGAAGGAGAAGAGCTGGCCGTTGAACGTGTTCGACACGAGTTCGTCGATCGCATCGAGGCGCGCGTAGACGTCCTCGAGGAAGATGTAGCTCAGCGTGTCTCCGACGACGAGGCTCGAGGAGATGACCGCGGTGCCGACGAGCAAGCCCGCGACGACGATGAGGACGCGCGACTTCCGACGTCCGATGTTCCGGGCCGCGAGGCGCGCGAGCAACGGTCGGAACCCGACGACGGCGGCGACGAGGAGGACCCCGATCAGGATCGCCCACGCGGATGTCTCCGGGAGGGCCATCCTACCCGCCCCGCGTCTCCTCGACGATCTCGCCGTTCCGCATGCGCAGGATGCGATGGGCCCGCGAGCTGACGGCGGCGTCGTGGGTCACGAGGACGAGCGTCTGCCGCTGCTCGCGGTTCAGGCGCACCAGGAGGTCCATGATCTGCGCCGACGTCTCCGAGTCCAGGTTCCCCGTCGGCTCGTCCGCCCAGACGATCGCCGGGTCATTGACGAGCTGGAAGACGAATCCCATCCGCCGCGAACGATAGCGGCTCTTCGCGTTGTCGTCCATCGAGGCCAGCGAGACGCCTTCGATGAGGACATCTCCGGAGGTGAGGTCGTCCAGGCCGGAGAAGCAGTTCAGGAGGGTCGTCTTGCCGCACCCCGACGGTCCCATGATCGCGACCATCTCGCCGCGAGGGATCACGAGGTTCACGCCGCGGAGCGCGTGGACCTTGACGGCCCCGGAGTTGTACACTTTGTGGGCGTCCACTCCTCGGATAATCGGCTCGACATCCATGCGCATCGTTTCGATGAGCCGCGGTATATTTAGGGTTTCGTTACGACTCTCACTCGGAGCGCGCGACGAACAAGTTCAGCGTCCACGTGTCCTCGATGCCTGCGGAGGTGGTAAGCGGCTTCAGGCGAATTGCGAGTTCCTCGTCGAATGTCTTGCGGCTTTCGATGGTCATCTCGCGGAGCTCTCGCTCATACCATCCGTACGAACCCGCGAACACGACGAGTTCCGCCACGCTCGTGAACCGGACCGGGAACGTCTTCGTCGTCGCATCCCGCTTCTCGAAACCCGCGACGCCGAGCGCCTTGAGGACCGCGCGCGGGTCTCCGAGGGCCTTCGCCTCCGGATCCGTCCGGACGAGCCGCACCGCCTCCCGCACCAAGGCGAGATCCTTCGACGGTGATCGCGTCCCATGCTTCTCGAGCAGTTCCCGCAACGCGGCGAAGGATGGGTTCGGATCCGTCGGCCACTCGCTGAAGACGAACCGTCCGGAGGGTTTCAGGACGCGGTGGACCTCTTGGAACACGCGGTCGTATCCGAGCGCCGGGATCCCGAGGTTGCTGACCGCGGCGTCGAAGAGCTTGCCATGGTAGACGATGTTCCGCGAGTCGAGCATCTCGAACCGGATGTTCCGGATGCCCGCGTTCCCGGCCCGGTACGAGGCGACGGAGATCGCGCCGTCCGCCAGGTCGATCGCGACGACGCCTTGCGGGAGGACGCGAGGCGCGATCTGGCACGCGAGAAGCCCGGTTCCCGTGCCGACGTCGAGGAACAGTTCGCCCGGTTTCGGGTCCACGAGCCGGACGACTTCCTGGGCGATCGGCTCGAACCGCGGGGCCACGTTCTTGTCGTACGCCTCCGCCATCCGGCTGTACTCGTCGACCCACACGAGGGTCGCCTCGTTCGCGTTCACCGAGGCGGCGCCAAGAAGCCGCGCGCGATAAAGGCTTCGCGCCGCAAGGGTTTATGTCGGAGCCGAAGGTTGCGTCTCCGTGGCCGAGCTGGTCCCCCGTTTCAAGGAGGAACAGGTCTTCATCATCCAGGCATTCGTCGTCCACTCCTTTCGGGAAAGCGGTCGGAAGGGCGTCGTGCTCGGCCTCAGCGGCGGCGTCGACTCGGCCCTCGTCGCGAAATTGTGTGCGGATGCGCTCGGGCCGCAACACGTCCTGGCGGTCGCGATGCCGGACGGGAAGGGCGGGAAGGACCTCAAGGATGCGAAGAAGTTCGCGAAGGCGCTCGGCATCGACCTTCGGGTCATCGGCATTGCGCCGATCGTGAACTCCCTGGAAAACCGGCTCCTCGGGTTCCAGGCAGACCAGGTCGCCCGCGGGAACCTTCGGGCCCGCGCCCGGATGATCGTCCTGTACTTCATCGCGAACACGGAGGGCCGCATCGTCATGGGCACCGGGAACAAGAGCGAACTACTCACCGGGTACTTCACGCTCTTCGGGGACGGCGCCGCGGACTTCCTTCCGATCGGCGATCTATACAAAACGCAAGTACGGGAAATGGCCAGGTATCTCGCCCTCCCGCCGGAGATTGTCGAGAAGGTGCCGACCGCCGGTCTGTGGCCAGGCCAAACGGACGAAGGGGAGCTCGGGATATCCTACGACGAGCTGGATCGGATCCTCCTCGGCATCGAGTTGCAGTTGGAAGCCGAGGCGATCGCCCAAAAGGCGGACGTGCCGCTCGACCACGTCGCGTACGTTCAGAAGCTCGTCGCGTCGAGCGTCCACAAGCGGAAAATGCCGCTAATCCCTAAGCTCGGGGCGCGAACGATCGGTCTGGACTGGCGGGAGTAAACGGCGTCGTTCCTCGAACGCCGCGAGGAACCCGGCCCGGTCCGTGACGTCGAAGACGATCTCGGAGGCGGACAGCCCGAACGCCTGCCAGAACCGCCGCGGGCGTTGCAGTCGGACGCGCACCAAGTTCGTGCGGCCCCCGGTCACGAACAGCACAGGCTGACCGAATGGACGGCTGATCCCCAGGGGCGTGCGGAACGCGATTGCGTCGTCCGCGGCCTGTAGCTCCTCGATGACCGAGAACGGGAGCACGGCGCGGAAGTACCAGCCTTGACGCAAGATGAGGCGGGACCGGGTGATCCAGTGTTGCGTGAGCAGCGGGGAAAGCGTGAACAGGACGAGGTACGCCGCCAGGAGCGCCGCGAGGCCGAGGACGGCGGAGATCGGACTCGACGTGAGGGTGATCAAGATGGCGGCCAGGACCGCGAGGCTCGCGAGGACGAAGATGCGGCTCGTGACGAGGGTCCGCCCGTACGCGAACGTGAGTCGTTTCTCCACGGTCCCCGGACTCGGTTGACTTCGGATAAGGGTAATGCTCATCTGTGGCGTTTGCAGTGCTCATGGAAGTTGCGTCAACTCGGCCCCGGATTCAGGTGTTGCTCGGAGCGTGAAGTTTCAACCCGGTCTCGACGGGGTCTATCATAAACGGATAAGAATAAAAATCGGGCCATCGGCATGCATCGATTGTCGCAGGGAAAACTCGCAAACCTTTTTGTGGGGTCTCCCTGATACCGGCCCTCTCGCGCGCGATTTTCTCTGGAAAGAGACACGCGAGCCGAACCTTCTCGCTTTCAGGGGGAGCGTGGGGATCATGGAAGAAAGCATCTTCCAACCGTACCTAAGCACTCGGACGATCTTCAAGATGGACCGGGAAATCCTGCGTCCGTCGTACCTGCCGGACCGGCTTCCGCATCGAGAGAGTCACATCGGACAGCTCGCGCAGATCTTGGTGACGGCGCTGAAGGGCGAGCGTCCGAGCAACGTCCTCATCTTCGGGAAGACGGGCACCGGGAAGACGGCCGTCGTCAAGTACATCGAGAACGAGTTCCGCAAGGCCGACGGAGCGCGGATGGTCCAGTACCTCTATCTGAACTGCGAGATCGTCGACACGCCGTACGGCGTGCTCCAGTCGATCGGGAACAAGTTCATCGAGAACTTCCATCAGCGCATCCCGTTCACGGGCCTGTCGACGGATCGCGTGTACAGCCTGCTCCTGGAGAAGCTCGACGAGGAGAAGCGCGTCGTGATCGTCGCGCTGGACGAGATCGACAAGCTCGTCCAGAAGAACGGGGACGACATCCTGTACCAGCTCCTGAAGATCAACGACGACCTGTCGAAGGCGCGCGTCTCGCTGATCGGCATCTCGAACGAGCTGACCTTCACGGAGTACCTCGACCCGAGGGTCCGCTCCCGCCTCGCGGACGAGAAGATGGTCTTCCCGCCGTACAACGCGGACGAGCTGTACGACATCCTCGCCGAACGGTCGCGGCTCGCGTTCGAGAACGGCACCGCGGCGGATGGCGTGCTCCAGCTGATCGCGGCCCTCGCGGCGCAGGAGCACGGCGACGCGCGGCGGGCCCTCGACCTCCTGCGGGTCAGCGCGGAGCTCGCCGAACGCCAAGGGGAGGAGCACATCACGGAGGAGCATGTGCAGCGGGCGAAGAACAAGATCGAGCTCGACACGGTCATCGAGGCGGTGAAGAGCCTCCCGACGCAGTCGAAGCTCATCCTCCTGGGCATCCTCCTGAACGAGGAGATTGGGAACACGAAGCTCACGACGGGCGAGGTCTATACGACGTACCGCGACCTGTCACGGAAGACCGGCGTGACCCCGCTGACGCAGCGCCGGGTCACGGACCTCATCTCGGAGCTGGACATGCTCGGCCTCGTCCACGCTCGCGTCCGATCGTTCGGCCGCGGCGGGCGGACGAAAGAGATCCAGGCCTCCGTGCCGGCCCTCGACGTGAAGAAAGTCCTGGAGAAGGACGAGATCCTCGCGGAGGCCCGGGGTTACCGCCTCAAAGTTCAGACCACGCTTCTCTAGCTCGCGGTTCCTTATTCCCAGGGCTCTTCGTCCGATGATTCCGCGTCGGCTTCCGGGGGGTCTCCCTCCGTCGCCGCGGGCTTCGTCCGCCGTTTCCAGGGCCAGCGAATCTCCGGGAGGCGGGGCGAGACGTACTTCGTCCATCCGCGCATGGCGAATTCGAGGATGAACGGCAGGGCCAGGAGGAAGAGCAGGCTCACGAGCAGGCTGTCCCAGCTGTTCTTCGGTGCGCCTTGGTCGCTGAGGCCACCCTCGTCACCCCAGCCCGCGCAACACGAGTCCGTCGGCTGAAGTGTGAGCTTCAAGAGGCCAAACCAGGGGATCTCGCCGCGGGCCCGGCCGATGATGTCCCCCTGGCGGGGGAGCCAACTCGTGTCATACCCGGGTGCATTGTTGTCCCCCATCGTGATGTAGCCGGATCGCGCGCCAAAGCCGCCGAAGTTCGCGAAGTCGAACCGGATTCCAAAATCATGCCGGAACCCCATCGCATTGATCGTCACGGAGCGCAAGTAGAACGGGGTCGTCGTGGGACCCGTGTCCCCGGTCGCCGTCCAATTCGAGATGCCCGCGAGGTCCGGAACGCTCGCCGTGCCGTTCGCATACAGCGTGATGTACATGATGGCCCGGTGGATGACCGGCGTCGGGTTGCCCGCTCGGCGGAAGATGATCACGTCGCCGTAGTCCCCGTACGTCGCGTAGCCGGTCGCCCGGCCCTCGAGGTACGTGACGACATCCGCGCGGGTCGGGGCAGCCTGCTGGAACACCATGTCCCCCGTGTCGATGACGCCGAGGAACGATTCCTGGTCCGAGTGCTGCATCGACGCGCTCTCGACGACCACGAGGGGCGGCCACACCCCCGTGTAGAGGTAGATCGCGGCGAGGAAGACGACCACGATGATCGCCGCGACCAGGAGGTCCCGCGCCAGCCCCTTCCAGAAGTTCTCGGCCTCTTCCTCGTCATCCTCGTCTCGCGGACGGTCGCGGGGCATGGGCCCTTTGGCCAAGGATGGGAATCCGTATAAACCCCACGCGGACGGACCTCACACGTCGATCGCGGAGACGGCGTGGCGGACCGGATAGGCAACGTTGTGGACCGGGATCGGTGCGACGTCCCCCTCGAAATCGTCCAACCGGTCGAACCGTGGACGGAGCTCGCCCGATGGGATCCCCTTGTGAATATGCCCGTGGATCACGAGCGTCGGTCGCCGCCGCAGGAGGACCGACTCGAGCGCCTTCGAGCCGAGTTCCGGCCGCCACTCTTCCTTCTCGCCGCCCATCGTCACGTAGGTGGGCGGATAGTGCGTCAGGAGGATCCGCGGGCCGTTCCCCGCCAGGAGCCCGTCGAGGACTTTCACCCGCCGCTCGTATTCCTCGGCGACCCGGGGCAGGTTCCTCCGTTGCCACCAGGTCGGCCGGTCCAGGCTGCCGACGCTGCCGATGATGCGGACGCTCCCCTTCGGCGATTCAAACACGGCCGCCTCGTCCTGGAGGAACCGCACGCCGAACGCGTCGGCGAATCGGGCGACGTAGGCGGGATGGTCGCTCGCGTACTCGTTGTTCCCGAACACGGCCCACACCGGGGCAGTCACGTGCGCTCGAATCGTCCGCACGACGTCGCCGAACGCATCGAGGTCATTCCGGTCCGTCGTGTCGCCCGCGAGCAGGAACAGATCGACCGGTCCGAGCCGACGGAGATCGGCGGTCACCGCGGGCAGGTTCTCGTGTCCGTGGACATCCCCGACCGCCGCGATGCGCACGGCCGCGCCGAACGGCGGCTGCGTCGAAGAACCTTTCCCGGCCCTCAGAATTCGCGGATGATCGCCGCCCCCGATGCCAGGTCGACGATCGGGAGGCGCGCGGGCATCGGCTCGATGTTCCGCATCTTCTGGTACGGCGTCTGGGCCTGCCACGTCGACGAGTTCACGAGGACGACCCCGCGATACTGGTCCACGCCCGCGGCGTGCACGTGGCCCGTCGCGAAGATGTCCGGGACCTCCTCGATGATCAGGTGGTCTTCCGCCTCCGGCGCGATCGGCGTCTTGCCTCCATAGATCGGCGCGAGGTGGCGCATCCGGAGCATGGCCTTCATCGCGTCGATCGGACGCGCGTAGCTCATCCCGGGGATCGCGGAGACCAAGTCGTCCATGCTCCGGCCATGGTACGCCAGCACGCGGACGCCCCCGAGGCTCAGGAGCGACGGGTTCCCCGCGAAGATCACGTTCGAGTCGAAGAGGTGTTGAATGGACGTCGGGAAGGCCGGTTGCGGTTCCGCGGGCCGCACGGCATCGTGGTTCCCCGGGAGCATGACGACCGTGATGCGGTCCGGGAGCTCCGCGACCATCCGGGCGAGCGCCTCATATTGACCGTAGATATCGTCGATCGCGAGTTCCTCGTCCTGCCGCGGATAGACGCCGATGCCGTCGACGACGTCCCCGCTGACCACGAGGTAGCGGATCGACGCGGCGACCTCGTCCGCCCCGCCGAGCCAGGTGGACACCTTCGACCACTTGTCCTCGAGGAAGGTCCGGCTCCCGACGTGGATGTCGGACATGAACGCGGCGCGGACATGGTGGCGCGTGCCCCGGAAGGCCTTGACCGTCGGCAGATCCGGTCGGACGATCGATCGGGCGATCACGAGCCCTCGGTCGTTGACGGTCCCCACGACGCCGACGACCTCGTCCATGACCGCGACCTCGGAGGCGACGGCCGAATCCGACGGCAGCAGGACCGCGATCCGGTCCGCCTCGTCCTCGATCTCCAGGATCCGGTGGCCGTTCTTCGTCGTCCGCACGTCGGCAACGATGCCGATGATCTGCACCTCGCGCGTCGACCGTCGGGCCTTTGCGATCTCCTGGGCCCCGGCCAGCTCGTGGCGGGACCGGAGCATGCTCCGGAGGACCTGGAACCGATGCCGAAAGTACCGCGTGAAGTCGGCGAGGGTCCCTTCGCACGTCGAATGGCCCGTGATGTCCCGGAGGATCCGCACCTCCGAGTCATGGTCGTCGGCCCTCTCGCCGAGGCGCCGGAACGAGGCGGGGATGAACGTCGCCGCGAGGTTCGTCTCGGTCGGCGTGCGGATCGACACCTGGACCGCGGCCTTGCGGGCGATCTCCCCGGCGTGCATCACGTCGTCGAGGGTGACGACGAACGGGGTCTCCAGGCACGATTCGAGGAACGCCTCGAGGCGCTTGACCGCGTCGTCCTGGGTGAGGAGGAACTCGACGGCGTCCGGCTCGAGCAGCGTGCCGCGATTGCTTACGAACGCCAAAAGGTCCTCGCGCATTCCGGGGGCCATTGCGGTGAGCCCGTCAAAATACCTTCGTCGCGATGCCGAGACATCCCGAGAAAATTAAAGGCGACGCGACGAATCGGGTGGGGTGCACCGCGTCCGGGTCGAAACGCCGATCCACCCGACGGAAAATTCGGAGAAGGTGATGCGCGCGCTGCGGAATATGTTCCCCGACCTTCGGATCGAGACGACGGAGCACCGCATCGGCGGGACGACGGAGAACCTGGACCGGCTCCGGGAGCTGATCCGCAATCAGCGGATCCGGGACACGGCGAGGCGCCAGTTGGTCGCCGGCCGTCGGGAGAATCGCACCAGAGTGAGTTTGAGCAAGCAGGCCGCGTTCGTCGGGGTCGTGAACTTCGCGGCCTCCTCGCCCCTCGGGGACATCGTCGTCGAGATCGAATCCGATGACCTCGAGGCGGCCATCGACTACATCGCACAGAGCACCGTCGCGCCGAAGACCTAGGCCGTGCGGCCGCAGCGCGTGCAGGTGAA
>WNGJ01003493.1_pt1 | contig 22204 bp, 17 predicted proteins | sample 5400611 | NCBI WGS metagenome assembly WNGJ01 (sample SAMN13153375, study PRJNA577476) | soil metagenome | isolation source: 40 cm soil or saprolite under Garry oak tree replicate 1 | place: USA:California | collected 2016-06-15
TCCACAGCGCGACCGTGGTGAATACATCACCCAGGTTGTGTAGGGCGTCGGCGAAAAGGCCCGCGCTCCCTCCATACAGGGCGATGGCGAACTGGATGATTGAGACCAGCAGCATCCCCGCCGTCGAAATCTGTACTGCACGTAATCCCGCCTTGTTGCCATACAGGTCTGCGTCTACCTTGCCATGTTCATGACCATGCCCACCATGGCCCCCGTGTTCATGATCGTGGTCGTGATCATCATGATGCTCATGTTCATGATTGTGGTCATGCTCATCGTGGTCGTGATCAGCTGCTGCATGCCGTTCACTCATCGGATATCCTCCTTCTAGTAGCCTTCTACTTTCTTCTATTCTATCAGCCTGGTGCATAGCATAGCACGAAAATTCCCCTGAATTTGCAACTTTTCGCTCACTTGTGCGTTCAATAGATATCATGGAAGCATTTACTGATTACTACACGGTGTTGGGCGTGGATGCGCATGCACCCGCCGATACCATCAAAGCAGCATTCAAAAAACTGGCGCTACAATATCACCCGGATGTATACAAGGGTGAAGATGCAGAGGAACGTATGCGCCTGTTGTTGCTCGCTTATCAAACCCTGAGCGACCCGGCCTCGCGCAGGAATTATGACGTGTTGCGCGCGGAGCACCTGGACATCGGGGTGAATGGCACAGCGCATCCCCATAGCTATACAGCCACAGGCACGCCGGTCAAGAAGACCTCAACCACGAAAGGCGCGGATGGACGTCATTTTGCTTTTCCCAACCTGGATGGCGCAATCGCCTACGCCGTCGAGTTTGACCTGGATGGCTTCAAATATAAACTCTGGCCTGATGATGCCCTGTTATTGAAGCGGGAAGGCATGCTGCGCGGGGTCGCGCAGGAGGCGCTGGGAACGTCAACGCGCGCTGAACACTATTGCCATCGCTGCCATCATCGCTGGACATCTCAGGCAAACAAGGACGTCGTCTGCCCCTCGTGTAAAGCGAGCGATTGGAACGAATACTTGCTCTTGCGCTGCATGCATTGTCACGCGGTCTTTGAAAGCCAGGAGATACGCGACAAGATACTCGGAGGCAGGCTCTACTTCCCTTATGAACTTTTCCCGCTCTGCCCCAATTGCCGCCGGTCGCAATGGTGTGCCGCCGAGAATGCGCGCGTAGATGTGCTGCGCGCCGCCGCTGCGCGCCGCCAGATGTTGTTGTTGACGAGTGTGGTGGTGATTACGCTGCTGGTGGTGGGGGTGTTGGCGTTTGCTTTGACGAGGTAAGCTCTCTCCGACACTATACCTCTTCATGAGAGATGCTCATGAAACAAGCAATGAGCGGCCGCCGTTTCCCAGGGGATTACTAGGGCGGGGACAAGCCCAGCCCGTACCCTATACGACTCAATGTCGCGCTTCGTATAGGGTACGGGCTGGGCTTGTCCCCGCCCTGTAGCAGTAAGATCAATCAAGCAGGTGCTAGATGATCTAGCACCTGCCTCTCTACTACTGTTAGCTGCTCGCCATCCCAACCTTGATGACTGTTGGGGTAGAGCCGTTGTACTGCACCTGCACCTCCACCTGTGTGCCGCTCTGGATGGACTGCGCGTTGCTGAAATCGCTCACCTTAGCAGTCGAGGGGATGGTAAAGTTGTAGCTCTTGGCGCCAACCGTAAAGTGGATTACATTGTCGGAACCGACTGCCGCTGTTGTCCTACCCTGGAAGGTGATTGTATTCAGGTCATCAGACGAGCTATCGGCCTTGCTGATCTTCGTAGCAGTGTAGCTGCCATCAGTGTTGGCGTTTGCAGTAACCTTGACCTGTGTGTTCACAGCCGGGAGGGAGTTGTTGAAATCCCCCAGGTCAGTTGAGCCGTTGGTGCTCACCGAGAGCGTTCCACCGCCGGGCAAGCTGACTACGAGGCTATTCGTGCCTGAGCTCTGGACATTGCCGTTAAACTTGATAGTCCCTTGCGCAGGGGTGCCCGTCTCCGGGGTGCTTGTCTCATTAGAGCTAGGCGTCTCAGTTGTCTCAGGCGTACCCTGGTTGTTCTCAGGCGTCACGTTGGTGCCACCTACGATTGAGAAGCTGCCATCGCTATTTTGTGTAACCTGGACGCCATACATCTTGCCAACCTGACCCTGCAAGAGCTGGATAACATTGTCAGGCACATTGGTAATCGTGTCCTGCTGACCATTAACATTCAGGACCACCGTATGCGTGCTGGCATTCACCGAAACAATCGAACCGGATAAGGTTGACTGCCCGTTTGAGCCGACACCTGCGCAGGCGCTGAATAAAATCATTACTACTAGAACGGCAAAACTGACCACCATCTTCCGCAAAACTGATGTCTTCATTGTGTGTCTCTCCTTGTGATAATAAGATGTAGGGGCACTATTCATTGCGCCCGCATAACTTAACATTTGTTTCTTTCCTTATCTACGACTTTACTCTATTTTTTTGGTGATTACTATGCCCTACAGCACAGTAAAAGTGTGAGGCATTGCCTTGAATGGATGTGAATTGTGCTATAATCAGCACAAGATAAGGCTAATGAGAGGAGGAACAGCGAAATTATGGTAGAAACGCCTGCACCGCGAGGTGGAATTTATCCCCCGTTACCCACCTTCTTTAACGCGCATGAAGAGCTTGACCTGGACACCTTGCAACGACACATCCGGCGTATAGCGACGAGTGGAATAGCAGGCTATGTAGTTATGGGGTCAAACGGTGAAGCTGTCCACCTCAGCGAAGACGAGCGCGCCCAGGTCATCGCGACCACGCGCAGTGTCGCTGGCGAATCGGCCTGCATCCTCGCTGGCTGTGGTGAGCAATCGACCCGCGCCACCATCGCCAATTGCCAGCAAGCGGCGCAGACAGGGGCGAATTTCGCGCTCGTCCTGCCACCATTCTATTTTAAGGGGCGCATGGATAAGCCTGCCCTGATTGCGCACTACCGCACTGTGGCCGATAACAGCCCTCTTCCCATCGTCATCTATAATATGCCAGCCAATACCGCCGGATTAGACCTGGATGCCGCGACCATCTGCGCGCTTGCCGAGCATCACAATATCATCGCCGTCAAGGACAGCTCGGGCAACATGGCGAAGCTATCCCAGATCGGCGGGCAGACGCCCACACGTTTCCGTGTATTTGCCGGGAGCGCAGGCTATCTGCTGCCAGCCCTCTCGGTGGGAGCAATAGGAGCCGTGGCCGCGCTTGCCAACATCTTCCCACGCGAAGTCTGCCGACTGCAAGAACTCTTTTACGCCGGACAACTGGAGGAAGCACGGCTCCTGCAGGCGCGCCTTGCCCCGGCTAACACCGCCGTCACCACCACCTATAGCGTGCCGGGACTCAAAGCCGCGCTCGACCTCCTCTTTGGCTATGGAGGGCGTCCGCGCTCACCTTTGCAGCCATTAAACGAGCAGGAACGTGCCCAGCTTGCCAGCATTCTTAATAACGTGTAAGGGTAGCCAACCGTAGGGACAAGGGGTGGCGGAGCGGATAGGTGGGGGCCTTGTGCTTGTCCTCCCTGGGAATCGAGCAAACAATCAGGACAAGCACAAGGCCCCCGCATCCCCTCCACACCGCCCCTTGTCCCTACAATGGTGGCGAGCCTCCAGCATCTCAAAAGGTAGGAACATATGGCACTTGACATTGAACTCTACCGGCACACCATCTACGCACCCTTTGGAAGGCAGCGCGAGAAACTTCGCCGTATCAGCGCGGTTGATATAGAACCCGACGATGCAACGCACACACTCGTGTTCGTGCATGGCTATGGTGGCAGCGTTGCGCAGTGGCTCTACCAGTTGCAGTTTTTTGGGCAGACCATGCGCGTCGTCGCCCCTGACTTACGCGGGCACGGCTTGAGCGATGATCCTGTCGAACTGCCCTGCGCCATGGAAAACCTGGTAGATGATCTGGAACTCGTGCTGGAGCGCCTGGGAGTGTCCCGCCCGTTTTATCTCATCGCCCATTCCTTCGGCGGCGCCATCGCTACCGAGTATGCCCTGCGCCATCCCGAAGACGTTCGCGGGCTGGTCATGATCGGGGTCCCCTCGCGTTTTATCGTGCGCGAAATCGTGCGCCGTCTTCTGCGCGTCCCCGATCCCATCTTTAGCTGGACAGCGAAAACCATCAAAGTAGCGCTGTACGCTCCGCAGCGTACGCTCAAGCGCATGCTCGAAACAGCCTTGTCGAAGTGGCGTGGCCAGGAACGCCTGGAACAACTGCGCGTGCCAACCCTCGTCGTGCTTGGACAGCGCGATAACGTCTTTCTGCGCGAACATTATGAAGATGTCGCCCGCTGTATCCCGGGATCACAGCAAGTGGTCATCCCCATCTCGGCTCACCTGGTGCAGCTTGAACGCCCGGACGCCGTAAACCGCGCAATCCGTCGTTTTATCGACGCCCGGCAGCAGGCCGCACGACAGGCCGACGCGATAAATGGCATTCCCACACCAGCATCCTCAACGCCCTCAGGTCTACTCGCGCGCTCGAACTCCGCGGCCTTGCACGCCGCCCGGCACGCGGAAATGCCCTGGCTGCAACACTATGACGGCGATGTGCCGGAAACCTTACCCGTACCGAAACAGCGCCTGCATGATATGCTCAACAATGCGGCGCAGGCTTTTCCGAATGCACCCGCTCTCATCTTCTTTGGACAAAAAATCGGCTATCGTGAACTCGACCGCGCCAGCAACCGCTTCGCCCACGCCCTGCGCAGCCTCGGCGTCAAGAAAGGAGACCGCGTAGCCATCATCTTGCCCAACGTTCCCCAATACGTCATTGGCGTGTATGGCATACTCAAGGCTGGAGGTGTCGTAGTCCTCGGCAGCCCACTCTCCAATGAAGAAGAGATCACCTATCAACTGCAACATAGCAGCGCGCACATCTTGCTCACACTCTCCGCCTACCGTCCTATGATCGAGCGTATCTGCGCGCGCACCGCCATTTCACAGGTGATCTTCACCAACGTGCGTGAATACCTGCCCCTGCGCCAGCGTCTCCTGCTCGCCAACACCATGAACGAACAGGTAGGGGCCAGATTAAGCGCGCCCACATTGATAGAGGGGAATGCAGAACAAAAAAACGATGGAGACAAGAGTCCAGGGGATTCTTCGAGGGAAGAAGGGCATCTGACCGCCCCCCCAGAGCGCATTGTACGCAGAGGTCATACCTGGAAACACCTTGAGTTTCAACACCTCCTGCATAGCCAGCCCGTGACCCCCATCGACAGTGAAACAACCTCAGAAGACCTGGCATTGCTGCAATATACCTCCGGCACAACCGACACCCCCAAAGGCGTCATGCTCTCGCATAGCAACCTCGTCATGAACGTCACACAGCAGCGCCACTGGATGACAGACACAAAGCGAGGCCGTGCCGTCATACTGGGCGTCCTCCCCCTTTCACATTGCTACGGCGTCTCCAGTTGTATGAACCTTGCCATCGCCCTTGCCGGTACCCTCATCTTACTTCCCACGCAGCGCATCGACCAGGTCATGCAGGCCATCAAGCAGCACCATCCTGGCTTGCTGCCCGGCGTCCCCGCGCTCTACCTTGCCATCGCCAACTATCCCAGAGTGCGCTCCTACGGCGTAGCTGCGATTCGTACCTGCGTCAGTGGTTCAGCCCCTCTGCCCGTAGAGGTGCAGGAAGCCTTCGAGAAACTCACGCGTGGGCGCCTCGTGGAAGGCTATGGATTAACCGAAGCCTCACCCTCCACGCATTCTAACCCCCTCAAAGGCGAACGGCGCGTCGGCAGCATCGGCCTTCCACTCCCCGCCACCAATGCCCGCATCATCGACGTCAAGACCGGTGAAATACTCCCTCCCGGCGAAGTGGGAGAGCTGATCGTGCGCGGACCCCAGGTCATGCAGGGCTACTGGAACATGCCCGAAGAGACACGCGCCACCTTGCGCAACGGCTGGCTGCACACCGGCGATCTTGCCCTCATGGACGAAGACGGCTTTTTCACCATCATCGACCGCAAAAAAGACCTCATCCTCGCCGGACCCTACAACGTCTATCCACGCGACGTTGAAGAAGTCCTCTACGAACATCCCAAAGTCCTCGAGGTCGCGGTGGTGAGTACGCGAGGAGCGGATGAAAATCCCTCCCCATTTATCAAGGCTGTCGTCGTCCTGAAACGCGGTGAAAAAGCCACCGCTGACGAACTCCTGGCCCTGTGCCGCGAACGCCTGGATGCCTACAAAGTGCCGAAGCAAATCGAGTTCCGTTCAGAACTGCCTAAAAATTTTGTAGGCAAAGTGTTGCGCAGGTTATTGGTAGAAACGTAGGGACGCGATAGTGCTTTCGAAATATTACGGCGTGATCGTAAAATCAACGTGCTGTGCCTGCATCTTATCTGCGCAGGTGATAGTACTTGCCCAATAAAGTTCTACATAGGCCGGACCTGAACTGCCATAGATTGCATAGGCAAAACTGAATTTGGTATTCGCCCCGATTGCAAAACTAGAAGTGAATGCTTGCTTACCGTTGAGATACCAGAGAAGGCAGACTGCACCCTTTTGCCCACCGGTATGCAGATTGAAGGACACATAAAACTTCTGGTTCACCTTAAATGTGGTTACAGGTTGCCCCGGTTGCGAGCCGGTGGGAGCCGTGCTGCTCGCCTGCGCGTTATCAATAAATTGCGAACCTGGATAGACCGTAGCGGTGGGTGATGATGTGGTGGTCGGCGAGGACACGCCTGTGGGCGAAGGCACGGTCGAAGTGGCGTTGCCTGCATTGCCGGTGTTGTTTCCTGTACCTATAGCCATAAAGTAAACGAAGACCAGCAGGAGGCCACCCGCGACTATACATAGTCCGGCGACAAGAAAACCAATTCGCATATTACGATTGTTGCCTGGAGGTTGTGGAAAGCGCGGGGACGTTGGGCGCTGCAGCGTAATCGGCTTTGGCGATATCGTTGGTGCAGCAGCTGGTCCTGGCAACCACATCTGTTCTGGTTGCACAGCTTGCGGAGCATTTGCCTGCGCAAGTGATGGGTTGTAGGAGGATGGTGCCCACTGCCCCTCCGAACTTCCCTGTCCCCATTGCCCGTTTGGGGGAGACATGACCGCTCCAAGAGGTACGCCTCCACCACCATTACCTTCCCAGGAGGACAGTTCATAGGATCCAGGATTAGGTGGATTGGCATTGCCAGTCGATTTCGAGCCATTCGATCTGGCGTCTGGTGACGCGCCGCAGCGCGGGCAATTTGCATTTGCGCGAGATGGCGAGAGTGGCAATCCGCAGCTTGAACATTTCATAAGTCGTATCCTCCCAAATAGAACAGGGCCGCAATTTCCATATTCATTTCAACGTTCAACACTCTGAGAAGTAAGCCATTTGTAGCTAAATGGGCTAGTAGAATCTGCTAGCCACGCTATTTTCCTCTATCCATGAAGTTATTTTTGCTATATACTAGGGAAATTGGATGGATGAGTCTATCTTCTAAGATGAGTCTATCTTCTAATTAGGTACTGTTTGCCTGGATTCTTCATTAGAAAAAAAGGATGTTATTTCGATCGAATTTCTTGACAGAAAGGCGGAACCCAACTACAATGATGCAAGGGGATGTTGGACAGGGGAGAAGGAAACCATCGGAGCAGTGGAAAGTCGGCGTTTCAGTGTAGCAATACCGGACACAAACACTATCCAGCAGAGCAATGACCGCGAAAGCATAGCAAGCGCGGCAAGAACAGGCAATCATCGTGCTAAAGAGTAGGAAAGTGGAGCAGGTTGAGCATATCCTCGCGCAAAACGTAGCCAGGTTGCGTGCCGCGTTACAGCGCGCCTCACAAGCGCATTTCGGCCCAGAAGAAGGCAGTGATGCCTGGCTCCTCCTCAACGCCCTCGTCTGTGATGATCCCTCAGACCTCGACGCCCGCTTCGAACAGTCTGGTCGCGCCCTTGCCCAGCACGAAGGCAAGTTAGAGGCGCGCATCCAGGGCCTGCAAACCTATGTTGATGCCCTTGTCCAGGAATGTAACGCCATCTTCGACGAGCAAAAAGCGGCAGAATCCCTGCGCGTTGTCGCCACATCCCATCTCTATCAACTTCAATCGCTCTGCCTCATGGCCCTCACGCGCGGCTACCAGTCCGTCATAGACCAGGTACTGCGCAAACAACAACACATGGAGCAACTCATGGAACAGCGCCTGCAGGCCTTGCAGCGCATCAACAGTGTCAGCAATTCCACCATTGACCTGGATCAGGCCCTGGAATCCATCGCCAGGCACGTCGCCGAAGAGCTGCACGCCGAACTCTGCTCCATCTTCTTCTATGACGAATTGCAGCGCGTGATCACCCTGCGCGCCACCAATGGGCCGCGTCCCCTGGGTGGCATGCATTACACCTTGCGCCTGGACGAGGGATATAGCGGCTGGGTCGCCGACAAAGGCCAACCCCTGCTCGTGCAGAACGCCCTCGCAGATGGCGTCTTTGCCATGGAAGCGCGTAGTTATGGCCAGGAGTATCATGGACTCATGGCCCTGCCTATCATCTTTTTTGGCGACGTCGTGCGCCTCATCGGCGTCATCAACGTGCAATCCGGCGAGCCGCGCGACTTTACGGGTGAAGAGATCAATTTTGTAGAAGTAGTTGCCGGTATTATCGCCATCAACATGGAAAATGCGCGTTTGTATGAGCAAACCGATGAACAGCTGCGCCGCAAAGTGCATGAACTGGCCACCATCCACCGCGTCTCCTCCATCATCGCCTCCACCCTGGACCTGGACCGTGTGCTGCAAATCATCACTACCCAGGCCGTCCAGTTGAGCGGAGCTGATCGTTCATGCATCTTTGAGCTGGACACAGACAAACAGACTTTACATGTACTGGCACATTATGGACTCAACGAGGCCAGAGTACGATCAATTGAAGTCCCCGTTGGCCACTGCTGCGCCGGGCGAGCAGTTCAAACCGGGCGCCCAAGTATGGCCGTCGATTGCTTTCATCGCGGTGTACGCAGGGAAGAGTCCGGGGGAGAGGTATGTTTTCTGCAACACGATCCACTCATGTCGTCTGAAATGCATTCGGTCTTGTGCGTACCACTTGAGGTCAAACGCAACGTGCTGGGCTGTATCTGTATTTACAGCAGTCATCGTCATCTCTTGAGCGAGGAGCAGATGCAACTCGTCATCACTTTCGCCAATGAGGCCGCCATCGCCCTTGACAATGCCCGTTTGTATGAGGAAGCGCGTCACGGGTTGGAGATCAAGACGATCTTGCTGCGCGAACTGCATCATCGTGTCAAGAACAACCTTGCGACCGTAGCAGGTATTCTCTCGTTGCAGATGCGGCGCACTCGGTCGCCAGAGGCGCGCCATATCCTGGCTGAGAGCGTGAACCGCGTGCAGGGCCTCGCCGCGACGCACGATCTGCTTTCACACGAAGACCTGAGTGAGGCGCGTGTAGATGATATTGCCCGCAAAATTGTCGGTGTGGCCAATGCGACGCTGCGTCCACCTGAGACACATATCATCTTTGTAGTGGAACCCTGCGCCGTCGTCATCCCTTCACGTGCGGTATCCATTCTGGCCTTAGTCCTCAATGAAATGGTCTCCAATGCCATCAAACACGGCATGGCGGGTAAGGCAGAAGGTACAGTGATGATACGAGGACGTGAGGAAGGTGGAATGGTCACAGTGGAAGTGCTTGATACTGGCGATGGGCCAGCCGAAACTTTTGAAGAAGAAAGTAGCGAAGGACTTGGCCTTTCACTCATCAGAAATTTGATAGGTGATCTTGAAGGCCGCTTTTATTTGCGCCGCACAGGGGAAACACCCCCCCGCACCTGCGCTGAGGTGCGTTTCCCACTGTCACGGCGTTCGTAGGGATGCCTTTCCGGCTACCTGGCACGCAGTCCATCTGGTTGTTGGGCAGTCGGAATACGGATACAGCGTCCACCTCGTATCGCGATGGTTGTAGTGGCTGAATTGATAGGGTTCACACCCTAAAGGGCGTCCTCACGGTCGCCCGTAATCGACAGGGAGGTCATTGTGGAAGTGAATTATGTAGCGACCCCGACTCGTATTCTGGTGGTCGAGGATGATGTGCATATCCGGCACGTGCTGTGCGTGTATCTCAAACACTCCGGGTTTGATGTATGCGGGGCAGCCGATGGACTTGAGGCCATTAGCCTTATTCCTCAGTATCGCCCGCACCTGGTCATACTTGACCTCAAGATGCGGCCTGTAGATGGTTGGGAAGTACTCCACTGGCTGCGCGCCCAGCATTTGACTTCCCCATTACCGGTGCTCGTGCTGACCGCGCTTTACCACCTGACTGAACAGATACATGGCTTTGAAGAGGGAGCCATCGAGTACCTCACCAAACCAACACCGCCAGCAATCATCGTAGAGCGCATTCATACCATTCTCGGACTGAGCGCGGAGCAGCGCGCGCTCCTCCAGCGCAAACGAATCGATGAACAACGATCTGTGCTGGAACGAGTATGCATACAACCGGATGACTTCACCTGGTAATATGTAGGGGCGCAATGCATTGCGCCCTCTTGACAGGCCGATTCTCCAGAGGTGGGCGCAATGCATCGCGCCCCTACATAAGATGAGGTCTCGTTATTGCATACGGTATTGCAGCGATTGCCCGCACCGCGTGCAAAAGCGGTCCCTGGCTCGATTCTGATTGCGGCACTTGGGGCAGGGATTGAGCAGAGAGCCGCATCGTACACAAAAGTAGGTGTCAGGCTTGTTGGGACGCTGGCAGGTGGGACAGGTGTAAATGGGAGTGGTAGGCGCGCGCTCAATGCCCGAAGGTCTCAGCGTTGGCTGCGCGGAAATATCTCCCATCCCTATAGAAGAAGGATGGACCGCCTGCTCAAGGGCCAGGGCCAGGTCGTTGGCCTGCTGGTAACGCATCTCCTGTTTTTTTTGCAAAGCTTTGAGGATCACCTGGCAGACCTGCGGTGAAAGCTGGGGATTGAAGACCCGGGGGTCTGGCGGCTGCAGGTAGAGATGACCGTGCGCGAGCGCCGGATAATTGTCCCCGACAAAAGGAGTGCGTCCGGTGAGAGCTTCAAAGAGCATAACGCCAAGCGCGTAAATATCGGCCCGTCCGTCCACCTCTTCGCCTTTGCACTGTTCGGGAGACATGTATTCAGGAGTGCCGACTCCCGCGCCCGGGCGAGTCAGGCCACTGCTTCCAGCAAGCACCTTCGCGATGCCAAAGTCGGAGAGAATTGGACGACCTGAGCGGTCCATCAAAACATTGACCGGTTTGATATCGCGGTGAATGATACCTTTCTCATGGGCATAGGTCAGGGCGCTGGCGAGTTGCTGAAAGATACGGTTGGCTTCCAGCACATCCATCGTGCCAGGGAGCGGAAAGGAGGTACCCGCCGCGCTCACTGCATCGTGCGAAGTATCCAGAATTTGCTTCAGAGTCCCACCATCAACCAACTGCATTACAATGTAGAGATGCCCGTTGCTCTCATTGAAATCGTGAACGGTCACAATATTGGGGTGAGAAAGGCGGGCAATCAGGCGCGCCTCTAGATTGAAGCGCACGACAAAATTACGATCAGCTGCATACCAGGGTGGAAGAACTTTCACCGCGACTTCGCGGTCAAGATTCTCCTGGCGAGCTCGATAGACATGGGCCATCCCTCCCTGACCAAGTGGGGCCAGGATTTTGTAATTCCCAAAAGTCGTACCGAGCAGGGGATCTTTTTGCATATCCTGATTCGGGCGCCTCTCATCCCTACACGAGTGTTACCGTCTCGCAAAGACTAAAACCGTTTGACCCAGTTGAATCTTGTCCCCTTCTTGCAGAGGATAGGGCTGGTATTTGTTGACGGTCTGTCCATTGACCTTTGTCCCGTTCGCGCTGCCCTCATCGCGCAGGGCATAGTTGCTATTACCCATGCTGATGATGGAGGCGTGCAGTCGTGATACAGCCAGGTCTTCAAGGAAGATGTCGCTTTCGCGGCTGCGTCCAATGCTCAGGCTCTCTTTGCGAACTTCGTAGATGCGCCCCGGCTCTTTCCCCTCTTCAATGCGAACAATACCCAGTCGTCCCTGCGAACCGGCAGCGGGAGCTCCAGAAGGTCGCAGCAAGGTGCGGTCTCCGTCAGGGTTTTCCATGGCGCCGAACCCGGGCTGGTTCTGTCCCAAACCCTGCCCCTGCGGTTGCCACGAGGGTACGGGTGCATTTCCACCAGGAGGTGTGGAGGAAGGCTGTGACACGCTGCCAGGCCAACTTGATTGTTGCCCTTGCTGCTGGATGGGCTGTCCCCACTGGTCAACGGGTTGTGCTGCCTGTCCCCAGGATTGACCTGAACCACTGGCGCCAAATGCAGTGGGCGCTTGCTGCTGGTTGTTGGGTGAACCCCATGAGGGCGCGGCCTGCTGTTGTGCCCAGGGATCTGATCCTGGCGCTACAGGCGGTGTTGTTTGATCCCATCCCTGCTGTGCTGATTGTCCTGATGAATTCCCCCAGCCTGCCGGTTGCTGTTGCTGAGCAGAAGCGGGACTACCCCAGCTCCCGGGCTGCTGCTGCGCAGCATTTGGATCCCAGCTGCTTGGCTGCGGCTGCTGTTGCTGCGCGCCCCAGCCTGCCGGTTGCTGTTGCTGAGCAGAAGCGGGACTACCCCATCCTGCTGGTTGCTGCTGCGCATCGGCAGAGTTTCCCCACCCCGGAGCTTGTTGTTGGGCAGGCGCGCCCCATGCCCCTTGCTGTGGCTGAGGGGCAGAAGGAGAACCCCATCCTGCTCCGCCTACCGCACCGGGCTGAGGAGGCCCTCCCCATGCCCCTTGCTGCGGCTGAGAAGTAGGGTTACCCCAGCTCCCGGGCTGCTGCTGCGGGGCGTTTGCACCCCAACCCGCTGGTTGTTGCCCCCAGGCCCCTTGCGCACCTGCTTGCCCTTGCTGGCGCTGCCAATCCGATGGACCGGCAAGGTTGGCATTGCCCGCCTTCTTCTTACCGCTATTGCGGAAGAGGAACAGGGCTACAACAAGGATAATAAGCGCTACAACCAGTGCCGCCGCTGCGATAATAAATGGGTTTTTGTAGAAGGGCGTCGGTGTGTCCCCAAAAACGGCTGCAAATCTGAGAAATTCTCTCATGTCGTTCACCTCTCTTAATTGTAGGAGCGCAACGTATCGTAGAGATTGCGCCCGGTGTATTGATGGGCGCGAAAGCTGTACTGATCAAAGTACATGCCATATCTCGCACCCCTACAATTGCATTTATCGCAATTCAAAACGCACCTCAACACTGCCAAAGCGTAGAATGTCGCCATCCTTGAGCGTACGTTCTTCGTGCGGCGTCAAAATTACTCCATTTAAGCGCGTCTTATTGAGAGCATTGAGGTCTTCGACGGTATACTGTCCATTTTGATAGCGCAGATAGGCATGTCGTCGCCCTACCGTCTTGTCTGCAAGATTAATTTCTGGATAGATGCCCAGTACGGGGTCGTGTCGTCCCACGACCATCAATTCGCCGTTTAAGGGAATAGCTTGATTACTGGAAAGTACCAGCAGGCGGGCCTGCCTTTGTGGAGCCGCGGGCGTATTCGCAAGTATCCTTTCCCCCCTCGCTGCCTGCGCTCCGGATGGTTGCCCACCCTGTCCAGCCTGTCCGCTCTGTACACCCTGCGCGCCCGAAGCCCCCTGCACGCGTCCCGGCTGCGCCTCACGAGTGCCTTGCGGTTCATATCCATTGTTTGCAATCGGGGCGCGTTCTCCAGTTTCCTGGCGTTCTGCCTGCATGGGTGGCACGCGCTGCTGCAATTGCTCAATCGCGCTAATAAACTCTTGCGGCGTGCCATAACGGTCCGCAGGCAATTTGGCCATAGCCTTTTGCATGAATAGATCCATTTCGGGTGGTAGGTCGGGGCGAAGGCGGCAGATAGAGGGCACTTTTTCGTTCATGTGTTTCACAACGATATCGACAGCAGTATCTCCCTCAAAAGGTGGATGGCCGGTGAGCATTTCAAAGAGGACCGTCGCTAAAGAATACAGGTCGGAACGCGTATCTGCTGAACGCCCACTTTCGGCCTGCTCCGGCGGGATATAATAGGCGGTTCCCATAAAGACATTGGATTGCGTTAATGTGACCGTTTCTCGACTACGCGCCAGGCCAAAATCGGTAATTTTCACCACATCCTTACTATTGATTACGATATTCTGCGGCTTTATATCACGATGGACGACCCCATGTTTATACGCTGTATCAAGCCCTTCCGCGATCTGATGTGCATAATCCAGCGCGCGCGCCGCTTCCATCTGGCCATGTGTGAGAGTATGATACTTCAAGTTCTGGCCGTCGATGTAATCCATCAGGATGTAGTGTAAATCGTTTTCATCTTCTTTTTCGAAGATGCGCACGATATGGGGGTCGCTGAGGGTCAAGAGGATATGCGCCTCTCGGTTGAAACGCGCGAGTAGATCACCATCTTCCGAGAGTTCAAAGTGCATGACTTTCATCGCATAGATGCGATTCGTTTTGGTGTCACGCGCAATATAGACGGTGGCAAAACTGCCCCGCCCTAACTCGTCGATGAGTTTATACCGTCCCTTGATGACACGTCCTACCATGTCACCGCTCATGCGATTGCTCCTCCTAAAAGGCTACTCTTCGCGGCTATTATACATCATTCGCGATTGAATGTCATTGCTATGCATAGCACTGTGACTCATCCTGATGTTGAAACGGACTAGATGAGTGATAAGTCATGCTATGGGTAGAGTATCCTACGTAGCAAGAAAGATATATATGCAACTACAACAGCGAATATAGCATTATTTGGTATACTGTGAGCATGAGAAACAGGGAAAGCGCAAAAAATGATGGAGCATAACTATGTCTGCTATTCGCGGCGTACTTCTTGATATTGATGGAGTTCTACACGTCAGTATGCAGCCAATTCGGGGCGCAGCTGAAACATTGCGCTGGTTAGAGCAACAGGGATATCAAACCTGTTTTGTGACCAATACGACGACTAGCTCGCGTGCTTCCCTGGTACAAAAATTGCATGCTATTGGCCTCCCTCTACCTGAAGAACGGGTAATGACAGCGCCAGTAGCGACTGCCAACTACATACGACAGCATTACCCGGGCAAGCGCTGCTGGTTGTTGACGAAAGGCAATACCGCCGATGATTTCTCAGGCATTGAATTGGTGAATGACCACGCTGATATTGTAGTGATCGGCGGCGCTGAAGAATTGCTGACCTATGAAGCTATGAACTCTGCTTTCCGTATGCTAATGGATGGGGCAGTACTGTTGGCAACCCATGCCAATCTGTACTGGCGCACTTCGGAGGGTTTGCAATTGGACAGCGGTGCGTATGTGCGCGCCTTAGAGGTAGCCACCGGAAAGCAGGCGGTCATTTTGGGCAAGCCCGACCGCGCCTTCTTCGAGCAAGCCCTACAATCAATCGGTGTCCCAGCCCACGAAGCCGTGATGGTGGGCGATGATATCGAGAACGATATTGGAGGAGCGCAGCGGGCTGGTCTACGCGGTGTGCTGGTCTGCACCGGCAAGCACAATGCCAATTCGCCGCAGCTAGAGCGTATTAAGCCTGATGCGATTCTGCCCTCGATTGTGGATGTGCCGGGGTGGTTGGAAGAAGCTGGTGGAGGCTCTTGACACGTCAAGGAAAATAAAGATGCATTACAACACTATTATTCGTAAGGATGAATGAAATGCCAAAGCACCCACTTGCAGAAGTGTTTGGATTTCCTGTAGACAGCTTCTCCTCCGATGCGGAAAGATATCGTAGAAATAAACTTTGCCCGTTTAACAATAAGGTTCCTTCATGTACAAAAGACAAGGCTGAGAATCCTCTTGGTGTATGCAGTATTTACGACGATGATAGAGTGGCGATTACCTGCCCTGTCCGTTTTCGTCAGGAGTGGCTGATCGCTGAGGACGCGGCTAAGTTCTTCTTCTCTCCAGGTGTATCCTGGACATCCCTAACTGAAATTCGCATCAACGATAAGTACGGTAGATCAGCGGGTAATATGGATGTAGTACTTGTGGCATACGATGATAGAGGACAAATTCTTGATTTTGGTTCGCTTGAAGTCCAGGCCGTATATATTTCTGGCAATATTCGCAAAGCTTTTGAATACTATATGGAAGACCCAATAGGCCATGCTAATATGGATTGGACGAAGCAGCGTTTCTATCCGCGCCCTGACTATTTATCCTCTTCTCGTAAGCGTTTAGCCCCGCAACTCATTTATAAAGGTGGGATTCTTCATGCATGGGGTAGAAAACAGGCTATAGCTGTGGATAGTAATTTCTTTAGTATGCTTCCTTCGATGGAAGAAGTGGAGCAGAGGGAAGCTGAAATGGCCTGGTTAGTATATGATCTCCAGCATGATGAACAGCAGGGTCGTTATCGGTTGTCTCGTTCTAAAACGGTTTATACGAGATTTGACTCGGCCCTTGAGAAAATCACCAGGGCAGAGCCGGGCGATGTGCAAACATTTATTGGACACTTACAGGAAAGGCTAGATGTGAAGTTGGAGACTGGCAGTTCACCTGATGCTCCAACTGTACTCGATATACTTGATGGTGAAGAACCTTAGAGAACGTTTTCTTTAAGAATCCCTTTAGAGAACAGAGAGGGGATCAGATGTATATACAACAGCTAACCCTGTTCGATAATCTACAACATGATCGGATTGTTAATGTTGCCTCAGTACCTCAGCGAAGTCCTTTCCGCTACCCTGGTGGAAAGACATGGTTGGTACCCTATCTTCGACGTTGGCTCTCAAGGCATGCGAGGCGACAACTAAATATCATGCCTGTTCGTCCTGCTCAGTTTATAGAACCTTTTGCTGGTGGTGGTATAGCGAGTCTGACAGTTGCTGCTGAGGATTTGGCCGATCTTGTTACTATGGTGGAAATAGATGAGAATGTGGCGGCGGTTTGGCAGACCATCCTGCATGAAGAGTATTGGGCATGGTTTGCGCAACAGATCGTCTCCTTCGATTTAACAGATGAGAATGTTGAGGCATACCTGGCAAGAACAAATCTCACTCTGAAAGAGCAAGCATTCAGTACATTGCTCAGAAATCGCATCAACCGAGGAGGCATTTTGGCTCAAGGTGCAGGCCGTGTAAAAAATGGTGAAGCAGGGAAAGGAATCAGGTCTCGCTGGTATCCAGCAACGCTTGAGAAACGTATACGGAATATTGCGCAAATGCGAACTCGTATTACATTTATCTGCGGCGACGGATTAGCTACTCTTAGAGAGAACGCAGATCAAACTGATGCAGTGTTTTTCATCGACCCACCTTACACTGCTGCTGGCAAGAAGGCCGGTACTCGCCTTTATAAATATTCAGAATTGAACCATGAAGAGCTTTTCTGGATTGCTAGCAGACTTCGCGGTGACTTCTTAATGACCTATGACGATACTGATGAGATACGGTCACTTGCACAACAGTATGGCTTGGATATACAAATGGTGCCAATGAAAAATACCCATCATACAAAGATGCAAGAATTGCTTATTGGCCCAAATTTAGCCTGGTTGCATTTTTTCCCCGATATCAATGCGTAGAAACGCTATAAATCGCGTCCCTACGCATTTTTGATAGACCTACTCCTCGTATCTTCCCCCCATATACTTCGCTAGAAACTTCTCAGCCGCAGCATAAAACTTCAGACGGTTCTCCGGCTTAGCAAACCCATGTCCTTCATCGGGGAAGAGCATGTATTCATAAGGAATGCCCTTGCTCTTCATGGCCTCGACGATCTGTTCGGATTCGGCCTGTTTGACGCGGGGATCGTTTGCGCCCTGTCCGATCAGCATGGGAATCTTGATCTGGTCTACTTTGAAGAGCGGCGAACGCGACTTCAAGAACTCCTCTTCCGTGCTGGGATCGCCCACGCGCTGGTGAAAGATGGAGACGAGGGGTGCCCAATAAGGCGGAATGGTCTGGATCAGCGTGATAATATTGCTGGGGCCGACTATGTCCACCGCACAGCAGAAGACATCTGGGGTGAAGGTTGCGCCTACCAGCGCGGCGTAGCCGCCATAGGAGCCACCGAAGATAGACACTTTCTTTGGATCGGCGATGCCGCGTTCGACGGCCCAGTTGACGGCATCCACCAGATCATCGTGCATCTTCCCTCCCCATTCTTTATTGCCTGCATTCATAAAGGCTTTTCCATAGCCTGTGGAGCCGCGATAATTGACCTGCAGGCAGACGTAGCCGCGATTGGCGAACCACTGCACATCGGGGCGATACCCCCAGTCATCTCTCGCCCAGGGACCTCCGTGCACATTCAGTACCAATGGGAGATTTTTCCGCTCTTCTCCCGGTGGTAGCGTGAGATAGCCGTGAATGGTCAGACCATCTCTGGAGGTGAACGAGATGGGTTCCATAGTTGCCAGGGTATACTTGTTCAACGCGGGCTGATTGTCGAAGAGGAAGGTGGCCGTGCGCGTTTTACGGTCATAGGCATAGAAAGGGACGGGGCCGTTATCGACGGTAAAGGCCACAATCCAGGTGGCGTCGGCGTCATCGCGGCTGCTGACGGAGAAGTCTCCCCGGTGCAGGCCGCGAATGTACTCAAAATCGGCTTTGATGGAATCGTCTAAGACGCTCCACTCAAGGCGGTCTCGATCAAAGGCGACGGCCTGGATTTCGCGTGTATCGGGATGGATCATCGTGCTTCCCACGTCATACTCCGGGTCTTCCGCAATCACCGTGATTGCGCCTGTGGCAATGTCCATCTTGACCAGGCGGCCCGCGTTGTAATCGCGTGAATCTTGCAGGTAGATAGATTGCCCATCCAGAGTAAAGCCAATGGGGCCACTGGTCTGGTTATCTTCAGGCCCCCAGGTAACGATTTCAGTCCACTCGGACTCCTCGTTTTGGCGCACTTGCAAATGCATACTGCCATCGGGAGCCATAGCCAGCGCGCCTCGCACCTTGAAGTTGGCATCCGTGACCCAGCCAACGATGTTGCCGGGATTCTTTGTTACCAGCGTCAGTTCGCCTGAAGCCAGGTCAAGATGGTAGACATCATGCACCTGCGGGTTGTCTTTATTCATCCCGATGAGCAACTCGTTCGGGAAATGCTTGTCCCGGTCAATCACACGCGCCTGCACATTCTCAAAAGGCGTCAGGTCGCGTGTTTCCTGGCTTTCCAGGTTGGTGGCGTAGAGCCGCCAGTTCTCGTTGCCGCCCACGTCCTGCAAGTACAGGATGTGTTTGTTATCGGCGGCCCAGGTGTAAAAACGGATGCCGCGTTCTACATCATTGGTGACAGGACGGTCATCATCCTGCCCAATCGTTCCCACCCAGACATTCAAGACGTTGTTCACCGGGGCAAGATAGGCCATTTGCTTGCCATCCGGCGAAACCTGTGGGCTGGTCTTGACGGGATTGCCAAATAGAATATCGCGTGGTATTAACTCAACGTTGGTTGTAGTGGTCATTGCTTCTCCTCATGTTTATCGTTATCAAATTCGGACATGACTTCCTCGGCAACTGCTTCTTCGAATAATGCGCGAAGGTGCTCGAAGTCCTCTGGCATGTTTAGGGGTGTTACCGAGCCGAACCATTTCAAGATGCTCGATGGTTCGTGTTGTATTTCGTCCATTGTTTCCTTCACAATGTATTCTGCACCTCGTGCTATCATATAGTACAACATGATCAGATCGGGTGTTTAGCCTTGCAATATCTCCTGATACACCTCATACGTCTGCCTGGCAATCTTTTCCTGCGTATAATTTTCCAGTACCCGCTGTCTTCCCCTCTGGGCAAGAGTCGCATAGAGTTCAGGATCATCCAATAACTGGCGTACACGTGCCGCCAGCTCGTGGGCGTTGCCTTCGGGGAAGACCAGCCCGGCATCGCCGACGACATAGGGGATTTCGCCTGAGTCGGAGCCGATGACGGGGGTTTCGCAGGCCATGGCTTCGGCGAGTATGCGGCCAAATTGCTCTTTCCAGTTGGGGCGAGTCAGGGATGGGAGCACCAGCGCATCCAGGTCTTGCAGCGCCTGGGGAACTTCGTAGGTGGGAATGCCGCTTTTGAAGGTGATGCGTTCGGTGACGCCCAGGCGCGCAGCCTGCTCTTCCAACGCGCTCTTCATGGGGCCGTTGCCGATGAAGACGACGCGGCAATAGTCCGGGAGGCTTGTCAGCGCTTCAACCAGTGTGGGCAGGCCTTTGTTCTCGACGAGACGCCCTAAGAAGCCGAGTGTGAAAGGCGCGATGGCTGCGCGAGGTGAGCGCGGCTCGGTGCGGCGGTAGATATCGGTGTCAAAGCCGAATTGCGGGATGATGCGAATGGGGCCGCTATAACCCTTGCGTTTCAGGACATCCGCCGCGTCGCGATTACCGGCCAGGGCCACCTGGACATGACGATAGTTGTAGCGCTCGATCTGGCGAAATGGTGCCGGGTAGGTACGGTAGAGGTTCTGCCAGGTAAAGAACAGGGTGCGGGCGTGTATTTTGCAGGCCAGGCGCACGGCTTGAAAGGTGGCGAAGTTGTACGGCTCCTCGTCGATGTGTACGATGTCTGGACGCACCTCGTGCATAATCTTTCCCAACTTTGGGTAGAAATGCAGGTGGAAGTTGCCATTGAGGGCCATTGGTGTGACAATCATGCGATATCCACCGGTGTAGAGCCGTTCGAGTACCTGTTTGCTGCCATCGTCGCTCTGCCAGTATGGAGGCGTGACCAGCGTCAATTCGACGCCGGGGCATTTCGCCAGCTCTTCGAGTTTGCGCTGCGAGGTGCCGGCGACCAGGGCTTTTGAGATCATCAAAACACGCATCTTCATTCCTCTTCGGTAGATGACCGCCTGGCGGTAGAGGCGTAACCTCGTTTCCACCTGTTTTTCATGACTCGCCTTCGTTCCTTTCAGGTGGATGACCGCGCAGCGGTAGAGGCGTAGCCTCGTTTCCTGCTCCGCTTATAGACCTCTTCGTAGACCGCCAGCGTCTCTTCGGCAGTCCTCTTCCAGCTAAATTTCGCTGCCTGTCGCAATGAGCGGGCGCGCAGGTCAGTCGCGAGATCGCTGTTGCTTAGCACGCTGCGCATTTCGGCGACTAATTGCCCGATATTATCGGGATCGAAGGTGATCGCCGCGTCTCCCACCACTTCAGGCAGCGACGTGCGATTCGAGCAGATAACAGGGGCGCCGCATCTCATGGCTTCCAGAGGATCGAGTCCGAAGCCTTCATAAGAGGAAGGGAAGACGAACGCGCTTGCTCCGCTGTAGACGGCGGGCTTGTCTTCCTCTTCGATGTAGCGATAGATGATTTGACCGCTCATGCCGAGATCTGCTGCGACGGGGCGTGGGTCTGGAAAGAGCGGGCCGCTTTTCTTATCAGGATTACCGGCGATCAGCAACTGCAAGTGCGGCTCGTGCATTTGTTGGTAGAGGTGCGCGAAGGCTCGCACCAGTAGAGGCACGTTTTTCCGGTAATCTAGCCCACCGAGATAGAAAATGTAGCGCTCACCAACACCATAACGCGCCCGCACTCTCGCCAGCCTTTCGGGGTCAGTGACGGGCTGATATTCTTCTCCGGCGGCCTCGTAGATGACGCGAATCCTTTCGGCAGGCAACTTCAACGCATCGATCATATCCTGCCTGGCATGCTGCGAAACCGTGATAATGAGCGTCGCTTTATGAGCAGCGCGTGCGACCAGTTGTAAATATGCTTTCATGCGGGGGCTGGTTCGATAGACCGGCAGGCGCAGCGGAATGACATCATGAATAGTGATGACCGAGGGTGTGCGCGGAAAATAAGGCGGCGCGAAATAGGGAACGTGATACAGATCAACCCCCGCTTTACGCGCCCCAGCCGGAGCCGTGAATTGTTCCCACACCAGCTTCTCCGTAGTAGCGCGCCGCCGTGCAAAATTAGGCACAGGCATTCTCAAATACGAAAAGCGATCGCCATCGCCCTCCGTATAGGGTAGGGGCTGGGCTTGCCCCCGCCCTGGCCTGCCGCCCTCCGTATAGGCTACGGGCTGGGCTTGCCCCTGCCCTGGCCGATCCGGCGGCAAAGGATCAGGTCCCAGCAGGACATACTCATTCTCCTGGTCAACTTCGGCGAGCGCCTTGAGCAGGTGAGTGAGATATTGACCACTACCTGTGGTGAGAAAACGAAAAAAGAGCGCGTTGATTCCTATTCTCATAGAAATTCTTCTACCTCGTCATTAAATTGGGTCTTTCCTGCATAGAGCTGTGTATA